>Ga0335075_10000809_pt1 | contig 52681 bp, 42 predicted proteins | sample Lox_Sample_24_FD_206723 | JGI IMG/M metagenome (GOLD analysis project Ga0335075, IMG submission 206723) | Soil microbial communities from Loxahatchee National Wildlife Refuge, Florida, United States - Lox_Sample_2.4 | ecosystem: Environmental > Terrestrial > Soil > Wetlands | place: USA... | reverse complement strand
CGGTGACCGCGAGCAATGCCGCGGGTTCGACGACGGCTACCTCGGAACCCACGAGCGCGGTAGCGGGGTTGCTGCCGAGCGACGTGAGCGCGCCGGCGATCTCGGGAGTGCTCGCGGTGGGCAAGCTGCTGACTGCATCCGAAGGCACCTGGAAAGGGACGACGCCGATCACGTACACCTACCAGTGGCAGGACTGCGGAGTCCTGGGCACGAGTTGTCAGAACATTCTCGGGGCCCTCGAATCCGTGTTCAAACTTGAACTGGCAGACCTGGGCCTCACCTTCCGTGTAGTGGTCACCGCGAAAAACGTCGCGGGCTCAGCGAGTGCCGACTCTGCGATAACGATCGCGATCCCCTGACGGCGTGCGCCGGCGGCGCGGGACGCGGCTAGGATGAGGCGCTGTGCCTGCCCCCGGATTCGCCTCCGCGCCGGCGCCGCCGTCGGAACGGGGCGCATGGCTGCTGGCCTGTGCGCTGGGGACGCTCGGGCTGGTGGCGCTCGTGCTCGTGCTCGCGGGCGTGATCGGTCGCACGACGAGCTCGGTCGCGCCGCCGCCGGTGCTGGTCTCGGTGACTACGCCCGCGCCCGCGCGCGCCACCGACGCGGCGAGCACGGACGCGAGCGCGGAGCGCCGCGCCGCGATCGTCGCGCAGCCGACGCCCGCTGAGCAACGCGCCGACGCCCAGGCGCTGATCGACCCGACGCAGGTGCACATCTCGAGGCGCTGGATGGAAGGCTTCTACCCGATCTACGCGACCGCCCAGAGCACGTTTGGCGTCAACTGGCTGCTGATCGCCTCGATCCACAGGCAGGAGAGCGCGTTCTCCACAGCGCCCGGCACCTACAGCGGCCTCAACTACGCGCACTGCTGTGGCGGGCCGATGCAGTTCAACGTGACCAACGGCGGGGCGGGCATCCCGTCCACCTGGGACCTGGTCGCCGACTCCTATATATACGGCCGGCGTCCCGCTTACTACGACCACATGACGGCCCACCACCCGTCGATCTACGACGACTTCGACGCGATCATGGCGGCCGCGCACCTGCTGTCGGCCGACGGCGCCGAATACGCGCTGAACGACTCGGCGTGGTGGGCGGCATACGACTACTACGGCCACGACGCGACCGGGGTCAGCTACGCCGATGAGGTGCTCGCGCGCGCGATCGGCTGGTCCCAGCACGGCTTCTGCATCAACTGCGGCGTCGAATCCTCGCTCGTGCAGGCTGTGTACGCGGCCTACGGCGCGCCGGTGCTCGCCGAACTGGAAGCCGAAGAAGCGAGGTCCGCCGCGGCGGCCAAGCGCAAGGCAAAGCCGAAGCAGAAACCGAAGGCCACCGCCGCCGCTCGCCGAACGAGTCCCGGCCGATAGCCGCCGGGTGGCGCGCGCAGGGAGCCCGGCGGGTAGCCGCTACGCGGCGTCGGCCTGCGCGAGCAGCTCCGCGGCCACGCGGTCGGTCGCGCCGCCGGTGCCGCCGAGCAGCCGCCGCGAGAGCTGCGCGCGGCGGAAGTACAGCGGCGCGTCGTGCTCCCACGTCGCGCCGATGCCGCCGTGCACGGAGATCATCGTGCGCGTTGCGGTGTCGAGCGCGCGGCCGGCGACCGAGCGCGCGGCGCTGGCCGCGAGCGGGAACTCGGCGGGCGCGCCGGTGCGCGCCCAGCCGGCGTAGTACAGCAGCGAGCGGCCGTTCTCGAGCTGGCGCAGCACCTCGGTGAGCGAGTGCTTGACGGCCTGGTAGGAGCCGATCGCGCGGCCGAAGGTGAAGCGCTCCTTGGCGTACGCGACGGCCAGGTCCAGGGCGGTCTCGACGCTGCCGAGCGACTCGGCGGCGATCAGCGCCTGCGTCAGGTGCCAGGCGCCGATGAGCGACTCCTGCGGGCAGTCGAGCACGACCGCGGGAGCCTGCTCGAGCGTGACGTGCCCGAGCGAGCGCGTCGCGTCGTAGCGCATCACCGGCTCGATGCTCACGCCTGGGGCGTCCCCCTCCGGGGACGATGCGGCGAGGATCGCCACGCCGATCGCCTCTCCGGGGCCGGTCCCCTGGGCGTCGCGCATCGCGACACCGACGAGCGCGTCGGCTCCGGGCGCGTCGGGCACGAACGCGAGCCGGCCGGTAACCGCGACCCGCCCGTCCTGCGCCGCGGCGCCGGCGACGGGCAGGGGCGCGCGCTGAAAGCCGCTCACGGGGTCGACGCTCCACTGCTCGTGCACGTCGCTGGGCGGCTGCGACGGGAGATAGGCCACACGCCGCTCGCCGCTCGCAAGGTCGGCCATGAACTCGGCGGCGTTCGGCGCGTCGCCGAGGATCGCGGTCGCCGGCAGGTGCCCGAGCAGCGGCACGCCCGCGAGCACGCGACCGCACTCGCCGAGCACGAGCATCGCGTCGAATGCGTCGAGCCCGGCGCCGCCGTGCGCTTCGTCGATCAAGAGGCCCGGCCAGCCGGCCTCGCGGGCGACCGCCCACAGGTCGGGCAGCGCGTCCTCCTCGCCGCCTGCCTGCCCCCCGCCACCGGGGCCGCCCCCGCGTGGGGTGTCGAGCGCCGCGCGCGCGGCTTCGACGGTGTGCAGGCGCGAGAGCGCCCCGCGGGCGGCCTCGCGCAGGAACTCCTGCTCGTCGGAGAGCGCCAGGTTCATCGCGGCGCCCCGTGCGTGTCGTGCGGGATCATGCGGGCGCCCCTTCCTTGGAGCGCAGCTCGGAGAACGGGATGCCCTTGTCCAGCCGCGGCTCGGGCGGCAGCCCGAGGACGCGCTCGCCGATCGTGTTGCGCAGGATCTCCTCGGTGCCGCCCGCTGACTTCAGGCCGGGCAGGAACGAGATCATGTACGCCCATTCGCTGTCGTGCGAGAGCGCATCCGGGCCCTGCACGTCGGCGATCAGCTCGCCGGCCCTGATCGCGCCGTTGACGATCGTGACCTTCGCGAGGCCCGCCTCCGGCCCGGGAATCTGACCGCGCTGCAGGGCGGTCAGCGTGCGGTAGCCGGTGAAGCGGACGGCCAGCAGCTCGCTTGCGATCTCTCCCAGCTGGTGGCGCACCTCGGGGTCGCGGCGGGCGCGCTCGTCGGCTGCGATCGCGGCGGCGAAGCGCGTGGAGCTGTAGCCCAGGCCCTCCCCGCCGAGGCCGATCGTCACGCGCTCGTACATCAGCGTCGTCAACGCGGTGCCCCAGCCGTTGCCGACGCCGCCCACGACCGCGTCCTCGCCGAGCGCGACGTCGTCGAAGAACACCTCATTGAACTCCGCCTCGCCGGAGATCTGACGCAGCCCGCGGACGGTCACGCCCTCGGCGTCCATGGGCACGACGAACATCGTCAGGCCCTTGTGCTTGGGCACATCCGGGTCGGTGCGCGCGAGCAGCAGCCCGTAGGAGGCGAACTGCGCGTTGGTCGTCCACACCTTCTGACCGGACAGCCGCCAGCCGCCGTCGTCCTGCTGGCGCGCGCGCGCCTGCACTGCCGCGAGGTCAGAGCCGGCGGCCGGCTCGGAGAACAACTGGCACCAGACCTCGTCGCCGTGGAGCAGCGGGGCGAGGTAGCGGGACTTCTGCTCCTCGGAGCCGTGCGCGATGATCGTCGGCCCGAGCATGCCCACGCCGATCGCGTCGAGGATGCCCGGGACTTTCGCGTTTGCGATCTCCTGGTTGCAGATCACCTGCTCGATCGGCCCGAGCCCCTGGCCGCCGTACTCCTTCGGCCAAGTCACGCCCGCGAGCCCCGCCTCGGCGAGCTTGCCCTGCCAGACGCGCCGCGCGGCGATGATCTCGTCCTCGTCTTCGCCAACGACTTCGTCGTGCTCGCCGGCGCCGGGACCTTGCAGAATTGGCGCTTCGGCCTTGTGCTCGTCGAGCCATGTGCGCACCTGGGCGCGATAGGCGGCCTGCTCGGGTGAGTCGTCGAGGTCCACGTCGTCTCCTTTGGCTGACTGACCAGTCAATCTAGCGCACTGGCGGCGCGTGCGTCAGACTCCCGCGGGGAACGGCGCCTCGGGCACCGGAGGCTGGTGGTAGACGTCCTGGAAGCCGAGGTCGAGCAGTTCGCGCGCCTGCGTGCCGGGGTCTTCTGAGTGCAGCACGATCGCCCCCAGGCGCACGCCGTGGCGTTCGGCGGTCGCGACCAGGCAGCGCCCGGCGGCTTCGGTCTGGCCGGTCTTCATGCCGGTGACGCCCGGGTAGCCGTAGATGAGCAGCGGGTTGTTGTTGTACAGGTACAGCTTGCCGCCGGGGATCGGGAACGGGATGACCGCCGAGTACGTGCGCACGACGCTGGCGATGCGCGGCTGTTGCATGTCCACGTGCGCGAGGATCGCTAGGTCGGCGACGCACGAGTAGTTGCCGGCGTCGTAGTAGCCGGAGGGCGAGGAGTAGCGCGTGCAGCCGAGGCCCAGCCGCGCGGCCTGCTGGTTCATGCGCGTGACGAAGTTGTTGACGCTGCCGGCGACGTGCTGCGCGAGCGCGACGGCGGCGTCGTTGCCGGACGGGAGCAGCAGCCCGTAGAGCAGGCTCTCGAGCGGCACGTGGCGCCCGAGCGGCAGCACGCCGACCTTCGACCCGGGCATGTCGACGGCTTCCCTGGTGATCAGCACGGGCGCGTCCGGCGGCGCGGACTGCACGACGAGCAGCGCGGTCATCATCTTGGTGAGGCTCGCGATCGGCAGGCGCACGAAGGGGTTTTGCTCCCACAGCACCCGCCCGGTGGTGAGGTTGAACAGCAGCCCCGCGCGCGGCGGGTCGCTGAAGGCGATGTGCACCGGGTCGCTCTGGGGCGTGGAGATGCCCCGGAGCGCGAGCGCCGGCGCGGCGAGCGGGAAGCCGTGCGGGGACAGCGCCAGCTTCGCCGTCGGCCGCGCGCGCCGGGCGAGCCCTCCGCCCAGCCCGCCGTGGTGCGCGCCCTTGCGCGAGCCGCTGGCGAGCGCCATCTCGCCGAGCAGCGCCGCGGCGGCGAGCAGCACGAGCGCGCCGAGGCTCGCCAGACGACGCCGCCGCCGGCGTCGTCGGACCGCGAGCGCGCGGCGGTTGCGGCTGTGCCCCGGGGTCAGGAACGGAGACTGGCTCATTCGCGGGGAGGATTGCGCAGCGCGCCGACGACGCCGACGGACAGCAGCACGAGGACGATGATCGACAGCACGCTTGCGGCGCTGAATCCCTGGCGCACGATCGCGGCGTAGGTGAGGAACGCGAAGCCGGCGATGAACACGAGCGCCACGCCGAGCACGAGCAGCCGGGTCATGCGGGCGCGAGCGGCGGTCGCGAGGCGCGGCGCTTGACGAGCATGCGGATCGTGAGCAGGCCGAAGGCGAAGCCGCCGATGTGGGCGAAGTAGGCGACTCCTTCCGACCCGCCGGCGCCGGCCCCCGCCAGCCCTTCCAGTCCGAGCCACACCTGCTCGGCGAACCAGAACAACAGCAGCAACACGGCCGGGACCTCGATGATCGTCACGAAGAACACGATGAACACAAGCGTGATCACACGCGCGCGCGGATACAGCAGGATGTAGCCGCCGAGCACCGCGGCGATCGCGCCGGAGGCGCCGAGCGTGGGAGCGGTCGAGTCGGGCGCGCTCGCGACCTGCGCGCCCAGCGCGACGAGCCCGCCGAGCAGGTAGAAGGCGGGATAGCGCACCCGCCCCACCGCGTCCTCGACCGCTGGGCCGAAGATCGCGAGGAAGACCATGTTGCCGAAGATGTGCAGGAAGCTCGCGTGCAGGAACATCGCTGCGAACGCGGTCTCCCACGCGGGCAGCTGCGGTCCGGGAGAGCCCACGAGCCCCGCCTCGCCGACGCCGAACGGGCGCGCCTGGCACCCGACCGTTTCAGCGAGCCCGGCGGAGGTGCGCACGTCCACGAGGTCGCAGTGCGCGCCCGGGTGCGTGAGCTGGTAGGGGATCGCGCCGTAATGGACCTCGACGCTGTTCGTCGGGCCGCCGAAGAAGCTGCCGCCGTGGCGGATCTCGAGCAGGTAGACGATCACGTTGACGAGGATCAGCGCGATCGTGACGAGCGGCAGCCGCGCGAGCGGGATGTTGTCTTTGATCGGGAGGATCGCGCGAGACTAACCGCTGGCGGCGAGCGGCCAGACGCCAGGGCGGCCTACGCGACGCGTGTGTCGGCTGCCAGCGGCCCGACGCCGGGGCGCGACTGCGCGACGTGCTGGTCGGCGTGGTAGGAGGAGCGCACGAGCGGGCCGGCGGCTACGTGCTCGAAGCCGAGCTGATACGCGGCGTCCTGCAGCGCGGCGAACTCCTCGGGGTGCCAGTAGCGCACGACGGGCAGGTGGCGCTCTGACGGTCGCAGGTACTGCCCGACGGTGAGCACCTGCACGCCGTGCTCGCGCAGCGCGGCGAACGTGTCCACCATCTCCTCGTGGCTCTCGCCGAGTCCGACCATGAGGCCGGACTTGGTCACGACCTCGCCCTGGCCGAGCTCGCGCGCGAGGCGCAGCACGCGGCAGGAGCGTTTGAACTGCGAGCCGCGGCGCGCGAGCGGGTACAGCCGCGGCACGACCTCGACGTTGTGGTTGAACACGTGCGGGCGCTCGGCGATGACCTTCGCGAGCGGCATCTCCTGTCCCTGGAAGTCCGGGGTGAGCACCTCGATCTGGCAGCCGGGCGCCTGGCGGCGGATCTGGCGGATGACGCCGACGAACGCGGATGCGCCCTTGTCGGGCAGGTCGTCGCGGTCGACGGACGTGACGACCGCGTGGCGCAGGCCCATGCGCGCGATCGAGCGCGCGACGCGGGCGGGCTCGAGCGGGTCGTTCCAGGTGGGCTTGCCGGTCTTGACGTTGCAGAAGCCGCAGCGGCGCGTGCACGTGTCGCCGAGGATCATGAACGTCGCGGTCCCGCGCTCCCAGCACTCGCCGACGTTCGGGCACGCGGCCTCCTGGCAGACGGTGTGCAGGTTCTCCGAGCGGATCAGCTCGGTGAGCTCGCGGTAGCGCTGGCCGCCGGGGGGCGGGACCTTGAACCACGGCGGCTTGCGCCCGCGCAGCGGGCGCACGTCAGCTCCGAGCACGCGCAGCACGTCCATCCCGCCGGGGTTGGCGCGCGAGCGTGTCGCACTCATGCCAGGGCCGGCTCCGGGATCGGCGGGGAGTCCGTGTTCGTCTTCAGAGAGGAGGCGTTCGCAGTGTCGATGCCGAGTCGCGCCGTCGATACGAGGCGCTGGCGACGACCGTGCGCTTGACAGAACGCGTACGCCATGCGCCTGCGAAAGCAGACCAGCGAGCGCTCGCCGGCGGACCCCGCCGAGGCGTGCCCGGCGCGTGCGGCCGCCTCGCAGGCGCGGCCCGACTCGGCGGCGATCGAGGTCATCGCCACGTCGGGCAGCCCGCAGGCGATGACCCACGAGAACGGCGCCAGGTCGTTCTCGACGTTGACGGCGAAGCCATGCGTGGTGACGCCGCGCGCGACGTGCACGCCGATCGAGGCGATCTTGCGCGTGGGCTCGCCCTGCGGGGTGTCGACCCACACGCCGGTGTAGTCGGGGCCGTCTTCGGGGCGCGCGTGCGCCTCGACGCCGACCTGCGCGAGCGCGTCGACGATCGCGTGCTCCATCGTGCGCACGTAGCGCCCGACGTCGTCGATCGCCATGATCGGATAGCCGACGAGCTGGCCGGGGCCGTGGTAGGTGAGCTTGCCGCCGCGATCCGTGGTGTGGACGTCGATCCCCTTGGCGCGGTAGTAGTCCTCGCCCAGCGGCAGGTCCCCGGCGCCGGAGCGCCGCCCGCGCGTGTACACGGGCGGGTGCTCGAGCAGCAGCAGCGTGTCGGGCAGCTCACACGTGGCACGCCGCTCGCGCAGCGTCTCCTGCAGCACGACCCCGTCGGAGTAGGGGATGAGACCGAGATGGCAAACCCAGAGATCGCTGGATGGCTGACCTTGTCGACTCATCGCTTGTTCACTACAGTAGCGCCAACAGCCTCGAGGCATCATGACAGCACTACAGCTGATGCTATGATGTACGAATGCGCACGACCGTCACCCTCGACCCGGATGTGGAGGCGAAGCTGCGCGCGCTCATGCGTGAGCGCGGCGTGTCCTTCAAGGTAGCGATCAACGACTCCGTCCGTGCCGGCCTGGCGTCGAGCTCGCAGCCGAGCAGGCGCTTTCGCGTGCATGCCAAGCCGATGGGCGTTCGTCCTGGGATCAACCTCGACAAGGCCCTGACGCTCGCTGGGGAGATGGAGGACGCGGAGATCTTGCGCAAGCTCGAACTCGGCAAGTGAAGCTGCCCGACGTCAACCTCCTGCTGTACGCCTACGACTCGGAATCTCCACGACAGGCAGCCGCGCGCGAGTGGCTGGAAGACACGCTGTCGGGCGCAGAGACCGTGGCATTCGCCTGGGCTGTGATCGTCGGCTTCATCCGCATCGCGACGAATCCGGCGATATTCCGCCAGCCCCTGGATGCCGGTGGCGCGCTCGACCTTGCCGATAGCTGGTTGGCGCGGCCTGCCGTCACGGTCGTCCACCCCACCGACAGGCACGCGGCGGTGCTGCGCGATCTGCTCACCCCGTTGGGTGCAGCCGGCAACCTGACCAGCGACGCGCATCTCGCCGCGCTAGCGATAGAGCACGGCGCGACGTTGTGCTCGTCGGACAACGACTTCTCCCGCTTCGCCGGGCTACGCTGGGTCGATCCGCTGAGCGGCTGAGTCACCCGTCGGGCGCGGGGCGGGATCCGAGGCGATCACTACGGTTCCGACCATGCGACTGAGCATGATCTTGCGAACTTGCCGGTTCGACTCGCGTGGCGTCAACCCAGACCTATCCAGCGAGTCGATTCGAGCTGCGCTTGCGCAGCAGCTCGGCTTCGACTCCGGAGATGTTCCTTCTCAGCCTGGGGATCGCCGTCTCCGCCGCAACCACCGGTGTGACCCTCGCTGGCCTTGCGCGCTTCGTGGCGTTCGTGGAGATGCTGCTCTTCTTCGGAACCGCGGCAGCGGTGCTCGGCGCGCTCGGACGCCGGCTGCTGTTCGATCGGGAAGTACGCTTCACGGGTGAGGGTCCCGTGGTGGGCCTCGACGACAATTTCGGGGGCTAGCTCTCCGCGACTCACAATGTGAGCGCCGCTGGCGCCTCCAGCAGCTCGCGGATGCGCGCCACGAACTGCGCGGCTTCCGCGCCGTACAGGATGCGGTGGTCGCACGCGAGCGTGAGCGTCAGCGTGTGCCGGGCGCGCAGCTCGCCCTCGTGCACGACCGCGCGCGCCGCCAGCGCGCCCACCGACAGGATGCCCGCCTGCGGCGGGTTGATGATCGCGGTGAAGCTGCGCACGCCGTACATGCCCAGGTTGGACACCGTGAACGTGCCGCCGCCAAGCTCCGGCGGGGTGATCGTCCCCGCGCGCACGCGCTCGGCCAACGCGCGCGCCTCGCGGGCGATCTCGCCCAGCGACTTCTCGTCGGCATCGAAGACCGTGGGGACCACCAGCGCTCCTTCCGCGGCCACCGCCACGCCCACGTTCACCCGCGCGTACACGTGCAGCTGGCCGTCGCGGTAGCTGCCGTTCGCGCGCGGGTGCTCACGCAGCGCCAGCGCCGCCGCCTTCACCACCATGTCGTTATACGTCGGCACGTCGTGTGCGCGCGCGTCGGGCGCGTCGGGCCGCGGCTCGCCGGCGCCATGTGGCATGGAGAGCTGCTTCAGCTGCGTGCGCAGCGTCACGCACGCCTCCATGTCGACGTCGATCTGCAGCGTGAAGTCGGGGATCGTCGCCTTCGACTCGGCCATCCGTCGCGCCACCGCCTGCTGTGTGCGCGCCAGCTCGACGACGCTCGTCTCGCCCTTCGCCGTCATCACGCCTTCGAGCGCTTGGCCCTGCGTGCGCTCGGGCGCCGCGGCGCCCGCCCGCCGCGCCGTGCCTCTCGCCGGCGCGGCGTCCACGTCCGCCTTCACGATCCGCCCGCCCGGTCCGCTGCCGGCCAGCGAGCGCAGATCCACGCCGCTCTCGCGAGCAACGCGCCGCGCGAGCGGCGACGCCTTCACGCGCGTACGCGCCGCCTGCGCCTCGCTGCCCGCCGCCTGCGCCTCGCTGCCCGGCGCCTGCGCCTCGCCGCCCGGCGCCGGCTCCCCGCGAGCGCGCGCCGGCGCCGCCGTCTGCGCGGCTGAGCCGACGGCCTGCGTCAGCTCACCGCGAACGCGCGACTCCTCCTCGTCATTCTCATCCCGGCGAGCGCCACGCGCGCCGTCAAGGGCGCCAGCCGCCGCGGCGCCCACGCGCGCGATCACCTGCCCCACCGCCAGCGTGTCGCCCGCCGCCGCCAGGAGCTGCAGCACGCCCGCCTGGTCGGACTCGTAGGTCATGGTGGCCTTGTCGGTCTCGATCTCCACCAGCTCCTCGCCGCGCTCCACCTCCTCGCCGTCGGCCTTCAGCCAGCGCAGGATCGTGCCCTCCTCCATCGTGTCCGACAGGCGCGGCATCACGATCTCGGCCATCACGCGGCCCCGCTCGCCCGGGGGCCGGCGGCCGCGGAGCCGGACGTCCGCTCCAGCGTCTGCAGCACCGCGCCCACGACCTGCGCCTCGTGCGGGTAGGCCATGTCCTCCAGCGGCTTGGAGTACGGCATCGGCACGTCCGCGCCGGTCACCCGCCGCACGGGCGCGTCGAGGTCGTCGAAGCCCTGTTCGGTGATCAGCGCCGCGAGGTTCGCGCCGACGCCGCCGTGCGGCCAGCCCTCCTCGACGGTCACGCAGCGGTTGGTCTTCGCGACTGACGTGAGGATCGTGTCGAGGTCGAGCGGGCGCAGCGTGCGCGGGTCGATCACCTCGGCCTGCACGCCGTGCTCGTCGGCGAGCGTCTGCGCCGCCCGCTCGGCCGTGCGCGCCATCCGCGAGATGCCCACAACTGTCACGTCCGTGCCCTCGCGCGCGATCCGCGCCTGGCCGAAGTGCACGAGGTGCTCGGGCGCACCTGCCCGCCCTCCGTCGTCGACGGTGCCCGCCGGCGGGGAATCCGGCACCTCGTCGCGCACGCCGTACAGCGACTCGTGCTCGATGAAGATCACCGGGTTCTCGTCGCGGATCGCCGTCTTCAGCAGGCCCTTCGCGTCCGCCGCCGTCGCCGGCACTGCGACCAGCAGGCCGGGCACGTGCAGGAACAGCGCCTCCAGGCAGTGCGAGTGCGTCGGGCCCAGCTGGTGGCCCGCGCCCTGGGGCATGCGCACGACCAGCGGCACGTTCGCCTGGCCGCCGAACATGTAGTGGATGTGCGCCGCGTGGTTGACGATCTGGTCGAACGCGAGCAGCGCGAAGTTGATCGTCATCAGCTCGACCACCGGGCGCAGGCCCGTCATCGCCGCGCCCACGCCCACCCCCACGATCGTGTTCTCGGAGATCGGCGTGTCGCGCACGCGCCGCTCGCCGAACTCCTCGAGCAGGCCCTCCGTCACCTTGAACGCTCCCCCGAACACGCCGATGTCCTCGCCCATCAACACCACGCGCTCATCGCGCGCCAGCTCCTCGCGCAGCGCCGCGTTCAGCGCCTCGCGATAGCGCAGCTGCGCCATCAGCTCGTCGCCTCCTCGCCCGCCGCCAGCGCGTCGCTGAGCTGCTTGGGTATCTCGTCGTTGGCCGAGCCGGCGCTCGCCCCGTCGCCGCCCGCGCCCGCCCGCGCTGCGCCGGCGCCCGCCTCGCGCGCCCGCTGCGCCGCCGTCTCCACCGAGTAGCGTCCGCGCGCCTCGCGGTCGAGCACGTACACGTCGTCGTACAGCGACTCCGGCGCCGGGAACGGCGAGGCCTCCGCGAACTCGACCGCCGCGTCCACGCGTGCGAGCGCCCGCTCGTCGGCGCGCTCGCGCTCGGCCTCGTCGATCACGCCCGCGTCGATCAGCCGCTTCGCGAACGCCGGCAGCGGGTCGCGCTCGCGCCAGCGCGCGACCTCCTCCTTCGTGCGGTACTGCTCGGGGTCGGCCATCGAGTGCCCGCGGAAGCGGTACGTGACCGCCTCGACCAGCACCGGCCGGCGCTCCTCGCGCACGCGCGCCACCGCCTCGCACACGACCGCGTAGGTGTCGAGCACGTCCATGCCGTCGCAGCGCATCCCCGGCACGCCCAGGCTCTCGCCCTTGCGCCGCAGGTCGGTCACCGCCGAGTGGCGGCGCAGCGCCGTGCCCATACCGAACTGGTTGTTCGTCACCATGAACACCACCGGCAGCCGCCACAGCGCCGCGATGTTCAGCGTCTCGCCGAACGTGCCCTGGTTTGACGCGCCGTCGCCGAACGTGCACAGCGTGACCTCGTCGGCGCCCTTGTAGTCGCTCGCCAGCGCGATCCCCGCGGCGATCGGCAGGTTGCCGCCGACGATCCCGTAGCCGCCCATGAAGCGGCGCGCGAGGTCGAACATGTGCATCGAGCCGCCGCGCCCGTGCGAGCAGCCGTCCACGCGCCCGAACAGCTCCGCCATCACGTTCTCCGGCGGCGTGCCGCGCACGAGCGCGTGCCCGTGCGAGCGGTACGTCGAGATCAGGTAGTCCTCGGCGCGCAGCGCCCGCGCGCTGCCCACGATCGTCGCCTCCTCGCCGATCGACAGGTGCAGGAAGCCGCCGACCTTCGCGCGCGCGTACATCTCGCCCGCGCGCTCCTCGAAACGGCGGATCAGGGTCATCGTCGAAAGCCACTCGCGCGCCCGCTCCGCGTCCGGCAGCCGGCCCGCCCGCGCGCCCTCCGACTCGGGCGTGGCTTGGTCGGGCTCGGGCGCGCTCTGCATCAGTGCTCCACGGTACTCCAGCGCGCCATGAACGCCTCCGCGTCCAGCCGTCCCAGATCCTCGCGCAGCGCCCGCGCGAGCTTGCTCGCCGCCCGCGGCGGGCGGTCCCAGAACAGCACAACTTCGCCGCTGTCGATCTCCACCACCTCGATGTGGTCCACGCGCGTCGGGTTCGCGAGCGGAGCCGGCGCGAGCCCGCCGCGGGTCACGATCAGGCGATACGCGAGCGCCGCCCTCATCGCGAGGCTTCGCCCCTGCGCCCGCGCCCCGCCGGGTCTGCACCCAGCCACGCCGCCGCCTGCTCTGGCGCGCGCTCGCCCGCGAACACGCGCCCGCCGATCACGATCGCCGGCAGCTCCGTCACGCCCGCGCGCGCCGCCGCGATCGCCGCGTGCTCCAGGCGTTGCGTCGTCGAGCGCAGCCGCGCGCCGCGCAGCACCGCCGCCGGGTGCATCTCGCACGCCGCCGCCGCGATCAGCACGAAGTTCGGGTCCTCGAGCGAGTGCCCGCCCGCGAACGCCTGGCGAAAGGCCGCCTGCGCGAACGGCACCGCGCGCCCGATCGACGCGGCGTACGCCGCCGCGTGCATCGCCAGCGTGCTGTCGAACGGGAACGGCCGGGGCCAGCGCAGCCGCTGCAGCCCGAGCTCGCGCGCGCGCGACTCGATCGCCTCGCGCTCGGCGGCGGCGGCGGGCCGGCGTGGCGCGAGCTCGCGCGCGAGCACCGGCCGCCATTCGACGGGCTCGCGCAGCACGTGCAGGACGCGCTCGGCCGCGAGGTATGCGAGCGGGCTCGCGAGGTCGAAGTAGAAGGCGGCCGCGGTCAAGGACACGTCCTCGGAGCGCGCTCGCGTCCGCTCAGCCGTGGATCAGCCAGCCGTCGGCGGCGCGACCGGCTTCCATCACCGCCTCCGAGAGCGTCGGATGCCCGTGGATGATCCGACCGAGCTCCGGGAAGCCGCCCTCGAGCGCGCGGATGTTGACGAGCTCCTGGATCAGCTCGGTCGCGCGCGAGCCGACGATGTGCCCGCCGAGCAGCTCGCCGTAGCGGCTCTCGCCGACCACCTTCACGAGGCCCGTGCGATCGCCGTACACCGTGCCGCCGCCGACCGCGCCGTAGGGCACCTTGCCGACCACCACGTCGTAGCCCTGCTCGCGCGCCTGCGCCTCGGTCAGCCCGAACGAGCCGACGTTCGGCGTGCAGAACGTCGCGCGCGGGATGTCCGGGTAGGAGATCGGGTGCGTCCGGCGCCCGGCGCTGTCCTCGACCGCGATGATCCCCTCGTCGGAGGCCTTGTGCGCGAGCGCCGGGCCTTGGACGAGGTCGCCGATCGCGTACACGCCCGCGCGCGTCGTGCGCAGCGCGCCGTCCACCTGGACGAGGCCGCGCTCGTCCAGGGCCACGCCCGCCTCGGCCAGTCCGAGGCCCTCGACGTCCGCGCCGCGCCCCGCCGCGATCACCAGGTAGTCGACCTGCGCGGACTCCGAGCCGTAGGAGAAGCTCACGCTCGCCTCGCCCGCGCTTACGTCCGTGACGGGCGTGCCCGTGTGGATCGCCACTCCCTGGCGCTTCAGGCCGCGCTCGACCACCCGCGAGATGTCGGCATCCTCGGTCGGCAGCACGCGCTCGAGCATCTCCAGCAGCAGCACCTCGCTGCCCAGGCGCGCGAACGCCGAGGCGATCTCCGCGCCCGACGCGCCCGCGCCCACGACCGCCAGGCGCGCCGGCACCTCCGCCAGAGCCCACGCCTCCTCGGTCCCGATCACGCGCCCGCCGAACTGGACGCCCGGGATCGGGCGCGGGATCGAGCCCGTCGCGAGGATCACGCTCGCGGCCGCCAGCGCCTTGGGCTCGGCGTCGAACACGTCCACGTGCACCTCGCCCTCGGCGGTCAGCCCGCCGTTGCCCACGACCACCTCGATGCCGCGTTTCTTGAACAGGCCGCCCACGCCCGAGGTCAGCGTGTTGACGACTTTCTCGCGCCGCGCCTGGATCGCCGCGTAGTCGATCTCCACGCCGCTCACCCGCACCCCGAACTCCTCGCTCTCGCGGACCTCCGACAGCAGGTCCGCCGAGCGCAGCACGGCCTTCGCGGGAATGCACGCGTAGTTCAGGCAGCGCCCGCCGAGCTTGTCACGCTCGATCACCGCCGTCCTGCGGCCCAGCTGGGCCGCACGGATCGCCGCCACATAGCCCCCCGGCCCGGCGCCGATCACGATCGTGTCGTAAGAGCCCTCAGCCATCGCCGGCGCCACACTATCGAAGGTCACCGGGCCACCGGCGGCGTCAAGAGTCGAGCGACGCAACGACGCAGCGAGCGTGACGTGCGGAGTAGCACGCGAGCGAGCGAGGACGCCGCCTCGCGAAGGCTATTGGCGTCCCCGGGCTTGGATGCGGCCCATGACGCGCACCAGCTTCCAAAACAGCCATCCGCCGAGGCCGATCGCGACGACGCACAGCAGCGCCGCCTTGATCGTCGCGGCGACGATCAGCGCGAGCGAGGTGAAGATCACCTGGAAGGCGAGCAGCGCCTCGAAGCCGAGCACCGCGAGGTAGCGGCGGCGGTACATGCCGACGGCCAGGACCGCGAAGACGGCCGCCAGGAAGATCGCGCCGGGCAGCGAGCCGCCGTGGCTGGTGAGGTTGTGGACGGTCAGCCCGCCGACGAGCACGCCCACGGCGAGCAGCGCGGACACCGCGACCGCGACCAGCAGCGGGCGCGGGCGCTCGTCGGCGCCCAGCGGCGTCAGCGCCTCGCGCGCCTGCTCCTCGCGCTCGGCGCGGTCGCTCACTGGTCATCCTCTGTAGGCCGGCGGCCGTCGAGGCGCTCGCGCAGGGTGCGCGCCTCGCGTTCGGGCCGGGCGGCAGCGGCGATCGCCCGCAGCACGCACACGCGGGTCGCCCCCGCCGCGAGCGCGCCGCCGAGATTGCCGGCGTGCAGGCCGCCGATCGCGAAGAACGGCACGGGCGCGTTTGCCGCCGCATAGCGGATCAGCTCGACGCCGACCGCCGGGCGTCCGGGCTTGGTCGGCGTCTCGTGGATCGGGCCGACGCCGATGTAGTCGACGACGCGCGCGTCGACCGCGTCGATCTCCGCGGGGGAGTGGGTGGACAGGCCGACGAGCATGTCCGCTCCGACCAGCTCGCGCACGTCGGCGACCGGGATGTCGTCCTGGCCCACGTGCACCCCGTCCGCGCCCGCCTCGCGCGCGACCCACGGCCGGTCGTTGACGATCAGCAGCGCGCCGAGGCTCTCGCACAGCGCGCGCGCGGCGCGCGCGACCGACGCGAGCTCCTCCTCGGGCATGTGCTTCTCGCGCAGCTGCACGACGTCCACGCCGCCGGCGATCGCTTCGCGCAGCAGCGTCGGCAGCTCGCGGCCATCCGGCTCGGCGCCGCACACCAGGTACAGGCGCGCGGCTGCCAGGCGCGCGCGGCGGTTCGTGCTCGAGTCGGCGGCGGACATCGGCAGGGAAGTCTGGCAGGCGTGCGGTGGTCCGGCGTGGGCCGGGTTGGCGGCGATCCGCGGGATGCGGCGGATCGACGCGCGCGGGCGCATGGGTGAACGTCGGCCGATTTGTTCGCAAATTGCTTGTAATCAGCTTGTTCCAGCCATTGAACACGGATCACCAGCGGAGATAGACTCCCGGCGACCGTGGGAGGAGAGCGGTGGTGAGATCGCGGCGGCAAAGCGGGGGCGTGGCACCGCGTCTCGGGCGGCGGCGTATGGCGGTCGGGATAGCCGTCGCGGCGCTGGCGCTGGCGCTGGCGGCGGTCGCGGGCGGCACGCAGCCTTACGAAACATATGAGACGACGATCGCCGAAGATCACCCGGCGGCGCAGTTCCGCTTCGACGACCCTGCCGGGTCCGCGACGCTGGCGGACACGGTGGGAGATTTCACCGCGACGAACAGCGGCGTCGCGCTCGGTGGCGAAGGTCCCTTCGGAGGCAGCAAATCTGGTCTGTTCGGAGGCGAAGCGTTCGCCACGCTGCCGTCGAGCCCACTGTCGGGCGCGAGCGAATTCACCGTTGAGGCGTGGGTCGACTGGACCGGCGGGACTTCGTACAGACAGCCGATCTTCGACTTCGGCTCGAGCTCCAGCGACTACATCTACCTGACGCCGTCATCGGCGCTCGCCAAACACCCGCTGCTTCTCGAAATCCACACGAGCGGCGGCTCGGTCGCCCAGATCACCGCGCCGAAGCTGAGCGCAAAAACGTGGGAATTCGTGGCCGTCACCGAGACCGCCGCGGGCGCGCTGACACTCTACCTCGACGGCGAACCGGTCGGCCAGCCGGTCAGCGCCACGATCTCCCCTGCCTCGCTTGGCAGCACGCCGAGCGACTACCTGGGCAAGTCGCTCGTCTCGGGAGCCGCCGACTTCAAGGGCCGCCTGAGCAACGTCGCGTTCTACACGACGGCGCTGTCCGCCGAACGGATCATGAAGCACTACCACGCGGCCGAGTTCCCGGTCAGCACGACGGCGCCGACGATCTCGGGCACCGCGAAGGACGGCAAAACGCTGACCGCGAAAGCCGGGAGCTGGACGGGCCTCACGCCGATCTCCGTCGCGTACCAGTGGGAACGCTGCACGGAAGGGTGCGTTGCGATCGTGGGCGCCGATCAGGCCAGCTACGAAGCCAAGAACGAAGACGCGGGCGCGAGCCTGCGCGTCTCGGTGATCGCCACAAACCGTGCCGGAGCCGGGAGCGCGACATCGGCCCAAACCGCGCCCGTCGAAGCGATCAAGCTGAAAGACCTGACGCCGCCCGTGATCTCGGGCTCCGCGCAGGTCGGCCAGGAACTGACCGTGAGCGACGGAACCTGGGAAGGCTCGCCCCCGACCTCCTACAGATACGAATGGGAGACGTGCAACGGCAAAGGCGCGAAATGCAAAGTAATCGCGGGGGCGAGCGGGCAGACCTACGAACCGCTCGCCTCGCAGGTGAGCGAAAAAGACACGCTGCGCGCCGTGGTGACCGGGGAAAACTTCTCCAGCAGCGCGAGCGCCACCAGCGCGGCAACCTCCGTGATCGCGCCGGGGCCGCCCCGCGAGAAGACGCTGCCGACGATCACAGGCACCGCCGAAGCCGGCCAGCTATTGACCGCCGGCACGGGGACCTGGGCGGGCACAGAACCGATCGAATACAGCTACCAGTGGCAGCGCTGCGACGCGATGGGAGCCGAATGCGAAGCCGTATCGGGAGCGACCGCAGCCCAATACGAAGTGCCGGCGGCCGACTCGGGCGCCACGCTCGAGGTCGTCGTGACCGCGAGGAACACGGTCGGCACGGCCTCGGCGAGCTCCCCGGCGACGGCGGTCGTGCCCGCGGTCGCGCCCTCGAACACCGCGCCGCCGACGGTCTCTGGGACGACCGAAGAAGGGCAGACCATCGCCGCCAGCACCGGTTCCTGGTCCGGGACGTCGCCGCTGCTCTACGGATATCAGTGGCAAAGCTGCGACGAACACGGTGAAAGCTGTCAGGACGTCGAAGGCGCGACCGGCGCGAGCTACCGGCTCGGCCCCGGCGACGTGGGCAACACGCTGCGTGTCGTCGTGACCGCTTCCAACGCTGGCGGCTTCGCGTCGGCCACCTCGGCTGCGAGCGCCGTGATCGGCACGTCCGTGACCGCGCCGCTGAGCCTCGCGGCGCCGGAAGTCTCCGGGACCGCGCACGAAGGACTGACGCTCAGCGCCAGCGTCGGCACGTGGACCGGCACGCCGCCGCTGTCCTACTCCTACCAGTGGGAGAGCTGCAACAGCGTCGGCGAAAGCTGCGCTGACGTCGCCGGGGCCAGCGGCTCGACCTACCAGCTCGATGCGGGAGACGTCGGGGGCAGGCTGCGCGTGCTCGTCACGGCCACCAACGCAGCCGGTGTCGCCTCGCGCATCTCGGGCCCGTCTGCGCCCGTGGCCGGACCTGTCCCTAGGCCTGAATCGACGTGCACCGACACCTGGGTCGGTCCGGCGGAAGGATCGTGGCGGGAAGGCGCCAACTGGTCGGCGGGCACCGCGCCCGGTCCGAGCGACGTCGCCTGCTTGGGTCCCGAAACTGCGGTCAGCGTCAGCGAAGGGAGCGAGCGGGTCGGCGTGCTCGACGACGCCGGCGAACTCGCGATCTCCGGGGGCTCGCTCGAACTCGCCGACGCTTCCGCAGCCTCGACCGTCGGCGCGCTGACGTTGAGCGGCCGCGGCGCCGCGCTCACCGGCCCCGGCAGCCTCTACGTCTCCAGCGGCTTCGACTGGGGCGCATACGGCGCCATGTCGGGTCCGGGCAGGACCGTGATCGAACCCGGCGTGACGGGAACGGTCGAAGCGGACTCGGGGTGCGAACCGATGAGCCTGTCCGGCGCTCGCACGCTGGTCAACGAAGGCACGCTCACGTTCGGCTGGGGCACGTTGTTCATATCCGAAGGCGCTCTCCTTGAAAACAGGGGCGTCTTTGCTGACAACTCCGAAGCGTCGTGCGACGGGCCGCAGATCCAGCCGGAGGGGTCCGGCGCTGCACCCTCGCTGCTCGACGTCGGCACCTTCGAGAAGACCGCCGATGGCGGCACGAGCACGGTGGCCGTGCCGTTCACGAACGACGGCAGCGTCCGTGCGCTGGGCGGCACGCTGGAGTTCACCGGCGGTGGCGTCGCCGAACGGCCGGCGACGGGCGCATGGAGCGCGGAAAGCGGCTCCTCGATCGTGCTCGCCGGCGGCGCGTTCCCGATCGGCGAAGCCGTCAACCTCTCGCAGGTGAACGTCGAAGGGGCGACGGTCGAACGCGTGTCCGCCTCGGCCCCGACGAACACCGCGCCGCCGGCGATCGCCGGCGACGCGCAAGACGGCCAGACGCTCCGCGCGAGCACCGGAAGCTGGTCGGGCACAGAACCGATTTCACTCGCCTACCAGTGGCAGCGTTGCAACAGAGAAGGCGACGAATGCCGCGATGTAGCGGGGGGCACGGGCGACAGCTACGTGCTCGCCGGCGCCGATGTGGGAGCGACGGTGCGGGTGCTGGTCACGGCTACGAACGCCGACGGGCAGACGACGCAGCCCTCGCCCGTGAGCGCCGTGGTGGCGCCGCCCGCGCCTCCCTCGAACACGGCGCCGCCGCAGATCACGGGCACGGCGCAGGACGGCTCCGTGCTGAGCGTGAGCACCGGACGCTGGAACGCCGCTCCGCCGGTCTCCTACACATACCAGTGGGAAAGCTGCGACGCGGCAGGCCAGGAATGTGCGCCGGTCGAATACGCCACGAGCTCCGAATACGAACTCGGGGAAGGCGACATCGGCTCGACGCTGCGGGTGGTGGTCACCGCGACCAACGCGGGCGGATCGACGCAGGCGACCTCTGTGCCGAGTTCTGAAATCCAGGCCGAACCCGTCAGCGAGCTCGAAGCGCCCTCGATCTCAGGCGCGCCGGACGAGCACCAGGTCCTCTACGCAGATCCGGGCCGCTGGGCGGGGACCGAAACCCAGCTCAGCTACCAGTGGGAAAGCTGCAGCGAAAGGGGCGCCGAATGCGCTCCGATCGAAGGCGCCACTGGCACCGAATACGACCTCTCGGAAGGCGACCTCGCGACCACGCTGAGGGTGCGGGTGGGGGCGAGCGACGCGCTGGATTCGCTGACGGACGTCTCCGCGCCCACCCCCGTCATCGGCGCTCCGGGGGCGCTCGCCGACACCTCGGCGCCCTCGATATCCGGGGTCCCGCAGAGCGGGCAGGCGCTCACGGCGAACCCGGGCACTTGGTCCGGCGCCGGGACGGTGAGCTACGCCTACCAGTGGCAGAGCTGCGGCGAGCTCGGACTGGAATGCGCAGACATCGACGGCGCGAGCTCGGCGACCTACACGCCGGCGGCGGGCGAGGCTGGCGGCGCCGTGCGGGTGCTCGTGACCGCCACCGACGAACAGGGCCAGATGGGCTCGCTCGCCTCCCCGGCCACACAGCCGATCGCAGCCGCGCAGGCGCCGGCGATCGAGCAGGCGCCAGTCATCTCCGGCGCGGCGCTGGCGGGTCACACGCTCACCGCCGGCACGGGAGTGCTCTCCGGGGAAGGCCCGATCTCCTACGCCTACCAGTGGGAGCGTTGCGAGCAGCCGCAGCAGTGTGCGCCGATCGAAGGGGCCACGCACAGCTCCTACACGCTGGGCGAAGGCGACGTCGGCTCCACGCTGCTCGTGCTCGTGACCGCCGCCGACGGCGGCGGCAGCACCACGGGTGTCTCCGCGCCGACCGCGGCCGTCGAGCCCGAAGCCCTGCAGGAGGTCTCGCCCCCGTCGATCTCCGGCGCCGTGCAGCTCGAAGGCACGCTCGGCGCCGACGCCGGCATCTGGGGCGCGAACGGGCCGATCTCCTACGCCTACCAGTGGGAAAGCTGCAGCCAGGGCGGCGAAGACTGTGCGCCGGTCGAAGGCGCGAGCGAAGCCACCTACGTTCTCGGGAGCGGCGATCTCGGCTCCTCCGTGCGGGTCAAGGTGACGGCGACGACCCCGCTCGGCGCGAGGAGCGCAGTCTCGCCTCCTACGGTCGTCGTCTCCGGCGGCGAAGTGAGCGTCGAAGAAGCGCAGGCCGTCGCCGCGCAGACCGACCCCGCGGTGCTCGCGCCCTCGACTACCGCCACCCTCGAAGGCCAGAGCATAACGCCGGCGCTCAGCGACACCGGCGAAGAAATCGCCTCGCAGAGCACGCTCACGAGCTCCACGATCTCCAAGGAAACCGCCGGCGAATTCGCGGTCAACACGCCAATCGGTGAACTCAGCCTAACGCCGGTCGAAACTCGAGCAGCCGCCGTGATGCCTCCGACGATCGTCAACGGCGCGGCCGCCCTGGTCGCTGACAGCTGGGCCGCGACCGACACGATCATCCGCCCGCAGCCGCTCGGCGCCACCGCGATCCTCCAACTGCGCTCCGCGCAAGCGCCCCACTCCTTCTCCTGGCACGTGCGCCTCGGCCCCGACCAAGAACTGACGCAGCTCCCGAACGGTAGCGTGGCCGTAGTCGAAGCGCCCGAAACGCCCTCCGAACCGAGCGGCGGCCAAGAAGTCGGCGCAACGGGCGAATTGCTCGAGGGCGGCGAAGGCCCCGCCGAAACGAGCGAAGAAGAAGCTGAAGCAGAACAGGAAGAAGCACAGCCCGAAACAGAAGAAGAAGTGCCGCTCGAAAGCCTTCCCGCGGCGCCGCACAGCTCGACCCCGCCGGGCGAAGCGACTCCAGGCCAACCGCAGCCACAGCAAACCCAGGCCGCCCATGAAGCAGCCGCGACCGCGATGAGCTACGCCGAAGCGCAGACCGCCGGCAAGACGCTCATGGTGATCGCCCCGCCTGCCGTCACGGACGCCGACGGCCACACGGTGAACGCGTCACTGTCGATCACCGCCGACGTGCTCAAGCTGACGGTCGACCCCGCCGCAGGCGCCGCCTATCCGCTGCTCGCCGAGGCGACGGTCGCGGCTCCGAGCGACAAGGAAAGCGCCGAACGAGACCCCGTGAAGTACGGGATCTCCGACCCGCTGCCAGAAAAGGAAGGTCACATCGATCAGCACTTCAACGAAAAAGGCGAAGCGGTTTCAGGCTTCGACCCAAACCTGAAGAACGGGCCGCTGCACATGAGCACGGCGCGACTCGTCGTCCCATACGACGTCGTCGACAGCAAGAGCAAATACGCCGCCGAAGAAAAGCAGCGGCTGGAGACCTGGCTCGAAAAGGTAGGGAAGGAGCACCTGACGCCGTTCATCACGATCAGCAAGGACTACTCGGTAGATCCCTGTGGAGAAGAAGGAAAGCCAGCATGCCCGCCGGTGCCGCGAGGCCGGTATAAATACGACATCGAACGCTTGATCGGGGATCTTATCGCGGGCAACAGAAAGCGAGGCTTTCCACCGATCGAACTATGGGGCGCATGGAACGAGCCGGACCTCGCGCAGAACCCCCTCCACCACAACAGAACACGGGCCGCGCAGCTCTGGGAGATCGCCGAGTCGATCCTCGCCAAGCTAGCCAAACAGCACCACTGCGGCCACTGCACGGTCGTCGCAGGTGAATTCGCGTACACACCTAAGTACGAGCCCGACTACACGTCGGTCTACCGCAACACCCTCCTCTGTCATCCGCGCGGCACCCACCAGTGTCCCAGGCGGTTCTGGAGCGGGCTGCCCGCGATCTGGGGATTCCACGACTACCACGACGTTATCGACCGCGAAAACAGCGACGCTCGCAACTTCACGTCCTTTCTCCGACACAGCCGTCTCGGCAAGCCGCAGGTATTCATGAGCGAGGCGGGGGTCCAGCTACAGACCGGAGAAGAAGAAACCGTGCTGGGTGATCTGAAAGCCACGACGGAAGAAGAAAAGGCGAAAAAGCGTGAAATGCAACTGCAGGCTGCAGAAGAGTTCCGCAACCTCCACGACGGACTGCCGAGCATCGACCGCGAGTACTACTACATGTACACCGCACCGTCGAAGGTGGAGCAAGAACACAACATATTCGACAGCGCCCTGCTCGAAGTGGAAAATGGCGAACTACACGAACGTCCCGCCTACTGTGTGCTCGCGTACCCGAACCACAGGTGTCCGCCGGTCGCTGTCACCGGCTCGGGCGACGGATTCAGTCCGGGTGGATTCACCTTGACTGGTACCGTGAACCCAAACGCGCTCCCGACCGAATACCATTTCGACTACGGTGCCACGCCTTCTTATGGAAAAACGACCGCCACCGAGAAACTGGCTGCAGGAATGAGCAACATTGAAGTCTCAACACAAGTCGTCGAAGGTGGAGAAAGCGACGATGAGAAAGCGACGGTCAGGCCGCTGGTCACGTGTGTGGAAACCACGTATTTCCGTATGGAAGCCGCAAACGCAACCGGCCTCAGGCACGGCGCGAACGGGAAGGTTGAACACCCATGTGGCGAGGGGTCGTAGGGGCTCGAGACCGATGATGATGCTTTGGCCCTCCTCGGATAACCGTCCACGCCCGCGCCGCAACTTGGGGCAATGTCGATAGTTTGGATATGTATGCGGCGCATGACTCCGTTGACGCTTCTGATGCTCATTCTGCTGGCTCCGGCGGCGGCGGGCGCCGCGGGTGCTCACAAGAAGGCGTCTTCGCACTGCCCGCGAGCGCATTCGAGCGTGGTGGTCGCGGATTCTCAGGCGGCGGTGTACCTTGCGCCCGAAGAACCCGGGTTCCCGGAATTCCTCGAGTTCTATGGCTGCTCCTACAAGGACAGGCGCTCGTACGCGCTTGGCATCCCGCCCGAGTCGTCGTCCAGCAGCAGCAGCGGCATAAGGCTGGTGACGCTCGCTGGCCCACTCGTCGCATATGAGAGCGGCTCTTCGAGTACACACTATGGCACAAGCTGGCTGGTGGTCGTCCGCGATCTTCGCACCGGCAAGGTGTTGCACGGCTTGCCGACGGGCACGCCGGTCCATCCGAAACCGCCGCGCACTGAAGATGGCATCACTAAGCAGGATGTCGGGATCGGTCCCGCCACTTCGATTGTCGTCAAGAGCGACGGCGCGGTCGCTTGGGTCGCACAAGATGCCGTCGAAGGTCCGCTCCCGTATAGCTACCAGGTTCATGCGGTGGACAAGACGGGTAGTCGGGTGCTTGCGTCCGGCCCGGAAATCGACCCGACGTCGTTGGCGCTCGCGGGCAGCACCCTGTACTGGAGCGAAGCCGGCAGGCCGATGTCGGCGACGCTGAACTGAGCGGCAGGGCTCGTGATTGCGCGATCGTGTCTGCGCCCGTCGCGGCTCGCTGCCGGCGTCATCACCTCGCAAGGCGCCAGCGGAATGCGACACGAATAAGTAATATCGAAATCTCGTCTCAAGTCGTGGAGGGCGGCGGACCGGCTGATGAGGGGATTGTGGTCAAACCTCTCGTAAGTTGTGTGGAAACGACGTATTTTCGTGTAGAGGCGACGAATGCGACCGGATCCAGAAAAGGCACGAATGGTGAGGTCGAGCATCCCTGCGGTGAGGGGTCGTGAGTCGAGCGAGTTCAACGATGGTGCTCGATCATTACTCATACAAATGTCCAGCGCTCCGGCGCAACTTTCGACCATGTCAATAGTTTAGGGGCCATGCGACGCGCTGCTTCATCCATTGTCCTTGGGCTGGTGCTGCTTGCACCGGCGTTGCCAGCGAGTGCTGCTGCAAGTCACAAGAAGACATCGGCGCGGTGTCCGCCAACGCGTGCGCGAGCTATCGTTGCGGATACGCAGGCGGAGGTATATCTGCTGCCCGAACACTTTGGCGGACGTGGCGGCGTGGAGCCCTCGGAAATCTTCGGATGCACTTTCAAGAATAAGCGCGCCTACGTTCTCGGCGAACCGGTGTCCGTGGCGTCGAGCGGTACCGCTGGTATAAGCTTGGAGACGCTCGACGGCCCGACGGTCGCCTATGAAGCGGGCTCGGGTGGTCCGACTGGCGCGGAATGGAGGGTGGTGGTCCGGGATCTCTCGAACGGCAAGGTGATAGACGACTTGCCGACCGGCACTCCTGCTCATCCTCAACTGCCTCGTACGGAAGGCGGCCTTACTGTCCGCGATGTCGGCATCGGGCCGGCCACTTCGATTGTCGTCAAGAGCGATGGCGGGGTGGCTTGGATCGTGTCGGCTCCGAAGGAAGACGGCTACTACCAGGTTCATGCGGTGGACAAGACCGGTAGTCGGGTGCTTGCGTCCGGCCCGGAAATCGACCCGACGTCGTTGGCGCTCGCGGGCAGCACCCTGTACTGGAGCGAAGCCGGCAGGCCGATGTCGGCGACGCTGAACTGAGCGGCGGCGACGTTGTGCCGTGCCTCGCGTTCGCGCTTGCCGCGACCCGCGGCGCCCGGACGCCCTCGCGCACATCGGTGACCAGGGTGTCGTCCTGGCCCGCGTGCACCCCGGTCCGCGATGGCCTCGCGCCCGCCGCTGCGTCCGCACGGCCTCCGGTTTGATCGCAAATTGCATGTTTTTTGTCGGTCCCGGCGATTGAAAGTGTTCACGATCGGAGTAGAGTGCCGACGATCCGAAAATAGCGCCGTCGGCACGGGCCGCCTCGTGGCCCAGCCCTTCGCGTAAGCGCGGGGAAAGCAGCGCGAGCGGCGCTCGTGGGAGGTGCGCAGCGATATCACGGTTGCGGCAAAGCGGGGAGGTTGCGTCGCACATAACGCGTCCGTGGCGTGCGCTGCTCGGCTTGGTCGCGGCGATGCTCGGCCTGCTGCTGGCCGCGGCGGTCGCCGGCGGCACGCAGCCATATGAAACGTATGAGACCGTCGTCGCCGAAGACCATCCGGCGGCGCAGTTCCGCTTCGATGACGCCGCCGGTTCCACGACGCTCGCCGATTCCGCCGGGAGCTACACCGCCACGAACAACGGCATCACCCTCGGCGGCCAAGGCCCGTTCGGGGGCAGCAAATCTGGCCTCTTTGGCGGGGAAGCCTACGCCACGCTGCCCTCGAGCCCGCTGTCCGGCGCCACCGAATTCACGGCCGAAGCGTGGGTGAACTGGAGTGGCGGAAGCTACAAGCAGCCGATCTTCGATTTCGGCTCGAGCGCCAGCAACTACATGTACCTGACGCCGTCCTCGGGGCTCGCCAAACACCCGATGCTCTTTGAAATCCACACGAGCGGCGGGTCGGTCGCACAGGTCACGGCCCCCAAGCTGGCGGCGAAATCGTGGAAGCTGGTGACCGTCACCGAGACCGCTTCGGGCACGCTGACCCTGTATCTGGACGGCGAACCCGTCGGGCAGCCAACCAGCACGACCCTCACTCCCGCCTCGCTTGCGCAAGCGCCGAGCGACTATCTGGGCAAGTCGCTTCCCGCGGGCGAACCGGACCTCAAAGGCAGCCTCAGCAACGTCGCGTTCTACACCCGCACGCTCTCCGGCGAACGCGTCCTCGAGCACTATTACGCCGCCGAGTTCCCCGTCAACACCGCGCCGCCGACGATTTCGGGCACCGCCAGAGCCGGTAAGAAGTTGACAGCGAAGCCAGGCACCTGGACCGGCTTGACGCCGATCACCTTCGCCTACCAGTGGGAACGCTGCAAAGAAGGCTGCGCGGCCATCGAAGGCGCCAGGGAATCCAGCTATGAAGCCAAGAACGCAGACGTCGGCTCGACGCTGCGCGTGTTGGTCACAGCCACCAACCGCGCTGGCGCGGGGACCGCGACCTCGGCTCAGACGGCCCCAGTCGAAGCGATCAAGCTCAAAGATCTGACGTTGCCGGTCATCTCCGGCAGCGCCGAGGTGGGCCAGGAACTGACCGTCAGCGACGGAACCTGGGAAGGCTCGCCGCCCTCCTCGTACAAATACAAGTGGGAGGCATGCAACAGCAAAGGAGCGGCGTGCAAAGCGATTGCCGCGGCGACCGCCCAGACCTATGAACCGGTCGCCTCGCAGGTGACCGGCAAAGACACCCTGCGCGCGATCGTCACCGCCGAAAACTTCTCGAGCAGCGCGAGCGCCACGAGCGCAGCCACGGCCGTGATCGCGCCGGGCCCGCCGCGCGACCGGTCTCTGCCCACGATCACCGGCACCGCGGAAGACGGCAAGCAACTGACCGCCGAACCGGGCACCTGGGCCGGCAGCGAACCCTTTGAATACAGCTACCACTGGCAGCTGTGCAACGCGATGGGCAGCGGCTGCGAAGGGATCGAAGGGGCGACCGCGGCCACATACGAAGTGGTCGCGGCCGACGCCGGCTACACGCTCGACGTGCTCGTGACCGCGAAGAACACGGTCGGCAGCGCCTCCGCGAGCTCAGCGGTGACGCAAGTCGTGCCCTCGGTCACACCCTCGAACACCGCGCCCCCGACGATCTCCGGCAGCACCGAGGAAGGGCAGACGCTCACCGCCAGCACCGGCAGCTGGACGGGCAGCGCACCCTTCCTGTACGGGTATCAGTGGCAGAGCTGTAACGAACACGGCGAAGACTGCCAGGAAATCGAAGGCGCGAGCAGCGCGAGCTATCAGCTCGGGCCAGGCGACGTCGGCGACACGCTGCGCGTGCTCGTCACCGCCTCCAACGACGCCGGGTTCGCGACCGCCGGCTCCTCCGCGAGCGCCGTCATCACCACGGCCGTCACCGCGCCATTGAGCCTCGCGGCTCCGGAAGTCTCGGGCAGCGCCCAGCAGGGGCAAACGCTGGTTGCGGACAGCGGCACCTGGACCGGCACCTCGCCGCTGGCCTATGCCTACCAGTGGGAGAGCTGCGACGGCGCCGGCGAAAGCTGTGCCGACGTCGCGGGAGCCACCGGGCCCACCTACCAGCTGGCCGCGGGCGACGTCGGCGACACGCTGCGCGTGCTGGTCACCGCGAGCAACGCGGCTGGTGTCGCTTCGCGCGTCTCGCCGGCCTCAGCGCTCGTCGCGGGGCCCCCTCCAGGATCCGAATCGGCGTGCAACGACACCTGGGTCGGGTCCTCCGAAGGCTCCTGGCAGGAAGGTGCCAACTGGTCTGCCGGCAGCGCGCCGGGGGCCGGTGCGATCGCCTGCATCGGCGCCGAAACGACCGTTCGCGTCAGCGAAGCCGGCGCTCACGCCGGCATCCTCGAGGACGCCGGCGCGCTCGTGATCTCGGGAGGGTCGCTCGAACTCACGAACGCCTCGGAAGCCTCGACGCTCGCGGCGCTGACGCTCAGCGGCAGCAACTCCGCGCTGACCGGCGCCGGCAGCGTGTATGTGTCCGGCGGCTTTGACTGGGGCCCCGACGCGATCATGTCGGGCTCCGGCTCGACGATCGTCGAATCCGGCGTCAGCGGCACGATCGAAGCCGGCTCGGGATGCGAACCGATGACGCTCTCGGGCGGCCGCACGCTCGTCAACGAAGGGACGTTGACGTTCGGCTGGGGCACGCTCTACATGTCCGAAGGCGCTCGACTCGAAAACGACGGCAGCTTCGCCGATGACTCCGAAGCATCGTGCCTCGGACCGCAGATCCAGCCCGAAGGCTCCGGCCCGGCGCCCGCCATCCTCAACGCCGGGACGTTCGAGAAGGCCGCCGGCTCGGGCACCGGCACGGTGGCAGTCGAGTTCACCAACGACGGCGCCGTCGACGCCCTCACAGGCACGCTCGAGCTCACCGGCGGAGGGGTCCCCGAACAGAGCGCGATCGGCACCTGGAGCGTGCAGGAAGGCGCCTCGATCGTGCTCGGCGGGGGCACGTTCCTGATCGGAGAAGCCGTCGACCTCTCGGCGGTCACGGTCGAAGGCGCGACCGTCACGCGAACCTCGGCGCCCGTGCCGGTGAACACCGCTTCACCCTCGGTCGAAGGGCGGGCCGAAGACGGGCAGACGCTCACCGCCGACGCGGGAAGCTGGTCGGGCACGCAACCGATCTCCTACGCCTATCGCTGGCAACGCTGCAACGGCAGCGGTCAGGAATGCCGGAGCATCGCCAAGGCGAGCGGGCAGAGCTACGCGCTCACCGCGAGCGACGTCGGAGCGACCGTGCGAGTGATCGTGACCGCCTCGAACGCCTATGGGCAGGCGTCGGCGCCCTCGTCGGCGAGCTCGGTGGTCCTCGCGCCAGGACCTCCGTCGAACACCGCGCCGCCGCAGATCACCGGAGTCACCCAAGACGGCTCGGTGCTAAGCGCCAGCACCGGTAGCTGGAACGCGGCCGCGCCCGTCTCCTACACCTACCAGTGGGAGAGCTGCGATCGCAGCGGCGAAGAATGCGCGCCGGTCGAATACGCGAACACCCCGGAATACCAGCTCGGCGAAGGCGACATCGGCTCCACCTTGCGCGTCCTCGTGACCGCCACCAACGCGGGCGGCACGACGCACGCGAGCTCGTCAGCGACCGCGGTGATCGAGCCTGAAGCCGTCAGCGAGCTGGAAGCGCCCTCGATCACGGGTGTGCCGGACGAGCATCAGGTGCTCGACGCCGATCCCGGCCGCTGGGGCGGGACCGAAACGCAGCTCAGCTATCAATGGGAAAGCTGCGACGAAGGCGGCGCCGAATGCGCGCCGATCGAAGGCGCGACCGGCACCGAATACGATCTCGCGGAAGGCGACCTCGCGACCACGCTGAGGGTGAGGGTGGGTGCCAGCAACGCCCTCGATGCGCTCAGCGACGTCTCCGCCGCCACCCCCGTGATCGGTGCTCCGAGCGCGCTCGCCGACGCCTCGGCCCCGTCGATCTCCGGCGTCGCCCAGGTCGGACAGACGCTCACCGCCGATCCCGGCAGCTGGTCCGGCGCCGGCGCGATCAGCTACGCCTACCAGTGGCAGAGCTGCGACCAGCTCGGTAGCGGCTGCGCGGACATAGCCGGCGCCAGCGCCACCACCTACGCGCCGCCCGCGAGCGAGGTCGCGAGCACTCTGCGCGTGCTCGTGACCGCCACCGACGGACAAGGCCACGAAGTCTCGCTGGCGACGCACGTGACGCCACCGGTGGCCAGCTCGCGGGCGCCCGCGGTCGAGAGCCCGCCGCAGATCGCCGGCGCGGCGCTGGTAGGCCACACGCTCACAGCCGGGACCGGCGTGATCGCCGGCGAAGGACCCATCTCCTACGCCTACCAGTGGGAGCGCTGCACCCAGGCAGCGAGCTGCACCGTGATCGAAGGGGCCGACCACAGCTCCTACACGATCGCCGAAAGCGATCTCGGCTCCTCGCTGCTCGTGCTCGTGAGCGCGACGGACGCCGGCGGCAGCACCGTCGCCGCCTCCGCTGCCAGCGCCACGGTCGGCCCCGAAGCGCTGCGCGAGCTCTCGGCGCCGTCGATCTCGGGCGTCGTTCAGCTCGAAGGCACGCTCACCGCCGCTCCGGGGATCTGGAGCGGCTCGGGCCCCGTCTCCTATGCGTACCGCTGGGAAAGCTGCGGCGAAAACGGCGAAGACTGCGCGCCGATCGAAGGCGCCGACGAAGCCACCTACGCGCTCGGGGAGGGCGATCTCGGCTCGACCTTGCGCGTGAAGGTGACCGCCAGCGACCCGCTCGGCGCCAGCAGCGCGACCTCGGCGCGAACGACCCTCGTCGCGAGCGACGAAGTCAGCGTCGCGGGGGCTCAGGAAGTCGCCCAACAGACCGATCCGGCGCTGCTCGCCGTCTCGACCACAGCGACGCTCGATGGCCAGAGCATCACCCCCGCGCTGACCGACGCAGGCGGAGAAGTCGTCTCGCAAGGCACACTCACGAGCTCCACGCTGTCCAAGGAAGCCGTCGGGGAACTCGCGGTAAACACGCCCGCCGGCGAAATCAGCCTGGCGCCGGTCGAACCGCTGCCGCGCGCCACCACGCTGCCGACGATCGTAAACGGCTCCGCGGCGCTGCTCGCCAACACCTGGCCCGCGACCGACACGATCGCGCGCGCGAGCGCGCTCGGCGCGAGCGCGTACCTGCAGCTACGCTCGGCGCAGGCGCCGCGCACGTTCTCCTGGCAGGTCCATCTCGGTCCCGATCAAGAACTAGAGCAGCTGCCAAACGGCTCGGTCGCGGTGCTTGAAAGCTCCCAGGAAACGACCACGCCGAGCGGCGCGCCGGAACCGGCCGAAGCACCGTCGCTGGGCACCACCGGCGAAGCGCCAGCCGAATCAGGCGAAGAACGCGCCGAAGCCGAACAGGCGGAAGCCGAAGCCGGCAAAGAAGAAGAAACTCCGCTCGAAACGCTCCCCTCTTCACCCACCAGCTCCGCGCCGCCGGCGGAAGCGCCAAACGGCCAGCCCCAGCCACAACAGACGCAGAGCTCATACGAAGCCGAGCGCAGCGCGATGAGCTACGCCGAAGCGCAGACCGCGGGCAAAGCGTTGATGGTGATCGCACCACCCGCGGTCACCGACGCCTACGGCAGCGCCGTATCCGCATACTTCACCGTCGCCGGCGCCACCCTGACCCTCACCGTGAAGCCACCCGCGGGCAGCGCCTACCCGGTGCTCGCGCAGCTGCTGCTCGCGGCGCCCACCAACCAGGAAAGCATCGAACGCGATCCAGTCAAATTCGGGATCTCAGACCCCAAGGCGCAGGAAAAGGGAAATATCGACGAACACTTCGAAGAACAAGGCAACGCGGTCGCGGGCTTCGACCCGCGCCTGTTCGACGGACCGCCGTACACGAGCAGGCATATGCGCACCGCGCGTCTGATAGTCCCATTCGACGTGCTTGGCAAAGCGACCCCGTACAGGACCGAAGAACGGCACACCCTGGAAGCATGGCTCACGAAGGTCAAGAAACAGGGTCTCGAACCGTACATCACGATCGGGCAGGACTTCTCCAAAGACCCATGTCTGGGCGCGGGCGCGCCGAAACCCGAACAAGCATGCCCCCAGCCTTCCCCGCAGGAATACAAAAAGTTCGTCACGCAGCTCATGAAGGAAGTGATCAGGTGGCACAGCAGCAGAGGCTGGCCGCTGGTGAAGCTGTGGGGCGCGTGGAACGAGCCCGACGCCGCCCAAGATCCGTTGCACAAGGACGAAGCGCGGGCCGCCCAGTTCTGGGAGATCGCGCGCGCGACCCTCCAAGACATCGCGCCGCACTACCCGTGTAGCGGCTGCACGGTCGTCGCCGGGGAATTCTCGACGTTCTACCCGGACTACACCTCCTGCTACCGGAACATGCTCCTCTATAACTACTGCCACAACCCACGTCCCCGCCACCCATACACGCGCTATTGGTTCGGCAAGCCGAGGACGCCGACGGCGTGGGGCTTCCACGACTATCAAGACCTGATCGATCGCAACAACGACGTGGCGCGCGACTTCGCTCACTTCGCGCAGGAACGCCTGGGTAAGCCGCGGCTGTTCATGAGCGAGGCCGGCGTCGAGCTCCAGGACGGGGAAGCGCCGACGGCGCTCGCGGAACCGGAAGGGGCGGGTACGACCGAAGCACAGCGAGCGGAAAAGCGGGAACTGCAACTGAAGGCGGCGGAACAGTTCCTCAGCCTGCCCAGCGGGTTGTCATATCCAATCGACCGCATGTACTACTACGAGTACGCCGCGCCGACGAAGAAGCAGCAGGAAGAACACAAGTTCGACAGCGCGCTCGTCGAACAGCAGCCCGGCAAGCTCTACGAACGGCCGGCATACTGCGTGCTTGCCTACCCGGACCACAGGTGCCCGCCGATCGCTGAAACCGGCCCCGGGCTCTCCGTCGACGCGCTCGGCGCGGGAGGCAGGCACGTCACCGTCACCGGGTTCGTGAACCCCGAGGGACTCAACACCGAATATCGCTTCGAATACGGATCGTCGACTACCGCGTACGGTGGTAAAAGCCCGCTCGCGAAACTCGCGGCGGGGATGAGCCGCACGGAAGTGAGCGGCGAAATCATCCTCCCCGAAGGCGACGCGGGTTGCAACACCGTTCTGGCTTATTTCCGGATCGAGGCGACTAACCCCACGGGCACCAGGTACGGGGGGCCGAGCGAAGTTCATGGATATTGCCCGGACTGACGCGCTGTGAGCGCCGCCCCGGCGCGGCCGACGACCCCCGACGGCGATCGCCGCCCGCGCTGCGCCCGCGGGTCCTGAGCGCAACTTCTCGGGGCGTCGATCGTCTTCTCAGTCATGCGACCGATCACGGCGAACGGGCTCTGTGCGCTGATCGCGTTGGCGGTTCTTTGCCTCGCGGCGCCCGTGCGGGCGGGCGCTCGCGAGCGCACGGCCGCTCAGTGCCCACGACCACGCTCGAGGATCCTCGCCGCAGATCCGCAGGCGGTCGTGTACACGGCGCCCGAACGCCCTCAGAACCCCGAATTTCTCGGCGTGTACGGCTGCTCGTATCGCGCCGGACGCTCCTACTACCTCGGCCGTGTGCCCTCGACGGCGGGCACGCCTTTGAGCGGCGGCGGCGTCGAGCTCGAGACGCTCGCCGGCTCGATGGCCGCATATGAGGAAATCAGCGCCGGAGACTGGGTGGTGACGGTGCGGAGGCTGACCGACGGCAAGCTCGTCAATCGTGCGCCGACTGGCACGCCTGCGCACGCACAACCACCGCGTGGCGAAGGCGAAGCGGTCGCTGACACGATCGGCGTCGGTCCTGCCACCGCGATCGTCGTCAAGAGCGACGGCGCGGTCGCCTGGATCGCGGAAGCCGACGGCGAAGGCGACTACCAGGTGCACGCGCTGGACAGCGGCGGAAACAGGCTGCTCGCGCACATCGACTACGACGAACGCTTCTCGCTGGCGCTAGCGGGCAGCCTCCTGTACTGGAGTGAAAACGGCAGGCCGATGTCAGCGACGCTGAGCTGAGAGTAGGCTCGTGCCCGACATGTCACCACGCATGCGCGCCACGCGCGTCACCGGGATCCTCGTGCTCGCCGCGATCGCCGTGAGCGGGTGCGGCGCGAAGACGACCGGGGGCAGCACCGCCGCGCACCGCCCCACAGCCAGGAGGCCGCCGCCCGCCTATCGGGTCGGCCAGTACTGCCTGGTCACCAAGGAAGCCAAATATCGGGCGGTGGGACTTACCTGCAGCCACCACCACCTGGCACGGCCCTGAGCCGGCGACGGGCGATCCGCGCGCCCGCCGGCGCCCGCCCTCCCCACCGCCCCCAAGGACGTGCCCGCCCCCCGGGCCGGCCGGCCGGCGGCCGCGACCTGCCACTAGCATCACCAGCATGCCCGAAAGCCCCGGAGTGGACGTGCTTGTCGTCGGCGGCGGCGTGATCGGCCTGGCGGTCGCGTGGCGGGCGCGGCTGGCGGGAATGTCGGTGACGGTGCTCGAGCGCGGAGTGATCGGTAGCGGGACCTCGCACGTCGCCGCCGGCATGCTCGCGCCGGTCGCGGAGGTCGAGTTCGGCGCGGGCGGGCGGCGCGTGCTCGAGCTGGGCCTGCGCTCGGTCGCGATGTGGCCGGGGTTCGCGCTCGAGCTGGAGACGTGCACCGGCGTGTCGGTCGGTCTGATGCGCACGGGCACGCTGCTGCTCGCTCGCGACGAGGACGACGCGCGCGAGCTCGAACGCCAGCTCGAGTTCCGCCGCGCGCTCGGCTTGGCGGTGCGGCGATTGCGCCCGAGCGAGGCGCGCGAGCTCGAGCCCGCGCTGCTTCCCGCGCTGCGGCTCGCGCTGGAGGCGCCCGCGGACCACTCGCTCGACCCGCGGCTGGCGCTCGCGGCGCTCGCCAGAGCGTGCGCGTCGGCCGGCGTGCGGGTGCGCGCGCACGCCCCGGTCGCGCGCGTGGCGCTCGATGACACACGGGCGCGCGTCATCGGCGTGTGCCTGGAGGACGGCGAGCGGGTGGCCGCCGGGCAGGTCGTGGTGGCGGCCGGCCCCTGGAGCGGGCAGCTCGGCGGCCTGCCCGACGGCGCGGGCGTGCCCGTGCGCCCGGTCAAGGGACAGAGCGTGCGCCTGCGCGATCCCGCCGGCCCTGGGCTCCTGACGCGCGTGCTGCGCTTCCGCGGCGGCTACCTGGTGCCGCGCGAGGACGGCGGCTATGTGCTCGGCGCCACGGTCGAGGAGCGCGGCTTCGAGCTCGCGCCGACGGCGGGCGCCGCGTATGAGCTGCTGCGCGACGCCCACGAGCTCGTGCCGGGCATCAGCGAGCTCGAGATCGAGGAGCTGTCGGTGGGGCTGCGTCCCGGGACGCCGGACAACGCCCCGGTGATCGGCGCCGGCGCGATCGAGGGCCTGGTGTGGGCGACGGGGCATTACCGCAACGGCATCCTGCTCGCGCCGCTCACGGCCGAGCTCCTCGCCGGCGTGCTCGCGGGCGCCGTGACCGGCGAGGCGCCCGACGCGCAGCTGCTCGCGGCGTGCGCGCCCGAGCGCTTCACGGCAGCGGGCGCATCGTCGCGGCTCGGCGCGGCGGCGGAGGCGCTCGCGTGATCGTCCTGAACGGCGAGCGCTCGGACGTGCGCCCCGGCGAGAGCGTGCTCGGCGTGCTCGCCCGCCTGGGTCTCGACGCGGACGCGCGCGGGGTGGCGGTGGCGGTCGACGGCGAGGTCGTTCCGCGCGGCGGCTGGGAGTCCTACGCTGTTCCCGAGGACGCGCGCGTGGAGGTGTTGACGGCGATGCAGGGCGGATGATCGACAGATGGCGGACTCGCTGAGCCCCGCGATCGCCGACGCGCGCGAGGCGGACGTCGCGCGCGAGCTGCCCGGAACGAGCGCCGCAGAGCAGGACGCCCTGACGATCGCGGGCAGGCGCATGCGTTCGCGGCTGCTGCTGGGGACCGGCGGCTTCCCCTCGCTCGAGCTGCTCGCGCAGGCGATCGCGGCGAGCGGCAGTGAGCTCGTGACGGTCGCGCTGCGGCGCGTGGATCCGACGGCGCGCGGGTCGCTGGTCGACGTGTTGGCTGACTCCGGCGTGCGGCTGCTGCCCAACACGGCCGGCTGCCACACGGCGCGCGACGCGGTGATCACCGCGCGGATGGCGCGCGAGGCGTTTGCGACCGACTGGGTCAAGCTCGAGGTGATCGGCGACGAGGACACGCTGCTGCCGGACGCGCCGGAGCTGCTGCGCGCGGCCGAGCAGCTGATCGACGAGGGCTTCGTGGTGCTCCCGTACACGACCGACGACCCGGTGCTCGCGCGGCGCCTGGCCGATCTGGGCTGTGCGGCGGTGATGCCGCTGGGCTCGCCGATCGGCAGCGGCATGGGCATCCGCAACGCGTACAACATCGGGCTGATCCGCGAGGCTGTGGACGTGCCGGTGGTGCTCGACGCGGGCATCGGCACGGCCTCGGACGCGGCGCTCGCGATGGAGCTCGGGTGTGACGCGGTGATGGCCGCCTCGGCGGTCGCCCGCGCGCAGGACCCGGTGGCGATGGCGCGCGCGATGCGCGCGGCCGTCCACGCGGGGCTGCTCGCGCGCGGCGCGGGGCGCATTCCGCGCCGTCGTTACGCGACCGCCTCGACGCCCGAAGAAGGCCGCGCGGAGTTCAGCTGACGACTTCGATCGTGCCGTTCATGGTGACGGGGTAGAGCGTGCACTCGTAGTGGATCACGCCGGCCTTGCCGGCCTTGATCTCATAAGTGCCCCCTTCGCCGAAGTTCTTGGACGCGAACTTCAGCGGGCCGCCCTCGCTCGTGACGTTGGCCTGGGCGGAGTCGTAGTTGGTCCACTTGATCGTGCTGCCGAGCCTTACGCGGACGGTGTCGGGGTCGATCGCGATGTTGCGGTAGGCGATCTGAACGACCCCGCTCCGCACGGGCGCGGACGGCGAGGGCGAAGCGAACTTGGGCGTCGTGTCGACCTTGATCGACGCGCCCGCGGAGCTCGAGGCGCTGGCCGTCTTGGCGCTCGTCGCGCCCGCGCCGCCGGCGGCGGTGCCGGGCGTGCCCGACGGGCTGGTCGTGCCGGAGCCGGAGGTTGCGCTCGAGCCGGCGCCCGAGGATCCGCAGGCGCTGAGGAGCGCGAGCGCGAGGCAGGCGAGGACAGCGGCAACGGGCCTGGGCATCGGGGCGTGATCCTTTCTGGCGAGTTCGTCCCCAAGGACGATCGCATACGCGCCAGGCGCCGTCGCCGGCCGTCTCTGTCCGCCGGCGGGTCGGGGCGATCGATCGGCGGGCGGGAGCGTGGGAGTGGGGCGTCGGGGGCGGGAGGGAGCGCCTACACTGGCCGATTCGATGTCTGTGCGCCATTTCCTGACCGGAACGGAGCTGACGGCGCCGGAGCTCGGCGCGCTGCTGGATCGGGCGCTGGAGCTCAAGCGCGCGCCGCTGTCCTCGCGCGCGCTCGCGGATCGCAGCGTGGCGCTGATCTTCGAGAAGCCCTCGACGCGCACGCGGGTGTCCTTCGACGTGGGCATCGAGGAGCTGGGCGGACACGCGCTCGTGTTGCGCTCGGACGAGCTGCAGCTCTCGCGCGGGGAGGCGCCGCGCGACACGGCGCTGGTGCTCTCGCGGCACGTCGCGGCGGTCGGGCTGCGCACGGGCGCGGACGCGATCCTGGAGGAGCTCGCCGCGTACAGCGCGGTGCCGGTCTTCAACATGCTGAGCGCCGGCCACCACCCGTGCCAGGCGCTGGCGGACCTGCTGACGCTGCGCGAGGCGTGCGGGCCGCTGGAGGGCGTGCGGCTGGCGTACGTCGGCGACGCGAACAACATCGCGCGCTCGCTCGCGCTGCTGGGGGCGCTGGCCGGGATGCGGGTGGCCTTGGCCTCGCCGCCGGGCTACACGCTGGAGGAGGATCTGGCGCTGCCGGCGGGCGCGAGCGGCACGGTGACGCGCCACGCCGACCCGTACGAGGCGGTCCGGGGGGCGGCCGCGGTGTACACGGACGTGTGGGTGAGCATGGGCGATGAGGCCAGCGCGCAGGAGCGCCGGCGCGCGCTGGCCTCATATCGCGTGGACGCCGCGCTGCTCGACGCGGCGGCGCCGGGCGCGTTCGCGATGCACGACCTGCCGGCGCACCCCGGCGAGGAGATCTCCGCGGAGGTCCTGTACGGCGCGCGCGAGCGCATCTGGGACCAGGCCGAGAACCGCCGGCACGCGCAGAAGGCGCTGCTCGAGTGGCTGGTTGCGCCCGCCGGCGCGAGCTCGACGTGAGCCGCTCGATCCCTTCGCCCGCTTTCGTGCGCCCGCAGCGCGGCGACGAGCTGGAGCTGACGGTCGAGTCGCTGGCCTTCGGCGGCGAGGGCGTGGCGCGCATCGGCGACGGCCCGGACGGGGCACCCGGTGGCGGCTATGTGGTGTTCGTCGCGGGCGCGATCCCCGGCGATCGCGTGCGCGCGGTCGTGCACAAGCGCAAGCGCAGCTATGCGCACGCGCGCACGCTCGAGCTGCTCGAGCCCAGCGCCGAGCGCGTGCAGCCGGCGGCCGAGCACCCGGGCGTGCCCTGGCAGGTGATCGCCTACGAGCGCCAGCTGCAGATCAAGCGCGGGCAGGTGGACGAGGCGCTGCGGCGGATCGGGCGGCTCGACGGCTATGAGCTCGAGGAGATCGTGCCGGCGCTGGCGCAATGGCGCTATCGCAACAAGCTCGAGTACTCGTTCGGCGCCGGCCCGGATGCGAGTGGCGCGGGCGGCGAGCTCGTGTGCGGCTTCCACGGCTCGGCGGGCGCGCACGGCGTGGAGCAGATCGAGGACTGCCTGCTGGCGTCCGAGCGCGGCAACCTCGCGCGCGCGGCGGCGCTTCGCTGGTGCCGCGCGCAGGGCCTCAGCGCGTGGGACCGCGGCTCGGGTGGCGCGCGTCGCGGCGCCTGCGTCGATCTGGACGCCGCGCCGGGCGCCGGCGAGCAGCGCGCCGCGGGCGCGCGCGCGGCGCGCACGGCCGCGGCGCCGGACGGGCGGGCGCGCCTGCGCAATCTGGTCGTGCGCGAGGGCCGGCGCACGGGCAAGCTGCAGGTCCGGATCGTGAGCACCGACGGCGAGCTCGACGCGGGCGGGCTGGCGGGCGCGCTGAGCGAGGAGCTCGGCGAGAGCCTCAGCGGGGTGCTGTGGACGCGCTCGCGCAGCCTCGCGGAGACGACCGCGGGCGGCGAGACGGAGCTCGTGTGGGGTGACGCGCAGCTGCCCGAGCGCCTGGGCGAGCTCGATCTGCGGATCTCCCAGGAGGCGTTCTTCCAGACGAACACCGAGATGGCGGAGCTGCTGTATGGGGTCGCCGGCGAGTACGCCGCGCTCGAGGGCTGGGAGCGCGTGTTCGACCTGTACAGCGGGATCGGCACGATCGCGTTGACGCTCGCGCCGCGCGCGGGCGAGCTGTGGGGGATCGAGCTCGTCGAGCAGGCGGTCGCGGACGCGATCGCCGCGGCGAAGCGCAACGGGGTGACGGGCGCGCATTTCTTCGCGGGCGACACCCGCCTGGCGCTGGTCGAGCTCGTCGAGCGCGCCGGGCGTCCTGATGTGATCGTCGTAGATCCGCCGCGCGCGGGCCTCTCGAAGAAGGTCGTGCATCGCATCATCGACGCCGCTGCGAAGCGGCTGGTGTACATCTCGTGCAACCCGACGACGCTCGCGCCCAACGCCGCCGAACTGGTCGCCGCCGGGTGGACGCTCCGCCGGGTACGCCCCGTCGACATGTTCCCGCACACGCACCACATCGAGTGTGTCGCGCTGTTCGAACGCTGAGCGCCCTCCCGGGGTAGGCTCGGCGCGCCGATGCAAGTCACCTCCTACTCGCAGCCGGAGCCGTTCGTCACGCTCGACGGCCCGGAGATCAGGGAGCGGGCCGGTCGCGTATCGGCGCCGCGCCGCACGCGCCGCCGGGCGCGCCCGTGTGAGGATAGGCTGGCGGCGCGATGCGCGCAGCCACGATCCGCGAGCAGCAGATCCTCCTCGAGGAGCACCCCGACCCGCTCCCGGGCGCCGGCGAGGCGCTCGTGCGCATCCACGCGGCCGGGCTGAACGGAGCGGACATGATGCAACTACGTGGCCTGTACCCGGCGCCGCCCGGCTCGCCGCAGGACATCCCGGGCATGGAGCTCGCGGGCGAGGTCGCCGCGCTCGGGCCGGGCGCCGAACGCTTCGCGCTGGGCGATCGCGTGATGGCGATCGTCGGCGGTGGCGCCCAGGCGGAGCTCGCGATCGTTCACGAGCGCCAGCTGATGCCCGTCCCGGAGGCGCTCGACTGGCCGGCTGCGGGCGGCCTGCCGGAGGTGTTCACGACGGCGCACGACGCGCTCTTCACGCAGGCGCAGCTGCGCTCGGGCGAGCGCGTGCTCGTGCACGGCGGGGCCGGCGGGGTGGGCACGGCGGCGATCCAGCTCGCGCGGGCTGCCGGCGCGAGCGCGACCGCGACCGTGCGCCACGAGCAGTTGCGCGAGCAGGTGGCCGCGCTGGGCGCCGAGGCGATCCCGCCCGAGGGCTTCGCCGAGCGCGGGCCCTTCGACGTGATCCTCGAGCTGGTCGGCGCGCCCAACCTGGCGGAGGACCTGCAGGCGCTGGCCGCCGGCGGGCGCATCAGCGTGATCGGCGTCTCGGCCGGCGCCAAGGCGGAGCTGAACCTGCTGGCGCTGATGGGCAAGCGCGCCCGCGTGCACGGCTCGACGCTGCGCGCGCGTCCGCTGGAGGACAAAGCGCTCGCAGCCCGCCGGCTCGAGCACGAGGTGCTGCCGCTGTTCGACGGCAGCGCGCCCGCCCTGCGCGTGCCGGTCGCCGCGACCTACCCGCTGGAGCAGGCGCAGGCGGCCTATGAGCACTTCGCGGACGGCGCCAAGCTCGGCAAGATCGTGCTCGTGGTGTAGCTCGCGGGACTCTCTAATCCGAAGTTCCCCGGTCTAATACGGCGGCTGCGCCGCATACCAGTCGCCGAGCACGCGGAACGCCGCCCAGAACGCGCGCTTGGCGTCCTGCTCGTCGAGTGACTCGTCGATGCTCGGGACGTGCAGCAAGTCGATCGTGGGAGTCAGTTGCTGGATCTCGCCGAAGCGGTCGTGCAGCTCGCGTGCCAGCGGGATGTCCATCTCGCCGAGCGCCGCGAGCGCGTCGGCTCCCATGACGACGACGATCTTCGGCTGCACGATCGCTATCTCCTCGACCACGCGCGAGACGCACGCGAAGTCCGCGAGCGAGGCGTCGCTCAGCGGGCACTTCACGCACAGCGTGCCGTACACGGCGAGCGGGTCGATGGAAAGCCGCTTGAGCGACTTCATCAGCGCTCCCCCGGCGCGCCCGTAGAAGGCGACGCCCTCCTCGACCTCGGAGGGCAGCGCGGAGTACTTCAGCAGCATGATGTCCGCCTGCGGGTGCCCCGAGCCGAGCACCGGCATCAGGTTGCCGCGCGGGCAGTGGGGGCACGCCTGCAGCTCGCGCGTGAGGTTGTTGAGCTCGCGAATCGCGCGCTCGAGGTACTTCTCGCGAATCTCGTCATCGGTCACCGGCATCGACCCCGACGGATTTGACGAGGCGTCGTCTTGTCCTTGACGGTGCATCAGTCCTTGCGCTTGCGCCGTCCGCGTGCGGGCGCGGGCCGGCCGCCGCGGCGCTAGCGGCGCCCTCCGCCGTGCGCCCGGTTCAGCCGCCGCAGGCGCCGCGCCTTGCGCGCGCGCCGCGCCGAGCGCGGGGTGGCGCGCGTCTGCAGGAACTTGAGCGCCTGCACATACAGCAGCGAGGAGGGGCGGCTGATGATCTGCGCGTCGCGCAGCGCCTGCAGGAACTCCGCCGGGCCGTCGAAGTCGCGCATCCGCAGCCGGACCGAGCCCAGGCCCTGGGCGACGTGCGAATCCGAGCCGGCGCCCGCGAGCACGCGGTACTTGGCGGCGAAGCGGACGGCCTCCTCGTTGTATGCGCTGATCGCGACGCGCGGGTTGAAGACCTCGATCGCGTCGAGGACGTCGAGGATCTCGAGCAGGTGCTCGTAGTCGGGCACCGCGTGCATCCGGTCGAACGGATGCGGCACGTACACGACGCCGCCCTGGCGCTTGATCTCGGTGACCGTTTCGGCGAGGCTCAGCCCCTGCGGGATCTTCTCCTGGATGAACAGCCCGATCACCTCGCCCTCGCCCGCGGTCTTGACCTCCTCGCCGACGATCACTTTTATGGGCGGGTGGGAGTCGAATCCGGCCGCCTGCGCGCGCGCGGCGAGCGCGCCGGAGATCTCGTTGTGGTCGGTCACCGCGATCGCTCCAAGCCCCTGCTCGCGGGCGCTCGCGAGCAACACCTCGACCGGGGTGGCGCAGTCGTAGGAGTGGTCGGTGTGCATGTGCAGGTCCACGTCGATCAGCGCGCGCGTCGAGAGCACGCGCGCGAGCCGCGCGTCGCCGCTCGCGGGATGCCGTCGAGCGGCCAGCCGGCGGTAGATCGCCTCGAGCTCGCTCGCCGCGCCCTCGAGGTCGGGCACGAGCGTGTACTCGCCGGGGAAGTGGTGGTTCATCAGCCCGGCGGTCTCCGGGAGGCTCGCGACGCGCGCGTCCAGACGCCCGAAGAAGCTCTCGACGAAACGCCGCGCGACGAGCGTCGAGAGCAGGCGCTCGCTGGAGGAGTGAAAGGAGCCGACGTTCAGGGCGCGCGAGTGCCGCAGCGCGCTCGCGGAGGTGCTCGGCGCGAACGGCTCGTGCACGTGCACGAAGTCGAGCTGGACGGCGCCGAGCAGTTCCTCGATCGTGCGCGCCACGTCGATCGGCAGCGCCGCCGGACGCCGGCGCGCGGCGCCTACCCGCGCCGGGCCCCAGAAGTCGAGCACCTCGCCCACGGCGATCACGCGCGGGGTGCCCCGGTCGGTGCCCTCGAGCAGCGTCTGCGCGCCGCCGGCCCCGGCGCGCGCGGCGCGCAGCGCTCTGCGCGAGGCGCGCACGCGCTCCTGCGAGCGCGACGGCGCGAGCACCAGGACCCGGTGCCCGCGTCGCGAGAGCGCGCGCGCGACCCGATCGACGTGCGCGTTCACGGCGTTGTCCTCGGCCTCCCACGGGTACGGCGTCACGTGGGCGATCGAGAACGTGGCGTCCATCGGCCCCACGATTATCGCGCCTGTCCGGTCGTCCCGGCGGGCGGTCAGCGCGCGGCCGCCGCGCTCACCGCCCGCCGGCCCGGACCGCTCGCGGCCGCCGGCCCTTCGCGCTCGTGCGCGGCTGGCCGGCGTGCTTGGCGATGAACGCCTCCGTGTCCAGCCGCGCCTGCTCGTCCGGGCGTTGCCTGTGCGGCGACTTCATCAAGTAGGAGGAGGGACCGTCGAGCTGCCCGGCGACGCCGTGGTTGAGCGCAAGCTTGCAGCAGCGCACCGCGTCGATCACGATCCCCGCGGAGTTGGGCGAGTCCCACACCTCGAGCTTGAGCTCGACGTTCAGCGGGACGTCGCCGAACGCCTGTCCCTCGACGCGGATGTGCGCCCACTTGCGGTCGGTCAGCCACGGCACGTAGTCGGAGGGCCCGACATGGACGTCGCGCGCCGGCAGCTCGTGGTCCATGATCGAGGTCACCGCGTTGGTCTTGGAGATCTTCTTCGACTCCAGTCGCTCGCGCTCGAGCATGTTGTAGAAGTCCATGTTGCCGCCGACGTTCAGCTGCGAGGTGCGCTCGACCTCCACGCCGCGCTCTGCGAACAGCCGGGCGAGGGCGCGGTGGACGATGGTCGCGCCGACCTGCGACTTGATGTCGTCGCCGACGATCGGCAGCCCCGCCTCTTTGAAGCGCCTGTCCCAGTAGTCCTCGCGCGCGATGAACACCGGGATGCAGTTGACGAAGCCGCAGCCCGCCTCGAGCACCTGCTCGACGTACCACTTGGTCGCCTGCTCGGAGCCGACCGGCAGGTAGGAGACGACCACGTCGGTGTGGGTGTCGCGCAGGATCTTGACGATGTCCGCGGTCTCCCCCGGCGCCTTGGTGATCTTCTCTTTGAGGTATTTGCCGAGGCCGTCGTGGGTCATCCCGCGGTGCACCGGCACGCCGAGCTTCTTCGGCACCTTCGCGAAGGCGATCGTGTTGTTCTGCCCCGCCCAGATCGCCCGGCCGAGGTCCTTGCCGACCTTCTTGGAGTCGATGTCGAAGGCGGCCGTGAACTCGATGTCGCGCACGTGGTAGCCGCCGAGGTCCACGTGCATCAGGCCGGGAACGCGCTGTGCGGGATCGGCGTCGCGGTAGTAGTGCACGCCCTGGACGAACGCCGAGGCGCAGTTGCCGACGCCGATGATCGCCACGCGCACCTTGTCAGCCTGGTAGCGCGCGGCGCCGTTGGCGGCGGGCGCGCCGTTGCTCGCTCGTGCTCGGTTGGGGGGTGCGGCGCGACCGTTTGTGTGTGTGCTCACGTTAGAGCTCCCTTCCTGAAGTTCGAGCTAACTACTCCGCCGGGCGCGTCAGGTCACACCGGCGGTCCGGCAGGCGCCGAGAGCTCGCGCCGCACGTGCCAGATGCGCTGCGCGACCGTCACCAGGCTGAGGCCCGCGAGCACGTACACGGCGGGCTGCAGCAGCTCGAAGCTCCCGAGCGACGCGCCCCGCGCGAACAGCAGGCCGATCGCGAGGATCACGACGCGCACCGGACGTGTCGCGATGCCGACCTTGCACTCGACGCCGAGCGCCTCGGCGCGCGCACGCGTGTAGCTGACCATCAGCGACGCGAGCACCGCGACGACCACGGCGGCGGCCGCCAGGCGGTTGCCGTGCAGCGCGAAGTACCCGGCGACCGCGGCCAGCACGACGCCCTCCTCGACCCGGTCGAGCGTCGAGTCGAGGAACGCCCCGAACGGCGTGCCCTTGCCGGACATGCGCGAGTAGCGTCCGTCGAGCGTGTCCATGATCGAGCCGACGATGAACGCGACGCCGCCGAGGAAGAACAGCCGCTCCCACACGAGCGCCGCCGCCACGAGGTTGAGCACGAAGCCCGTCAGCGAGATCGCGTTCGGGGTCAGGCGCGACTCGATCAGGCGGTTGCGGACGAGCTCGCGGCGTTCGCCCGCGCCGATCGGGGCGCGCGCGCGGCGCGTCGCGGGGCGCAGCGCGGCGCGCCGCGCGCGCCGCGAGGGCGCATGTTGCCTGGGCGGTGCCATCCTCGCCGCCGGCCTACCCGCTCGCGCTCAACTGCGGGCTGGGCGCCGCCGAGAACCGCCACACGTTCGGGCGTGCGCGCGCGAGCCAGCTCGCGGCGTACGCGGAGACGCCCGCGGTCAGCGCGCCGAGGAAAGCGTCCAGCAGGAAGTGGTTGGCGGTCACGATGATCACGAACGTGATCAGCGGGGGGTAGAACAGCCACAGCACGCGCAGCAGGCGCCAGCGCACGAGTCGCGAGAGCGTCCAGCCGATCATCAGCGCGAACGCGACGTGCATCGAGGGCACCGCCGCGTACAGGTTGGTGAGCGCGTTCAGCGAGCCGCTCGCGTGCGAGACGTGCACGCCGGTGATCTCGGCGACGCTGTCGACGAAGCCCCACTCGGGCATGAAGCGCGGCGGCGCCGTCGGGAAGATCACGTAGCCCACCAGCGCGATCGCCATCGCGATCATGAACATGTTGCGCACGAAGTAGAAGTTGCGGTTGTGGCGCAGGTACAGGTACACGAGCGCCGCGACCGTGACGCTGGTCTGCGCGTTGACGTACAGCCAGCTGCAGAGCACCATCACGAAATGGCTGCCCGACGCCCACGCCTGGATCGAGGGCTCGACGAACACGTGCAGCGTGCGCTCCAGCGAAATCACCTCGCGCGCGTGTGCGAACGCCTCGTTGGCGTCGCCCTCCACCATCCCGCGCACGAGCCTGTAGGCGAGATAGGCGGCGGCGAAGAGCGAGACCTGCCTCAGCGCGTCGAGCCAGCCATGCGGCAACAGACGCGCCTGCAGGAGGCGAGCGCGGGCGAGCATCCTGCGAAAGCCTAGACGATGCTCCGGTCTGGCGGCGGTCCTGTCCTGCGGTCTGGGGGCGGTCCCGGCCTCCTGCACGATGCCGGGCTCGTCAAGTGCGCTCGCACGCCAGTTCGCGCCGGCGACCGCGGGGCCACGGATGAAAACGCGCGCGAGGGAGCGGTAGTTCGCGCCGGCGACCGCGGGGCCACGGATGAAAACGCGCGCGAGGGAGCGGGTAGTTCGCGTCAGCGACAGCGGGGTCCGCGGTTGAAAACGCGCGCGAGGGAGAAGCCGATCACGATGTGCAGGTACCCGGCGCGCGGTGTCTGCACCTCGGTCCAGTCGCCGGGGGCGCGGCGCACACAGCCGTCGCCGCTCGCCAGCTCCCAGTACGGGGTGAAGTGCACGCGCACCTCGTAGGAGCCGGCGCGCGGCGCGTACAGCGTGAGCGAGTCGCTGCTCGCCGCGCGCAGCAGCGCGGGCGGCTGCGCGAGGGGCGTGGCGTCGCGCACGGCGAACAGCCGCCAATGGCGCGAGCGCCAGACTTCGTGCAGGTAGCTCGCGCCGCCGGTGCGCACCAGGCGCGCCTCCGAGCGCGCGGAGTAGTCCAGCGGCGCGTCCGGGAGCGCGACGTAGGAGATCGCGTTCTGCGACAGCCACGCCCGGTAGCGCGCCGCCGTCAACGCCGACTGGCTGTAGAACAGCCCGTTGCGATACAGGTCGAGCTGGCGCTCCCAGCCACGGGCGAGCATCACGTGCGGCGCGAGCCAGCGCGCCTCCCAGTGATCGGCGGTCGCGACCACCTCGATGCGCGCCGGGCGCGCGTCGTAGCCGACCCCCAGCGCGCGCAGCTCGCCGAGCAGGGGGGCGTAGTAGGAGGCGTTCACCGACGGGTCCGCGACGGCCGCCGCGAAGTCCGCCACGGGCGCGTTCGCCTGCCAGTACAGCAGCAGCGGCGCCAGCACGACCAGCGCCTGGCGGCGCCGGCGCGAGGCGCACGCGAGCGCGCACGCCGCCACCGGCCCGCCGATCAGCGCCCCGAGCCGGTCGGCGTTGCCGCCGACGGCGCTCGGCACGATGTAGGAGCCGACGAGCGCAAGCGCGTACAGTCCGGCGCCGACGCGCAGCATGCGCAGCACCTGGCCCGAGCCCTCCGCGTGGTTCGGCTGGCTCGCGCGCGCGCCCTCGCTGCCCGCACGCGCGCCCTCGCTGCCCGCACGCGCGCCCTCGCTGCTCGCGCGCGCGCCCGCCCGCGTCGGTTCGATCAGCGCGCCGATCACGAGCACTCCGGCGAGGTCCGGGAAGAAGGCGGAGGCGACGTACGGCTGCGTGCCGCCTTCGGGGAACGCGAGCGCTAGCACGCCGATCGGCACCAGGGCCGCGAGCGTCAGCGCGGCGGGCCACGCGCGCGCGAAGCCCCCGAACGCGTGCCTCGCGCGGACCTGTGCCCCGAGCGGGCGTACGAGCGTCCAGGTGAGGAACGCGAGCCCGAGGAACGCCCCGGCGACCGGACTGGCGAGCGCGGTCAACGCGCTCAGCGCGAGCGCTCCCCACATGCGTGCACGCCGCGCGAGCAGCAGGGCGGCGAGGCCGACCGCGAGCCCGAGGTCGAAGGGCACGCGGCTCGAGAGCAGCGCGATCGAGGCGCCAACCGCGAACCAGATCGAGGCGACGCGCACCGCGCGCGCGGGCAAGCAACCGTCGATCAGTCGCGCGAACAGCGCGGTCGCGGCGATCATCGAGATCGCGGCCAGCGGCTGCGGCCCGATCAACGCGCCGAGGCCGGGCGCGAGCACCGAGTACGCCGGCAGATGGTGCCCGCCGTACCACGAGTTGTCCCACAGCGTGAAGCCGACGCGCGAGAACAGGTTGCTGCGATAGCTGGCCGCGGCCAGGTCCGGGCTGGGGGGCGAGGTGATCAGGTAGGCGATCGCCGCGAGCGTCGTGATCGCCCACGCGGGCGCCCGCCGCACGAGCGCGCGCGTGCCGTCGCTCATATCGCCCACCGGCCACGAGCATATACGGGCGGCGGCCGGCGGATACCGTGCAGCCGTGCGCAGCCCGAGCAGCGCCTGGACGCCTCCGACCCGCGCGCGCGTCGTGAGGGTCCGCGAACGTCTGCGCGAGGTCTACGGCGTGCCACTGATGCGTCCGCACGGCCAGCCGATCGCCGAGCTCGTGCTCACGGTGCTCTCGCAGTCGACCAACGACCGCAACCGCGACGTCGCGTTCCTGCGCCTGCGCGAACGCTTCGCCAGCTGGGAGCAGGTGCGCCGGGCTCCGCTCGCGGAGGTCGAGGAGGCGATCCGCCCGGGCGGCATCTCCAAGGTCAAGTCCGTTCGCATCCAGGCGATCCTCCGCGCGATCTCAGAGAAGCCCGGCCCTCCGGCCAGCCGCTGCGACGCTCAGCCCGACGGCGGCTCGGCGGCCGAGCCCTCGCTGGCCTGGCTGCCCGACGTCCCGATCGGCCAGGCGCGCGACTACCTGCTGGCGCTGCCGGGCGTCGGACGCAAGACGGCCGCGTGCGTGCTGCTGTTCGCGTTCGGCCTGCGCGAGGTGCCCGTCGACACGCACGTCTCGCGGGTGGGCATGCGCCTGCGGCTGCTGCGCCCGGGCGCGCCGTTCGAGGAGCTCCACGACCAGATGCTCGCACTCACCCCGCCCGGCCAGGAGCTCGAGCTGCACGTAAACCTGCTGCGCCACGGTCGGCGCACGTGCCACGCGCGCGCGCCGGACTGCGAGCAGTGCGCGCTCGCGCGCATGTGCCCGAGCCGCGGCTCCTTCCGCTAGGCAACGGTCCCGTCGGGGGGGCACGACCGCGTCCTCGCGGCGCTCCCCGGTCCGCTCACGCGCGCGGCAGCACCGCAAACGCGATCACCGCATAGTGCATCGCCGCGGCGGCGAGCACGAGCGTGTGGAAGACCTCGTGATAGCCGAACACCTTCGGCCAAGGGTTCGGGCGGCCGCTCGCGTACACGACCGCGCCGATCGCGTACAGCAGCCCGCCGCCCGCAAGGCCGGCCGCGCCGAGCCAGCCGATCGCCGCGGGCAGCTCGCCGACGACCGCCGCGGTCACGAGCCCGAGCGCCACGTACACCGCCGCGAACAGCCACTTGGGCGCGTCGATCCACAGCAGCTTGAAGACCATCCCGCCGAGCGCGCCGAGCCACAGCACGATCAGGATCGTGCTCGCGAGCGGCCCCTTGAGCGCGAGCAGCGCGACGGGCGTGTACGTGCCGGCGATCAGCACGAAGATCATCGAGTGGTCCAGCCGGCGCATCCAGCGGCGCGCGGCCGGGCGCCAGGTGACGCGGTGATACAGCGCGCTCGTGCCCAGCAGCGCCGACACCGCGCCCGCGTAGATGCCCGCCGCGAGCCGCGCGCGCCCGTCCGTCGCGGCGAGCACCAGCGCGACACCGCACGCGAGCGACACGAAGAACGCGTACTCGTGCAGCACGCCGCGCAGCCGAGGCTTGAAACCCCCCTCGCCCGCCGCCACGGCGGGCTCCGCGGGCTCCGCGGGCCCCGTCGGGACCAAGTTCATGGCTTGAAGGTAGCGCTCCCGGCTGCCGCCCGGCGCCGCCGGGCGCGGTGCGCCGGCGACCCTCAGCTCGCTGCTGACACGGTATCCCTCTCGGGGTGCGCGGCCAGCTTCGCGCGGGCGCGCTCGGGCGTCACGGTCACGACATCCCACGCCAGTCCCACCCGCCGCAGCCCGAGGATCAGCCAGCCGGAGGGGTCGAGCTCATACCAGCGCAGGCCGTGGAAGGCCGACTGCGGGAAGGCGTGGTGGTTGTGGTGCCAGGCCTCGCCGAGCGAGGGCAGCGCCAGCCAGAACACGTTCGTGGACTGATCGTCCGTGTCGAAGCGGCGGCTGCCGAAGAAGTGGCAGATCGAGTTGATGCTCCACGTGATGTGATGCACGAGGAAGATCCGCACGAGCCCCGCCCACAAGAGCGCGGACAGGCCGCCCGCGACGAGCGAGCCGCCGCTGAGCGCGACGCCGAGCGCGAACGGCAGCGCGAGGCTCGCGAGCGCGATCAGCGGGAAGCCCTTGTTGATGCGGCGCATCACCGGGTCCTCGACGAGGTCGCGCGCGAAGCGTTTGGAGGACGCCTGGCCGTGCGTCTCGAACAGCCAGCCGACGTGCGCGTGCCACAGGCCCGCGACCATGCCGCGCAGGCCCGCGCCGCGGCCGGCGTGCGGGCTGTGCGGGTCGCCCTCTTCGTCGGTGAACGTGTGGTGCTTGCGGTGGTCGGCCACCCAGTCGATCACCGGCCCCTGCAGCGCCATCGAGCCGAGCACCGCCAGCGTGTAGCGAAGCCACGGGCGCGTGTCGAACGCCCGGTGGGTGAGCAGCCGGTGAAAGCCGACCGTGATGCCGATCGCCGTGAGCGCGTACATGACCGCGAAGATCGCCAGGTCGCGCGCCCCCAGGAAGTGGTTCCACAGCAGCGCCGCCGCCGCGATCACGCCCAGGAACGGAACCACAACGGCGGTGATGTTCACGTTGCGCTCGAGCCGGGTCATCCCTGTCGGCTTACCCGTCCTGCGCGCCCGAGTTACCTCGTTACCCCCGATTGGGGGGTGCGGATGTGCGCGCGTGCGCTGTTCAGGCCGGCACATGTGCCGGCCTGCCGACCGGTGCATGCACCGGTCGGGGACCCCGTACATGTACGGGGTCCCGTGGAGGCCGCATGCGGCCTCCACCAGGGCCGCGCACGCGCGGCCCTGACCTTCTCCGAGCCCACTTGACGCTTCGCAAGAAATCTGACATACTCTGACTTAGATTTGTAAAGGTTTATCAGTCGAGCCGGCGCGCAGCGCCGTCATCGGCGAGTCCTATCAGAAGGAGCACTACCCAATGGCCAAGACCATAGGCATCGACCTGGGCACGACCAACTCGTGCATGGCGGTGCTCGAGGGCGGCGAGCCGACCGTCATCGAGAACGCCGAGGGCGGACGCACGACCCCGTCGGTCGTCGCGTTCACCGCCTCCGGCGAGCGCCTCGTCGGCACCGTCGCCAAGCGCCAGGCGGTCACCAACCCGCAGAACACGGTCTTCTCGATCAAGCGCTTCATGGGCCGCAAGGAGGCCGAAGTCCGCGAGGAGGAGGCGATCGTCCCGTACAAGGTCGTCGCCGGCCCCAACGGCGACGCGCGCGTGGAGGCCGGCGGGGAGCAGCACTCGCCCCCGGAGATCAGCGCGATGATCCTGCAGAAGCTCAAGAGCGACGCGGAAGCGTACCTCGGCGAGAGCGTCGACTCGGCGGTCATCACCGTGCCCGCGTACTTCAACGACGACCAGCGCCAGGCGACCAAGGACGCCGGCACGATCGCCGGGCTGGACGTCAAGCGCATCATCAACGAGCCGACCGCCGCGTCGCTCGCGTACGGCCTGGACAAGGAGTCAGACCAGACGATCCTCGTGTTCGACCTCGGCGGCGGCACCTTCGACGTGTCCGTCCTCGAGATCGGCGACGGCGTGTTCGAGGTCAAGTCCACCGCCGGCGACAACCACCTCGGCGGCGATAACTTCGACAAGGCGATCGTCGACTGGCTGGTCGCCGAATTCCGCAAGTCGCAGGGCATCGACCTGTCGGCCGACCCGATGGCGCTGCAGCGCCTGTACGAGGCCTCCGAGAAGGCCAAGATCGAGCTGTCGACCACGCAGGAGACGCAGATCAACCTGCCGTTCATCACAGCCGACGCCTCCGGGCCCAAGCACCTGGACACGCGCCTCACGCGCGCCAAGCTCTCCGAACTCACGAGCGGCCTGCTCGACCGCGTGGTCGCGCCCGTGCGCCAGGCGCTCGACGACGCCAAAGGCAAGGGCGTCAAGGACATCGACCACGTGGTGCTCGTCGGCGGCATGACGCGCATGCCGGCCGTACAGGAGAAGGTCAAAGAGCTGACCGGCAAGGAGCCCCACCGCGGCGTCAACCCCGATGAGGTCGTCGCCGTCGGCGCGGCCATCCAGGCGGGCGTGCTCGCCGGCGACGTCAAGGACGTGCTGCTGCTCGACGTCACGCCGCTGACCCTCGGCATCGAGACCAAGGGCGGCGTCATGACCAAGCTGATCGAGCGCAACACCACGATCCCCACGCGCAAGGGCGAGGTCTTCTCGACCGCCGAGGACAACCAGCCCTCGGTCGAGATCCACGTCTTGCAGGGCGAGCGCGAGATGGCCCAGTACAACAAGTCGCTCGGCAAGTTCCAGCTGACCGGCATCCCGCCCGCGCCGCGCGGCATCCCGCAGATCGAGGTCGCGTTCGACATCGACGCCAACGGCATCCTCAACGTGTCCGCCAAGGACCTCGGCACCGGCAAGGAGCAGAAGATCGAGATCAAGGCCGGCTCCGGGCTCTCGGACGACGAAATCAAGAACATGGTCGCCGACGCCGAGTCCCACGCCGAGGAGGACCGCCGGGCACGCGAGCTCGCCGAGGCGCGCAACACCGCCGAGAACGCCGCCTACCAGGCCGAGCGCCAGCTCGCCGACCTGGGCGAGCAGGTCGACGCGGACTCCAAGGCGCGGATCGAAGCCGCGATCAAGGAGGTGCGCGAGGTGCTCGAGTCCGAGGACCCGAACGCGATCAACGCCAAGGCCGAGGCCCTGCAGACCGCCTTCCACGCGGTCTCCGAGGCGATGTACCAGCGCGCCCAGGAGCAGGCAGCGGCCTCCGGCAACGGCGCCTCCACGGACGGCGCCGGCGCCGGCGCCGGCTCGTCCGAGGAGGAGGACGTCGTGGACGCCGAAGTAGTCGAAGAGCCGAAGGCGTAGGGCCGGCCGATGACGGAGATCAAGATCATCCGCCACGGGCTGTCCGGGTCAGGCGGCTTCGCCGCTCGCGCTGCGGAGCCCTCGTCGGGCGCTTTCGCGCCCGCCGAGGACTCCTCCGCGCCCGCCGCCGGCC
>Ga0335075_10000808_pt1 | contig 52756 bp, 63 predicted proteins | sample Lox_Sample_24_FD_206723 | JGI IMG/M metagenome (GOLD analysis project Ga0335075, IMG submission 206723) | Soil microbial communities from Loxahatchee National Wildlife Refuge, Florida, United States - Lox_Sample_2.4 | ecosystem: Environmental > Terrestrial > Soil > Wetlands | place: USA... | reverse complement strand
CCGGGTGCGATCGGTGCGAAGTGGGAGCTTGACTATGACTCCTGGCCGATCAAGGAAGCGAAAGCGACCCCGTTCTACTTGGGTGGCAAGGGTGCGTTGACGAAGGCGAAGCCGAAGTCAAACAAGAAGGTCACCTATACCGCTGATCCGAAGGCTCGTCCGGCGCAGACCCTGGGTGGCACCTCGGGTGGTGTCGGCAGCGGCAACTCCGAAGAGTGGAGTGCTCAGCCGGGGTATGACTGGCAGCCGGTCAAGCCGGGCAAGGGCATCGGGTTCACCACCCCCGCCCTGACCAGTGACGCGATCGTCGCCGGATCCTCCGGTCTCGATCTCTACATGAAGTCAAGCCGGCGCGACACCGACATCCAGGTGACCCTGACCGAGGTCAGGCCTGACGGCAAGGAAACCTACGTCCAAAACGGATGGCTTCGGGCCTCGCATCGCAAGCTCGACAAGAAACTGTCGAAACTTGCGAACAATCCGACCCCGACGCATCTGAAAAAGGATGCGCAGCCGATGCCGAAGGGCAAGTTCGTGAAGATCAGAGTTCCGATCTTCCCGGTCGCTCATGCCTTCCGGGCCGGATCAAAGATCCGGGTCACGGTCCAGGCGGTCGGTGGTGACAGGCCCCGCTGGGACTTCGACACCGTCGACAACGGCAAGACGAAGAACACCGTCTGGCTCGGTGGCAAGAAAGCCTCCAGGCTCGTGCTCCCGATCGTCAAGGGCGCAACCGCCGAAGGTAACCCCCTGCCCCCACCGACCGCACTTCGCGGCCAGCCCAGCCGGGACTACACACCCGCCACAAACGGAGGCTGAACCCGAGTCCCCGGACGGATGGGAGCGAATGAATCACGGACGGTCACGGCTCGCCCCGTGACCGTCCGTATTCGCAACCACCGTCCGGGTCAGCCACCGTTGCCCGCGGGGACGTAGGCCCGGCTGGGCTGGCCGCGCAGGGCGGTCGGTTCCGGCAGCGGGGTGCCCTGGGCGGTCTGGTTCGGGATGACCGGCAGCACCAGCTTCGATGGGATCGCGCCGCCGAGACCGATCGTGTTGGTCGTCTGGCCCTTCTCGATCGTGGCGAAATCCCAGATCGTCCGGTCACCGCCCGGGGCCTGGATGTTGATCCGGATCTTCGAGCCGGCACGGAAGACGTGCGCGGCCGGGAAGATCTGGACCCGGGTGTAGTTGTACTTGCCCTTCTTGAGCGGGGCGCCGTCCTGCTTCAGCCAGGTCTGGACCGGATCGTTCGGAGTCGACTTCTCCGGGTCGATCTTCCGGTGCGAGGCCCGGAGCCAGCCGTTCTGCACGTAGGTCTCCTTGCCATCGGGCCTGACCTCGGTCAGCGTCACCTGCAGGTCCGTGTTCGCCGCACTCGACTTCAGATACAGGTCGAGGCTGGACGGACCGGCGATGAACGTGTCCTCACCGAGGGCACCTGTCATGAACCCGAGTCCCTTGCCATCGGCGAGCGGCTGCCATTGGTAGGGAGGCTGGGCGAGCCAGGAATCGTTCTGGGCGTTCTCCCCGAGGGTCCGGGCCGGGCGGGCCTTGGGATCGGAGAGGTACCGGGCCGAGGAATCCTTGGCGGGTTTCGACGACGTCAGCGTGCCGCCGTCACCCAGGTACCAGGTGGTCGGTTTCAGGCTCGGCACCGGCCAGTCGGAGAACTGCGTATCCCACTTGGCGCCGATCGCTCCGGGCTGTCCCAGGATCGCGGCGCCGTTGTCCATCATCACCCGGATCCGGGGATTGCTCTGGCGGAAGTCCGCCCTGGCCCGCTTCAGCTCAGCCGGCGTGTCGAGCCAGAGCCCGTACTTGGTCGGAGTGATCGGCAGTGCCGCCGACGACGCCACCGCCTGGTAGAGCACAGGTGAGAGCGTGGTCACGAGCGGGTTCAGCCGGGGCACCCTGCCGTTGCCGACGAACAGGTTGAGGAAGTCGGTCATCCCGGTGAAGGTGCTCGGGCCGAGCGAGTCGACGTGGACCCCGTTCTGCATCGTGACCCAGACGTCAGGGTTCGACTTCGGCAGGTTCTGGACCGCCTCGGTCCAGTGGCCGCCTGTCTGCTCGTCCTGGAACGCGCCGACCATGAAGACCGGCACGTCGACGTTCTTCAGCCAGGCACCCGGCGAACGCTTCTCGAAGAGACCCGGGGTCCGGTACGGGTTCGTCTCGATCAGGTGGTTGTAGTCCCTGGTCTGGAGCCGCATCGTCTGGTTCGCCAGGCAGTGCTGCTTCTGCTCCTCGCGAAGCGCCGGATCGGACACCTGCGGATCGCCGTTGGTGCTCATCTCCCTCGCCCAGGGCTGGCCGCCCTCGGGCGCGGGCTCGGCGTCTTCGGCCCGTTCGGTGATCCAGCTGTAGGCGAAGCCGTTGTTGAAGATGCCGCCCGGGAATCCGGTGCCGTAATAGACGTCATCGGTCACCGACAGCGGCGCGACCGCGGCCAGGTTCGGCGGCTGCGTGCCGGCCGTGAACAGCTGGGTGATCCCCGAGAAGGAGATGCCGCCCATGCCGACCTTGCCCTGGACCCAGTCCTGCGCGGCCACCGTCTCGATCGCGTCGTAGCCGTCGTAGGTGGTCGGCCAGCCGAACAGGTCGAAGGCACCGCCCGAGCAGCCGGAACCGCGCATCTGCACGCTGACGGTCGCGAAATCGGTGAGCGGCCCGATCAGGCCGCCGACCGCGGTCGAGCTGGCCGGAGCGAGATCGTCCTTCTGCCCGGCCGCACCGCCGACGAAGGCCGCGAGCAGATCGTGCGGGGCCGCGGTCTGGTAGCCGGAGTACTCGATGAAGGTCGGGAAAGGTCCCTGCGAGAGCGAGGTCTTGCCCATCGGCAGCCGCACCGTCATCGCGAGTTCGGTGCCGTCCCGCATGGTCACGTAATTGAGACCGGCCTTCAGTTCCTTGTTCTCATAGAAGGCGGCCGGCGGATTCTCGCCCGGCTTCAGGGTCTGGAACTTCGGCGTGCTCTGACCGACGGTGACCGTGCGCTTGCGCTTCAGGCGCTTCAGGCAGGCCCTGCGCTTCGCCTTCTTCTCGATCCTCTTGCACTTCTTCAGGGCCTTCTTCCTGACCTTGGGCTTGATCCTCTTCCTGCCGGTGGGGGTGCGAACGGTGAAGGTCGCGCCGGGGGTCACGTCGTAGAAGATGAACGAGCCGTAGGAGTCGGCCTTGCCGGTGCGCACGATCCTGCCCTTCGAATTGACCAGGAGGAGCTTCGTGCCCGGGGTCGCGCCCTTGACGAAGGCGTCACCGACACTGCCGCCGGCGGTGTACGGCGCCGCCGACGTGACCTTCGGTGCCACCTTGAACTTCGGCTTCTTTTTCTTCTTGGCCGATTGCCCCTGCTTCGCGGGCTGGGCGGTGGCGGTCGACGCGACCGCTCCTCCGATCAGAGCGAGCCCGACGACGGTCGCGGCCAAAGCGGTCAGATACACGCGGATGCTTTTCATCCTGGTCCCTCGTCCCCTTTTTCTCAGTCCCCACGAGCGCCCTTCACGGTGAATCCGTGGAGAAAGTCACTTGATGCGAAGAGCCTATACGAAAATCCGGACGACTATGAACACAGAGGTTCTTGACGAACATAAATTCCTCGAAACGCGAGAATCCCTCATCCACCGCCGTTTTGCTCAGGGACGGTCTGTGTAAAGGCCGTGAAACCCGAAGGGAATGTGGTGTGGAACCTCGGCCCGCGCGATCTCCTCCATCGACCGCGCGTCGAGTACGACCAGGCCGGACCGGCGCCTGATTCCGTCGAGCACCACCGAGAGCACGACCCCGTCATCCTCACGCCGCGCCCCGGGCCGGGGCACGAAGACCGGCTCGCCCGGATAGACACCGCGCTCGCGCCATATCTTCGACTCGCCCCGCTTCACGTCCGCCTTGACCAGCTGGTCGATGAATCCGCTGCCACGGCCCTTCAGGCCGACCCCGTAGGCGTACCTGTAGGGGCGAGCGTTGACCGCGTCATAGTTCTTCTGCGGCAGCTCGAAGACGGCCTCGATCAGGTCGCGCTGGGTCATCTTCCCGCTTGAGGGATCGGCCTCGAGCCGGCGGTAGCGCGCCTGCGGCACCTTGTTCTCCCGCCTGATCCTCTTCAGATAGAGCGCCTCGATCACCCCCGCGTCCTCGTGGGCGCAGACGTCGATCACGACCTTGCCGCCACGGTCGTAGGCGTTGATGTGATGGAAGGCGAAGAACGGGTCGGTCTCGATCGTCGCCGCCACTCCTCCCCGGACACGATCCACCAGGATGACCTGTGACGGCAGTTCGGGATGCCACTCGTAGTTGGTGATGATCGGGCCGCGATCGGGTCCGAGGAACTTCGCCAGATTGAAGTTCCAGGGCTGGGTCACGACCACGACGTAGCGGCGGGTAAGGCCGAAGGAGTGGAGATAGCCGGGTGATGCCTGCGGGATGAAGGCCAGCTCGCGTCGTTTGCCGCGCCTCTCCGAAACGATGCGAAGCCCGCTCGGAGGCACGAGCTCGACCTCATACGAGAATCGCTCACCGGTCGCCGGATCGAAGTGCGGGTGGGCGGTCCCCAGCCTGCCCTGCATCGAGTCGCCACCGACCCCGAGCGTCTTCAGGAACTTCGGGTTGAACCGGACCGGGATCGGAATCTCGGTGTGGGCGCGAAACCGGCCGGCGAGCCGCTCGATCGAGACGTTGGCGTTCGGCACCCTGCCGAGCACCGGCAGGGACGAGACGCCGGAGAAGATCTGGCGGCAGGGGTCGGGTGCCGGATCTGTCGCCAGTTCCGAATACTTGATCCGCCCCTCCCGCTTCCAGGCGGTGTAGGCGCTGGAACGCAGAAAGCGATTGCGGTAGCTGACCCGTCCGCCGGTGAAGGCGAAGGCGTGCAGCATCGCCAGCCCGTCGAACCAGTGGTTGAAGGATTCCTCGCCGATCTCGAACAGCGCCGGACCGTTTCTGAGCAGGGTGCCGGTGAGCCACCGGGGCAACCGGCCCTCGACCTCGAGGTCGGGCAGGTAGGTCTCGGCTTTGAGGGACTTGAAACCGAGGTTGAAGCCGGGACGCTTCTTCGGCGATGCCGCCGGCGCTTCGGCGATGCCGAGCGGGCCGCCCGGCGCGAGCACACCGGCGACGGCGAGCCCTGCCGCCGTCCTCGATCCATCGCGTAACAGTTCGCGCCGCGTTCTCTCCACTCGGTCCTCTCCCTCGATGACCCTGGTGCGCACTATATCTCCGGAACCGGTGATCCTCATCCGGTGACGATCACTTGACCCTCATTTCAAGATATGTTGAAATGAAAGGATGAACGAGTACGCGAATGGAAGCCTCGCCCATTTCGACATCTGCGGCCCCGACGAAAGCGTTCTGCACGCCTTCTACGGCGGGGTGCTCGGCTGGGAGATCGAATCGAAAGGACCCGGCTACGCGCTGGTCACACCGCCGGCCGGCGAGACCAGTGGCTCGATCACGGAGGGCGACACACCCGGCGTGGTTCTCGGCGTCGTCGTGGAAGACCTCGCGGCCACCCTCGAGCGGGTCCTTGAACTCGGCGGTGAAGTGACGATGGAGCCGGTCGACAACGGCTGGGTCACCAAGGCGGGCGTGAACGATCCGGCCGGGAACCCGCTCTCCCTGATCCAGAAGTGAAAGACGAGCGGGAGCTCGACGAGCTCCTGCGGGCACTTGCCCATCCGGCACGCCGCCGGATCGTCGCGCTGACGGCGGACCGGAGCCGCACCGCCGGAGAGCTCGCCGAAGCGACCGGTCTCTCGGCACCGGCCACATCCGAGCACCTCAAGGTTCTGCGCAAAACCGGCCTGGTGATCTGCCGGATCGACGGCAGGTTCCGGATCTACGAAAGTGGTCCGGGAGCCGTCGAGCGGGTCGTCAACGCTCTCGAGCGTCTCCGCTGAGGTCCGGCGGAACGAAGGACGGGCGGGCGGCGCTAGACGATGGTGAGCTTGTCGAGCCCGCCGCCGATCTGACGGATCAGGACCTTGGCGATCACGAAATCCAGTCCGGGCAGGGCCGTTCCGATCTCGATCCTCCAGTCCATGTGAGTGCCGGACTCCGTCGGCGTCAAGGTGACCACGCCGACGTGATGATTGAGCGGGGTTCCCTTGGTCACCCTGTACTCGATCATCTCGTCCGGAACCGACTTGGTGACCGTCTCCTCGAAGGCGGGCACCGGCCCCGGCGGCTTCAGGCGGCGGGCCGAACCGACGCCGTTGCGGGTGCCGTCGGTTCCGTCGCTCAGGCGGGTGACCTTCGCGCCGAGCACCCCGCCGAGGTTCTCGTGCTCGGAGAGGAAAGCGAAGACGCGGTCCGGCGGAAGGTCAAAGTCCTTTTCGAATCGCATCCTTTGCATGGCGCGATTCAATCACAGGGTCGAGATACCGAGCACCGGCCGCCGAACGCTCAGCTCAGCAGCGTCTCCACTTCGGCGTCCACGGCCACGATCCGGTTCTCCCGATCGACATGAACCACCACCGGCCGGTACTCCTCAAGCTCGGCCGGCTCGTACGAGCCGTAGGAGATCACGATCACCGTGTCACCGCGATGAACCAGGCGTGCGGCCGCGCCGTTGACCTTCATCTCACCGCCGCCGCGCTCGCCGGCGATCGTGTAGGTGTCGAAGCGCTCGCCGTTGTCGACGTCGACCACGCTGACCTTCTCACCGGCCAGGATGTCGGCCGCCTCCAGCAGCTCGGGATCGACCGTGAGCGAACCCACGTAGTGGAGATCGCAGTCGGTCACCGTCGCGCGGTGGATCTTCGATTTCAGCATCGTGCGCCGCATGGATGTCTCCTTGGTCAACTTCGGTGAGGGGCCGGAGACCGGAAGGATAGGTGGATCCCGGATCTACCGCCGGTCTCCACCAGGAGGGCGTCACCGACCGCGAGAACGTCGCCCTCGGCCGAGAGCAGGGACGCCCCCGCGAACCGCTTGCGCCCCTCCGATCCGAGAGGCCAGGCGATCACGACGGTCAGCTCGCCGGCCCGTGGCCTCCTCCGGATCTCGACCTTCTGCCTGACCAGAAAGGAGGTCACCATCTCGTCGGTGTAGATCGCGAAATAGGTCGGACAGTCGAGCACCGCCCAGATGAACTCCTCACGCACCAGCCCCGATTCGTCGGCGGTCCAGTCCGGCGGCGTCCAGGGTGAGGCCGCGAGATCGCGGCCGGGCACGCTGCCGGCGAAGACCCCGAGCGAATCGTGCCGTCCGCGGCCGCAGACGAAGCATTGGCTGAACATGCCCTCGGCGGGCGCGATGTAGCCCTCGCTCGCCAGGCGGGCCGTGTCCGGATCGACCGGCGGCGGGATCTCCAGGTCGACCGGACCCGACCGATCTGCGGTCGCGACCAGGGTGTCGCCGCTCGTGATCCGGACTCCGTCTCCGTCGGGTTCGACATTCAGCTGGGTGTCCAGGGGCACCGGGGCGCGCAGCGAGACCTCGACCGGACCCTCCAGGCAAGTGGCGGCGATCCCCGAGAAATACCCGCCGTTGCCACTTCCGATCGGTCCGTTGAACCTGTCCGCGACCAGTATCTGATCCATCGAATCAGCCTATGGCCGAAGCACGCGGGCCGCAACCGCTCCGGTGCCCCTGCCCCTGATCAGAGCAGGTCGGCCCGCAGATCCTCCGGCGAGCGCGGCGAGAGCAGCCCGGGCGCGATGTCGAACACGGTCTTCGCGCCGTGATCGCCGGCGGCGGACAGCCGGTGGGCCGCCCTCGCGTAGGCGACCAGGACGCTGGCGGTGAAGCCGGGATTGTCCTCGAGCGTGAGGCCGTACTCGATCAGCTGGCGGTGCTGCCCGCCACTATCACCGGAGCGCAGCACGAATCCACCGTGCGGCATCGCCGAGTGGTCCCGGGCGAGCTCCTCGGCCGAGATGAAATTGACGGTGGTGTCGTACTGGTCGAAGTAGTGGGGCATGTTCACGATCTCGTCCCGCACCCGCTCCTCGTCCGCGCCCGACTCGAGCACCACGAAGCATTCACGGGTGTGCTTCTCACGGGTGGTCAGCTCCGATCCACCGCCGGCCCGTGCCGCATCCACGGCCGACTCGACCGGCAGCGTGTACTGCACCGCCCCGGCGACACCGGGAACCCGGCGCACCGCGTCGGAATGTCCCTGGCTGAGGCCACGGCCCCAGAAGGTGTGGGTTTCCCCGTCGGGCAGGATGGCCTCCCCGAAGAGGCGGTTGATCGAGAACACTCCGGGGTCCCATCCGGTCGAGATCACGGCGGTCTTGCCGGCCGCCCGGGCCGCGGCGTCGACCGCGGCGTGGTACTCGGGGATCCGGGCATGCGTGTCGAAACTGTCGACCGTGTTGAACATCGCGGCCAGCTCGGGACCCTGCTGCGGCAGGTCCTCCTTCGAGCCGCTGCAGAGGATCATCACGTCGATCCCGTCGGCGTGGTCGGCGAGCGAACCCCAACCGAACACTTTCGTTTCGGCAAACGCGGGGGTGACGCTCTCGGGTGCCCTGCGGGTGAAGACCCCGGCCACGGTCATGTCCGGGTTCTTGGCGAGGGCCGCCTCCGTGCCCCGCCCGAGGTTGCCGTATCCGGCGATGCCGATTCGAATTCTCTCGCTCATGCTCACTTCCTCACGCCGATACCAGCGTCCTAGTGTTTCGGAACGCGGTCCGGCGATCGGGCCCCGCGGTTGTGCTCCGTCTTGCCCCCGGATTATCCCAGTGCCACCGATCGGGCGGCGAGCTAGCGCACCAGCCGGTACGGGGCCAGCTTCAGGGAGCCGCCCCGGCCACCGGCGGTGGCGCCCTGGCCGTCACAGCTGATCCGGCTGCCACGGGCCTCACGGCGCAGACGGTAGGTCGCCTTCCCGCCCGCCTGGACCTGGCGTCCGTCGAGATAGAAGCCGTAGGAAAGATCACGGGTCGGTTTCTGGACCCATCGCACCCGGCAGCGGACGGTCTCACCCACCGCGGTCCGGCCGATCACCTTGGGCGCTCCTTTCGCCTGGGGTACCCAGGCCGGTTTCGGGGCGAGCGCGAACCCGCGGCCCGCGACCGCGTTCGCGTAGATCTCCGGGTCGCGCTGCTCACCGCAGCTGGGACCCCAGCTGACCACCCCGATCACCCGGTTGCCCGCACCGCCGTTCGCGAGCAGCGGTCCGCCGCTGTCGCCGACGCAGGCCGAGACGAATGGCCCCCGGTCCGCCGGGTCGTCCATCCGCGGATCGCGGGTGCAGATCGACCATTTGCGGAGCAGCGGGGTGCCGAGCGCCTCCTCGCAGCTCGAGCCCGGCTGGATCTCGACCACACCGGACCGGAAGGTGCCCTGTCCTTTGCCGTCGCTGCCGATGGCACCTCGGCCGATCGTGGTCACCGAGTTTCCGGGAGTCGTGAGATCGTCGGCCGATGTGGCGATTCTCGCCAGAGGCACACCCCTCACGGGCCGGTTCAGGGCGAGGATCATCAGGTCACCGGCCGGCGGCGGGTACTCGCGCTCCATCTTCGCCAGTTCCCGGACGTGCAGGGGCAGCATCGCCCTGAGCTTCACGGTGCGCCGGACGCGGTCGGGACCTACCCGGACCTTGTCGCTCTCGTTCAGGGCGTCACGACAGTGGGCCGCCGTCAGCACCCGGTCCGGTTTGACCAGCGCGCCGCCACAGCCCGTGCCGACGACCGAGAAGTACGGGAAATCGGAGAGTTTCGCCGGGGTTCCGTTCACGACCGCGGAGGCCGAGGACACGAACCCGGTGAGCAGAGCGAGAAGGCAGAACGAAAGGACCCTGAGCATCAGGTGATCCTAGCTTCGCCGTCTACCCCTTCCTGGCGTAGGCCACGATCGCGTTGGCATGTCCGTGACCCAGACCGTGTTCGGACTTCAGCCAGTTGACGGTCTCCATGTGCTTTTCATCTCCCCGTTCCCGGGCCAGCTCGAGCCAATGCTCGATCGGCTCGCCGTACTTCTTCTCGATCGACGGGAAGTATGACGCCGGTCCCTTCACCTTTTCTTCAGCCATGTCTCGCTCCTGGTTCTGTTTTCGCGGCACCGGGTGGGCCGTCACCAGTAGGACGCGGCCGGCGGCGAGAACTCATCGGCCCCTGCCGTCCCGCCACATCGTGGTCGCCTTCGCCCCTCCGTCCGGCCGCTCGAGCTCACCAACCGGCCGGAATCCCTGGCGGGAGTAGCGGGCGTCGTTGGCCGGGTTGCTCGACTCGAGGTACGCGGGCGCCCCGGTTTCGGCGTCGATCCTCTCGAGGTTCTCGGCCAGCAGCGCCATGCCGAGTCCTTTGCCCCGGTGAGCCTCGTGAACGCCGAGCAGGCTCAGGTAGTAGTGGGGCGGATCTGAGGGATGCCGCTCGTCGAAAGCCCCCATTAAGCCCATGACCTCCACGGCGCGTTCACCGATCAGGTCTCGGAGCAGCGGCTCCATCGCCGCTTCCTCCTCCTCGGTCAGCTCGATCCCACCCGGCGGGATCCAGACCGAGACGGCCGCGCACTCTCCGGATATCCAGCTCCACGGATAGCGCAGCGCACTGCCCGCGAAGAACCGCCACCACTCCTCGAGCCCTTCGCCGCCCGGGAAGGCCCAGCCCCAGAGCGGATCATCGGCGAAGGCGGAGGCCAGGGTCTCACAGATTCCGTCCAGGTCCTCGGGGGTGGCGATTCGAGAGGCCATCGATCTGAGTATGACCCGCAACGGGCCTGGGAAAGAGACGACCCCGGGAGCGAGGCTCAAACTCGCCCCCGGTTTCGTCATCTGAGTAGACGTAGCCGGGGCGAGCCGTTTGCCCCCCTCCCAATCGGCGGGCCTTAGGAGCCGACCGTGATCTTCAATTCGTAGTCATCGGTCTTGGCGCACCTCAGCCCCGATCCGGTCCAGTCGTAGCGGTACTTCTCGCTCACTTCGAAGGAATTGCCCGAGTAGCAGCTGACGTAGTAGGGACCGCCCGGTGATTGACCGAGGTACATGGTTCCCGTGTGGCTGATACCCGGCCGGCTCACGGTCACCTTGAAGTTGCTCCAACTCGCCTCGGTCCAGCAGGATCCGCCGTCCTTCGCGACGAACTGGAAGACCTTGCGCTGGCTGTATTCGGTGGTCTGGAACGAAGTGGTGGTCTCGTCTCTGGTGCAGTTGCTTTTCGGGAAGGCACCACCGCCGACGATCTTGACGTCGGCCCCTTCTCCGAGGACGAAAGTGACACCGCCGTAGATCTCACGGTCACCGACGGGCCGCGCGCCCGAGAAAAGCCTCACGTTCCGGCCGAATCGCCTGGTGGAGACCGTGCGGCCGGACTTCCTCAGCTTGGCGGTGACATCGACCCGGGCCCGCCCGGCGTCGAACCGTCCTCCCTCGGTGGCCGGGAGCGCCGCGGTCCATCCCGCCGGACCTCCGACGCACTTCTCGCTCTTCCATCTGCCTTTCGCCACCTGGCCGCCCTGGCGCAGCCGAAAGTCGAGAACGTACGCCGCTCCCTTTCGGCAGTCCGGGGTCGTGCCGCCCACCAGCACCTTCTTGCCGCCCGCCTTGAGGTAGCCGTTGGACTCGATCTGGCCGCCCGCCGAGGCCCGCGCCTCAGCGGTCATGAGCGACCAGATACCTCCCAGCAGCCCGGCCAGAGCGATGAGAAGGATGGGCGAACGACTGGCGACACAGCGGAAATCGGGCATCATGACTCGCTTTCTCGAAAATTGACGGCCTACGTAGGACACGCGTATCGAAAACCGGGACGAAATCGCGCGCTCTCCTGGAATCAAACCAGCACGAGCGGCGGGCTGAATCGAAAACTTGAATGATTCCAGAAAAGGGGTATTGTCATTGGCGTGCCGACCATCCCCGAAATCGAGGCCATGCTGCGTCGGGCCGATCTGAACGTCACCCGGCCACGGGTGGCGATCCTGAGTGCGGTCTACAGGCATCCCCACGCGGACACGAACTCGATCATCGGCGCCGCCCGCGACGATCTCGGCGAAGTCTCCCACCAGACGGTCTATGACGGTCTGAGGGCATTGACCGATGCCGGGCTCATCCGCCACATCCAGCCCCCGGGCTCGGTGGCACGCTACGAATCGCGGGTCGGCGACAACCATCATCACATCGTGTGCCGGTCCTGCGGGGCCATCGCCGATGTCGATTGCGCGGTCGGCGACGCACCGTGCATGACCGCCTCCGACGACCACGGATTCGTGATCGAAGAGACCGAGGTCGTTCACCGGGGCCTCTGCCCCGACTGCTCCACCGCAAACGTTTCCACATTGACTACCTCTCCCTGAAAGGACCCCGTGGCTGATACACCCGACGCCGTTGTTGGCGAGATGAATGATGAATCCGACGGCCGCAACCTCGCGGACGGCTGCCCGGTCGACCATGGCCGCGCGCGCTACCCCGCCGAAGGCGGCGGAAACCAGAACTGGTGGCCGAACCGCCTCAACCTGAAGATCCTCGCCAAGAACCCGGCGGAGGCGAACCCGATGGGCGACGATTTCGACTACGCCAAGGAGTTCGAGAGCCTCGATCTCGACGCCGTCAAGAAGGACATCAACGAGGTGCTGACCACCTCGCAGGACTGGTGGCCGGCGGACTTCGGCAACTACGGCCCGCTGATGATCCGCATGGCCTGGCACGGTGCCGGCACCTACCGGATCAGCGACGGACGCGGTGGCGCCGGTGCCGGACAGCAGCGCTTCGCGCCGCTCAACAGCTGGCCCGACAACGGAAACCTCGACAAGGCCCGCCGCCTGCTGTGGCCGGTCAAGAGCAAGTACGGCCGCAAGATCTCGTGGGCCGACCTGATGGTCCTCACCGGCAACGTCGCCCTCGAATCGATGGGCTTCAAGACCTTCGGCTTCGCCGGGGGACGCGAAGACGTGTGGGAGCCCGACGAGGACGTCTACTGGGGCCCGGAGACCGAGTGGCTCGGCGACAAGCGCTACACCGGTGACCGCGACCTCGAGAACCCCCTCGCCGCGGTCCAGATGGGCCTGATCTACGTCAACCCGGAAGGACCGAACGGCGAACCGGATCCGCTCGCCGCCGCGAAGGACATCCGCGAGACCTTCGCCCGCATGGCGATGAACGACGAGGAGACCGTGGCCCTGATCGCCGGCGGACACACCTTCGGCAAGACCCACGGCGCCGCCGACCCGGACAAGTACGTGGGCCCCGAGCCAGAGGCCGCCCCGCTCGAAGAGCAGGGTCTCGGCTGGAAGAGCAGCTACGGCAGCGGTGCTCACGGCGACGCGATCACCAGTGGCCTCGAGGTCACCTGGACCTACCATCCGACCCGCTGGGACAACGAGTTCTTCCACATCCTCTTCGCCTACGAATGGGAACTGATGAAGAGCCCGGCCGGCGCCAACCAGTGGCGTCCGAAGAACAACGGCGGAGCCGACCTGGTGCCGGAAGCGGACGATCCGGACAAGCATCGCGAGCCGCGCATGCTCACCACCGACCTGGCGCTGCGAGTCGATCCCGAGTACGAAAAGATCTCACGCCGCTTCAAGGACGATCAGGATGCGCTCACCGACGCGTTCGCCCGCGCCTGGTTCAAGCTGACCCATCGCGACATGGGTCCGATCGAGCGTTACCTCGGTCCGGAGGTTCCCCAGGAGGAGCTGATCTGGCAGGACCGCGTACCGCCGGTGGATCACGAACTGATCGGATCCGAGGAGATCGCGGCGCTGAAGGAACAGATCCTGAACTCGGGTCTCTCCGTTTCGGAGCTGGTCTCGACCGCCTGGGCTTCGGCCTCGACCTTCCGCGGTGGCGACAAGCGCGGCGGCGCCAACGGCGCCCGTCTGCGACTCGAGCCGCAGAAGAACTGGGAGGTCAACCGGCCCGCCGAGCTGGCGAAGGTGCTGAGCACCCTCGAGGGCATCCAGGCGGAGTTCAACGGTGCGAATGCGGGCGGCAAGCAGGTCTCGCTGGCCGACCTGATCGTGCTGGCCGGATCGGCCGCGGTCGAGAAGGCCGCGAAGGACGGAGGCAATGCGGTCGAAGTTCCGTTCACTCCCGGCCGCACCGATGCCTCGCAGGATCAGACGGATGCCGACTCCTTCGCTCCGCTCGAGCCGAGCGCCGACGGGTTCCGCAACTACCTGAAGGGCGAGCACCGGATGCCGGCCGAGTATCTCCTGATCGATCGCGCCAACCTGCTCACCCTGACCGCACCGGAGATGACCGTGCTCGTGGGTGGCTTGAGGGTCCTGGGCGCGAATCACGACGACTCGCCGACCGGTGTTCTCACCTCGAACCCGGGTTCACTCACCAACGATTTCTTCGTGAACCTGCTCGAGCTGGGCAACACCTGGAAGCCGACCTCGGATGACTCCTCGTCCTTCGAGGCTCGAAACGGCAGCGGTGAGGTCAAGTGGACCGGCAGCCGGGTCGATCTCGTCTTCGGCTCCAACTCCGAGCTGCGTGCCCTCGCCGAGGTCTACGCCAGCGAGGATTCGAAGCAGAAGTTCGCGGATGATTTCGCGGCAGCCTGGGCCAAGGTCATGAACCTCGACCGGTTCGATCTGGCCTGATCCCTTCGATGCCGGGCCGGCCGGATGGCCGGCCCGGCATCCTTTTTCGCGCTCTAGGCGGGTGGGTCCCGTTCGGCTAGCCTCGAGGCAGTCAACGAGAGGATCGGTCCGTGCGCGAGATCAGCCTGTCCGTCACACCGGGGGTGCGTCCCCCTCGCGCATGGCTGTACCTGATCCCGGTCGTGGCAGTCCTCATCTGCTTGGGCTCCCTGGGAATCAGCTCGATCGCGAACGCCGCCCCCGGCGACCCGGTCTGTGAGATCACACCCCGACCGCCGGTCGGAGTGCCGGCCCCGTTCGATGGTGTCTGCGAATACCTCTCCGGGCGGGAGGGCGTGAAACAGGCCGCGATCTTCGACAACAGGACGGACCAGACCTATCTCCTGAGCACCGGCGATGCCATTCAGTACACGGCGAGCATCGCCAAGGTCGATGTTCTCGCCAAGTGGCTGAATGGCTACCAGCGCCGGGGCGTGAAGATCCCGGACGGGATCCCGTACTCGATCAGGTATCTGATGGGCCGCATGATCCAGAACAGCGACAACGCCGCGACCACGGGCCTGTTTCATTTCGGCGGCGGCTGTGAAGCCTTGACCAAGTTCAATCGGCTGATCCCGATGAATGACACGAAGGTCGGATGCGAGTCGAGCAGCTACTACGGGTGGGGAAACACCCAGACGACGGCGGCCGATCAGCTGAGGCTGATGAAGGTCTACGCCTACGGTGCGACGAGAACCGTGTTGCCGGGAGCGACCAGGAAGTCACTGAGAAAATGCAAGCGCCTGAAGAAACAGGCGAAACGCCGGGCCTGCGTCCGCAGGGTCAGTCGGAAGGCTGACCGGATGGCGAGAAGGCCGATCCTGAACCAGGCGGCCAGGGAGTACGGACTCGGCCTGATGCGGAATGTGGAACCGGATCAGCGTTTCGGCATCACCTGTGGCCCATGGGGCACCACCTGCGATCCGCCGAACTGGGCGACGCCCGATCCGGAGGTCACCGTTTCATTGAAGAACGGATGGAAGACCCTGCCGACCTGCACCGACCCGATTCCGCAGTGTCCCTGGCAGGTGAACAGCACCGGCTGGGTCACCGGCCGGGGCCGGGACTACGCCCTCAGCGTTCTCACCACCGGGAACCCTGTCGGGACCGGTGACACATACGGGTTCAGCTACGGGATCGAGACGATCCAGGGAATCTCGAAGCTGGTCTGGTCGAACCTCGGCTAGGTGGGGCAGGCGGTGCTCTGAAGCGTCCCGTTCGGGCAGGTGACGTTGATCCAGACGGCGTGGGGGAAGATCGCGCCGGTGAAGGTCGCTCCCGCGAAACTGGTGTTGATCAGGACCACCGAGCCCAATGAGGCGTTGGTGAAGTTCGCCCCTTCGAGCGATGTGATCTGGATGGAGCTGGCGTGCATGAACGCGTCGGTGAAGTTCGCACCGTCGAAGATCGCGCTGCTGAGATTGGCCGAGTAGAGCAGGGCACCGGTGAAGTTGGCCGGGGCCGGCTGGGCGACCACTCCGTAGAGATTGGCGTTCTCCAGGTTCACGTTGGTCAGGTTGGTGCCGGTGAGGGTCGCGCCCCAGAGGTTGGCGTTGATCAGGTTCGTGGTCGTCTTCGGGGTCGCGTTGGAGAACGGTGGCGGCGGGGGCGGCTGGTTCGATCCGGCGAGGTTCGCGTTGGTGAAATCCGAGCCGTAGAAGGAGGCGTTGCTGAAATCACCGTTGCTCAGGGTGGCCTTCTCGAGTTCGGCGCCATAGAACCGCGAGTTCTCCGCCTTGACCGCGGAGAGGTTGGCGCTGGAGAGCGTCGTGTTGGTGAAGTCCGCGCTGGTCAGCACCGCCCCGTTCAGCTTCGCGCCCTTCAGGTTCGCGCCGGCGAGATCAGCTCCGGTGAGATCGGCCGAGCGGAGATTGGCACCGCTCAGGTTGGCGTTCCTCAGATCCGCGCCGCGAAGCTTCGCCTTGGAGAAGTTCGCGCCCTTCAGGTTGCCGTGAAAGCTGAGTTTCCAGTTGAGCTTTTTCGAAGCGCACTTGGCTTTCTGCTTCAGCACACATCCGTTGACCGTCTTGGCCTGGGCGGCGGGGGCAGCGGCCAGGAAGGCCAGCAGGACGGCTGAAGTCACGAGAGCGCGAATGGAGGGCATGCCGTGAACCTAGGTTAGGTGAGGTTTCCTCGCAGAAGATCCCGCGCAGTGAAACGTGCTTGCCAGAATCGGCGACAGAACCAACCGAACGCACCTCGGAGCGAGTCGCTCTGGTCGTCCCTACTAGCCGAGAACGCGATACGAGCCCTCCGTTCCGGGCATCTACCCAGGGCGCCGTTGCCGAAGTGCGTCCGCGGCTTTCCGGAGGGGCCTTGTGACCCTCCAGCTGAGGGTGCTCTCAAAATCGGGTGATGTCCGCTGCGCCGCCAATGCTTCCGAGTACTCCCGAACCTCACGCTGACTTTGGACGAGATTGTGTTTCAGGGCTTGCCATTCTCGTGGATCGTCGCTCGGTTCCAACAATTCGGAAGGCGTGATCGTGACCTCCTTCTTGCGCAGGATCGGCCAAGTCTGATTGTTGATATCCGGGTGGATCGACTCGATCTCGAAGGCCCGCCCCCAGTGCTCCCTGACCCACCAGTCGGACATGAACACCGACGGACCGCCATCGTCCCAGGACTGGTCGTGTCTCATTACGTTCATGCCGATTCGATTCTCGTCCCAGGGCTCGCCCGCGATTTCTTCGGAGTTGAGTTCGCCCATGTAGCTGGCCATCAGGATCCCGCCGGGCTTGAGAATCCGGTGGAGTTCGAGCAACCAGTCCGCCGAGTTGTCGGTCAGGTGCGTAAAGACCGAGATAGCCCAGATGAAGTCGAAGCTGTCGGACTCGAAAGGGAGCGGCGGATCGACACCACACGTGATCGCCTTCAGCGGCGGACAGAGATTGTCGTTCAGCCACTCGATGCTGGGCCGGTCGATGTCGGCGCCCCAGATCTCGGCGACCTCGGCCTGCGCAAGGAAATGACGCATGGTGCGGCCGGCCCCGCATCCGAAATCAAGCCACCGCCGACCTTCGGACGGAACATCGCCAGGGCCCAGTTCGATCAGCTTCTGACTCGTGTAGGCACCCAGCCACTCATAGAAGTCCATCCCCTGACGGTCATCCGAAGGCAGTGCACTGACCCGGTTGGCCATTTCGAAAGGTGGATAGGGATTTCGCTCGCTTGGAGATTTCATTGTCAGGACACCTCTCGACAAGGCGATGGCCTCACGACAGTCATCCGGCCCGGGCCGGACAGACCACCATCGTCTTGCCTTCAATGTCTTGAAGTTCATGCCCCTTGGTGAAATCCGCTACGTCCGCCCCTTGAATCAGAGAACAGAACGCCACCTCCAGAGACTTGCCGTCGAGATCATCCGCCAGATCGGCTTGGACGGTGACCTGGCCATCAGCCACCGAAATTGTCTCCGTGTCCCGGCAGATCGCCTCAGTGGCATCGACGAGCACATTCGGAGTTGTCTGCGGCTCTTCCCCCACCGCGGAATCCGCCGATGGGCAGTTGCGATCCAGGTGTGCCCGAAGGTCTTTTCCGGTCTTGTCGTCAGCGGGTCGATCTGCATGGACCGCGATCTCTCCGGCCAAGACGGCGGCCTCCGTCGTCGGGTCGTTGTCTGAGTCGCCTCCGCACCCGAAGAGCACAGCCATGGAAAGCGCGGCCGCCCATCCGACACCAACTCGGAAACTCTTTTTCCAAGACTTCATGGAGTGAGACTAGCCCCGACGAAGCACCGGTCGAAGGACGGACGCGATCTCAAAGAAATACTGCGGGCGACATTCCGGAGTGCGTCCGACTGGATTCGAACCCGTGATCTTCGGATTCGCAGGACCGCGGGCTCAACCGCCTGTCAGTTCTTGCCTCCCAGCACCTTGACCACCTTCCGTACGGTCTTGCCGCCGGCGTTGGTTGAAGTCACTCTCGCCTTGAGTGTGAGCCTGCCGGTCTTGCGGGGCTTGATCTTGAACTTGAGGACCTTCGCTTGACCGGGCGGTATCGCCGTAGTGCGTTCCGTGGTCGGCACCCTGCGTCCGGTCAGCCTGACCTTCACGCCGGTGGCGATGGCATCGCCTCCATTCAGTACCCGGACACGGAGGGTGAGCGGCCGACCGAGCCGGACCTTGTTCGGAGCGAGGATCTGCAGCGAAGTGATCCTGGCCGCCGTCGGCTTGACCGGGAGGGCGATTCCGGTACCCGTGAGGGGATCGATGTCGCGGTATCGAGGCCATTGAGGTTGACCTCGATGGCGGCTGACCTTGCTCCGCTCTCGACGGGCTTGAAGGCCACGGTGATCTGACAGCTGCCCCCGGGCTCGATGGTCGTCGAACCGCAGCCGCCTCGAAGGCCGAAATCGCCGGCGTCGGGACCAGCGACCCTCAGGTTCTCAATCGTCACGGGAATTGATGTCGGATTTGTGATCGTCACGGGCTCGGCCTGGCTTTCCGATCCGACCAGCCGATCCTCGAAAGCCAATGCCTCCGGCGCGACGGTGATCGAGGGCGGCTCGGTCGCGAGCAGGACCGAGACGCTGCGGCCGGCCTGGCTTGCGGTGATCGCATCCGGCCTTCCGTCACCGTTCACGTCCGCTGTCGTAACGGCCTGCGGCAGCCGGCCGACCCGGTATCTCTCCAGTGGTCCGAACTTGCCGTTCGCCCGGCCCGGGAGGACGACCAATCCCTCTCCCTCCTCGGATGTCATGAGCAGATCGTCGTGCGTGTCGCCGTCGATGTCGTCCGCCACCAGCGCGGTCGAGCTGGCCCCGGTCTCGTGGATGGTGGGCGCCGACAGGGCGCCATTGCCACTGTTCCCGTACACCCGCAGGTCCTGTCCCACGTAGTCCGCAACCGCTACATCGAGCCCGGCACTCGCATCCAGATCGCCGATCGCGACCCCGAACGAGTAGTAGCCCGCGCCATAGTTCGCCGCCGGTACGAAACCCCCGGAGCCGTTGGCGAGAAGGATCGAGAGATTGTCGGAATCGGCACTGGCGACGGCGAGATCAGAGCGGCCGTCGCCGTTCAGGTCACCGGCCGCGATCGAGGTCGGAAATTGACCGACCGGATACTCGGTGGGTTCACCGAAGCTGCCATCACCGTTGCCCGGCAGGATCGAAACCGAATTGCCGTTCCGGTTGGCGGACGCGATGTCCGGGTAGGCGTCTCCGTTCAAGTCTCCCGTCACCACCGCCCACGGATCAGAACCGGCCGAAACCTCGGTGTGAATGCCGAAAGCACCCTCTCCGTCACCGAGCAGAACCTTGACCGTCTGGGCCAGGCCGTTCCCGCCGGCCCCGGCCACGGCGTCCACGTTGCCATCGCCGTTCAGATCTCTGAGGTCGACCGATCTGACGAAGTATCCGGCCGGGAAGGTGACCGGCGCGGCGAAACCGCCCTCACCATCGCCGACAAGAACCGAGATATCGGTCGAACCGGCGGTCACCAGATCGAGCTTCCCGTCCTTGTTCAGATCAGCGGCCTTGACCGACGTGGGGGACGCCCCCGCGTCGAAGCTGGTTGCCGGCAAGAGCGCCGCACCCGCGGACGACACGGCGGTCAGCATCGCGAGTCCGACCGCGGCGGTGGCCGCGATGGCAATTCTTTTCATTCGTATCCCTGTCTGGCGTTCTGGGCACCCTTGTCACCGACAGACTGGAACTGTCGACTCAGGTGCCTGAGTGTTGTCTGGAACGCATCCCTGCCCGGGGGACCCTACCCGCTGGATGACGGATCGAGCACCATGAAACGTGTCCACCACCTGAACTGCTCGCACGAGCTGACATACCCATTCGCCAAGTTGACAGGAAGAAAATAGGCATTATTCTTTATCAATGGCCCTGAATATCAAGGACCCCAAGACCGATCGCCTCGCCCGCGAACTGGCCGACCTCACCGGGGAGAGCATCACGGTCGCAGTCGGCACCGCCCTCAAGGATCGTCTCGAGCGTCTGAGCGGCAGTGTTCCCAGCGAACGACGCGCCGACGAGATGCTTCAGATAGCCAAGGGAACCGCCTCCCTTCCGGTTCTCGACACTCGCTCCGAGGACGAAATCCTCGGCTATGGCGACAGCGGCCTGCCGGAATAGCCCATGGTCATCGACACCTCCGCCCTGATGGCGATTCTCCTCGGAGAGCCGGAGCGAGATGAGTTCATCCAGGTGATCGCCAACCACCCCGACCCGATCATCTCCGCCGCCACCATGGTCGAGGCCAGCCTGGTCGCCGAATCCAGACTGGGTACCGAGGGCAAGGCGTTGCTGGATGACTTTCTTCAAGCCGGTGGAATACGTACCGTCGCGTTCGATGAAACCCAGGCCGACCTTGCTCACGAAGCCTGGAAGAAATACGGCCGTGGCAACAGCCCCGCCGGCCTGAACTTCGGCGACTGTCTCAGCTACTCCCTGGCCAAACGAACCGACCGACCACTTCTGTTCAAGGGCAGCGACTTCACCAATACAGATCTGCGATCAGCACTCGACCAGAACCGGAAATAGCGTCTTCCGGAAACCAGCAGATTCAGATGTCATCAAGATTTCTACCGGATGTGCCTCCACTAGATTCGGGCTGGTTTCAGTTCGAATTGACACCTTCGATCGGACGAAAGATATTCACCACATCTTCATCTCAATGTTTCGTCTCAGAGAGCACAATCTGGTGACCTTCACGCCGAAACTAAGACTCCCAGACCACAGTCGCTAGGTCGGATTTCCCAGATCCAAAGAGTGCCCATGAACCTTCGCTACCTCCCCGCAAATACCAGTCAGCCATGCTCGCCTGACTAGTTCACACCAGTTCCCTAGAGCCTTACCAATTATTTCGTTCATTTGACTACGAACCTTGCCGCTACTAGGTCCAGAGAGTTCATCCAGGAACTCCGGGTTGGCCTCGATCACGATCAAGCTCAACTCTTCCCAGAGATCATGTGCCGATTCTTCGCTTGGTGGAAGTGAAGAAAGAACATCTAGATTGTGAAACCTTCCCCCAGAGGCGTATCTATCAAAGGTTTCCAAAAGTAGAATAACTCCAGGATTCGGCCTAGAAGCCTCGTGCAGCTCGACAACTAGACCGGGCGCAGTACTAAGCTCTCGCCGCTTCATGATCCTCTCGCAGACTTCATTGTTTAGCGCAGAGATGCCGTGCCCAATTTTCATCATGGCCTTCTTCTCAGGCCACGATCTTGTTTCGTCTAGAACTAACAAACCGTACGTCAGCTTGAGAAATTTTTCGCATCCGCTCGACAAACAGGCAAAAATTACCTCGGCATCCCTGAGCGCAAATCGGTATGAGTGCAGTGCTGCGAAGCCATGCCTGAATAAGGTTGACAGGGCGTCAATCTCATATGCCAGAGCTACTTCCTGTTCCCTAGTCAGAGTTTCGACGGCATGTCCTCCCTTGATTGAACCTCCCATCGGGCAACCTCAATGCCTCTTACCGTCCTTCCTGGTCCAAGTGGACCAAATTCCGACAAGAGGCACTTGCGCCGTCCAGCCTCGTAGTTCGGCGTTTGTATCGTCCGTTCCGTGTCCTCGTCCGAGTATCAGGATCAAGGGATCCGATCCGGAAACGAACTTTGCTGGTCTGCTTCCCCTCGGAAATATCGCAACAGGGCAGTGTCCAGTACCTCGCAGCCGACGACAAACAAACCTTGTGCTAGGACGTCCGATATCTGACCGCAACCGTTCACTTGCCGAACTTAGCTGGTGTGACGGACAGCTTCTCCAACCACGACGGAACATCTGCTGACCTGAGAGGTAGTGCCTCCGCGAAATCTTGATTCCGCAGCACTAGGGGAAAATTAGTGCGCCCGACTGGATTCGAACCAGTGACCTTCGGTTTCGTAGACCGGGGTTTACGTGGCGGAGGGGGCATGGTAGCGCCACCTTTCAGATGGGGGGAAAGGATGGGGGAAAGAGTTTTCATCCGGCGTTCTCGCTCTCCGTGGGAGTCGGGACGGGCAGGGGTACTTCGTCAAGGCTCTCGCGGACCTTTGCCCACAGACCGGGCTCGGTCATCAGGTGGCGGATACGCGCCGTGGTCCTGGTCATTTCCAGCACCGGTGTGCTCTCGGGCATGAACCGGCGGGCATGGTCGTAGGCGGTCCTCGGGGTTTCGTCGTTCCCGTCAACCACGCGCCGCCAGAGGTGAACGGTGTGCCATCCGTAGGTGGCGACCAAGAGCGAATGCTTCGGCATGCTCATCCCGAAACCTCACGATCGGCTTCGAGGCGATCGGCGATGAACTGGTCGAGCTGCTGGCCAGCGCGCACCAGCTCGCCGTCGAGGATGTGGGTGTAGAGGCGCAGGGTGATCGAGGCCGCGCCGGGCTGCGCGCCGGGGGTGGCGTGACCCATCCATACGGACACCACCTTGGGGCTCACCCCCGCGTGATCGAGCCACGTCGCGCACGTATGCCGGCACTCGTGGAGCTTGATCGGGGTGAGTTTCGCTTCCTCCCATGCCCGGTAGCCGCGCTTCAAGAGCATGTTTGTGCTGAACATCCCCGACTTAGACGCTCGCCGCGGCGGGCACACCTTTCCGTCGTCAGGCCGGCCCTGGCGAAGGTGCTCGGCTCGCAGGGTGGTGAGGAGCGGCGAGACGATCGGGAGGATGCGCATGGCGGCCTCGGACTTCTGGCCGGGCAGCCGGATCATCCCGCGTTTCAGATCGACGTCGGTCCAGTCGAGCCGGCGGATCTCCGAGGCGCGGGCGCTGGTGTACGCGGCGATCGCCCAGGCCGGCCGGTCCGCGATCGGAAGCGCGTCGATCAAGGCGACCATCTCGGTCGGCGTGGCAACCCGATCTCGGGCGACCGAGTTGAGGGCGGGCAGCCTGATGTTGGCGGACGGGTCCGCCAAGGCGAAGTCGCGATCGACCGCGTACCGGTAGAGCGCCCGGAGCGAGTTGACGATCGAGCGGATGCGGGATCCGGACAGCCCCTCCCCCAGCAGCGAATCGATCAGCCGCTGGACATCGCCCTTGGCGATGATGTCGAGGCGGCGGTCCTTCATCGACTCAGGCAGGCGGTTGAGGCTCGATTCGAGGTTGACCACCGCGGAGTCCTGATAGCGGCGGCCGTGCTTGTTCAGGAAGACCCCGTCGCGGGCGGCTTGGACCATCCGTTCGGTCGCGTCCTCGACTGTCATATCCGATCGTCCGAGCGGGACCCCGGACTCGACCAGCTTCAGGAGGTCATTCCGGGCGTTCCGGGCCTCGATCGCGAGGTCGAACCTGGTGGTGCGGCGGACCCGCCCGAGCTGCTTGTCATAGACCGCGCCGTAATACCGCGGCGAGCACTTGCACTTCGCCTTCGGGTTCGGGGTCTTCGGGCAGTTGATCGAGTGGCGACCGAAGACTCCCTGGTACCTGGACTTCGTGTCGCGGCCGGCCATCATCACGCGGCCCTCGACTCGCCGGGGCTCGACAGGTTCCGCTTGATCCAGTCGGTGAGGTCCTGCGGCCGGTACATCCGGAGCTGGCCGGAGTAGACGCAGGGCAGCTCCGCCTGGACGTGGCGCTCGAAGTGGTCGATGCTCATGTCGCCCAGAGCCTTCGCGGCCTGCTTGCGGTTGTAGAGGAGCGGGATCACGTCTGCGTCTCTCGCCTTCTTGGCCATGGTCAGGAGCTTCCTTTGGCGGTGGACGCGGGCACGATGAATGGCATCGGTTTGTGGTCGCACTGCCACACCTTGATGGCTCCAGAGTGGTCGGGTTCGCAGCCCCAATAGCTATGTTCCGGATCGGCCCACGGCAGCAGTTCGCGAGCTTCGGCCGAGCGCAGCTGCCGCATGTGTCCGACCGTGACTCGAACCTCTGTGAAGTCGCATCCGATCTCGTCAGCAGCGGCTCGCTGCGCCTGGCCCCTGGTGGTTCCCTCGCGGGTGACCCAGACGGTCTCGTGGTCGTCGGTCGCGCACAGGACTACGGCTATCTGATCGTTCCCCATCAGTCGTTCCTCTGATCAGGATCGGTGAATCTGCCAGGTTGGCCCAGGTCGAAGAGCGGGACCGGCTCGGAGGAGGCCAGGGAGTTGGGGGCTTCCTCCGAGCTCGGTTCTGACCCCACCTCGCTGCCGGTCTTGGAATCGGCGGCGATGTCGGACGCTTCCTCGCCCGGATCGGAGCTGGCCCCTGGAGGAGAGTCCATTCCAGCCCCGACCCCGGCGAGGCGTTCGCGCCCCAGGTCGGTGATTTCGTAGGTCCTGATCTCAGCGCCATGCCTGGTGGGGATGGTCGAGGTTGTGTGTCCGATCTTTCGCATCAGTCCCTTCGTGGCCACGCCACGCACCTGGCCGGGGATCAGGCCAGAGTGGATCGCGGGGATCTCGATCGACGCGAGGTCATTGGCAGAGAAAGTGCCCTTGCGGATCAGGATCTCGTGGATCGTTTCTCGGATTCGCTTGGTCCAGAACGGCTTGGTTGTCTCCTGTGCCCTGATTGCGGCGTCGAGATCATCGAAGCCATCGGCGCGGGCCTGTTCGATCGTGAGGCTCACGACGGGTCACCGTTGCCCTTGATGCCGGCGGCCGCTCGGATTGAAACGTCGTCGCGCTTCGGTAGGCCGATCGTTTTCCAGTTGCGGGGGTCCCTGGACGCTCGTTTCGCTTCGGCAGCGTTCTGGGCCATGACGGTGATGACCTGTGTGGACTTGAACGTGATGGTCACGCGACGCTCGACCTGTTCCTTTGGTTGGCCCATCTCAGGTGACCTCCTCGAATGTGATTTCGATGAACTCCGGTGCTGCCTGCTTGAGCGCCCGCAGAATCATCGGGCGATACCGACGCTCGACCCAAGTCCTGATGGAGTCGGCGCAGGCGAGGTGGATCGTTCCGCCCCGGACTGCGGCGACGTGAACTGGAGCGAGCCACATCCGGTAGGTCGCCTCGGGCAGGCTCGCTTCGAGCTGATGGTGGACTTCCTTCCAGACGGCTGTGATTCCGGAAGCGTCGAACTCGGCGATTGCGAGAGCCTGACGCAACACGAGACCATCGCGGAGCGGGAGCTTGTCGCTGAGGACGGTTTCGGCTGCTCGCTGGATCTGGTCGCGAGTCACATTCGCCTCCCGGTGAGCCGGGGGCAAGGACTCGCGAGTTGGATACCGGGTCAGGAATTGTTCTATCCGGCAATCCACCGGCGACCCTTTCGGCCTCGCGCACACGCGCCCGCGCCGGTAATCGACAACTCCAAGGTGGTTGGTCGACCAACGAGGCTCCTTTTTTCACCACAAGGTTGGTTAACCACTTCGTAGATTGGAGGTTTAAGGTTTTGCATATGCGGTCGCATCCCGAAAGCGGGGGGGTCGCATATGCCGACGCATATGCCCGCGCATATGCGGTCGCATTGCTGACGCATATGCGGTCGCATCGAACTCACGCAGCCTCCGCGTTCCTGGCGCGCTCCGCCGCCCACCGCTTGTCTGCGGCTTCCTTGGCTTGGATCCGCCGGATCTCCTTGACCCTCTCGTTGGCATTCGCCTTCTTGCGGACCTCCTCCATGCGAGGGTTGAAGAGGCGCTCGCCGGAGGGTTCCCAATGCTCGCCGATCGTCCGCCAGATTTTCCTGAAAGCCGGGCGGGTGAGCCCGAGAAGCCGGGCAATCTTCGCCTCGTCCTTCGGTAAACCGACCTTCGTCCAAGCGATACAGAGCAGGTCGATATACACGCCCTTCTCTTCGTAGGTCATGGTCGAGACCGACTCGGAGTTGAGCCAGTCCTTCGCGTAGAGCAGGAATGCGGGAAGCTGATCGGCTGGTTCGAGACTCAAGTCGGGCCACCCGCCACCCTTTCGCGTAGAGCAGCTTCGAGATCCCCAGGCGTGGTCTTCCGCCGGGTGTCCGCGATGTCGGTAGCTCGGCGGACGTCCTGGTTGAACGTGACCGCCGCTTCATTGCTCGTTTCTAGGATGTCCTTCGCGATGTCATACCGGGCGACGGGATCGGTGGCTTCCTCAAACGCCTCGAAGAGCGGACCGAGGGTCTCCTGCTGACGCTTGTGGGCGCGGCGCAGGGCCTTCGCGAAATCGACTGTGATGTCCGCAGACTTCATGACCGGCTACGTGCCTCTTCAAGGTCGATCGGCGAGCGGCCACGGCAAAACCGGATTGCGTCCATCAGCAGTGGGTTCTCGAGTTCGAGTTCCCGATCGAACGGTCGGATCTTCGCCTGTCGCCGGCGTGCGGCGCGGGTCTTGCGCTCGGCGTTGAGAAAACCGATCACAGCGGCGAAGGTGAGGGCAAGCGCAATACCGAACCAGATCATTCGACGCCAGCCTTCGCCTCTTCGAGCGGCCACGCTTGGGAGACGGTGAACCCATAATGTTCGGCAATCGCTTTCGCGTTGCCGGGGGTCGGGACAGTGCCCTTCTCAGCGCGCTGTAGGGCGGCGACGGTAACGCCGATCTCCTCGGCCTTCTCTTTCAAGGTCTTACCCTGGTCGCGACGCAGACCAACGAAATCCACTGGAGCTGCGCCGCTCATGTTCGGGCCCGTTTCTTCGCGGCGCGTATCCGTAGCTGGGCTTCGATTGACCACAGTTCGTCGGGATCAACTCCGAGCTGAGTTGCCAGGGCCCCTTGGACGCGGGCCGAGGGTATCCAACCGTCGATGACGAGTTCAATCGTCTTGTGCGAGACCCCCGACTTGCGGGCTAGGGCTCGCGGCGACATCCCTTTCTTGACCATCAGCGTGAAGAACTCGCGATTCGTCTCGCAGGGTTCGCCATTCGGCAAACGCTTTCGACTCCCGTTTCGTTGGTTCATTCCCCGAAACGTAGCAGATTCTCCCGAAACATGGAGAAATTCCCCGAAAACCTCCCGCGATTTCCCAATAGGTTTTCCCCGATGAATGGCATTCCACAACGGATCAGGGCATCGAGGACCTTCGCGGGTCTGTCCAGGGAGGAACTCGGCAGAGCGATTGACCGGAGCGGCGACACGATCCGGGCGATCGAACTCGGGAAGCGGGAAGTAGGTCGGCTAGAGCTACCGGTGATTGCCGAAATGTGCGGCGTCCCGAGATGGTTCATCCGGTGGGGATGGGAGGCGGCACTAACCGACGAACCCTTACGCGAGGCCGGGGAGAAATACTTGGGCGACGAGGAGTTCCAGCTTCGGCAGGCACGGATGGAAGCCGCGCCGATCCGTGAGCGCATCCACTTCGAGCGCCATGGTCAGGCCGAGGCTATTTCACGCGATACAACTTCGGACGAGGTCGAGCTGGGTCTGGAAATTCAGCGGGATCGGGATCGAGGCCGAGGTTCTGGCGAAGGTGAACGCGGACGTGGCTGACTATGGGGGCTACGTCTGGGCCGAGATCCTCCAGCCGCCAGAGTGCCTCCAACTCTCGTTTCCTACGATCGTCTTGGTTCTCCATTCATCCTTGATCGGCCGCGCCGTCCTGGCGTTCATATCTCCAGACTCAGCGCCTCCCAATGGCCTGATTGCTCAATCAAACCTGTGTTCTGGCCGAGGGTGTGGAAAGTGACTGGGGCGACTGCCAGATTTCACGGAAATTGCGGGCTGCCACGACGGCGCCCAGACTTATACAGCCGGACTAACTAAGAGGGGGAATCTGTGAGGCGAGTAAATGCGACGATCATTTTGGGTCTGATGGCAGCCACAATGGCAATCGGTTGTGGTGATTCCAGCGACGTCATTGCCGACTCACGCACACCGGAACAGGTCACGATCCAGACATTCCAGGCGCTCGGTCGAGGTGATGACAGCGCGTTCTGCAAAGGACTCAGCCCCGCTGGCGAAAAGTCCGTGATGGGATTCATGTTGGGTGGACGCGCTCGGGCCGACACTTTCGACTGTCCAGGTTTCGTCAAGTTCACTCAGGCAGAGGTCGCGGAGTCGGGCCTGGCCAACTACCGCAATGTCGCAGTAGCTCAGTCCAAGACGTTCGGGAAAGCGGCAACTGTCCTGCTTGCGGAGAGCGGGATGACCGTGAGCCTTTTCGACCAGGGCGAGGGATGGAGAATCAAGAGCATCTTCAGCGGAGGTGAGCGTCTGCCGGCCAAGACCGAAGGCGGCCCACTACCCACCCTCCCTGCCAAGAAATGCGAAGCCGATTCCTTCCCCGAAGTTTGCCAGATAGCCGCGTCAGTACTCGGGAAGATCACTATCTCTGCGATCGCCACGGATGACGGCGGGGTCAGCTTCTCGTGGACCCTTCCCTTCAAGGTGGCCGGGCGGGCTGCTCACGCTACCGCGCTGAAACAGTCGGCCGCGCTCGTGCGCAAGACCTTTGCCGCGGGGTCCCCTGTGTACGTCGATAGCGCCGCCTACGAGGTCGGGCAAGGGCCGTTCGATGGTGCTCCACAATTCGCAACTTCCGTTGACGCCAAGGATGTGACAGGCGACCCCCTGGATGCCATCAAAGTGATTCAGGGTGGACAGCCTGGCTGAAAACACCGAGAGCCCCCGGCGCGGTGTGCGCCGGGGGCTCTCGTCATCAGTGCTTCTGTATTGCTCTATCGGGTCTTCATGGTCGCTCCAGTGATCGCCGAAGATGATCGGTCAGATACCAAGCTAGAGCGGCCACCTGACGGATCGACCAGAGAAGTAGACGTTGGCGGCCGGTGATCGGGTGCTGCCTGATCCCCTTCCCCCAAACGGGTATGTCGACGGCTTCCTCCTGCATCTCCTCGGCGATCACGGCGGGTGAGCGGGTCCATCCGTCATACCCCTTCAATTCGGCCCACCGTTCGCGATCATCACAAGCTCGATCGAACCGCGATCGTGAACCCTTCATAGATTGGACGGGACCGGGTACTGACCGTGAACAGGACGCCTGACCCGACCAAGACCCTTCCAGAACGATTCTGGTCCGTCAGAGGGCGGTGGTCCGCCTTCCCGTTTCATTCGGTTGGCCATGGTCTTGTGTGACTCGCAGCAGTACTTCACCTTGGCTGACCGGCCCTCCAGAGAACGAGGGCACGGCCAGTATTGACACCACCGCCCCACCGCCTACTCCTCCCGCGGGTTCGGTTCGCTCGGGCCGAACAGGACAGCGAACCACTCCGGGTATCCGTTCTTCGGGAACGCGAAGCCGACGATCGCGGTGAGCGCGCCGATGACGAGAGCCCCGAGATCGTCCGTGATCGGGATGCTCGTGCCGGCCCACTGGTTGAGCAGCTCGGCGGCGAGCATGATCAGATATCCGAGCGCGGCGGTGAATAGGGCCGGGTGCCGGTAGAAAACCCCGTGGGCCTCGGCCCATCGCGGGTTGAAGGCCGACAGAATCCCGGCGCCGACGATGATCGGAGCGGCGACCCAATACCAGGACACGTCACCACCGAAGCCGACGACGAATGCCATGACCAGAGAGATGAAGCTGGTCAGCGTCGCGGTCGGGGATTCGATGATCGACGGGGCGGCGATTGGGAGGGACGGTTCATGGATGCCGATGCGGTTTCTCTTCACCAACTGGTTTTTCCTAGGCATGTTGCCTTTCCTACTTCGAGTTGTCGGCGGGTTACCGGTAGTTGGGACGGGCGATACAACGGACCTCGCCACGAGAACGGGTGCGCGGGTAGACGCCACCGCCGTTCGAGTCAGATCCGCCGGATCCCTGAGCAGACGTGTTGCCCTCCTGAGTGGCGATCGTGTCGTTGTCGATCAGGTGGTCCACGAGCCCGATATGCGGGTAGGTGTAGACCGTGATGTCGCCGGCGCGGGCTTCGGAGAATCCAACGGCGACGAGGCCATTCCGGTGGGCTAGTGCGTCGGCCACGATGTACTCGTTGAAGCCGAGCCTGATCACGGTCTCGATGCGGGCGAGGCCGAACTTCACCACGCACCAGGCGACGAAACAGCCGCACCAGTAGACGGGGAAGGTGTAGCCAGTGAACTCGATGAACTTCTGGACCCAGCCGCCCCAGTTCGAGTTGGCCGGGATCTCGACTACGCCGTTGCGGCGCTTCGCCTCGGCCAGGGCCTTCTCGCCACCAGTCCGGTCGAACTGCTTGCGCAGCTTCTTCCGGTACGGCTTCCGCCGGACGGTCAGCATCCGCTCGAGTGCAGACTTCTCGCGGCCTTCCCGGATCAGCTTCTGCGTGTGCTGCGTGATCCGGCCGTTGCGGAGCTTCCGCCGGTTCTTGCCGGTCACGCCCATCGCGTAGGCGATCTGGCGGGCCGCGCTCATCGTCGCGGGTCCGAGTTCGCCGTCGACCAGGATGCGACGATCGACCTCGAAGTGCTTGAACTGCTCGTTGAGTTCGGCCTGGAGTACTTCGACATCCTTGCCCCGGGTAAGGGGCGTCGTTAGACCAAGGCCTCGGTGGACCTCTCTCTTCTGGGCCATGGGCCCTCCTTATATGTAGGCCTTTTCAGGCGACTAGAAAAGTGCCGAGACAGCCCACGCCGAAATGACGGCGGTGGCCACCGGCATGAGCAAGGCAACGGCTGCGAGGAAACCTTTGTCTCGCTCGCGGGACGCTTCGAGTTTTGTGACTCGCCCATTCGTTTTCGTGGCGAGGTCTTTCACTTCTCGAACGTCCTCACTCTGGTTGTCAAGCTTGACTTCCATTCGGGCAAGCCGATCAAGGATCTGGCCGACATCGGAAGGGCTCACGACTGTTCTCCTTTCACATCAGGCCTGCGGCTTGTAGCGCACCGATGATTCGGGCGTTCAGGGCCTCTTGGTTGCCGACCGCGTTGTCGGTCGTCACGGTCAGTTCGTGGTTTCGCCAGCTTGTCTTGGTGATCTTCCGAGGCGTTGGGGAGTGCTGGTTGAGGACGCTGATCGTCTGGTCGGCTCGCACCAGGGATGACGGCTGCCAGTGCCCTTCGATGTCCTGGATGTACATCGGGACGGTGATGGTCGATGGGCGCTTCGCCCGGTTCGCTTCGGTCAGGGCGATCGCGCCGATTGCCACGGCATCGTTCTTCGAGCAGCGCCAGGTGATCTCAGGGAGATCGAACCATGCTTGGTCACCCCACTGGTTCGCCGCGATCCAGTCCGACGTGTCGTGAAGGTCGGCCGCGTCGAGCGGGGTGATTCGCTGCTGAACGCCGGTGAAGTCGGTGAAGGTGACACAGACGCCGTTGAAGATGTTCTCGGTGGTGTCACCGGGGGTCTCGACCCGAACGCCGTTGATGCCGTTGCGGACCTGCCAGTTTGAGGTGGTGAGATCGTAGGGACCGAACTCCAGGGTGCGATTCTCCCACACTCCGAGTCGCCAGCCGTGGAAGCTGTTGAGTTGCTTCGCTGCCTCGTGAAAGGTGACCGGGTCGCGCCATGTGGCGTGTGGAATCGGGTAGCTGGTGGCTTCGACCCCGGCGGTGCTGAGTTTCGGCGCGTACTTGTTGGCGAGGTAGGTGATCCCGTCCGATGCGGCGATGCCGTCAGGTTCGCCGTCTCGTGTGATCGTCGGGACTCCACTTTCGTTGTAGGTCGCGAGCAGCGCGATCGTCCGCCAGAACCCAGCGGTAGCCGCGGGAGTGTGGGTTGCCGATGCGAGCGCACCGAGCACGAATGCGCGCTTGCTGTCCGTCAGGTTGATGGTGCGAAGCGTCCCGTCTAGGGTCATGCCGTAGGTGACCTGGTTGTTGATCTGGTCGTCGTCGGCCGTAACCATGTCGGGGGCCGCAACGTTGGCCGCGTTGCCCTGCGTGCCCTGGTACATCACCTTCCCGATGCGCGTTCCGAGGGGGGCGATGTATGCGAGCTCTGCCCGGGACCCGGCCGGGATTGACTGGCCAGCCTCCCCGGTCCAGTTCAGGGCACGGTCCGCTGCGACCGTGTACGCCTTATCGAGGGTCTGGGTGAACGCAAGGAGAACCTGTCGGCGGTAGGTGCTGATCTCGCCGAGCTGCGAGGTGTCGCGCTCAACCAGAAAGTCAGTGAAGGTTCTTTGGCGGCCGTGAGACATCCAGCCCTCACAGTCGAATTGCCATGCCTCACCTACCGGCACGCCTTGTGCCCGGCCTTCATAGGCCCGCTGGCCGCCACCGGTGTTCAAGCGGAGTTCATTGAGCAGAGACAGGTCGGCGTATTCCTGGTCGCCGGGACGCCTCAATGTCACCGAGGACGACGCGAATCCCTCCCCGGCCTCGGTCTCGAACGCGATGTCGAGCGGTCGTTTCTCGACATTGCGGGCGGCCGGGTCCCAGCGGAACCCTTCACCGGTGGCCGTGAAGACTTCGGCGGTGATTTCCGCCGGCGGTTTCTCTTCGACCATCATCAGTGAGGGACCGTCAGATATCGGGGGTGGCCCTCGATGTCGATGTCGAGCGGGTCGGTGTTGCCGGTGCTGGAGTCCTTGTGTCGCCCGGCACTTCGACGGGCGAACAGCGTGAGGTTGTTGTCGACGCCGGGAGCGATCGTGAGGCCGGACGATCCGGCGTACAGATATTCCGCCCCGCCTGAGGTCAACATGGTCGGCCCGTCGAGGGTGAGCGTTCCGTCTGTAGGGATCGGGGGTGGGGTCACGCCGGCCAGGGAGGAGGCCTGGACTCCGAACGAGCGGCGTTCCAATCCGGGGGTTGCGTAGCTGTAGTTGTCGTAGAGACCAACTCTCGCGTTCGCGGGATCCCCGAGGTCCTCACCCTGGATGAGCGCACCATGGGCACCGGAGGCTGTGGCGCTCCAGAACACACCGGCGGTGACGGTGCTTCGGGCCTCGACACTGACATACCAGCGGCCATCAAGGGTAGTTTGGATTCGCCATTCGTAGTAGCCACCGAAGAGCGTGAACCAGGGGTTCATCACGTCGGTCGCCGGTCCCATCCAAAGCAGGTAGTAGACACCACCGATGCAGGCCCACAGGCCCGGTTTGCCGGAGAAAGTTCCGTTGAGTGCCCAGCCAGCAACGAGAAAATTCGTGGTGTTCTTCCACCGAACGAACCCGCCCTGAAACGGCTTCGAGAAGTCAAACACGCTGAAGCTCCCGCCCGGGATCGTCTTCGTCCTGAAACGCAGGTCAGCTTCGAGCGCGTTGATGCCGGTGGCATACGCGAACGCCGGTGCTGTCATCGACACAACGGTGCGGGTCGCACCATTCGCGACCGAAACCGGCCAGCTGGGCGAGGCGTTGTGGGACCCGGCGGCGGTCCATCCGGTCCGGGATCCGATGTGGGTGGAAACCGTGGCCAGATCATCGGTGAGCAAGCCGGCGCCCGCCAGTTGCCTTCCTGCCATCGGTCCTGTTGCTTCAATGAGGCAGTCGTTCGGGATGATCGTCCGACTGAAGAAACGAACGTCACCTTTAGTTTCGATCCAAGCATCCCAGGGCGCCTTTGCGGAGACACTTCCCAAGAGGATGTCCGCGACCCCTGCGCCGCCGACATCGACCGCGGGCAGGGAACGTCGGGATCCACCTGCCTCTGCCCAACACAGCCGGGCTTGACCGGAACCGAACGCGGTCATCAGATAGAACCGGAAGGTACCGAGACGTGATTCGCGGGGCACCTGGCCGACAACAGACCAGTCGGCCGAAGTGCCGAACATGAAACCTGAGGCGATCGTTCCCGCGATCGGCGTCATGGCGCTCGCGAGGACTGTCGGGTTCACACCGGCTTCGCGTCTGCGAAGACCGACGACCAGGCGGCCACGCAGACGGGAGGAGACGTCCTTCACCTTCATCCGGAGCCACGGTGGCGCATCACCCGGACCACCGGGGATCGTCACGGAAGGTGCGATCGCGGCCGCACTGGTGGTGGTATCCAGATAGGTGCGGAGAGCACCGTAGCCGTAGGGATCACAGCTCGCCTTGATCAAGACGACCGGGGCCTTCAGGAAGAACCCGGCATCGCCGCCCTCAACGACCTTAGGCACATCCTCGATCGAGGCCTGATAGATCGGGAGGGTGAATGACTTGGTTGAACCGGCAGGCTGGTAGATGAACCGGACCGTGTCGATCGCCGGGTCCTGCGCTCCGGCGTTGACTTCGGCCTGTTCCAAGAATGATTCGAGGGTCCCAACAGCAGTGAGCGCGAGATCCATCGTTGACTGCGGTCTCAGCTGGAGACGGGCCGTGACCTCTCGGTTGTCGCGAAATGGAATCCGCGCCGGCAGAGCGCCGTTGGCATCGGTCGAGGCGACCATCTCGTCACGCTTCGCACCGTTCCCCAGATTCAGCTCGAAGAGACCCCAGATCGACCCGTTCAGATCGAGTTCGGCACCACCGGCCCCGGGAAGTTTGATTTTCAGGCCCTCGTTCGCCATCTAGTACCTCATGGTCGGGTTGGACTGACCGACGTTCTGCTTGCCGACGATCTCGCCGGACAGCCAGTCCTTGACGTAGCGGCCGAACTCGGCCCCACCAATCGCGGACATCGCCTTCTGCTCCGCGAGCAGCTTCTCGTTCGACTCTCTGATCGCTTTCAGCTCCGCGAGAATGTCCGAGGCAGACGAGTCGGAACCGGTGTCCTCATTCAGATCGGCCAGGCCCTGCTCGGCCGAACTGACCTCGCTCGTCGCGCTGTTTACGTTGTCGAGGGCGGTGTCCTGGACACTGATCGTGTCCTTGATCCTCTTCCGCTCTTGGTTCAGTTCGCGGATGTCATCCTTCGCCAACCCGAGTTTCCCGCGCACCCTGCCCCGCTCGGCCCTCAGCGCGGCCCTACGCTCCTTCGAGATCTTCGACTTGCCGAGTTCCTTGTCAATCTCTTCCAGGCGCTTCTCGAGCCGGGCCTTCCTGGCGTTGGGGTCCTTCAGTTCCTCACGGATCTCGTCCAGACGTTTCGCGCCACCGAGCCTCTTCAGCTTCCGGGTCGAATCGAGCAGCTTCTTCTTGTTGTCGTTCTTCCGGGCGCGCTCCATCTCCAGGATCGCCCGGAAGTAGGCCGCGTCATCGTCCTTCCTGGCTGTGGTCTGAGCGACGGTGAGACCGGTATCAAGGGTGTTGCGGTCAGCCTGCCAGCCGGTGCCGTACAGGCCGAGCATGTTGCGAGTCTCATCCGAGAGGTAGCCGCGACCGGGGGCGTTGGTCGCACTGAACGGCTTGCTTGGATCCCAGCCTCCAGGCGACGGCGGCACGGCCGGCGGATGATGACCGGGGGCGGTCGGCCGATCGGGCTTGTTGTTCCGGTCCTTGCGGCGGTCACGCACAGCGTTCCGACGCCGGGTGGTCAGTTCATGGGACTTCCTGCGAGCCTTCCGGCCCTTGATGTTGCCTTCTGTCGCGCCCTCGAAATCGAAGTTTCTTGCGGCCTTCATCGCTCGCCGGATCGCCCTGCTCGACTTCTTCGCCAGGCGCTTCGCGTTCGGTCCCGCGCCGGGGATCTTCGAGTTCGGACCGGTCTTGATCCGCCGCCACAGCTTTTTCGTCTGCCGCAGATTCGCTTTGGTGCCCTTGATCTTCGCCTTCTGACGCTCCCGCATCAGACCCCACGCGATCGCCGCTCCGCGCTGCCGGTCGTCCTCGGCCGGAATACCGGGACGCTCCCATTCGGCCATGAACAGGGACGTGGCCTCGGCCACGCTCGATGCGTTGAGCCGCGCCTTCAGGTCGGCGGGCATGTGCCGGTCCATGAACCCGATCTGGAAGTCGATGTCACCCCAGTCCACACCGCGTCGGGCGGCGTCCGCCTTCAAGTCGGCGAGGCTGATCGGTGAGGTCGTGAAGCCGAACAGGCCACCGCCACCGGTTCCGACCGAGTAAGGGTTGAGGTCGGGTCCGGCTTCCCGGTAGGCGTTCCCGATTATTCCGGCCGCCGCCTTCGGGCTGTAGCCGCGGCGGATCAGCGCGTCGGTCATCGCCCGGACACGACCACCAAACTGGTAGCCCCGGATCAGTCCACCCTTGCGATGTCCGGTACCGGAGGCGTGACCATCGTCGCGGAATCCGATCGGTGCGAGCAACGGGTACTTGTAGTCCCGGGTCGCGTTGACCACCGACATCTTCGCCGAGAGCCCGGTGGTGTAGCCACCGAAGTCGACTGCGCCGCCCGGATATTTCGTTTCCTCGTGTTCGGAGAAGTAGAACCGGCCCTGAGACACGTTGTACGCATGGGACCGGTAGCCGGATGTGGGTTGCGGAGACGCACCCTTCTTCGCTGCGTATTCCAGTGCGCCGGCAACCCAGTCGGCCATCGGCACACCCTTGTAGTTCCGGATCGCCCCAGTGTTGGTCGCGGAATGTTCCTCCACCCATTTCAGGGCGGCCTTTCGCATCGTGTCGATGCTGGCCTGCCCGACGCTCGTGGCATGGGGATTTCCACCACGCAGTTTCGGGGCACCGACCTTGCCACCGGTGGAGAAATGGGGGAGCTGATTCCGGATCGCTTTCGCCCGCGATTCACCCTTCGCCATCCTGGCCTGGCCATCCCAGGTCATCACCGCCGCACCCTGGGGCAACTCGGCGTAGACGGAGTCCTTTTTCTCGGGGCGCCCCGGGACCGTCCACGACCGGCCCTGGTAATCGACACGTTCTCCGGGAGAGACCCGGACGGGGACCAACTTGCCCTTGCCGAGAGGTACAGGACCCCCGCGGCGAAATGCGAGCTTGACCTGGCTCTTCGCTCCGAACGCGCCGGCGGCGACGTTGGCGTCGGATGCCAGCCCCTCGTAAGCGGTTCTCACCGGCGAGTTGATTCCGCGAACCGCCGCCTTGACGTTCCGAGCGTGCTTCCTGGCCGAATCGGAGAGCTTCCCCATGGCCTTGTCGGACTTGTCCGACCCTCGCTTGAACGCATCTGCGACGCCGTCCATTCCGCCGGTGGCGTCCGACTTCATCGACTTCCACATCTTGGGCCCGAGACTGAGGAGGATCTTGGACCTCAGGCGCTTGACCGTCCCCTCGGGAAGCTTCTGCTTGTTCTCCAGTTCCCGGGCGTAGTCGAGCATCGTCTTCGCGGCCGACTGACGGGCCTTGGGCGGCAAGTCGCGGAGCTGCCGCACCATCTGGCCCATGTTGATCTGATTGGCGTTCTTCGCCTTCTTCCAGCCGTTGACGATGCCCTTGGCGATACCGATCGGGTCGGCCCCCGCGAGCATGTTCTTCCGGCGCTCCTGGATCTGCTTGATCCGCTGGAGACCCTCTTTCGTCAACTTCCCGTTGCGGGTCCAGTTCCGGCGGACCGCAGACTCTTGGGCCTTCAAGGTCTGCCAGACGGCATTCCGCCACTGCGGCGTGAACTTGTTGTAGCTCCGCGAGACCATGGCGAGCTGCTTGTCGGTGGCCTTCTGGAGGTCTCCGCCGACAAACTCTCCGCCCCGAATAAGCTCGGAGAACTGGTCAATCCGAAGCTGCGGTTTACCACCGTGCGCCGAAGCATTCGCAGTCGCGTTCAGGATGCGGCGAAGGACCTTCTCCTGCTGAACGGAGATGTCGAGGTTTTTCAGATACTCGATCCCCTGGCTGCGGAGTGTCAACGCCTGAGCGCCACTCGTCTTCCTGATTTCTTCGAGTACGTCCTTGAACTTCTGGGCGTCCTCAGCGATGTCGACGCTGGTCTTCTGCGCGTCGTCTGGACCGATGAAGTCAGACACGTCCTGCGTCGCCTCTTCGAGCCACGCAAGGTTCTTCTTGCGACCCTCGATCAGACGGTCGATCTCGTCCATGGCGTTCTTCTCGGGGGTGTTGTCCCGGAAGGCAGCATCGACTACGTCAAGTGAGGCGGTAATAGCCGCCGCCCAGGGGGCGGCCTTGCCCGCGAGCTTGCCGAACGTCTTCAGTTTGCCGATGACTCCGCCGGCCGCGGCCCCGGCTGTGGCAGCGCCAGTGGCCGCTCCGCCTCCCATCGAAGCTACCGCCGAAGTCGCTGCGATCTCAGTCGCTGCAGTCTTCGCGGCCGCCCCTCCATAGAGCTTGCCGAACGTCTTGCCGGCGGCGACGATCGCGCTCGCACCGCCGAATGACTTCAACAGCCACACACCGATTGCGGCCTTGCCGAGGATCCCGGTGTCCATGAACCCACGGCCGATGCCCTTGGCGATCTCGACACCGGTCTCACCAGCGCGCTGCGCGATCTCCGGAGCGAGGTCCGTGATCGTGTCGAGGATCACTTCGCTGTACTTCTCGTACTGCTTCCGGATCTGCGCAACCTTCTGGTCGCGGGTCAGATCGTTGCTGTTGATCAGCTTGACGAAATCGCCGTAGGCGTTGTACGCCTCGGTGACCGCCGGTGTCGCATGCTTCGCGAACGCGATCTGCAGGCCCATCGTCGCGACCTTCGATCGGCGTTGCGCCATTGTGAGCGCATCCATTTTCGCGATCGTCTTTTCGTCCAGGGTCGCGCCGAACTCGTCGGCCCAGCGGAGCTGATCTTTCAGTCCCGCCGCACCCTTCGAGAACATCGGGAGGATCGTGGCGTAGCCCCGGCCGAGCAGGGTCTGGGCGGCTGCCTGGCGCTTCGTGGAACCTTCCGCGTTCCCGAGGGCTTTGGCGACCATGTCGATCTGCTTCGAGTAGTTCCCTGAAGCTGAGGCAAGTTCCTTCTGTGTGATCCCCAGTTCCTTGAACGGTTTCAGGGCCGACTCGGTTCCGTCTTTCGTCGCCTCGATCCGTTTCGACAGGGTCGTGAATCCCATGACCAGCGCCTTCGAGTCGACACCGCGTGCCTTGGATACGACCGCCCAGCGGGACGCCTGTTTCGTGGCGAGGCCCAGGTTCCGGTTCAGACCCATCGTGGTCAGGGCGAGGTCCTGCGTTGTGACGATGGCCTGTTTGCCCTGCGAGATCGACAAGTACGCGGCTGCAAGACCAGCGGCCGCTTTCGCGGCCGATGCCATGCTGGACCCCACCTGACGTGTCGTGGATGCCTGCTTCTTGGCCTGAGTGTTGTACTTGCCGGTCTCCCGGGATACGCGACGCATGCCGGCGCTGACTCCAGTGGAATCGACGCCGAACACGATTTCGAGGGCACGGCGCTTGGCACTGGATCTCGCCATCAGGTCGGCCCTCCTTTCGGGCTACTTTCTGCGCAGGTATTTCGAGAGGCCGCGTGTCAGAACGTCGATCTCCCAGAGGGGCGTGTTGTCGACCTCTTCGGCCGACATGCCGAAGAACTTTCGGAACAGGAAGAACTCGTCTTCCTGCCCCTTGGTCAGGAAGGGCGTTCTGAGCGCATCTCCATGAGGCCGTTGAAGAGCTGGTTGACGTGGCCGAGTCCGATCGACTCGTCCTTGTACTTGTTCTTCAGCACGGTCTTCGCGGCCGTCTTCTTGCCGGTTTCGTCCGGGACGGGCTCCAGGAGCACGTTCACAACCTCGGCAATTGCCGCGAGTGTCTGTTCGTCAGTGGCGTCGGCCGGGAGCCCTTCGAGCTGTTCGAGGACTTCGTCCATCTGGCGTTCGATCTTGCGGGTCGGCTGCCGGAGGGTGTAGGTCGGACCCCAGAGGTCAACCTCTACGATCTCGAAAAGATCGGTTGCTGCGTTCAGCTTCTTGGCCATGGTGAATCTCCTTTGTTTCGACAGGTCTCGACAGTTCGCGGTAGCCCCCGGCCCTGTCGAGACGGCCGGGGGCACCACGTTTGGTCAGTCGTCAAATCCGTTGACTTGGGCGAGGTGATCAACCAGCCCGAGTAGGTGGTTCTCGATGTCGTCGGCCCTCGTGAAGACGGCACGGCCGAGCATCTGTGAGCGCTTGATGCGGATCGGCACGCCTCGGGGCTGGACCTTCGAGTCCGGTTTTCCCGACGTTCCCCACTCGTGGGCGGGGGCATACTCCAGGTCGGAGTACAGGGACATCTCTTTTGATTTGACCGAATGTTTGATCGACCTGCGGAGCTTGCCGGTCGCCCCGAGCGGCGCGTTGGAGCGAGCCGTGTCCCGGGCGCTGGTCGCGATCTGGCGGAGATACCGATTGATCTCCTTGCTCAGATCCTTGTCGATCTTCCCGAGGTCGCGGCGGAACTGGGCGAGGCCGACAATCTCGAACGCATCCGAGGAATTGGCGACCCCGCCCCTTGACCCGGCAGACCCCGCCGGCGGGCGGTAGGTGCTGCCGGGCATTGGTTACAGCGCTGTGTCGGTGTTCGTGTTGACGATCGTCATCGGGGCGTTCGTCCCGTTGTAGAGCGCCTTGAACTCAGCATCGACGGTGAGGAGGTCAGCGCCACCGACCACCGGGCCGGAGCTGATCTGCTTCGCGGAGGGGATGGTGATTTCGGACCCGTAGCTGAACGCCCCTTCAATCAGATCGTTCGTGGCCTTGGCAACGAGCGACACGATCGTCTCGTTGAGGTATCGCTGATGGTCGGCCAGGGACGCGAACTCGAACGTTGCGGCCATGGTGATGTCGGACTGAGCGTTCACGAGCGGCTCGTCCTTCACCCCAGAGTTCCCGAGGTTGTGGCGGTCCGTCGCCATGTTCACCGGAACCGTGATCGTCAGCGTCTTGCACTTCATGTGCGGGGCACCGGCAATCGAGATCTCCCACCGGCGGAAGCCGAACGGACGGGCCGCAGCAGAGTAGGTCGCGGTGCCGAGCGTCTGATCGGTCTTCTCATCACGGCCGTCGATGTTCAGCGACAAGGTCGCTGCTTCGCCGGACTCGATCGAGATCACCGCCTCGGTGACCTTGCAGCCCAAGTAGTCGAAGGGACGAACCACACCGTCCGTGTCGGGCCTGCCAACCTGGAGCGAAAGTGACTTGCCGACCGGCGATGTGAGACCGATCGGGAAGGTCTGCGTCCTGGCCGCGACCGCACCACCCGGCGTGACGATCGGGATCACCCCGCCGGTGAGCATGGTCAGGAACTTCCCCATGCCGCGGTCGAAGTACTGCAGCTCGATCGAACCCTCGACCGAGCGGGTGGACGACACGTGGTAGCCCTCGGGCTGGACCATGACGCCCGCCATCAGCGGCTGAGTCTCGATGTACGTCTTGTTGAGAGTCAGAGATTCCGACTCGAAGGGCAGGAAAGTGACGGGGGCTACGCGAGTGCCATACGTGGCCTCGAGTGCTACACCCAACTGGGCATCAAGCCCTGAACCGTGCGGCATTAGTTCGTCTCCTCGTTGGCGGTCTCATCGACCTGGTTGTCAGCGCCGGCGGCGTCGGCCTCCGGGTCGGTGGGGTCCTCGCCGTCGTCGGCATTGGACGCCTCCGGCTTCTCGCCGTCGTCGGCTTCCGCGACGTTGGCAGCGGCCTTGACGTCCTTGACGGTGACGTTGCCGTTGGCACCGGTGCCCTCGACCGAAGCGATCGGAATACCGAGTTCCTCGGCCTTCTTGATCGCAGCCGGGGATGGCTCGGGCGACGGTGTGCCGCCGGCCTTGACCCAGCCCTGATCGAGCAGGTTGGTGCCGACAGAGTCCGGCACGTTGATCGGTTCACCCCGCTTGGCGATGACACCGAGCAGGGGAATAGAAAGGGACTCAGGCCCCTCGTTGAACTGGACCTCCATGAGAGGGGCCCTCCTTTGTCTATATGCGAGCGGTGCCCGCGAGGGTGGATCGGATTCGACAGATCTGGGCCTTGTCGACCGTGAAGAACTCTTGGTCGCCCTTGCTCAGAAGGGCGTCAAACGACATGTCGTCAAGTTCGTGGTCGCCCCGGGCCGCGTCCTCGATTAGGTCGAAGATGTCCCAGCAGCGGACATAGGCGGGTTTCAAGTCTTTGCCTGAGGCCTTCCAAACCTCGACCGAGATCTCGATGTTGAACTTCTCTTCGAGTGGAACGGGGCTCGGACCGAGCAGCTTGAACTCCCGGCTGAAGTCTGAGCCCATCGAGATCGTCACCATCTCACTGGCCTCGCCGTATCCGAAAAACACCTTCACGTCCTCGCCGGTGAGAGCGTCGATGAAGAGCTGCTCCACGTGAAGGGCGACCTTCGGGACCGAGCTGCTCATACGACGTCACCCACATAGGCGTAGTTTCGGACGATCTGATTGACCTCCGGGATCGGGAAGATCGCGCCGCGCACACCGGGGGTGACGAGCGCGAAGGAGCCTTCCTCGTTGCTGACAGATGTGGCCCGGCTATTGAAGTCACTCGGGTCCGGTGTCAACTGATCACGGATCAGCAGCAGGGCCGCTCGCTTGATCGGCCGCGGGGTCTCTTCCCACCCGTGCCGGTACTTCACGACGCGGTCACCGTTGTGTAGTGGGATGCGGCCGGTCGGGAAAGGACCGGCGATCGAGGACTCTTCGCCGTCGACCTCCAATACTTCGATCACGAGTGGGCGGCTGAGCAGTGCCTTCCCGTCGTGTGCCTCAACCTGCTCGGTGCGGGTCTGTGGAATGAACGCGCACCGGCAGGCGTCTTCGAGACGGTCCTGGACCAGCTCGATTGCTTCGAGAATCTTGGGATCCTCGGGAACATCATCGACAACACCGACGACAAAGTCCTTGACTTCCTGGACTGTGACGACGGTAGCCATCTACTTCGTGGCTTCGGCGGCCATCCGTGCCTGGCCATCGCCGGTAGCCTTCTCAGCTTTCTCCGCCGGCTTCTTGGCCGCCGGCTTCTTGGCACTTCCGTCACGCTGCTCGGCCCGTTTCGCGGGAACCTTGCCACCGATGGCCTCGGCTCGACCCTCGTTGAGCAAGCGCAGGGCGAGATCGTTGTCGACCTCTTCCTCATCTCCCGCATTGATGACGGTTCCACCGGGACCGGCCGCACCGATTAGGTGCCTGATCTTGATCTTCTGCTGCTTCGCCATGGCGAGGTTCTCCTTTGACGGCGAGGGATTGACAGGGGAAGACCCTCGGCCGGTTTGACCCGGCCGAGGGTGGGGAACTGCGGGCCTCCTACGAGGCCGGAGTGGCGAGCACCTTGAAGGCGTTCGGATCGGTGATGTCACCGTCCGAGCGGAGCTTCACCTTCCAGGCGACCTGATCGTTCTCGGCGTAGGTCTGATCGAGGAACTTGATCGAGACCCCACCGGCGTCACGGATCGTGTACGCCTGCTTCACGTCACCGAATCCGAGAGGACGCTTGGATGCAGCGATCGCGTGGACGGACGGATCGGCGTAGATCGGCTTGCCGATGAAACGATCCGGCTGGCCTTCCTGGACGCTCGGCTGCCAGAGGTACTGACCATCCGAGTCCTTCAACTTCCGGAAGGAAGCATGCGAGGCGTCGGCGGCGATGTAGACGCCATTTGCCCGGTACGGACCGATGACCGAGTACTGCAGGTCGATCGCCTCGTCCATGGTGATCGTGGTCGGCGACGCGACGGTCTTAGCGACCACGGCACCGGCGAACAGGCCCATCGGCTTGCCCGTACCGTTGCCGTTGACGAAATCGGCGTTCTGTGACAGCCCGAGCTTGAAGCCCGCCCGGTCCTGCACGTATGCCTCGACATCGAAGATGGCGTCCTGGACCATCTCCTCCGAAGCCTTGATGATCTTCGCGTACTTGTACGCGTCGAACACGACCTCATCGAACTCGGAACCGTCGTTCGGGATCGGCTGCTCCTCCCCGACGATCGCGAAGTCGCTCATCAGATCCTTCTCCCGCGGGTAGTGGATCTTCCCGCCGTCCTCAGTCTGGATGACGTTCGCGAGCGTCCGGATGATTCCGTAGTCGCGCAGCGGCTGGATCAGCCCACCCCACGTCTCCGGCACGGCGAAGCCACCGTCGGCGTCGGTCGCGGTGTTGAGCGTGGTCCGCTCCTCATCGGTCAGTTCGCCCAAGCCGCTCCGCAGGAACGACTCGAATGCCGAGCGATACTCCTCGGTACCGGTGCCGGAGCGGACTTCGTCCGGGTCGACATCGTCGTTGCCGGTGGCAGCAGCGGGAGTCATCCTCGGCTCCATGCCGTCGAGCGTCTCGGCGCGCTGGATGCGTTCGGTCAGGTCCTGGAAGTCCGCTTCGCGACGCTCGAACTCCTGCGTCTCCTCGGCGGTCAGGTTGCGGTTCTCGGTCTCAGCGGTATCGCTGATTCCGCGCATGTCGGTTACGAGAGCAGCGCGGCGGTGCCGCAGCTCCTCGAGCTGTGCGGGGGTCATGTGGATAGCCCTCCTTCGGGCGGTCTGTTTTCAGATTTGGGCGGTGAGCCCGTGAATCCGAGAACGCGCCGCTACGGGAGAGATCCCGTCCTGCGTTTCGGTTGCCTCAGCTTCTGAATGGCCTTCGGGTTCCCCGGCCTCGCCGCCCCGCTCCTGGCCATCGGCCGGGGGGTCTTGCTCCGTGGGAACCTCTTCGTCTGAGGTACTGCTGTTGTCGAGCAGAGACTGAATCTCCGCCCTTTCTTCGGCCGTGACTTCCTCGCCACGAACAAACTTGTCGAGAGACCTGAGCCCGGCATCGGTCGTTGGGTATGCCGGATAGACGCAGGGGCTCACGTCGTAAAGCTCCGAGAACTCATGGATCGTCCGGATCAGAACACCGGTCTCGGGATCCTCTTCCCAAGAGTCGTCAGCGACTCGGAAGCCAAACGAGGACTGGTTGATCTCGCCGCGGTCGATCCATTCCCGCGCATCCCTGGCAACGCTCGTGTCGCCGGGTGTGGTCTCATAGGCGAGACCCTTCCCGTCCTCTCTCAGGGAGAGGCTGCCGGCATGGGTCCGGCCAAGGATCAGGTTCCCGTCATGGTTCAGTAGGCAGTAGCAGTCGGGATCCTTTCGGAGGACCTTTCGGAATGCCCCGCGGTCGATCTTCTCGCGGAAGCCGCCGAGATTGACCGACAGGTCATTGAAGACCGCAGCCATGCCGACGATCGTGAAACTGTCGCCGTCATCGCTGGCGCGGGCCTCGACTTGTGTGGAAGCCATGCGCCGCTCGGGATGTGCGCCCGGCTGGCTTCGCAGTTCCTGGAGCAGCTCGGGACGGGACCGAATATCGACAGTCGTGATGCATGAGGGAATGCGCGGCATGTCAGCTCTCCTTTGAGGGCGCGTCAGAAGGGTTCTCTTCGGTGGGCTCGACAGGTCCGGCGAAGGCGGCGATCTGTTCAGCAGTCAGGGCCGGTCGGTTCTCCATCTGGCGGACTTCATCCACCGTCAGGAACTTGGCCTTGATGCCGAGCATGTAGGCGGAGTACCGGGTCCTGACGTCGGTCCTGAGTAGACCGTCAGCCAAGAACTCGGGGAAGTGAGAAGACGCCTGACCGACCGAGCGCGGGTAGAGCGCCGGGTCGATCTTCAGGCCTCCCTCGATCCGCTTCATCCAGCGGCCAAGGGTGTACGTGACCAGATCAATCCCGTTCTGCTCGTTGGTCGAGTAGGTCAGGGAATCGCCCGACTTCGCTCCGATCTTGCCCGCCGGCACCTGGAACATCTGCGCCACACGGAGGTCGGAGAACTGATGCTGCTCCAAGAACTGCGCATCGTCGAGCGGCATCGTCCACTTGTCGACCTCGATCCCCTCTTCGAGGATCGCTGCTCCGCCAGCTTTGACGCTGTCCCAAGACACTTTGAGGCGCTTGGCCGCAGGCTCCGAAAGCTCTTTCGGGTGGCGAAGGATGACGTTCGGCTTGCCATCACTCCGGAGGAACTCGCCCTGGAACTTTTCCTGAGCGGCCATGATTCCCATGGTCTGCCGGCAGAGCTGTATCGGAGAAAGCCCGACCAAGCCACCTGAGGAAAGGCCGCGGAAGTGAAGGATGTCCTGCGAGTAGAACGGTGCGCCGTCTACATGGAAGACCTTGCGCTTCTGTGCGTCACGGTTGACGCTGACTCGGTGCGGTGAGATCGGCCACAGTTCCCGAACGATGCCGAGGCTGTCCCGGACCTTCGCCATATAGGCGTTGCCCCACAGCAGGAGATGGCAGACCACGATCTCCCAGACCTCGTCCGCCGACATCTCCGGGTTCGGGTTGTCGTGAAGCATCGGCCAGGTCGGGTGATTTCGATCCCGGATCTTCCCGCCGTCACTGTCCGATCGGTACACGATCAGGGGCATCCCGCCAACCGAACTGGAGACCAGCACGACGCAGTCCAGGACCGCAGGGAAGCGAAGGGCACCCTGAATGCTGACCGGGCGGCCGGTATAGGTACGGCCACCGGTGAGGGTCTCCAGCATCTCTCCGGGTTCCTCCAGCGTCCATGTGCCGGACCTGCCCTCGGCACCGACAATCACACCACCGAGGAAACTCACTGAGTGCCGTCCATCGCGGCGGACCTCTTCATAAGCTTCTCGCGCTCGCTGAGATACGCGACGGCCGCAGCCATTGCTCCGCCGATGATGAGCGCACCGGGGATGGTGATCATGGCGATGCCGGCGACGATCGCGGCGAGCCCGCCGAGGAAGATGTACGTCATAGGTGGTGCTCCGATCTGTGAAATCAGTCGAGGACGATCACGCCGCGGTCTTCGTAGACGGACGCTCCTTCGGCATTTCGGGCTCCCCAGAGAGCGAGACTGGCGGCGACAAGAGGGGAGATATCGCCGGACTGCCTGGCCCAGGCCCAGGCTTCTCCGAGCGATCGCTTCGTAGCAACGGAGACCGCGTCGTCAAGTTCGGGGGAGCCGGGGTGGCGAAGGGTTCGGTCCGCGACAGCGTCGAAGAACATGCCGCAGGCGTTCGCGTAGTCGCGACCGTTGAACTCTTCGACCTCGATCGACAGCATGTCGTTCACATCGGAGATCAGCACACCGGCAGGCGAGCCCTTGTCGGCCCCGACACCGGACGGCTTGTGGGCCTTGACGAGTTCGGCCAGGTCAGCGGCGAGCCATCCGGAACCGCGTTTGTGTCGGATGACCTCGACGTGCCATAGGTCGTCCTCGCGCTTCCCGGCCGCAGCAATCGCGGTCATGTACCGGTCGGGGGTGGTGTCCCAGGCGAGATAGACCGGATCGAGCATCTGAGAATCGACATCGAGAAGTTCAGCCCAGGCACCGGTGTCGAGGACCGTTTCGGCCAGACCATCGGTGCGCGGCCAGTCGCCCACGCCAAGCCGTTCGACCGCGAACTCGCGGTTTCCCATCGCTCGCTGCTCGCGAGCAACGTGTTCCGTAGAGATCCGGATGCCGAGCGCGGGGTTCGCTTCGGCCCAGTTCAGCGGGTCGGTGGCGATCGTCGCCGTGACTTCCTCGGGATTCTCGGCGTCGATCGACCACTCGAAGTAGGCCAGTGCGTCGTCGTCGCCCTCGATGGCTCGATCGCGAATGCGGGTGAGGACGATCCCGTTCTCATGCTGCCACTGATCGACGGCCGAGGCTGCGTACCAAACCTGCGGGTTCGGTCGGGCGGAAAGGGTCGGGAGGGTCGAGCCGTGGGCGTTATCGGGAAGGTCCATCGCCTCGTCGTAGATCAGGCAATCGGCCGTGAACCCGCGGCCGCCCTTCTTCGTGCGGGCCTTGAACTTCACCTTCTGGCCGGACTTCAGGGTGATGCCCTCTTTACCGTTCGCGATGGTGATCTTCGCGACCCGGGCCGAGAACTCCGGGACCGCCTCGATCACGTCCTGGAGTCGTTGGAACGCTTCGAGCGCGGTGTCGAACTGATGGGCGGAGAAGATGATGAGCCGCTCTTCGAGCAGGAAGAGGCCGGCGAGCATCCGGGCGATCAGGATCTCGGTCTTCCCGTTCTGGCGCGCACAGACGATTCCGACTTCGAAGGCCGCCCACTTCCGCTCCGGGGTCTCCCCGAGCGATTCCCGGAGAACATCCTGCTCCCAGGGATCGAGGTTTAGGCCGGCGATCTCCGCAAGTTCGACCGCCGCATCTCCGGTGGACATGCTGACGGCGCGTTCGGGGATCTGGCGAATCCGGGGCTTACGTGCGCCGATCAGCGTGTCGAGCCGCGAGAGCATCAAGTCGGTCGCCTTCCTTCTTCGGCGGAGCCAGTTCGTCGAGCCGGTCCATGGTCTCGGTGAGCGACTTCGCACACATCGACTTCGACGTGGCCGAGTTCGTTTTGCTGTCCAGCTGCTTGGCCAACTCGAGTGCAGTTGCGGCGAGCGCGGTATTCAGCAGAGCCGGGGCGCGCTTGGCGAGTTCCGCCAGGTCGCGCTCGACACCGGCGACGACCGTGCGCTCGACGCCGATGCCGAGCAGCTCTTCGATCTCGGCCTTCTTGGCTCGCGACGGAAGGGTGATCCCTCGCCGCTTCGCCTCAGCTTTCAGTTCTTTGACGGTCATTCACCACTCCCGCGATCGGCCCGGTTTCTTCTCCTTGCGCCTGCCCGCGGTCGCCCGGTTACAGCGACGATGCTCCGGTCCCTGGTATCGGGTGCGGTCACCGTCGACGTGGCCCAGGTCCCACTTGGCGTCGGGCGGAATCGGCTCGCCGCACCGGGCACAGTTCACGACGCCAGCGGCAACCTTCGGAGCCCACTGGTCGCGGAGCTTCTGATGCCGGCTGCCGTACCCTCGCGCCGCGGTGCCGGCGGTCTTCATCTTCGGTGGCGGTGCGATCGGCTCGCCGGGCTCAAAGGTTCGCCACCATTTCTCGGCGGCGGCCATCTCCCGACGCATGTTCCCCGGCCGTGCCCGTTGGCGGATTCGATCGACGCACACGGTCAAGGGTGTGTCCACAATGCGGACCAGGTCCGGCCGGATCATCTTCACTGCCCGGCCGCGGGCGGACCGCGTTGCGCCGGACCGGATAACGACAGCCCTTGCCGATCGGCTCTGACCAACCTCGCGAAGAGCCGTGGTGAACTGCTTCTCAGACACCCACTCGGGGTCGTCACGATCGAAGAGTCGAAGCCCTTCCATCTCGGCGATCTCTCGGGCGATCGTTGTCTTGCCGGCACCCGGCGGACCACAGATCAGGACGACCCGCCGCCGATTATTTTTCGAGCGAGCCAAGATGACCTCGATCGACCGGTGAAGGTCCCGTCAGGACCGTGAGGGATTCGGCATCACAGGCCGAATCTCGGGGAGGGGCGGTGCGAGAGCTCGCGACCCATTGCTATCGGGGAGAGAAAAGTGACTGGCTGCGGAGTCAACAGCCCCCACGTCCTCAAAAAAAGCCGGGGACGGGGGGTGAATCATGGGCGGCAGGGGGATTCGAACCCCAGCGGGACCGAGGGAAATCCAGACCCCTCATTGGACCCGCGGCTGTCTGGTTGCCACGGCCACGCCATATGCCGCTTCGTGCCGCCCGCAAGATTGTATGACCGGTCCGGAACATCAGGGACACCTCACGATGGCGGTGCTGACGTTGCCCTGCGTGACCATCGTCTTGCCCTCGCCGAAGATCTCGCGAAGCTGCTCCGCCGCAGCCTGGATCGTGGCCATCGGTACGGGGTCCTCGAAGTGAAGGTGCAGGACGTCGCCGGGTTCGAGCTTGATGCGCTCGACCTCAGCTACTTCGACCTTGACTTGAACGGTGACCGGGTCGACGGCGGCCATGGTCAGCTCGCCTGGTCGGGCTCGGGGCGCTCGGCTTCGTCGGTCACGATCGTGACGCCGAGCTGCTGCGCCACCTTGTCGATCGCTTCGTCCGCGGCCTTGACTGTGGCCATGGTCAGGTTGTCTGCCTCGATGTCCAGCTGGATATCAACAGTGAGGCCGTCACCGTAGAACGCCTGCGGACGCTTTCCGTCCTCGGGAGTTTGGGCGACCACGTTGAATTGGGCCGTAACTCGATGCGTCGGCATCTCAGTACCTCATCTGGGCGGACGCGAACGGGACGGCCGAGAAGGGCAGCACGTGGCTGACCGTGATGGTGGTGTCTCCGTTCGGTCCGGTGTCCGTGGTGATGACGAGCTGGCCGAGCGGGGCGACCAGGTCACCGACGTCGAGGGTCATCGTGCCGGTGGTGTGGCCCTCGGCCTCACCCTCGGCGTTCGAGTCGGTGCAGGTCTCGGGTTCCTCGGGACCGAACGTCGGTCCTTCAGGCGCGTCGTCTTCGAGCGGCTCGACCATGTCCCGGACCTTGTCGATCCCTACACGGATCGCTTCCTGCCCGTCCTCGGCTTCGACCTGGACGGTGATAGTGGCTTCTACGTCGTGAAGCGACGGGATGTACGGACCGAGCTTGTCCTGCTCCTCGCGAGCAATGGGTTGGGCGGTCAGGTTCACATCGACTTGGTATTGCTGCTTCATGGTGATTCCTCCGGCCTCGTCTCGACAGTGCCGCTCTCTGGCCCGAGGCAAGGCCAGCAGCGATCGTTCGGGTTGTTTCGGGACAGAACCGCGCCGCAGCCAGGCCGATCGCAGATGCGGTTGGCCGGGTAGATGCCGGGATTCCGGGGCGGGATGTCCGTGATCGGGATCTTTTTCAGCATGAGAAGTAGGTGGCAGCGCGCCCCCGGGGCTCGAACCCTTCCCGCTCCAGTGCGGTTGGTTGGCTGGCGCGCTGCCCTTCGCGAAGGAAGGGGTCGCTGACGTTGCGGAATCGAACACGCGCCTAGGGTCCGGTAACCCTTGGTGGTCCAACCTGCCAGCGGTAAGTTCCTCGGCCGACGTAGGGAGAAGCGTCGGCCGAGTGGTCGCACATCGTGTGCGCGGCACGCGTCTTGCGTGAAGCTGATGGGCCTGACCGCGGGGCGGTTACTGCGTCAGGCCGAAAGGCTGAGGAGTCGTTTCAGGGAAGGGGCAATGACCCCATAGTTCTGCGGAAGAGCCATCCGTGTGTGGCAGTCCCGATCCGACTGCCGAGCAGAATAGACGGTCGAGCGGCGGTACGCAACCGCAGGGTTGCTCGGTCAGGTACGTATCTCGTCGCCGACGTCGACGCCGGTGATCTCGCCGCCATCCGGGTCTCGGTGGATTCTCTCGATCGGGAATTGGTGATCGTTGACGCAGCTCACGGTGATGTCGCGAACCGGGAACGCTCTAGGCGTCAGCCCGATGAGCCCCGGGACCGACGCGGCGAGGTGAGCGAGGGTTTCCCGATCATCGCCCGTGCTGAGGCCGAGAGTCTTCCAGGGCGTCTCACACCTCGGGCACCGAAGCGGGTCGCGGGTTTCCGGGAAGAACACTCTTCCCGTGAGCGAGCCCGGAAATGCGGGCGGGTCGGTCATGCCGCTTCGTCCAGTTCGCCGCTCTCGGCCATCTGGCAGCCCTTCTCGATGTAGGCGAGCAGGGCGATCGACTGAGCGGGATTCAGGCCCTTCAAGGTCCGCCCGATCTTCGCTCGGGCGTCGGCCTCGCGCTTCGCTCGCTCGGCCTCGGACTGCGCTTCCTTCATTCTGGTCACTCGCTCTGCCACTCCTTTATCTTCCCAGCCGGGCGGGACGGATTCCCCGGGGTCTTGGGCGGATTGATTGTCGCCGTGTAGGTTCGCGGCCGATCCGGTGCGTGATCCGCGATCGTCGCCGCCCAGGGACAGCTCGGGGCGATCGGTGTACGCGCCGTCGAGGCGGGCGGCTTCTCTCTCGGCCTTGGTCATTGCCTTCATGCGGCCGGTGTTGGTCGCCGGCAGGCTGCGCCGCAGCAGATGCTCGGGGCGGAAATCGCGGACGGTGATCTTGACCTTGTGGGCGGCCTTGCCCCTGACCGGGATGGCCTGGCCGATGAGGACCTCGACGTCCTCGATCACCTCGATCACGTCGCCTTTCGAGACCGGGCACGGGTCAGGGAACTCCAGATGCGTTGCGAAGGCGAGGACCTGCTTACGGTGATCGTCGCTGAGAGGCCCTGTGACCGGGGCGGGTTCTGCTCGTTTCGGGACAGCCCAGGATTCGGCGTCCTCGAGTTTTATGAGCCACTCGCCGGGGTGGTCCTCGGTGGCGTCGATCTGCCGGACCTCGCGGACCCGGACCACGACGCCGTCGACGTCGGCCACTTGGCCACGTTTGACCGAGCAGTTGAAGGGCAGCCGACGTCCCTTCTTCCGGCGCCGGACCGGCCGGCGGAGTTCCCGCTGGCCGGGCCTGATCGCTTCGCGCTCGGTCTCGCGAAGGTGGAGCGCCGTGCTCGAGACCTGCGTTTGCTTGTGGCGAAGAGCGCTCATCGCTCCAACCGGTAGTTCGGCTCGGTCTGGAGCAGGAAGCGGATCTCGCCCAACTCCTTCGGATAGGCGACGTGCGCCTTCGGGAAGGTCGCTGAGGCTGAGGTGACCGACGCGGACTCTCGAATGGGATGGCGGCGCAGATACCACCGACCCAGGCGTCCGAGGCGCGGGAGCCAATCGCGCTTCCAGTGATCCCAGGGTGTCGCCGGGAAGGTGAAGACGATCCGACCGAGTTCGTTCGACAGCAGCTCGACCTGCAGCCGGTAGGCCATGCGGTCCATCATCAGATCCTGCATCTGCCGGAGCTCCGCCGAATCGACTACCGACGATCCGAGATTCCCGACGATCGCGTACTTGATCTTCCGCAGCAGGATCTCCTCTTGCGGGATGAAGTCACTCGGCAGGCTCATCGTCGCCTCCTCCGGTCTCGTTGGTGCCGAAGACGATCCGTTCGGCCTCTTCGCGGCTGAACGGATCGCCGTAGTCCAAACGCGCATCGCCAGCTACGGACCGGGCATTGACCTGGCCCCGGTTGATCATTACGTCGATCGCCGC
>Ga0335075_10000807_pt1 | contig 52776 bp, 51 predicted proteins | sample Lox_Sample_24_FD_206723 | JGI IMG/M metagenome (GOLD analysis project Ga0335075, IMG submission 206723) | Soil microbial communities from Loxahatchee National Wildlife Refuge, Florida, United States - Lox_Sample_2.4 | ecosystem: Environmental > Terrestrial > Soil > Wetlands | place: USA... | reverse complement strand
GGCGACAATTCCAAGGACCGCCGCAAGCGCGCGCTGATCGGCGCGGGTGTCGGCGCGCTCGCCGGCGCCGGAGTCGGCAACTACATGGATCGCCAGGAAGCCAAGCTGCGCGCGCAGCTGCAGGGCACCGGCGTCTCCGTCACCCGCAACGGCAACGACCTCACGTTGAACATGCCGGGCAACATCACGTTCAGGTCCGCGAGCGCGGATCTGAACTCGAGCTTCTATTCGGTGCTCGACTCCGTCGGCATCGTGCTCAAGGAGTTCGACAAGACGCTGATCGACGTGGAAGGCCACACGGACAGCGACGGTTCGGACAGCTACAACCAGCAGCTGTCGCTGAACCGCGCGAACTCGGTGGGCCTGTACCTGCAGTCGCACGGCGTGAATGGCCAGCGCATCGTGACGTTCGGTGCGGGCGAGGCGCGGCCGATCGCGAGCAACGCGACGCCGGATGGCAAGCAGCAGAACCGTCGCGTCGAGCTCAAGCTCCAGCCCATCACCGAAGGCTGATCAATGGGGTCAGACCCCATTTGCTGGCAAATGGGCCCGGAGCTGCCGGGGATCCGGTCGGCTTCGGCCCTCTCCTCCTGGAGCTCCGGCACCGTTTCCTGGAAATGGGGTCTGACCCCATTTCACTTCACGCCGGACACGATGGGCACGTGCCACACCGCGTAATGCTCGGGGTTCAGGATACTGGCGATGATCTCGTCGAACTGCTGCCGCACCAGCGTCGGTGGTGAGTCCGGCGTCGCGAGCGCGTCGACGTAACCGTCGCGCCACGCGGTGATGATGTCCGCGAACACCCGGCGCGGCACGCGCTGCGTATCGACCACCACGTAGTCCACGCGCACGTCCTTCAGGCCCGCGGCCTTCAGCACCGTCGCGGCGCGCCGGCCGATGCGCGCGTCGGTGCCGGTGCGCGCGGCGAACTCGACGACCTTGCGCCAGAACAGGTCCGGATCATGCGGCCCCGACATCATGTGCAGCATCGAGTAGTCCTCGGCGAGCACGTGCACGTGGCCGCCGGGCCGCGTGACGCGCACCAGCTCCGCGACCACGCGCTCCACCTGCGGCACGGCCTGGACCATGTGGCGGTTCGCGACGAGGTCATAGGTGTCGTCGGGCTGCGCGAGGCGGAACGCATCGCCGGTTTCGAACGTCACCCGCGGCGCGAGCGCGGCGTGCCGCTGCCGTGCGTAGTCGACCGACGCCGCCAGCAGTTCCACGCCCGTGACCCGCGCGTCCGGATACGCATCCGCGATCCGCGCGCTGAATTCACCGGTGCCGGCGCCGACGTCGAGCACGCGCGCATTCCGCGGCAGGCGGTAGAAATCGACGAGCTTCTTCTCCTGCGGCCAGATCGCCTCGATCTGCGCCGCGAGCGTGCGGATCATCGATGCGTCCGCCATCTGCTCGCCCTGGGGGTTGAGAACCGGATCGAGGTTGGATGTCATGGCCGCGATTCTCCACCCGCTCCCAGGCCGTTCAATGCAATCAAACTAAACATCGGGAAAGAAAAAGCCCCGGGGTTGCCGGGGCTCGTGAACGTCTGTCAGCAATGGCTCGCGCGTTGCGCGGGCCTCAGGCCGTCATCATGCCTCGCAATTTCTTGATGGCGTTCGCCTCGATCTGCCGGATGCGCTCCGCGGACACGCCGTACTTGCCGGCGAGGTCGTGCAGCGTCGCGGTGGCGTCGCCGGTCCAGCGGCTGACGAGGATGTCGCGTGAGCGATCGTCCAGCGTCTGCATCGCCGCCTGCAGGCGGTCGCCGGTGGTGTCTTCCCACTCGGCGTTCTCGATCTGGATCGCAGGATCCGCGTCGGCGGCGGGCAGATAGGCGGCCGGCGAGTAGGTCTCGTCACCGTCTTCGCTGCCGGAATCCGGCACCGGGTCGAACGAGAGGTCGCGCGCCGCGAGGCGCTTCTCCATCTCGGTCACTTCCGCCGGCGACACCTTGAGATCGCGCGCGACGGCCAGCGTTTCCTCGGCCGACAGCCACGCCAGGTTCTTCTTCATCTTGCGCAGATTGAAGAACAGCTTGCGCTGCGCCTTGGTGGTCGCGACCTTCACGAGGCGCCAGTTGCGCAGCACGTACTCGTGGATCTCGGCGCGGATCCAGTGGACCGCGAAAGACACGAGGCGCACACCGACGTTCGGGTCGAAGCGCTTCACGGCCTTCATCAGGCCGACGTTGCCTTCCTGGACCACGTCACCCAGCGGCAGGCCGTAACCCGAATAGCCGCGGGCGATATGCACCACGAAGCGCAGGTGCGACATGACGAGGCGACGGGCGGCATCGAGGTCGCCGTCGTCGCGGAATTGATGGGCGAGCACAGCCTCGTCCTCGCGCGACAGCACGGGGATCTTGCTCACCTTGTCCATGTACGCGTCGAAGCTTCCGACGGGGCCGGCCAGGACGAAATCGGTCGGGCGGGCAACCAGGGCAGTGGCAGTGGGCGCAATGGCGGTCATCGAGGAACCTCCTTGGGCGACTTGCTGTCCCGAGTGGGCTATCCGGGGTGGCCGGGATATTAGCAGTCGGGTGATTAGAGTGCTAAAGGCCCCAATGGTTCCATCTCCCAAAGGAGGGACCATACCGGCAAGTTATTGATCCAGAAGATCCGGACCTCAGGCGCGAGGTTCGATCCGCCGCAGGTGCCGACCCGTGGAAATGAGGGCGCCCAGCCACCCGAGGACCGCACCGGAGCCGGCCAGGATGCCCAGGCCCTCCATCCCCAATCCGGCCATCCGGAAGCGTCCGCCGTACTGGGCGGAGAGCACGCCGACCGCCTGGTCGAGGTAGGCCATGGCGCCGGCGACGATCAGCGCGGCCAGCGCCGCGCCGCCCAGGCCGTAGAAGAACCCGGTGTACAGGAACGGCCGGCGTACGAAGGCGTTCGAGCCGCCGACCAGCTTGGTGACCTCGATCTCGGGCCGGCGGTTCAGGATCTCGAGCCGGATGGTGTTGCCGATCACCGCGAGCACGCCCAGGCCCAGCACCGACATGACCACCCACAACACGCGCTTCAGCACGTCGAGCAGCGAGTGGAGGCGGCGCACCCAGTCGAGGTCGAGCTGCACGATGTCGACTTCCGGAAACGCCGCGAAGTAGCGCCGCATCGACTCGATCTCGGCCGGTCCGCTGGCGCTCTGGGCGGGGCGCACCACCAGGTGATGCGGCAGCGGATTGTCCTCGAGCGCGGTCAGCGCGTCGCCGAAACCCGAAGCCTGCTTGAACTCCTCGAGTGCCTGCGCGGCCGTCGTCACGGTGATGGATTCGACGCCCGGCCGCGCGCGGGCGCTCGCGGCGATCTGCTGCACCCGCTCGATCGCGGTGCCCGGCTTGAAGTGCACGGTGAAATCGACGGCGCTGCCGAGATCGCCCGTGGCCACGCGCAGATTGTTCACGACCAGCGCGAGACCGGCCGGCAGCGCCAGCGCCACGGCGATGACGATCAGCGTCAGCAACGTCGCAAACGGCGTGCGCGCGAGCCGGCCGAGGGCGCCGAGCAGCGCCTGCAGGTGGCGCGTTCCCCAGGTGCTCACGGTGCTCATGTGCGCAGGTCGATGTTCGGCAGGTCGCCGAGTCGTGGCGCCTGCGCGGTCATGCGCGCGGCGTGGCTGGGACGATAGCTGTCCGAGGCGATGCGGCCGGCATCGAGCACGATCTCGCGTTGCCCGAACTGCTCGACGAGGTGCGGATCGTGCGAGGCGATGATCACGGTGACGCCGACTTCCTGGAATCGTTTGAACACCTTCATCACTTCGACGGCGAGGCCGGGGTCGAGGTTTCCCGTCGGTTCGTCGGCGATCAGCAGCTGCGGCTTGCTGATGACGGCGCGCGCGATGCCGACGCGCTGCTGCTCGCCGACCGACAGCTCGAGCGGCGACGAGCGCTCGCGGCCTAACAACCCGACCTGGTCGAGCGCGGCGCGCACGCGGCGGTCGACTTCCTTCAGCGGCGTGCCGGCGACGACCAGCGGCAACGCGACGTTGTCGTAGATGGGCCGGTCGACCAGCAGCTTGTGATCCTGGAACACCACGCCGATGGCGCGGCGGAACGCCGGGATGCGCCCGGCCTTGATCTTGCCCGTGTTCTGCCCGTTCACGGTGACGGTGCCGCGACTCGGTCGTTCGAGCAGCGCGATGAGCTTGAGCACGCTGCTCTTGCCCGCGCCGGAACGTCCGGTGAGGAACACGAACTCGCCCGGCTGGATCTGGAAGCTGACGCCGGCCAGCGCTTCGCGCCCGTTGGGGTAGCGCTTGGCGACGTTCTCGAAGGAAATCATCGGCGGATATTAGCCCGAACGCTCCGGCGCCCGGACGCTCACTGGCCCGCGCCCGGCGAATTGCCGGACACCAGCGCGGTGGCGAATGCGCGCGCGTCGAACTCGCCGAAATCCTCGGCCTGCTCGCCGACGCCGATGAAGCGGATGGGCAGCTTCAGCTTGCGCGCGATCGCGATGACGATGCCGCCCTTGGCCGTGCCATCGAGCTTGGTCAGCACGAGGCCCGTGACGCCGACGGCCTCGTGGAACTGCGTTGCCTGCGTCAGCGCGTTCTGCCCCTGGTTGGCGTCGAGCACCAGCAGCACCTCGTGCGGCGCCGAGGAATCGACGCGCTGGATCACGCGCTTGACCTTCTTGAGCTCGTCCATCAGGTGCGACTGGCTGTGCAGCCGGCCGGCGGTGTCGATGATGACGACGTCAGCCTTGCGCGAGCGCGCCGCGGTGACCGCGTCGAACACGACCGCGCCGGGATCGGCGCCGGCCTGTTGCTGGATGATGTCCGCGCCGGAACGCTCGGCCCACACGCCGAGCTGCTCGATGGCGGCCGCGCGGAAGGTGTCGCCGGCGGCGAGCACGACCTGCTTGCGCGCGTCGGAGAAGCGGCGCGCGAGCTTGCCGATGGTCGTGGTCTTGCCGGAACCGTTGACGCCGACGACCAGAAGCACGAAGGGCTTCTGCCCGGCGATGTCGAGCCGCTGCTGCGACGGGAGCAGGATGGCGGTGATGGCGTCTGTCAGCGCGGCGATCAGCTTGTCGACGTCATCCAGCTCCTTGCGCGCGACCTTCTTGCGCAGCTCGTCGAGGATCTGCGTCGTCGCTTCGACGCCGACGTCGGCGGTCAGCAGCCGCGTCTCGAGCTCATCGAGCACCTCGGCGTCGATCTGCCGTCCCGGCACCAGGTTCGCGAGGTCGTACGACAGCCACGACCCGGGCCGGTTGATCTTGGCGCGCATGCGCGCGAAGAAGGATTGAGGCTTGTCCGACAACTCGACGCTCCCGTGACAGAAAAATGGGGACGGACCCCAATTCTTCTGTAACAAACGAAAAGGGCGGTCCGATACCGGACCGCCCTTGTACCCGAAATCGCCCGGGGAGTTTACGGCTGAACGGGCGGCGTCGTTGCCGGCGGCGTCGGCGTGGAGGCTCCACCGACGATCGTGCCCGGCGGGATCGGCCCGATGGGATATCCGGCAGTGAAGATCACCGTCTCCGTCTGCATTTCCTTCGTGGCGTCCGCGTTCGCCGCCGGGCTGAGCAACGAGCCGTGATCGCCGGCCACGAAGTTCACGTATCCCGATCCGGCGCGCTGCGAGCCCAGCGCGACGCGCGGGAAGTTCGCCGCGCCGACGGCGGCCTGCACCGCCGTGATCAACCGCTGCGTCGCCGAGTTCGGGATGACCTGGTCCGGCAGCGGCGGCGTCGGATTGGCGCCGACCACCTGCTGGAAGTAGATAGTGCGTGCGGCCGCCGTCGACGCGACGTAGTTCAGCGGATCGCCGGCGTCGACGATCGCCTGCGTGTCGCGGAAGAACTGCGCATACAGCGTGGTGCCCGGCAGCAGTCCCTGGCCCTGCAGACCGGCGTTGATGCGCGGGCCGAACGTCGCGGAATCGCGCAGCAATGCGGCGACGCCGCCCCCCGGCACGGAGAACGTCATGCGCGGCACCAGCGCCGGGTTCGCGATCACCGCCCCGAACGTGATGCCCGTGATCGAGCCCAGCGACTGGCCGACGAACGCCACGCGCGAGCCGTCGAAGTCACCCATCGTGTCGCCGTCGACATCGAGCGACGGCAGCGCGCGCAGCAGCGCGAGCTGGTTCACGACGCCCTGGCGCAGCGCGTCGCGGCTGGTCAGCGGGAACGTGAGGTTGATGAAGTGCGTGCCGCTCGTGTCGATGATGCTGTCCTGGCCGACCGCACCGGTGGCATTCAGCACGAGATCGAGGTTGAACGTCTGCTCGTTGGTCGGCTGGTACAGCGGGCTCGTGGTGTTGGTGATGCCGTGCAGCGGCAGGTCGACCGCCACGACGGCCCAGCCCGCCTGCGCCATCGCACCGGCGATCGCCAGCGCGTCACTGCGGTCGCGCGTGATGCCGTGCTGGAAGATGACGACCGGCCAGCCCGCGCCCGGCTTGGTGCCGGCGGCGCCGGCGTTCGCGTTCGGAACGGTGACGATCAACGGGATCGCCTTGTCGGCGACCTTGGCAGGCACCGGGTTGAAGCGCGTCAGGTTCTTCTCGCCACCCGCGGTGACCGCGGCTTCCCACGGCTTCGACAACACGCGGTTGTCGGTGCTGATGCCGCCCGTCGACTGCGCCGTGGGGATGAACGAGTAGTAAGGCACGGTCACCGTGCCGAAGCGCGCATCCGCGATCGGCGGCAACTGCGGATTGAGCTGATCCAGCCGACGGACGGTGGGTGCGACGCCGATGGCGCCGGCCGGGCCCGCCGCGATCATCTGGCCGAGGATGCGCAACGTGTCCTGCGTCGCCTGCGTGCTGAAGTGGAACGAGACGATGATGTTTGCCGGATTCAGCGCGAGCGGACCCAGCGCCGGATTGGCCGCCACCAGCAGGTGCGACAGCGTGAGACCGCACGCGCCCTGCATCGGCGTGTTCGGCAGTGCGTTGCACTTGGTCGCGGACGCCGGCGACAGGCTCGTGCCCAGCGTCGTCTTGATCGTCGCGTAATCGCGATCGGCGGTCGCCGCCGCGCCACCCGCCATGCGGATGCCATCCGTCAGCAACACGAGATAACCGACGCCGGGCGTCGCCTGCGAAGTGCCCGTCGACGGCACCAGCGGCACCAGCGGCGTGATCTCGAGGATCTGGTTGCCCACGCCGGTGTCCGCGGCGATGTTCGCGGAGAACTCGGTGCCGTAGGTGAGCGGGCGCGTGAACCCGGTGACCGACTTGTTCTGATTGCTGATCTGCACCTGGTACACGCGGATGTTCGCCGCGGAGAACGAGCTGGGATCGAGCGCACCGCCGAAACGGATGCGGATCGGCGCGGTGGTGGACCAGCCATCGAGCGCGTTCAGGCCGGTCTGGTTCGGGATAAGGCCGTTCGCCGGCTGGATGTTGATCGTGCCGTCCAGCGTGCCCGAGAAGTAGAGGTCGTTCGGGAAGGGGAAGATGCCCTGCGCGGGCTGGAACAAGGCGGCGGTGGCGGCGGGCGCCGCCGGCGCCGCGGAACCGCCGGCGGGATTGCCGTTGCCGGCGGTCGAATCGGTGGGGCCGACATCGGGAGCGTTGCCGGTGGAGCTCGAACAACCGGCGACCGCGATGGCAGCCACGAAAATGACGATGGCTGCGGTTAGCCTCTTCATGAGAGCCCTCCTCGGAAATCTGTTGCGGATCAGTCCGGTCTGCGCCGGACTTTGGGTGCTGTCGGTAGGGTACGCTTGGGCCCCAAAAGGTGGCAAGACGATCCGGGCAGCGTGAAGGAAGGAAAGAGCGGAAAACGTCGGACTTCCGTGCGCGCGGATGACGCAGCGAATGGTGCGCGAAGCGCGCGCGAGTCGACGCGCATCCTGCGCATCGTCGCGGGTCGTCACCGTGGACGGAAGCTGAGATTTCCCGACGGCGTCGAGATCCGCCCGACGCCGGATCGTGTCCGGGAAACCCTGTTCAACTGGCTGCAACCGCGCATCGCCGAGGCGCGGGTCCTCGACCTGTTTTCCGGCAGTGGCGCGCTCGGGCTCGAGGCGCTGTCGCGCGGCGCCGCGCACGTGACCTTCGTCGAGAAACATCCGCGCGCCGCGAGTGCGATCCGCGAGCTGCTGCAGGACTGGCAGGAGACCGCGGCCGAGGTCCACTGCGCCGACGCCGTGACGTGGCTCGCCGCGCCGCGGGCCGCCGCGCCTTTCGACATCGTGTTCCTCGATCCGCCGTACGACGCGGCGCTGCTGTCCGGCGCCGCGGCCGCGCTGGTGGACCATGGCCGGCTCGCGCCGGACGCCCGCATCTACGTCGAGAGCCGGGCGCGTGACCCGCTGCCGTCGCTGCCCGCCGGGTGGCGGGAGCATCGTGCCGGCCGCGCGGGCGAGGTCGGGTATCATCTCTTCGCCTCATGAAACGCAGCGCCGTCTATCCCGGGACTTTCGATCCCATCACCAACGGCCACCAGGACCTGGTGCGCCGCGCCGCCAGCGTGTTCGACCGCGTCATCGTCGCGATCGCGTCGAACCCTAACAAGGCGCCGATGTTCCCGCTCGAGAAGCGCGTGTCGCTGGCGCGCGAGGTGCTCGGCGACATCGCCAACGTCGAGGTCATGGGTTACGCCGGGCTGACCGTCGACTTCGCGCGCGCCAACGATGTGCAGATAGTGGTGCGCGGGCTGCGCGCGGTGTCCGACTTCGAGTTCGAATTCCAGCTCGCGAACATGAGCCGGCACCTGCACCGCGAGCTCGAGACCGTGTTCCTGACGCCGCAGGAGCAGTTCACGTTCATCTCGTCGACGCTGGTGCGCGAGATCGCGATCCTCGGCGGCGACGTCAAGGAGTTCGTCCACCCGCTGGTGGCGGCCGAGCTCAAGAAGATGAAGCGGGTCTGAGCGGCATGGAGCTGCGTACGGCGCCGCGGCGTGTTCTCGTCCTGCTGTTCGCGGTCGTCTGCGGCGCGCAGATCGCGTCGGCCGCCGGTGTCGGCGGGCCGAAGATCCCGGCGAAGGGGCCGGGCCACGCCGCGATCGCCAGCGCCTATCCACTCGCCACCAACGCCGGTCTGGAGATCCTCGCGAAGGGCGGCAATGCCTTCGACGCCGCGGTCGCGGTGGCCGCCGCGCTGGCGGTGGTCGAGCCCTGCTGCTCGGGCCTCGGCGGTGGCGGATTCTTCCTGCTCCGCCGCGCCAGCGACGGGCACGAGGCCATGGTCGACCTGCGCGAGATGGCACCGGGTGCCGCGTCGCGCGACATGTATCTCGACAAGGACGGCAACGTCGTGCCCGGATTGTCCAAGGACACCGCCCTGGCGGCGGGAATTCCCGGCGAACCCGCCGGCCTGGCCTATCTCGCCAAGACATACGGCAAGCTGCCGCTCGCGACGAGCATGGCGCCGGCCATCAGGCTCGCGCGCGACGGCTTCCCGCTGTACGAGCGCATGCGCGGCTCCGTCAGCTTCAAGAAGGACGCGTTCCTCAAGACTGCCGATGCCGCGCGCGTGTTCCTCGCGAACGGCGAGGTGCCGCCGGTCGGCGCCATCATCAGGCAGCCCGATCTCGCGAGCAGCCTCGAACTACTCGCGACGAAGGGCGCCGACGGCTACTACAAGGGCGCGTTCGCGAAGAAACTCGTCGACGGAGTGAAGCAGCTCGGCGGCAACTGGACCGAAGCGGACCTCGCCAACTACAAGGTCGTCGAGCGTGCGCCGGTGGTCGGCCACTATCGCGGCGCGCGCATCGTGTCGGGATCGCCGCCGACGTCCGGAGGCGTCGCGTTGCTCGACGCACTCAACATCCTCGACGGCTTCGATCTCGACAAGGTCGATGGCGTGACCCGCATGCATCTCGTCGTCGAAGCAATGCGGCGCGCGCACCGCGACCGCGCCGTCTATCTCGGCGATCCCGATTTCGTCGACGTGCCGGTCGAGCGGCTGATCAATCCCTACTACGCGGCCGGCCAGCGCGCCTCGATCCGCATGGACCGCGCCACGCCCAGCGCCTCGCTGCCCGGCGTCGACGTGCCGGGCCCGGGACCGTCGACGACGCATTTCTCCGTGATCGACAAGCAGGGGAATCTCGTCGCGGCCACCATCACGCTGAACTTCTACTACGGCTCGGGCCTGATGATCCCGGGCACCGGGATCCTGCTCAACAACCAGATGGACGACTTCTCGTCGAAGCCCGGCGTGCCGAACGGCTTCCAGCTGATCGGCGGCGACGCGAACGCGATCGCACCGAAGAAGCGGCCGCTGTCCTCGTCGACGCCGACGTTCGTCGAAGCGCCGACGGGGCTGATGGTCATCGGCTCGCCCGGTGGCAGCCGCATCCCGGGCATGGTGATCCTCGGCACGCTGAGTTTCCTGGACGGGAAGGGCGCGCAGGAGATCGTCGCCGCGCCGCGTTATCACCACCAGTTCTCGCCGGACGTGATCGAGTACGAGCCCGGCACGCTGAGCGCCGAGGTGCGCGCGCAGCTGGAGGCTCGCGGTCACACGTTGAAGGAAGTCTCGCGCAAGTGGGGCAACACGCAGGTGGTGACCTGGGACTTCAAGACCGGCAAGGTCGAGGCCGCGTCGGATCCGCGCGGCGTCGGCGAGGGAATGGTCTACTGAGGCGCGCCGGCGCGCCTATTTCTTGCGCGCCGGTTTTCCGCGCTTCGCCGCCGATGTTTTCCGCGGCGCGCTTCGCGAAGCGGCTGTCTTTCGCGCGCTCTTCCCGGCGACCTTCTTCGCCACCTTCTTTTTCTTCTTCACGATCTTGATCCGCGTCGGCTGCGACGGCGCGGGTAGTTTGCCCGCCTTGTGCAGGTCCACCGCGCGCCACAGGTACCACGCGGCCACCGAGCGGAACGGTGCCCAGCGCGCGCCGAACTCGGCGAGCGCGCGCGGCGTCGGCATGCCGCGCAGTCCGTACGCCAGCCGGAAACCATTGCGCACGCCGAAATCGTCGATCGGCAGCACGTCGGGCCGGCCGAGACGGAACATCAGCAGCATCTCGACCGTCCAGCGGCCGATGCCGCGCACCTGCGTCAGGCGCTCGACGATCTCGTCGTCCGCCAGCGTGTGCAGGATCTCGTAGGGCGGAACGACGCCATCCAGCGTCTTGCGCGCGAGATCCTTGATGCTCGTGATCTTCGCGAACGACAGGCCGACGGCGCGCAGCTTGTCGTCGGGCGTGTCCAGCACGAGCTCGGCTTCCAGCGTCGCCTCGATCGCGCCGGCGACGGCGGTCTCCGTCGCCGAATACAGGCCGACGAAGCGTCCGAAGATGCTTTCCGCCGCGATGCCGTTCAGCTGCTGGTGCGCGATCGCGCGCGCCAGCGCATGGAACGGCGTATGCGAGGCCGCCGGCTCGAGCGCGTATCTGCCCGCGGCACGGATGACGCCGGCGAGCACGGGATCGGTCTTCACGAGGCGGCGCCGGAACGCCGTGATGTCGGCCGCGGAGGCCGTGACGGAAATGTTCACGCGCGAAATTCTCTACTGCTGGCAGTGCGGGCACCAGTAGGTGGAGCGTCCGCCCTGCGTGAATTGTTTGATCGGGTTGCCGCACACGCGACACGGCATCCCGGCGCGCTCGTAGACATAGAGCTTCTGGCGGAAGTAGCCGGGGTTGCCATCCGCGCCCACGTAGTCGCGCAACGTCGTGCCGCCGACCTTCACCGCCATCGCCAGCGTCGCCTTGATCGCGCGCGCCAGCTTCCCGCACTCGGGCCGCGTGAGCTTGCGCGCCTGGCGGCGCGGGCGGATGCGTGCGCGGAACAGCGCCTCGCTCGCGTAGATGTTGCCGACGCCGACCACGAGCTGCGAGTTCATGATCAGCTGCTTGATCGCGACGGAGCGGCGCCGCGTGATCTTCCACAGGTACTCGCCATCGAACGCCGGCTCGAGCGGTTCGGGTGCGAGTTTCTTCAGCAGCGGATGGATGCCGGGATCGTCGGCGGTGAAGAACAGGCTGCCGAAGCGGCGCGGATCGTTGAAGCGCAGCGTCTGGCCGGAGTCGAGCTCGATGTCGACGTGGTCGTGCAGGACCCGCGGCGTCGCGGCCGGCAACACGCGCAGGCTGCCCGACATGCCGAGATGCAGGATCAGCGTGCCGGCATCGGTCTCGATCAGCAGATACTTGGCGCGGCGGCCGGCACGGCGGATCTCGCGGCCCGCAACGAGTTCCGCGAGGCGTGCGTCCACCGGCCAGCGCAGCCGGCGGTCGTGCACGAGCACGCGCCGGATGCGGCGACCGACGACGTGCGGCTCGATGCCGCGGCGGGTAGTTTCGACTTCGGGTAGCTCGGGCACGATGGGAGACGAACCGTTGATCGCAGCGAAAGATCAGTCCAGCGCGATCGATTGCAACCCTTTGTCCCGCTCGTGCGTCCTATCAGCACGCACGATCGTGGGTGGCGGCGAGGCCCTCCTGCAAGAGAACCAGTGTCATCGCTCCGAACCAGAGCTGAACACATACTCGCCGCCACCCGCATTCCGCGTCGCTTGCGATCGATTCGAAGTCTACAGGCAAAAGAAAAAGCCCCGCCGGGTCACGGCGGGGCTTTTTCGTATTCGGCCAGGAAGATGAAGATCTACTTGATCTTCGTTTCCTTGTACTCGACGTGCTTGCGCACGACCGGGTCGTACTTCTTCAGCGCCATCTTGTCCGGGTGCAGGCGCTTGTTCTTCGTCGCCACGTAGAAGTGGCCGGTGCCGGCGGAAGACAGCAATTTCACTTTTTCGCGCATGGCTTAGACCTTCTTGCCCTTGGAACGCAGGTCGGCGATCACGGCGTCGATGCCGTTCTTCTCGATGGTGCGCAGGCCGCGCGTCGAGACGCGCAGGCTGACCCAGCGGCGCTCACCCTCGAGCCAGAAGCGCTGGGTGTGCAGGTTCGGCAGGAAGCGGCGGCGCTTCTTGTTGTTGGCGTGGGAAACGCGGTTGCCGACAGCAACGCTCTTGCCCGTGACTTCGCAGACGCGGCTCATAAAAGTTCCAAAAATCAGTTGGTTAACTATCGGTGAACCGGACTTCCGGCCGCCGAAAGGGCCGCCTTTATACCAGCCAGTCCCGGCGGGAGCAACCAACCCCGTTCGCGGAACCTGCATCGCGGCCCGGACGGCCGGTTTTGCCTGCCGGCTCGCGTCTATCTCGACACGATGGCGCGCTGGCCCGACGCTAGGTCGACCGCGAGCAACATCCCGTCACTGGTCGTCACGTAGGCCACGCCGCGTTCCGCATCCACGCGGACCTTGTTCGCGACGCCGCGCAGGACGGGCCCGCTGCCCGTATCGACCTGCTGTGCCGCGCCCGTCGCGAGGTCGACGACGCCGAGCCACTGATCGGCAACCAGGTAGGCGCGCCGGCCCGCGACGTCGAGATCCATGCCGCTGATGGGCAGCGGCGTGTTCCCGGTCAACACGAGTCGTGAACGATTGCCGCTCGCCGGGTCGACCGACGTCAGCGTCGGGTCGCTGCTGGCCACCAGGTATCGCCGCTGGCCGCCGGGCACGTCATCGATCGCGATGTCGGCCACCGAATAGCCATTGTCCGAGAACGCAGGGCCGGTGCCGCGCGCCGGTCCGGATATCGCGGTGTTCGCGCCGGTCGCGATGTCCAAGCCGATCAGCGTGAACGGATCGATCGTGTTGCCGCGGGCCGCGGCCAGCATGCGGCCCTGCGCGGTGTCGAGCGTCATGTTTTCCGACGAATAGAAGCCCAACGACGGCGATGACAGCACCGAACGATTGCCGGTGGCCAGGTCGACGCCCACCAGGCGATCGGGAAAGGTGCCGGAGTCGTAGATCAGCAATCGATCGGTGACGCCGCTGCGCGTGTCGCGTTGCGCGCTCATCGCGATGCCGATGGTCGGGCCCGAGCCGACGCCGCCGGCGGTCAACAGCGTGCGCGACGACGTGTCGAGGTCCACGCGTATCGCGCCCGCTTCGCCGCCGAACGGCGAGATCTGCGCGCCGATGACGAGCGAGCGCCCGCCGGTCGACCGGTCGAAGTCCAGCCCGTTGAAACCGCCGACCACGGCGCCGCTGCCGACGTTGCTGTCCGCGAAGCGGGCGAATTGGCCCGTGCCCCGGTCGAACCTGAGCACGCGCGAGCGCTCGTTGACGCTCACGTAGATGTACGGGCTCGACGGCGCGACGGCCGCCACGGCGATGGCCGTGATGGAGTCGCTGATGCCGAGCGTCGTGCGGTCACCGTTGGTGAGATCGATCGACATCAGCCGCGCCGGCTCGGAACGCGCATAGGCCGTCACCAGTACGCGGTTGTTGGCCGCGTCGAGCGTCAGGCTGCCCATTCCGTACAGCGTCGGCCCCGCGCCCACCGCCGGCGCGGCGCTGGTCGACAACACGGTGCGCGCGGCGGTCGTCAGGTCGACCGCGAACAGGCGGCTCGCCGAAACACCCGGGTTCGCGCCGACGTCGTTGACGAGCAGGCGATGTCCGCCGCCGGCCGCGCTGGTGTCGAGCATCGCGGCCACGGGCTGGACGAAGGTCGGCCCGGAGCCGAAGGAATTGTTGGACAGGACCTGGCGCGTGTCGGTGTCGAGATGGGTGGCGAACACGTTGGGCGGGTAACCGCACGAGTAGGCCGTGTTGGTCGCAGCGTCGTAAGTAAACGAACTGTAGGTTTCGTAGCCCGCGGGCGCGACGCTGGAGATGGCGGTGCGGTCGCCGGTGTCGCGGTCGATCGCGAAGAACTGGCCGGCGTTGTAGGTCAGCAGGCGGTCGTGCACGCTGTCGACGACGAGGCCGTTCATCGAGATCAGCGTGGGACCGGTGCCGCGTGACGGTCCGGAAAAGACGGTCGCGACGCCGGTGGCGGGATCGAGCGCCAGGATTTCGGAGCGCTGGTTGTCGAGGACCAGCACGTGGTTCTTCGCCGCGTCGACCGCGATCGCGGTGACGAACGACAGCACCGGGCCACGGTTGTCGACACTGGCCGCCGCTGCCGTCGCGTTCGTGTTCCCGAGAATGTCCGTGGCTGCGACGGTGTACGCATTCGTCCCCGTGTCCACGGCCACGTTCGCGGTCCAGTGCCTGAATGCGTCGGTGCTCGTCGCGGCAGCGCCGTTTACGGTGAGCGCGGTGATCGTGCCCGCGTCCTGCGCGGTACCGCGGAGCGTGATGTTGCTCGCGTCGGTGTACGCGACGGTGCCGGGAAAGGAGATGGCGACGACCGGCGGTGTGCCGTCCACGGTCCAGGCGGCCGTCGCCGGTGAAGCGTCGATATTGTTGGCGGCGTCGATCGAGCGGACGGCGAACGTGTGCGGGCCATCGGCGAGATTGGCGAGCGAGTGGGGCGAGGTCGCCGCGGCCCAGGCGCCGCCGTCGATGCTGACTTCGAACGTCGATCCCGCCTCGGTGGTCCCGAGCGTGAACGAGGCGCTGCGCGACTTCGTGGTCGCGGCCGGTGCGCCGCCGAGAGTCGTGTCGGGCGGTGTGGTGTCCGGCGGCGGAGACGATGCGGGTGGCGGTGCGGGAGCCGGCGCGGGCGCAGGTGCCGGCGGTGGGGATGGCGCAGATGAAGAGGGCGGAGGCGTGGGAGTAGACGCCGGTGTTCCACCGCCGCCGCAACCCGTGGTCGAGACCAGCGTGCCGGCCACCAGCGCCGGGATCACCCAATTCCGCTTCATCGTCCGTCCCCTATCTTCTTATTGTTGTTTTTCTTCTGCCGCGAAGGGTCACATGCTGACGACGGTCAGAGCAACCCCCGCTCGGCGAACGACAGGCAACTGTTGTCGCCGACGATCAGGTGATCGAGCACCCTGATGTCCACCAGCGCCAGCGCGTCGCGCAGTCGCCGCGTGATCAGCTCGTCCGCCTGGCTGGCCTCGGCGACACCCGAGGGGTGGTTGTGCGCGAAGATCAGCGCGGCCGCGTTGTAGCGCAGCGCCTGGCGCACGACCTCGCGCGGATGCACGCTCGCGCCGTCGATGGTGCCGCGGAACACCTCTTCGAAGTGGATGAGCCGATGGCGGTTGTCGAGGTGCAGGCAACAGAACACCTCGTACGGCCGGTCGCGCAATTGCGCGGTGAGGAACTGCCGCGTGGCCGCGGGGGCGTTCATCGCCGGGCCGGCGCGCAGCGCCTCGCAGTAGTGGCGTCGCGCGAGCTCGAGCGAGGCCATCAGCGTGGCATAACGCGCGGGCCCGAGCCCGCGCTGGTCGAGCAGCGACTGCGTACCCGCGGTGAACAGGCGCCGCAGGCTGCCGAACTCCGTGAGCAGGTCGCGCGCGAGCTCGAGTGCGGACTGGCCCGAACTACCCGCGCCGAACACGACCGCGAGCAGCTCGGCGTCGGAAAGCGCCTGCGCGCCGAGCTCGATCAACCGTTCGCGCGGGCGTTCGCCGCGCGGCCAGGCATTGATCTTCGCGGGTTGTGAATCGCCGGCGAGCCGCTCCATCCGCGCATGATGGATGGAGCGGCCGACCGTGGCGCAGCGATCAATCCGGCGCGAATCGCCAGTTACGAATCGTCGGCGTCATTGTACGAATCGATACGTCGCGTACACCGAGAGCTGCGTGGTGCCCGACAGCTCGACGGTGCCGAACGGCGCATCGGCGCCATTGCCGAACGCGTCCGTGTTCGTGACCCATGCGCCGGAGCCGTCGCCGAAATTGCGGGCGATGCCGCCCGTGGCGCCGGTGTGGATGGCGATCCAGTAGTAGCCGGAGATCAGCGAGAGGTCCTGCGGTACCGAGAACGGTCTCCAGGCCGCGACTTGCCCGGGCCCGAACCATTTCGTCTCGCTTTCGGTGACCTTCTCGCCGGGCACGCCGTGGTCGTCCTTGTACAACGCGAGCCGCACGGGCTGCTGGCCACTGGTCACCTCGCCGCCGCCATCGAGATAGGCCCACAACGTCAACAGAACGGCATCCTTCGACAGCAGGAAACGAGTCGCGCGTTTCTTGTCCGCCGTCATGCCGGCCGACGGGACCGTCGATTCGTGGATGCGGCCGAAGGGGTCGCGATCCAGCCGATCCGTGAGGCGCGCAAAAGTCTTCGTGGGCGCCGTCGGGGTCGTCGGCGCGGGCGCATAGGCGTAGCTGGGTTGACTGGTCGTGTGCGTCACGCCTTCGACGTTTCGCCAGGCGCGTTCCTCGGCCTGTCGGTTGTCGGTCGCGCTCGGGTCGGTGTCCTTCGCGATGGCGATCACGCGCCGGTGGCCTCGCGCAGCATACGCGCGACCCGCGTATCCCACCTGCGCGGCCTCCGTGCTCGCCTTGTGTTCGATCGCGATTCCGTCGACGTACTGTTCGGCCTCCTCGCCGTAGGTGGAACCGGGCCAGTTCCCGGCCCAGTTGTTGTTGTTCACGATGATGAAGTTGGGATTGATCGCCTGGCGGCTGGCGTCGAGCCGACGTACGAGGTCGATCGCGCCGGCGGTCCACGCATTGCGCTCGTTCGTGGTCCAGTCCGGAGATGCCGCGGGAACCTGGCCGAGATCGTGATCCGCGGCGTATTGCGCTTCGCCCCCGACGGGAATCTCGTTACGCCAGTCCGTGTTCACGCCCCACAGGCGCGCACCGAGCACGTCGAGGAACACGCCGTCCACCTTGTCCTCCCGCATGAGCTGTTCGACGTACGCGACCACGCGATTCGACCAGGCCGAGCCCGACGTGATGTCGAGTAGATAGGTCGTGTAGCTACTGCCGACCCAGTTGATGCGCTGCTTCGGCTGCGGCGACTGCCAGAATCGCGCATACGGGGTGCCAGGGTCGTAGTTCGACGCCGGCAATCCGGTGGGCAACGTGTACAGGTCCGCGTACGCGCCGCAGACATTTGTCGGGGCGTCCTGCCGTTCCACGACGTTGATGTAGGCGAGGACCTCGGCTCCCTTGGTGCGCGCGTCCGCGAACTGGGCATCGCCGCGGTTGCACTCGCCGGTGATGAGCAGGGCGGTCGGTTGCTTGTAGCTGTCGATGTTCTGGAACGTCGTCTGGTAATAGAAGCCCGCCGAATTCGTCTGCGCCATCGCCGCGGCCGACGCGCCGGCCAGCGCCAGCGAGATCAGTGCCAGTCCTTGCACACGCATGCATCTCTCCTTGGTTGTGGTTGGGCGCGACTATCCAGTCGGCGATCGCCGCCCGGCAGCGGCGTCGGCGACGGGCGCGCGTCAGCATCCGCGCGCCGCGACCGCGGCCGGCGACACTAACTACCGGCGGATGCCTGACACGCGCGCGGACGCGGCGGGCGCCGCCGCGCAACACGGGCGGGTTCGCGACGGCGTATGACGTGCGTCGCAGGGCCGCGACGATGCCGCGGGTCGGCGCGCCGCCCGCGCGCGTGCCACGGACCGCCGGCCGCCGCTAAACCCCTGATCCGCCGGGTTTTCGACAACCGTTACAAGCTCATAACAAAGTCGCGCTAGTGGCGCGGCGGGGCCATCCGGATAATGCCGCCCCATGCAGGGCAAGCGAGTTCTCCTCGGAGTCACCGGCGGAATCGCCGCGTACAAGAGTCCCGACCTGGTCCGACGGCTGCGCGAGCAGGGCGCGGAGGTCCAGGTGGTGCTCACGTCGGGCGCGCGCGAATTCGTGACCGCGATGACGTTCCAGGCCGTGTCCGGCCGCGACGTGCGCAGCGACCTGTGGGATCCCGAGGCCGAGAAGGCGATGTCGCACATCGAGCTCGCGCGCTGGGCGGATTTCGTCGTCATCGCGCCGGCCACCGCCGACTTCATCGCGCGCCTCGCCACCGGCCAGGCCGACGATCTGCTGACCACCCTCTGTCTCGCCACCGACGCGCCGATCGCGCTGGCGCCGGCCATGAACCGCGTGATGTGGGCGAATGCCGCCACGCAGGCGAACGTCACCACGCTGAAGGCGCGCGGCATCCACATCTGGGGTCCGGGCGAAGGCGACCAGGCCTGCGGCGAAGTCGGCGCCGGCCGCATGCTCGAACCCACGCAGCTCGCGGCGTACGTCTCGAACTCGATCGCACCCACCGGCCCGCTGGCCGGCAAGCGCCTGCTGCTGACCGCGGGTCCGACGCGCGAGCGCATCGACCCGGTGCGTTTCATCAGCAACCGCAGCTCCGGAAAGATGGGCTTCGCGATCGCCGCCGCCGCTCGTGACGCGGGCGCCGACGTGACGGTGGTCGCCGGGCCGTGCACCTGCGCGACGCCCCCGGGCGTGAAGCGCATCGACGTCGAAAGCGCGGCCGACATGCTGAACGCCGTGATGAAGAACCTCGACGGCGTCGACATCTTCGTCGCGACGGCGGCCGTCGCCGACTACCGGCCGGCGAACCCGGTCGAATGCAAGATCAAGAAGACGTCGGAATCGCTCGACATCAAGATGGAGCGCACCGTCGACATCCTCGCCACCGTCGCGGCGCGCGTCGGCGCGGCGCGGCCGTTCGTCGTCGGTTTCGCCGCCGAGACGGATTCGGTGGAGCAGTACGCGCGCCAGAAATTGCTGAAGAAGAATCTCGACATGATCGCGGCCAACGAAGTCGGCCACGACAAGGTCTTCGAGAAGGACGACAACGCGCTGCTCGTCCTGTGGCGCGATGGCCGGCAGGACCTGCCGCAGGCGCCGAAGGTGCAGCTGGCGCGCGATCTCATCGCGCTGATCGCGGATCGCTACGAGGCGCGCAAATCCGGCGCGCGGCTTGCTAGCATCCCGGCATGAACGCCGTCGCCGCCACGCAAAATCTCACCCCGTCCCAACGCTCGCTGAAGGTCCGCATCCTCGACAAGAGGATCGGCGGCGAATTCCCGCTGCCCGCGTACGCCACCGCGGGTTCCGCCGGCCTGGATCTGCGCGCCTGTCTCGATGCGCCGCTGGTGCTCGGCGCCGGCAAGGCGGAACTCATCCCGACGGGTCTCGCGATCCACGTCGACGATCCGGGGCTCGCCGCGGTGATCCTGCCGCGCTCGGGGCTGGGCCACAAACACGGCATCGTGCTCGGCAATCTCGTCGGGCTGATCGACTCCGACTACCAGGGACAGCTGATGGTGTCGTGCTGGAATCGCGGCGCCGCCGATTTCACCGTGCAGCCGGGCGAACGCATCGCGCAGATGGTGATCGTGCCCGTCGTGCAGGTGCAGCTGGAAGTCGTCGAGGATTTCAGTGCCAGCTCGCGCGGGGCGGGCGGTTTCGGCAGCACCGGCACGCGCTGAGGCGCGCGCCCCGCCGCTAACTACTGCTTCTTCGGCTTGTTCGCGTCGTTGAGACGCGCGGCCGCCGACGTGCGCAATTCCTTGAAGCGCTTGATGTCGCCGTCGAACTGGGCGACCACGACGTCACGTTCCTTGCGGCGCAGGTCGAGCGCGGCGTTCTGCGTGCGCAGCTCCGACAACGCGCGGACCATCTCCTCGGCGAGGTCGTCCGGCATGCGGCGCGCGCCGGGCTTGGTGTTGTACGGCGCGAAGACCAGCGCGCGCTGTTTCAGGCCGTCGACGCGGGTAGTGAGGCTGGCGATGTACGCCTCGGTCGAGGAGATCTGGCCGTTGATCTGGTCGAGACGCACGTCGCGCACGTTCTCGATCTCCTTGACCGACGGGTAGGTAGACACGAGGAAGACGTCGTGCTGCTTGCGCTCCGCTTCTTCCTTCTGCTTCGCCTGGTACGACGCGGCCTCGGCGGCGGACATCTCCGCCTGGCGTTTCTGGACCTCGACGCCCTGCTGGTTCAGCACGCGCTGTTCGCGCTGCGAATACTCGGCCGGGACGCTGTCGCCGTAGTGGATGACTCCCTTCTCGTCGACCCACTTGTAGGTCTGCTTGCCCGCGGAGCTCTGGGCATGCGCCGCCGTGGCCGCGAAGACGGCCGCCAGCGCCACGCAGGGAAGGGTGTGGGCTTTGCGCATGGGCCGGATTCTGCCCCAGTTCATCCGCCGGGGGATATGGCGGCAACACCCCAGGCGCGCTGGTAGGCCTGCAAAGCGGCGTACTGCTCGCCGGAAATGCGAACTGCGTCACCCGGGCTGCCGGCCGCGAAGGTTTCGATGAGGTCCGACAGGGTGAGGATGCTGACGCAGCGCAGACCGAATTGCGCCGACACTTCCTGGACGGCCGACTGCGTTCCCTGGCCGCGTTCCTGGCGATCGAGCGCGAGCGCGACACCGACCGGCTCCGCGCCCGCGGCGCGGATGATGTCCACCGATTCGCGGATCGCCGTGCCGGCGGTGATCACGTCGTCGACGATGACGACGCGGCCCTTCAGCGGACTGCCGACGATGTTGCCGCCTTCGCCGTGGTCCTTCGCTTCCTTGCGGTTGAACGCCCACGGCACGCTGCGATGGTGGTGTTCCGCCAACGCCACCGCGGTGGTCGTCGCGAGCGGGATGCCCTTGTAGGCGGGGCCGAACAACATGTCGTACTCGAGGCCCGAGCGCGCGAGCGACGCGGCGTAGCACTGGCCGAGCACCGCGATCGCCTCGCCGTCGGCGAACAGGCCCGCGTTGAAGAAGTAAGGACTCTCGCGCCCGGACTTGAGCTTGAAGGAGCCGAAGCGCAGCGCACTGCGCGACATGGCGAGGTCGATGAAGGTTCTCTGGTACTCCTGCACGGTGACGGTCTCGGTATGATGCGGGTGCGCATGATAACGCCGCCCACGAACACCGAGATGCCCGCGAAACGCGGCTGGGGCGCGGCGCTGCGCGTCTACGGCGAACGGCCCGTGCTGTCGATGCTGTTCCTGGGATTCTCGGCGGGGCTGCCGTTCTACCTGGTGTTCTCGACGCTCTCGGCGTGGCTGCGCACCGCGCACATCGATCGCGCGACGATCGGGATGTTGTCGTGGGTCGGACTCATGTACTCGTTCAAGTTCCTGTGGGCGCCGGCGGTCGACCGCGTGGCGCTGCCGGTGCTCGACCGCGCGCTCGGACGGCGACGTTCGTGGATGCTGGTCGCGCAGATCGGCATCGCGATCTGCCTGTTCAACGTCGCATTGAGCGATCCCGCCGTCAGCATCGCGCACGTCGCCGTCTTCGCACTCGGCGTCGCCTTCTTCGCGGCGACGCAGGACATCGCCATCGACGCCTGGCGCATCGAATCCGCCACGGCGGACAAGCAGGGTGCGATGGCCGCGGCCTACCAGATCGGCTACCGCAGCGCGTTGATGGTCGCGTCGGCCGGTGCGCTGGTGATCGCGGGCGAGTCCGGATTCCGCACCAGCTACCTGACCATGGCGGCGCTCACCGCCATCGGCATCGTCACCACGTTCCTCGTGCGCGAACCGGTGCGCGAGATCTCCGCATCAGCCGAGAGTCGCGAGCACAAGGTGACCGACGTCGCGGCGCGAGCCCACTGGCCGCGCTGGGCGCAGAGCGCGGTGGCCTGGTTCCTCGGCGCGGTCGTCGGACCGATCGTCGATTTCTTCGGCCGCTACGGCTGGGGACTCGGGCTGATGATCTTCCTGTTCATCGCCAGCTACCGGCTCACCGACTACGTGAGCGGCACGATGGCGAACACCTTCTATATCGACATCGGCTTCAGCGTGACCGAGGTCGGCGTGATCGCGAAGTTCTTCGGCTGGCCTTCGACGCTGGTCGGCGCCGTGCTCGGCGGCGTGATCGTCGCGAAGGTCGGCCGCGTGCGCGGGCTGCTGCTCGGCAGCGTGCTCGTCATCGTCTCGAACGTGTTCTACGCGACCTACGGCACGTATTCCTGCCACCTGCCGCTCGACTGCGCACAGACCGGCCTGTTCAATTTCTGGGCGGAGCAGATCCCGGCGCGCGGCCCGGCCACGAACGCCGGCCTGTCGTTCATCGTCGGTTTCGACAACCTCGCGCTCGGCGTGCACGGGACGGCGCTGATCGCGTTCATGTCGAGCCTCACCAGCGCGAAGTACACGGCGACGCAGTACGCGGTCCTGTCGTCGCTGTATTCGCTGCCGGGCAAACTACTGATGGGCACGTCGGGATTCATGGTCAACGCGCTCGGCTACGGCGACTTCTACCTGTACACCGCGTTGCTCAGCGTGCCCGGCCTGCTGTTGCTGCTCTGGCTGTCGCGCCGTGACATCACCGCCGCGCGAGATTGACGTCACCCGCGTGCTCTGCACGCTCGCCGAGCTCGAGGAAACGGGCAGCCGCGGCTTCGCGGTCGGCGAGGGCGACTGGCCGCTGCGCGGCTTCGTCGTGACGACGCCGCAGGGCGTCGCGGCCTTCGTGAACTACTGCCCGCACGCGGGCCACCCGCTGAACTTCCGCCCGCACAGGTTCCTGACGCCGGATCGCGCGCTGATCCTGTGCGGCTCGCACGGCGCGCTGTTCGCGCGCGACACGGGGCTGTGCGTGCTCGGCCCGTGCGCGGGCCAGTCGCTGACGAAGATCGCGGTGGAGGTCATCGGCGGCTGCGTGCTGCTGGCCGATGGCGTCGACGTGGAGGCGCTCGCCAACCAGCCGCTGTGACGTCGGCGCGCCGGGCCGCGGCCGGCGTCCTATCTACCCGGACGGGTCATTCGAACAGGTCGAGCCCTTCGAGCCGGCTCGCGCTCTGCCGGCGGTCGTCGTCGTCGCCGTAGCCGAATTCGCGCGCGCCGCGCGTGTCGTCTTCGTCCGGATCGACGTCGACGGAACCGGTCCAGTCCTCGGGGGGTTCGACTTCCTCGAGCGAGCCGCTGTCCTTCGCGGCGTCCCAGTCTTCGAGATCCATCTCCTCGACGGTGCCGTCGAAGTACTGCAACTCGATGGTGCCGTCGTCCTCGTCGAACGCGACGACTTCGAACGACTCACTTCCTTGTAGTCGATACCAGTTGCCGATGATGGGCTTCATCGAATCCCTCCGAGCGGGTTGCTGCTATGCTGCGCGCGCCTTTCGTCGAGTCGCAGTCACTCTGCGCCCGAAAGGTGTCGGTTACAAGAACGAATTTCTTGCGCAAAGCATCATGTGGGAACAGGCGGTCAAGTTTTTCATCGTGTTTTTCGTGGTCGTCGAACCGATCTCGCTGATCCCGGTGTTCTCCGGTCTCACCGACGGCGCGAGCAAGGCCTACAAACACAAGATGGCGCTGAAGTCCGTGCTCGTCGCGAGCGGCATCCTGCTGTTGTTCGCGCTGGTCGGCGCCGGTTTCCTGACGGCGATGGGCATCGCCATCGATTCGTTCCGGATCTTCGGCGGCTTGTTGCTTTTCCTCATCGCGCTCGAGATGGTGTTCGCCCGCGAATCCGGGACGCGCACCTCGAGCGACGAGAAAGTCGAGAGCAGGAAGCGTGCTGACATCTCGGTTTTCCCGCTTGCATTTCCGTTCATGGCCGGTCCCGGTGCACTGACCACGCTGCTGCTCTGGTTTGGACCGATCCCGGTGACCCAGCACCCGTTGCAGTTCCTGGTGATGTTCGGCTGCGCGCTGGTCGTGCTCGCGTCTTGTTTGCTGGCGATGTGGGTCGCCGCGCCGCTGATGCGGATCATCGGCGTCACCGGCACGAACGTCGCGAACCGCCTGTTCGGCGTCGTGCTGGGCGCGCTGGCGGTGCAGTTCGTAGTCGACGGCCTACGCGCGAGCTTCGCGCTCCACTAGCTCGCGCTGCCGGGTGGCAGCGCTACCCGGCGCGGCGCCGGAACGCCAGGTCCCAGACGCCATGCCCGAGCCGCTCGCCGCGCTTCTCGAAGCGCGTCGGCGCCCGTTCGTCGGGCCGCGGCACCCAGTCGCCGGATTCACTGAGATTCTCGAACGACTCCGACGCGCCGATCACCTCGAGCATCTGCTCGGCGTAGTTCTGCCAGTCCGTCGCCAGGCGGAACACGCCACCCGCGGCGATTCGCGACGCGACCAGCTCGACGAACGGCGGCTGGATCAGCCGGCGCTTGTGATGCCGCTTCTTGTGCCAGGGATCCGGAAACAGCACGAGCAGCTCGTCGAGCGACGCGGGCGGGATCTGCTCGCGCAACACTTCGACGGCGTCGTGCTGGCTCGCGCGCAGATTCGTCGAGCCATTCGCGGCGGCCAGCATCAGCAGGTGGCCCACACCGGGGCGATGCACTTCGATGCCGAAGTAGTCGCGGTCCGGATGCGCATGCGCCAGCGCGGCGAGATGTTCGCCGTTGCCGAAACCGATCTCGAGCGTGCGCGGCGCGGTGCGGCCGAACGTCGCATCGAGGTCCAGCGGCTGCGTTGCGTACTCGACACCGTACGTCGGCCACAGCTCCTCGAGCGCGCGCGACTGGCCGACGGTCATGCGGCCGGTGCGCACGACGAAACTGCGGATGGGGCGATGTCGGAGTTCTTCGTTCATTCGGGACGATTCACCAGGGTCGAGTAGAGGGAGACGAACGCGCGCGATGCGGCGTCCAGCGCGGATTGCCAGTGTGCGGCCGAATCGGCGTCGGCGCCGTCGGTCACGTACTTCACGCAGGCGAAGCGCACGCCATCGGCACGGCACACGCGCGCCAGCGCGAACGCCTCCATGTCGACCACGTCGCCGCCGACGTCGTGCCGATGCGTCGCGAACGAGTCGGCCGTCGAGCACACGCCGCGGCGCATGTGCGGGAACAGCGGCGCGACCTCGAGCATCGCCGGCGCCTCGTCGAACGGCGTGACTCCGACGGGGAAGCCGAGTCCGCTCACGTCCATGTCACGCTGCACGAAGCGGTCGCACTCGACCAGCGTGTGCGCCGCGATGGCGCGGCTGCCGGCCGTGCCGAGATTGACGACGAGCGGCGGCGTCGCGTTCGCGGCACGCAATTCCGCGAGGCGTCGCGCCAATGCGGCCGCGGCGTTCACCTTGCCGACGCCCGTATACAGGACGCGCGCGCCGGCTTTTTCCAGCAGTCCGCGCGACTCGTCGGGCAGCGCCATGACGATCAGCGGTGGCGGTGCGGATGGTATCGGCGTCGACATCGGTTGCGGTATTCTCCGTCGCCCGGGCGCGGGTGTAGTTCAATGGTAGAACTGTAGCTTCCCAAGCTACTAACGTGGGTTCGATTCCCATCACCCGCTCCATCCCGGACGAATTCCAACCGAGAGGGATCTGAACATGCAGTTACGCAAGATCGCCGCGACGATGCTCGCGGCCGCGGTCGTCGGCGTCATGGGTTTCGCGCACGCCGCCGACAAGAAACCGTCGGCCGACATCGTCCAGGCCGTCGCCGGTTCGTGGCGGTCGGCGGATGCGAAGGCCCGCGACCACGAGCGTCATCCGGCCGAGGCGCTGAGCTTCTGGGGCCTGAAGCCGGGCATGTCGATCCTCGAGATTCAGCCGGGCGGCGGCTGGTGGACGGAGATCCTCGCGCCGTACGCGCGCGCCAACAAGGGCGAGTTCTACGCGACCGCCGCGGACATCTCCGACCCGGGCCTGTCCGAGAACGCGCGCAAGGGCCGCAACGATTTCGCGGCGAAATACGCGGACGCCGCGGTGTACGGCACCGTGAACCTCGTGAACTGGGGCGCGAAGGCCGCGCCGCTGCCGGCTAACAAATTCGACTTCGTGCTGCTGGCGCGCGGCATCCATGGCTGGGTGCGGCAGGGTACGTTCGAGACGAACCTCGCGAACGTCGCGCAGAGCCTGAAGCCGGGCGGCATCCTCGCGGTCGAGCAGCACCGCGCGAAGGCCGGCCAGGATCCGTCGGTGTTCAACGGCTACGTCGACGAGGCCTACGTCATCAAGACCGCCGAGAAGGCCGGTCTCAAGCTCGACGGCAAGTCCGAGATCAACGCGAACCCGAAGGACACGAAGGACCACCCGTTCGGCGTGTGGACGCTGCCGCCGACGCGCCAGTCCTCGGCGGACGGCAAGCCCGTCGAGGCCTCCTTCGACCGCGCCAAGTACGACGCGATCGGCGAGTCCGACCGCATGACGCTCAAGTTCGTCAAGAAGTAAGTAGATAGACGCATGCTGAAGACGATCGGTGGAATCCTGCTGAAGGGGCTGGTGACGATCCTGCCCATCGGCCTGACGGTGTACTGCATCTACTGGCTGGGCATCACCACCGAATCGTTGTTGTCGAAGCCGATCAAGGTCCTGATCGGAGAGGCCTACTTCCCGGGCATGGGCCTGGTGACCGGCTTCGTGATCCTGTTCGTCGTCGGGCTCGCGGTGAACGCCTTCCTGGTTCGCCGCGTGCTCGGCTTCGGCGAGGAGCTGATCCTGCGCGTGCCGGTCGTGAAGACCGTGTACAGCGCGATCCGCGACATGACGCGGCTGGTGAACACGGACAAGAAGAAGGGCGACCTCGACCGCGTCGTCACCGTCGACATCGGTCTCGGCAAGCTGATCGGCTTCGTGACGCAGGAGCACGCGAACACGCTCGGCATCGGCGGCGGCGACGACCTCGTCGCCGTCTACCTGCCGATGAGCTACCAGATCGGCGGCTACACGGTCTATCTACCGCGCAGCAGGCTCGTCGAGACCGATCTCACCGTCGAGCAGGCGATGCGCATCGTCCTGACCGGCGGCGTCCGCGGGCGGTAATGGGGACAGTCCCCCCAATTCTTTCGAAAAAGGGTTGGCAAAAGGCGACAGTCACGATCGCCTGATCACCGACCCCAGACGGTGTTGAGCCGCGTGCGCGTCGTCGCCCGGTAGCCGCGCGCGGCCAGCGCCGCGCGCAGATCCAGCTTCCACAGCGCATCCGAATTCTCGACGATCATCCGCCGCGGCAGCCGCTCGGGCGACGACTGCGCCAGAAACGGCACCAGCGCCAGGTCTTCCGCACCTTCCACGTCGATCTTCAACACGTCGATGCGCGCGACGTTCAGGTCATCGAGCACGTCCAGCAGCGGCCGGCAGCGGATCGTCACCGCCTCCGCCGAGCCTGCCTTCGAAAACCGCCCCGCCGCGATGCTGCCGCCGCCGAGATTCCCGGCATCGATGCGCAACTCCAGCGTCTGTTCCCGCTCCGAAATGCCGATATCCAGCGCCTGCACCTGCGGCCAATCCGCCCGGGCCGCTCGCGTCGCCTCGAGATTGAACGACAACCGCCGATGCGCCGGCGGATACGGCTCGAACGCGATCACACGTCCCGCCGGGCCCATCTGCAACGCCGCCGTCAGGCTGTAGATCCCGACATTCGCGCCGACGTCGACGAACACGCCGTCCCGCGGCAGCGCCGCCGCCAGCGCCGCGCGCTCCAGCGGATCGAACCGCCAGGGCGTGAACACGAATTTCCGCTCGCAGGTGTTGTCGCGCAATGCGCAGCGCAGCCGCATCTCGCCGACCGACACGTCGACCGGCAACGGCGCCCGCCACAGGTACAGGTCCCGCGCCGCGCGCGCGAGTTGTTTGCCGAGGACGTTCTGCGGCACGTTCTGCGCGAACCGCAGGACGCGCGACCAGCCCGGCGACGGCGACAACGCGCCGAAGGGGGCGGGATCCACCAACGTAGACGGGTCGGCGTTAATGGGGCCTGACCCCTACCAACGCTGCACCAGCGGCGCCTGCGCCGTCAGACCATGCGCCGTCCGCCGCACGCGCCGCTGCGCGTTCTCGCGGCGGATCGCGCGGTTCGCATCCATGATCTCGCGCGCGCGGTACGGCCGCGGATGATCGAGGTGCAGGCAGATCAGCGAATACCGCGCCTGCACGCCGCGCATCCCGCAACGCTCCAGGCGCTCGCCGAATTCGCGATCGAGCCCGCCGTAACCCAGCCGCTCGTCGAACCCGTTCACCGCCAGCACTTCATCGCGCCACGTGGATGCGTTGTGCCCGTTCCATGTCGGCTTCGTCGTCGTGATCATGTTCATCACGTTGTGCCAGGGATCGGCCGACAGCAGCAGCTTGCGCAGGTTCACGGAAGATTCGCCGCGCGTGCGCAGCCATTCCGCATCGAACACGCGCCCCGCGAGGATGTCGTCGGCGACGATCGCCGCCGTCGCGCTCTCGCCGAGCCGCACGCAGCCGCCCGACACGAAGAACCCCGGCCGTGCCAGCGCCAGGTGCCCCGCGACGAACTCGGGATGCGGAATGCAGTCGCCGTCGGTGAAGATCAGGTACTCCGCGCCGGTCTCGACGATCGCGCGATTCAGTATGCGGCACTTCCGGAACCCGATGTCCTCGTGCCACACGTGCCGGATGTTCAGCTTCCACGCGGCGTGGGCGCGCTCGATGCATTCGCGCGTCTCGCTGCCGGAGCCGTCATCGGCGATGACGATCTCGAAATCCCGGTGAGTCTGGTGCGCATAACCGGCGAGCACGCGTTCGAGGTCGTGCGGACGGTTGTACGTGGTGAACACGACGCCGACGGAAGTCGGCGCCTCGGTGCGGATGCGGGTTGCGGCTGCGATCATGCGGCCGATTTCGCCAGCCGAATGCTACGGTTCCGCGACAGAATCGTTTAGCCGGGAAGTCGGCCTACGTCTTCCGCGACGGCCGTCTCAGCCGCCGGCCTTTTTCACATCGCTGTAACCGAGCTTCTTCAGTTCCTCGACGAGGCGGTCGCGATGATCGCCCTGGATCTCGATGACGCCGTTCTTCACCGTGCCGCCCGTGCCGCACTTCTTCTTCAACGCGCTGCACAGTTCCTCGAGCGCGGGCCCCGGCAGCGGCACGCCGTGGATCGCGCTCACACCCTTGCCGCCGCGATGCGCAGTTTCTTTCCAGATGCGGATGGCGGCGGGTTTGTTCGGCGTTCCCGGTTTCATGTCTTCCCCTCGGCGATTCGCGATGCCAGCGCGTCGAGCGTCTCCCAGCGGTCCATGCCGGACGAGATCAGCTCGACGAGCTCCGCTGCGCGTTCGCTGTCCTTCTTCATCTGGTCCGCGCCGGCGCGATGATAGTCCGGCGCGCTCATGCGGGCGTTCAGGTCCTGCTGTTCCTGCTCCAGCTTCTCGAGATCGCCGGGCAGCGATTCGAGCTCGCGTTGTTCCTTGTAGCTGAGCTTGCGTTTCGGTGCGCTGGCGGCCGGTGACGGCGCGGACGCCGACGCCGATGAGACCGGCGCGGCACGCCCCGGCTCCTTCGGCTGCGGCCGCTGCCGCAACCAGTCCGTGTACCCGCCGACATACTCGCGCCAGCGCCCGCCGCCTTCCGCCGCGACGGTCTGCGTGACGACGTTGTCGAGAAACGCGCGATCGTGGCTCACCAGCAGCAGCGTGCCGGCGTAGTCCTGCAGCAGGTTCTCCAGCAGCTCCAGCGAATCGATGTCGAGGTCGTTGGTCGGCTCGTCGAGTACCAGCACGTTCGCCGGCCGCGCGAACAGACGCGCCAGCAGCAGGCGGTTCCGCTCGCCGCCCGACAACATGCGGATCGGCGCATTCGCCCGTCGCGTCGGGAACAGGAAGTCGCCGAGATAACTCGTGACGTGTTTGCGCTGACCCGCGATCTCTATCCAGTCCGAACCCGGGCTCACCGTCTCCGACAGGGTCTTCTCCGGATCGAGCGCCTCGCGCAGCTGGTCGAAGTACGCCACCTGCAGGTTCGTGCCGCGACGGATGCGGCCGGCGTCCGCCTCGAGCGTGCCAACGATGAGCTTGATCAACGTCGTCTTGCCCGCGCCATTCGGTCCGAGCAGGCCGACGCGGTCGCCGCGCATCACGCGCAGGCTGACGTCGTCGAGGATCTTGCGCGCGCCGAAACTCTTTTCGACGTTCTCGAGCTCGGCGACCAGCTTGCCCGAACGCTCGCCCGTGTCGACCTGCAGCCGGATCGAGCCCACGCGCTCGCGGCGCGCGGCGCGTTCCTCGCGCAGGTGCTCCAGCCGCTTCACGCGGCCTTCGTTGCGCGTGCGCCGCGCCTCGACGCCCTTGCGGATCCAGACTTCCTCCTGTGCCCAGAACTTGTCGAAGCGGCGGTTCGCCAGGTCCTCGGCCGCATCGATCTCCGCCTTGCGCTGCTCGTACGTCGAGTAGTTGCCCGGAAACGTGCGCAGCGTGCCGCGATCCAGCTCGGCGATGCGCGTCGCGACGCGATCGAGGAAACGCCGGTCGTGCGTGATGACCACGCAGGTCACGTTCTTCTGCAGCAGCTCCTCGAGCGTCTCGATGCCGTCGACGTCGAGATGGTTGGTCGGTTCGTCGAGCAGCAACAGCTCGGGCTGCAGCGCGAACGCCAGCGCCAGCGCCGCGCGTTTGCGCTCGCCGCCGGAAGCCTGCGCCGGCGACGCGTCCTCGTTGACGGAGAAGCGGTGCAGGAATTCCACGAGCCGCGTCTCGGCCGCATGGCGATCGCGTTCGTCGCCGATGTCGGCGAGGCGGCCGCGCAACGCCAGCGCGTCCTTCAGCGTCGCCGCCGCGGGCAACGCCGGTTCCTGCTCGACCAGCGAGACGCGCAGCCCGGGCTTGCGCGCGACGTCGCCGTCGTCGAGCGGCAGCGTGCCGGCCAGCACGCCCAACAAAGACGACTTCCCGGTTCCATTGCGCCCGATCAAGCCGACGCGTTCGCCGTCGGCGATGGACAGCGAGGCGCGGTCGAGCAGCGGCGTGAGGCCGAACGCGAGCTCGGCTTCCTTGAGGGCGATCAGCGTCATCGGGTTACAACGGGTTGGTGAGCTCGAGCCAGATCCACTCGGTGGCGTCGGGCACGTTCGGCCCGCGGCCACCCTTGGCCGGGTAGTTGTTGTCGTTGGCGATGACGACGTGTCTGCGGTCGAGCACCTGGATGGATTCGGTGGTCAGGTACGGGAAGCGGAACGGCGCGCCGGGCGCCAGCGTTTCGATCAGGCCGTGCGCGTTGCCGATCTGCAGCAGATCGATGACCAGCTTCTTCGCCAGTGGCTTGCCCGGCTGCGCGCGGTCCAGGTCGATCGAATACACGCGCTTCGCCTTCGCGGCGTCGCCTTCCTCGCCGTCGCGCTCGATGACGACGAAGCGGTTGCCGTCGATGCGCGACATGTCGGTCACCGACACGGTGTCCGCGTCCAGCTCATATATAAGAGTGCCCGCCAGCCACTTCCCGGCCGCCGTGTCGTAGCGCTGCACGCGCAGCGAGCGCGGGGCGTCGCCGGCGACGGTGCCTTCGAGGATGGTGACCAGCGTCTTGCCGTCGCCGGCCAGGTCCATCGCCTCGAAGCCGCGCGAATGCTCGAGCTTCGCCGGGGCGCCGCGCGCGAGCACCAGCGGGTGGTCGACGGAATACACCGCGTCGGGTAGTTCGACCGGCGCGGACAGCAGGTCGCCGTCCTCCGAGAAGTGCAGCAGCCACGGGCCGAACTCGTCGCCGATCCAGAACGTGTCGTCGGGCATCGCGACCATCGACTCGGGATCCGCATCGGCGCCTGTCAGGAACCGCTCGGGCGTGCCTTCCTCGGTGATCAGCCACGGGAAGAAGCGCGCGGGGTCGGACAGCTCGATGACGGCCTGCAGCGCGACGCGCGAATCCGGCCCCGCCTGCGTGCGCGGCCGCAGGTCGAATAGATAGATGCCGAGGCGGTAGTCGGGGCTGTTCCACTTCGCGCCGAAACCGTTGTCCGAGAGCGCCCACCAGGCGCCCGGCGTCGGCCCCGGCTTGATGGAGCTGATGCCCTGCACGGGCTGCGAATCGAATCGCGGCTCGGGTGCGCGCCGCCCCTGGCCGTCGAACTGGCCGGATGGCGGACCGCCGCGGAACTGCTCCGAAGGCATGACCACCAGTCCGATCAGCTCGACCGGCGGCGGTGGCGCGGGTTTCGCCGGCTTCGGTGCGGGCTTGATCGCCGGTTTGCCGACAGCGGGCGATGTCTTGTTCGCAGCGGCGGGCTTCGCCGCCGGCTTCACGGGTGCGGTCTTCGCTGCGGCCGGCTTCGCATCGCCGGGCTTCGCGTCCGCCGAATCCGCGGACGCGGACAGCAGCAACCCGCCGGCCACCAGGCAGGCGCAGACGGAGAACGCGTGGGACCGAGAAGCAAGCATGGCCGCGATTCTACTCACGGCCGCCGCACTTACGGCATCGACCTGCTATGCGGTCTTCACGGAGCCGGCGCTCACCAGCGCGTTTCGACCGTCAACCGCAGCGTGCGCGGCTCCACCGGGTGGAAGTGGCGGTCGGCCACGGGCGCGGATTCGCCCGGCAGCTGGCTCTCGTAGAAATAAGTGATGTCGTTGTCGCGCGAGTCGAGCACGTTGTACGCGGCGAGCGCGACCGAGAAGCGCTTGCCGATGCGCCGTCCGACTTCGAGGTTCACCACCGTGGTCGGATCCGACCGCTCGCTGTCGTCCTCGACCAGCGGCGCGGCACCGAAGTGGCGGAAGCGCGCGCCGCCGAACCAGCCGCCCGGATGCTGCACGGCGACGCCCACCGACGCGACCTGTTCGACCGTGCCCGGGATGAAGTCGCCGGCCGGATCGTCTTCGCTGAAGCGGCCATGCGACCACGCGAGGTCGGCGTCCAGCGTCAGCCAGGGACGCGGCGTCACGAACAGGCCGAGCTCGACACCGTGCCGGCGCGTGGCGCGGCTCGCCTCGGTGGCGCCGGCATCGCCGACGTAGACCAGTTCGGAGTCCAGGTCGAGCCGCCATGCGGTCAGCGCCAGCTGCGTGTACGGCAGCAGCGCCGTGCGCAGGCCGATCTCGGCGCCTTCGGCGCGCACCATCGGGTTCACGCGCTGCACGCCGGTCACGCCGTCGGCCGGGTCCACGCGGATCGTCGTGCCGCGCGCGTCGTTCTCGTGGAAGCCGCGGCCGGCGTTGACGAAGAACTCGGTCTCCGCCCAGGGGCCGAACACCAGCGAGAGCTTGGGGCTCGTGATCGAATCGTCGGCGGTGCCGCTGTTCGCCGCGAGGTCGCTGCGCACGCGGAAATCCGCGTGGTCGTGACGCAGGCCGGCGATCACGCGCAGCCACTCCGCCGCCTGCAATTGCTGTTCGACGTAGAAACCGAGACCGAGCCGTTGCACGGCGTCCTCGCGGATCGTGTCGCGTCGTACGCGGTCCTCGGTGAGATAGAGGCCGACGCGGCCGATGTCGTCGAAACGCGATTCGACGCCGAACTTCAGTTGGCCCTTCAGGCCGCCGTATTCCGTCTCGCGCACCAGGTCCGCGTGCAGGCCGTAGGCCTTGCGATCGTCGAACTGTTCGAACTGGTCGCCGAACTCGCTGTCGAGCGCGTAGGTGAAGTTCGAGAAGAGATCGAGCTGGTAGTCGAGCGCGTAGACGTTGGCCTTCAGCTTCCAGTCGCCGAACGGCTTCGCCACGTCGAGCGCGAGCGAGTAGCGATGCGATTCGCCGCCATCGGACGGATCGAAGAAGCCGAAGCGGTCGAGCAGCCCGGACTGCACCGCGCGCTCCGGGATCTGGTCGGTCGAGTTCCAGCGGCCGTCGTATGCGGAGCCCGTGATCGCGTAGCCATCGTCGCGTTCGCCGTGCGAATACTTCACCAGCGCGTTCACGCGGCGCAGGTCTTCCGCGAGATCCCACGGACCGTCGGTTCTGCTGTAGTCGAGACCGAACAGGAGATCTCCGCCGCGCAGGTCCGCGGAGCCGGCCAGCAGCGCGCGCGCGTAGGAGTCCTCGCCGACGGTCAGCGACAGCAGGGAATCATCCAGCGCGCGGCGGTAACGCAGGTCGACCGCGCCCGCGGCCGAGAAGTTGCCCTCGTCGGCGAAGTACGTGCCCTTCTTGTATTCGATGCGGTCGAGCAGCTCGGGGATCACGAAGTTGATGTCCGTGTAGCCCTGGCCGTGTCCGTGCGTGTGCATGTTCACGGGGATGCCGTCGACGCTGGTCGCGAGATCGGTGCCGTGATCGAGATTGAAGCCGCGCAGGAAGTACTGGTTCGCCTTGCCGTCGCCGCTGTGCTGCGTGACCACGAGGCCTGGCACCGTCTCGAGCAGCTCGCCGGTGCGCAACACCGGGCGCGTCTCGAGCTGCGCGCGCGTCACCGTGCCCTGGCTCGACGATTCGATCCTGCCGATGAGCTTGTGGCGCTGCGCCGTGACCACGACTTCTGCGAGATCGTCGGCGGGGACGCCCGCGGCGAAGGCCGGCGCGGCCGGCAGGGCTGCAGCGACGATGGCGAAGGCGAGGCGGGGAAGGGCGGGATGCTTCGGCGGCATGGGCGCGGTTCGGTTGAATGACAAAGACGCGGCGCATTGTCCGTGCGCTTCGTGACATTCCTACGAAACGCCGTGGGGAACGGATGCAGGCCGTGGGCTGCGAATTCTAGGAGAGCAGCCCCGCCGGGCTGTCAGAACCTTTAGCGATCAGCTCAGTCTTCCGCCGACGCCGGCGGGATCACGTGGAAGCCCAGCAGCTCCACCTCGTTGCACCGGTAGTGATCCTTGCATTCCTCGTCGCTGCACAGGTCGGTGGACAGGTACTTCTTGTTGTCGTCGCAGAACACGGTGGCGACACAGGCGCCATCGCCCTGTTCGTCGGCGATCTCCAGCGCGCCGAGCAGGTTGGCGCCGGAGCTGATGCCGACGGCGATGCCGAGCTCGCTGGCCAGCCGCTGCGCCATGACGATCGCGTCGCCGTCCCAGATGTCGAGGATGCGGCCCAGCGAATCGAGCTTCACGATCGACGGCACGAACTCGTCGCTGATGCCCTGGATGCGGTGCCGGCCGACCTTGTGCCCGGTGCGCAGCGTCGGCGAGTTTGCGGGTTCGAGCGGATGCGCGGGGATGCCGGCGCCGAATCGCTCACGCAGGTGACGCGCGACGCCCATGACCGTTCCCCCGGTGCCGACGCCGGCGACGAAGGCCGTCGGTGTGCGCCCGATGCTTTCCAACTGCGCGGTGATCTCGGGGCCGGTGGTCTCGTAGTGAGCCTGCACGTTCGCGGCATTGTCGAACTGCTGCGGGCGGAACACGTTGCCGGATTCCTTCGCGAATTCGTCGGCCATGCGGATCGATCCGAGGAAGCCGCCGAGCTCGGCCGACACGGGGATCACCGCGGCGCCCAGGCTCTGGATGACCAGCACGCGCTCGCGCGACATCCAGTCCGGCATGTAGATGCGCACGGGATGCCCGAGCGCGCGGCCGATCGCCGCGAACGAGATGCCGGTGTTGCCGCTCGTGGCCTCGGCGATGACGTTGCCCGCCGCGATGTCGCCCGCCGCGTACGCGCGCTGCAGGATGTACAGCGCCATGCGGTCCTTGATGCTGCCCGTGAAGTTGTACGCCTCGTGTTTGGCGTAGATGCGATGCTCGCGGCCGCGGTAGCGGCAGTGGATCTCGAGCAGCGGCGTGCCGCCGATCAATCGCGCCAGGGCGATCAGACGATGCGCATTCATGCGAGGGGATACTACCCTACGGCGCCGCCGCGACCGCGGATGCAGCCGCGAGAAATAAACTTCGAAACCGTGCATCCGCTGCATCCGGGTCGGCGATGCGACGTATTCCCCGACGTCATCCATCCATCAGGGGAATCCCATGTTCATCAGGAAACACTGCCTCGTGGCCGCAGCGGCCTCGGCGTTGCTGCCGCTGGCCGGACAGGCGTCCAGCCATCGCGAGGCGCCGGCCATCACGCGCATGCCGGCCGTCGATTCGACCGATTTCTACATGTTCAACAGCTACGAGGCCGGTCGCGACGGCTACGTCACGCTGCTCGCCAACTACGTGCCGTTGCAGAACCCGTACGGCGGTCCTAACTATTTCGCCATGGACCCGTCCGCGTTGTACGAGATCCACGTCGACAACGACGGCGACGCGAAGGAAAACCTCACGTTCCAGTTCCGCTTCACCAACAAGCTGGCCGACAGCAACCGCGGCATCAAGCTGAACATCGGCGGTTCGCAGGTGGCGGTGCCGCTGAAGAACGTCGGCGGCGTCAGCGCCGGCGATGTCTCGGCGCTGAACTTCCGCGAGAGCTATTCGGTGACGCTGGTACGCGGCGATCGCCGCCGCGGCAATGCGTCGGTCGTGACGAACGGTTCGGGCGGCACGACGTTCGGCAAGCCGTACGATTTCGTCGGCACGAAGACGTTCGGCAGCGTCAACGCCTATCGCGACTACGCGCGTTCGTTCATCCAGACCATCGACGTGCCGGGCTGCGACATGCCGGGCAAGGTGTTCGTCGGCCAGCGCAAGGAAGGTTTCGCGGTGAATCTCGGCCGCGTGTTCGACCTCGTGAACCTCGTGCCGGTCGAGGGCGACTCCGCGCCGGGCGCCGGCGACGGCGGCGGCTTTCCGGGCGGCATCACGCAATCGCGCGCGAACAACATCGTCGACGACGCCAACGTCACGACGATCGCGCTCGAGCTGCACAAGAGCTGCCTGGTCGGCAGCGGCAACGGCGTCATCGGCGGCTGGACCAGCGCGTCGCTGCGCCAGGCGCGGCTGCTGAATCCGCAGCCGACGTTCGCGCGGCCCGACGTCGACGGCGGGCCGTGGGTGCAGGTGTCGCGGCTCGGCATGCCGCTGGTCAACGAGCTGGTGATCGGCTTGCCGGACAAGGATCGCTTCAGCGCGAGCGAGCCGAGGAACGACGGGCAGTTCGCGACCTACGTGACGAACCCGACGCTGCCGGCACTGCTGGATGCGTTGTTCCGCGGGCCGGTGAACCAGACGTTGGGCACCAATATCCCGAATCTCGCCCCCGGGAACCTGCCGCGCACGGATCTCGTGACGGCGTTCCTGACCGGCTTCGCCGGCGTGAACCAGCTGAAGACGGTGACCGCATCGGAGATGACGCGGTTGAACACGGGAATCCCGGCCGTGGCGGCCGCGAGCCAGAGCACGTTCGGCGTGGCCGGCGGCGATCTCGCGGGATTCCCGAACGGCCGTCGTCCCGGCGACGACACGGTCGACATCGCGCTGCGCGTGGTGATGGGCCGGCTGTGTTACCCGCTGACGATCGGCGGCAACGCGGTGGATCTCGGCTTGTGCACGCCGTCGCAGGCGCCCGTGGGCAACGTGCCGTTCACCGACGGCGCGCCGGTCACCGCGGCGGACTTCGACTCCACGTTCCCCTACCTGACGACGCCGCTGCCCGGCGCGGGAGGTTGAGATGGGCCGCCTCACCAACTACCGAAACCTGGGCGCGCTGACGGCGCTCGCGCTGCTCGCCGCGTGCGGCGGCGGCAAGGACGGCCCGGTGCCGCCAACGGCGCCGGTGAACAGGGCGCCGGCGGTGTCGGCGATCGCGGACCTCAGCGCCGATCAGGATACGGTCGTGGGCCCGGTGTCGTTCGGAATCGCCGACACCGAATCCGACGTGAACGCGCTGACGCTGGCCGTGAGCGCGGACACGAACGCGGTGTTCGCAGCCGACGGCATCGTCATCGACGGTACGGGCCCGACACGCAAGCTGACGTTGACGCCGCTCGAGTCCGCCACCGGCACGACGACGTTCACGTTGATGGTCACCGATCCGCAAGGGGCCACGACGGCGCGGAGTTTCCGCGTCGACGTGAAGGCGCGTTCGGCGTCCATCAAGCAGGCGACGCTGTCCACCTTCGCGAAGGCGGAAACCGACGACGCGACGGCGGTCAACGGCTTCACCTACGAGCAGGACGCGGACGACGCGGCCGTGTTCGGGCCGCTGATCCCCGCTGAAAAGATCGGAGGCGGACGATGAAAGCATGGCAGTGCCGCCTGGCATTGCTCGGGCTCGCCGCGGCGCAGATCGCCGCGGCGGCGCCCGTCCGCTTCGTGCCGGCCGAGGCGGGCTACGTCGTCGCCGACGTGAGTCGCGCCGCGCCGGACCCGGGTCTGCGCGAGCTGCTGCTGGCCGCGCGCGACCGGCCGTCGGCGATCACGCGCGTCGCGCTGGCGGACGCCTATCTCGAGCGGGCCCGCGCGCGGCGCGAGCCCATGTTCGTCGGCCGCGCGGAATCGCTGCTCGCGCCGCCGGTGACGGCCGGAACCGCGGACGCGGCGGAACGCCGGCGCTATGCGTGGACCTTGCAGTATCGGCACGACTTCGACCGCGCGGCCCGGCTGCTCGACGCGGTGCTCGCCGCCGCGCCGCGCGATGTCGCCGCGCGCGCGCAACGCGCGTCCGTGCGCCTGGTGCGCGGCGAGTTCGCCGGCGCGCGCGCCGACTGCGCGCAACTGGTCGCCGCCGGCGAGGTGCTGGTGGGCCTGCCGTGCCTGGCGGAGGCGATGGCGGGACAGGGTGATCTCGAACGCGGCCGATCGCTGCTGGCGACGTTCGCGGCGCCGACCTCGGCCGAGCCGCGCGTGCGCGCCTATCTACTGGCGGTACGCGCCGAGCTCGACGAACGCGCCGGCCGTCCCGATGCCGCCATCGCCGGGTATTCCACGGCACTGACACTGGCGCCGGACGAGGATTCGATCCGCGCGGCGCTGGCCGACGCGCTGCGCACCCGCGGCGATCGGCCGGACGCGGCCACGGTCGCCGACATCGATCGGCCGAGCCTGGCGCTGCTGGCCCGCCAGGCGCTGGCCGCGGAGGGCGAGGCGCGCTCGCGGCTGCGCCAGCGCGCGCGGGAGCTGCTCGCGCTCGAGCGCGACCGCGCCGACGCCGCGCACGAACGCGAGGCGGCGCTGCTGGCGCTGGACGCGGGCGATGCCGCCGCGGCACTGACCGCCGCGCGCGTCAATTTCGAACGCCAGCGCGAGTTGCCCGACGTGCGCGTGCTGGCGCGTGCGGCAGTGGCGGCGCGCGATGCGGCGGCGCTGGCGGAGTTGCGCCGCTGGCTGGCGGAGACGCGCTTCGCCGACGTCGTCACCGCCGGGATTCTCGCGACCGCGGAGCGCGGTTAGAGTGCCGCGGATGAAGCGTCTCGTCGTCCTCGCGTTGCTGGCCGGCCTGGTCGCCGCGCCGGCGGCGTTCGCGCACGCGGTCAGCACGAGCTTCGTGTCCGTCGATCTGCCGGCGCGCGATGCGCCGGTCGGCGCGCCGGTGTCCCTGCGCTGGGACCTGTCGCTGCAGGATCTCGTGTGGCAGGTGTTCATCGATGCGAACGTCGATGGCGTCGCCACCTGGGGCGAGATCGAGGCCGCGAAGCCGGCGATCACCAGCGCCGTGCTCGGCCAGATCGCGGTCGAACGCGGCGGCGCCGCCTGCGCGACCCGCGTGCGCGATTACGCGCTGACGAAGCGGCTCGAGCAGAACTTCCTGTCGATCGCCCTGGAAGCGTCGTGTCCGAAACCGGGCCAGGTGCGCGTCGCCGGCGGCTTCTTCATGAGCGGCGACGCCTCGCAGCGCGCGCTGCTCAATGCCACGCGCGGCGCGCAGTCGTTCCAGGGCGTGATCACGCCGGATTCGGCGGGCTGGCTCGAGCCGGAAGAGGTGTCGGCATGGCGCTCGTTCACGCGCTTCGTCGGGGAAGGCGTCTGGCACGTGTTGATCGGCTACGACCACATCGCGTTCGTGTTGTTGCTGCTGTTGCCGTCGGTGCTGCGGCCGGTGGATGGACGCTGGCAGGGGCAGACGCGGTTGCCCCAGGTTGCGCGCGACATCGCGACCATCGTCACGGCGTTCACCATCGCGCACTCGATCACGCTGGCGCTGGCGGTCACCGGCACGGTCACGCTGCCGGGCAAGCCGATCGAGGTCGCGATCGCCGCGTCCATCGCCATCGCCGCGGCGATCAACCTGTTCCCGCGGCTGGCCGGCTGGCGGCTGGCGCTCGCGTTCGGTTTCGGGTTCGTGCACGGCTTCGGTTTCGCCAATGCGCTGGCCGAGATCGACGCCTCGGGCACGACGCTGCTGCCGCTGCTCGCGGGGTTCAACATCGGTGTCGAGATCGCGCAGCTGTCGATCGTGGCGGTGGTGCTGCCGCTGATCTACTCGGCCCGCGCCACGCGCTGGTACGCGGGCGGGTTGATGCCGCTCGGCTCGTGCGCGCTGGGCGCGGCGGGGCTGGTGTGGCTGGTGCAGCGCCTGCAGGGCGCCTGAACGTCCGCGGCGCCGTCCGCGCCGGTAGTTAGCTGGCGCGGCGGCGCGACGGCGCCTTGCGGCCCGACGCGGTCAGGATGCCCGAGTAGCCGTACACCGAGTTGTCGGGGCAGGGGATGACCTGCACGTCGATGCTCGACGGCGCGAAGCCGTTCTCGAGCATGGCGGTGCGCATGTCGTCGATCGTGAGGTTCGAGCCGGGGAACATGCGGTCGCCGCACTTGTAGGCGGTGCAGCGGTGCAGCGCGTGGATGATGAACGTGCCGGCCGGCTGCAGCATCGACGTGACGTTGCGCATGCAGCGCTTCCAGACGCTGCGGTCGCTCGAGATCGCGTCGATGCAGAAGCCCGTGATGATCAGGTCGTAGAAGCCGGTGCGCGTCGGGCCGAGCGGCTGGCTCAGGCGCGCGTCGCTGACGTACAGTCCTCTAACTACCTTGCGCGCCAGGCGCTCGCGCTGGAGCACGCGCTCGAGGCTGGGCCGCGAATGGCCTTCGCAGGCCAGCACGTACTTCGTGAAGCGCTTCCACTCGGGGGCGCTGTCGTCGGCGCTCAGCCATTCGCGCGCTTCCATGAGGTTGTCGGCGAGCCAGTCGGCCATGTCGAGGCGGAATGCGTATTTCGCCGCGGCGATGGCGCGATGCAGGGTCGGTCCGCAGCCGTATTCGAGACCGCGGCCGAAGCGCGCGCGCGCGGCCTTCAGGACGTCGATCTGGTAGGCGAGAACCGCCTGCTCGTCGGGGAGGACGACTTCGCTGTAGTAGGTGTCGAAGTAGTCACGGGCCTTCCACTCGGAATAATCGGCGACCAAAGGATTCCTGATCGTGATTCCATCCACTGTCGCCACCCCGCTAGTCCGTTAGTTCGAAGAGTTCTGTCAAAGCCTTATGTCAGAGAATACTGACGGCGTTCAGGGCGCAGTAGCCGTACGTCCCTTACTGGAATGCCTGTGAGCAACCGCCGGACATCGCCGGCAGCCGTGGAAATCCGTGCGCTTTCGGGCTTTCATCGCCCCGGCGTCGACAAAAGAGGGAGCTGTGTCAAAGCAGAGGTGTGAACGGCAGATGACAATAATTGGTCATGAACGCCCGTCCGGACGCCGCACAAGCCGCCGCTGACGCGCCGCTGCCCGCCGAATTCCGCTCGGCGCTGGAGCTGGCGCAGGCGGCGGTGTGGGACTGGCGTCTCGTCGAGGACCAGTTCGACGTCGACGAGGCCTGGACGCGCGCGTTCGGCATCGACGTCGCGCCGCGCGGCACCGGCGTCGCGCACTGGAAGCGCCGCATCCATCCCGACGATCTCGGCGCGTTCAACGCCGCCACGGATTCCTGCCACCACGGCGGCGACCGCTTCGAATGCGAGTACCGGCTACTGGCCGCGGGACACCGCTGGGTGTGGATCCTGCATCGTGGCCGCGTCGTGCAACGCGACCGCGACGGTTCCGCTGTCCGCATCTCGGGACTGCTGCTCGACATCGATCGCCGCAAGACGGAAGAGGTGGCGCGCGGCGACAGCGAATCGCGCCTGGCCACGGCGCTGTGGGGCGCGCGCGCGGCGTTCTGGCAGTGGCACGTGCCGAGCAACGCGCGCACCGCGAGCCCGCTGTGGCTGGCGATGACCGGCTACTCGCGCGCGCAGTGGGACGCGACGCCGAACCCGTGGTTCAGCAACCTGCACTCCGAGGATCGCGAACGCGTCGATACGCAGTTGCGCGAACACGCGCAGGGCGAGCGCGATTCCGTCGAATTCGAATACCGTTTCCAGACCGCGAGCGGCGAGTACCGCTGGATGCAGGACCGTGGCCGCGCGGTCGAATGGGACCTGCAGGGCCGGCCGGTGCTGGTCATCGGCGTGACGCTCGACATCGACGCCGCCAAGCACGCCGAGGCGCACCTGCGTTCGAGCGAGACCATGCTCGAGACCGCCGCCTGGGGCGCGGGCATCGGCCTGTGGGAAACGAATTTCATCACCGGCACGACGCGCTGGTTCAACGACTGGTGCGACCGCCACGACATCGAGCCCTGTGAAGGCGAACGTCACGCCGACCGCTGGGACCGCAAGCTGCATCCCGACGACGCGAACGAGGCCTCGCGCCGCTACACCGAACACGTCGCCGGCAAGGCCGACTACTACGACGCCGAGTACCGCATCGCGACGCGCAAGGGCGACTGGCGCTGGGTGTTCGAGCGCGGCCGCGTCGTCGAGCGCGATGCGCAGGGCAAGGCGGTGCGCATGCTCGGCGTCAGCATGGACCTCGACCAGACGAAGGTCGCGGAGCGCCGCGCCAACGCGCGCAACGAGCGCGTCGAGGCGGCGCTGCAGCTAACTACCGCGGGCGTCTGGGACTGGGACGTCGGCAACAACCTCACGAACCACACCGACGGCTACTACCGCGTGTTCGGCGTCGACCCGGCGTTCGGCCGCGCCAACATCAAGACCTGGCGGCAGATCCTCGGCACCGATCCCGACGGCGCGATGGAAGTGTTCCGCGAACGCCTGCGCCGCGTCGATCCGGCCGCGCACGTGCTCGAGACCGAGTATCGCTTCCGGCACACCGACGGCAGCTGGCACTGGGCTTTCGACCGCGCGTTCGTCATGGACCGCGCGCCCGACGGCACCACGCGCCGCGTCGTCGGCCTGGTGGTCGACATCACCGCGCGCAAGCAGCGCGAGATGGCGCTGTCCGCGAGCGACCAGCGGTTCCGCGCGCTGTCGCGCGAGCTGCGCGCGGTCATCTACGAGATCGACGCGGAGACCGGGGCCTCGACCGGCGAAGGTGCGGATCGCGTCATCGGCTATACGAGCGCCGAGCTGCCGCGTTCCTCCGACTGGGCGAAGCTCGTGCATCCCGACGACCAGTCCGTGCTCAGGCAGTGGTTCGACCGCGACGCCGACGCGATGCGCGCCCTGCAGTACCGCATCCGCCACAAGGACGGTCACTACGTCACGCTGCTCGACTCGCCCTGCGTCGTGCGCGACGCCGCCGGCAAGCTGTTGCGCATCGTCGGCGTGGCGATCGACATCAGCGAGCAGGCGCGTTCCCAGGAGGCGCTGCGCGAGTCGCAGGAATTGCTGCAGATGGTGGCCGCCGGCACCGGCGACTGGCTGATCCTCGTCGACACCGAGCGGCGCGTGCAGTTCATCAATCGCGGCATCCGCTCGCATTCGCGCGAGAGCATCATCGGCCAGCGCCTCGACGAGATCGCCGTCGACGAGGACCGCGCCAGCATCCTGGCCGCGCTCCAGCAGGTGCTGACCACCGGCGAGCCGGTCGACCTGCAGCTCGCGAGCTCGGGTCCGGTCCACGGCGGCCGCTACTTCGATTCCCGCATCCGCGCCGTGCGCTCGCCGGGCGGCATCACCGGCGCCGTCGTCAACATCACCGAGATAACGGATCGCCACGCGGCGATGCACCTGCGCGAGACGCAGGCGCGCATGTTCGAGCTGCTGCACGAGGGCGTGGTCGTCGTCGACATCGACAACACGATCCGCATGGCGAACCCGGCGTTCGAGCGCATGTTCGGCTTCACGGCCGGTAGCGCGATCGGGACGTCGATCGACGACGTGATCGCGCAGCCGCCGCCGGGGGTGGGACGGAATCGACTCGCGCAACAGTTATCTGGGATGACCGGAGAACCGCCGGGCACGACGCCCGTGGAATTCAAATGCCGCCGCCGCGATGGAACCGTGTTCGATGCGGCCTGCGTCGCCACGCTCACGCACGTCGACGGCGCCACCCATCGCCTCGCGGTCATCACCGACGTCACCGAGCGGCGCGGCCTCGAGCGCGAGATCCTCGAGATCGCCGGCCGCGAGCAGCTGCGCATCGGCTCCGACCTCCATGACGGGCTCGGCCAGGACCTCACGGGTGTTGCGTTGATGCTGCGTTCGGTCGTCGCGCAGTTGAGGAAGGAGAATTCGTCAGCGCGCGCCGACGTCGAGGACATCATCAGCCTCGTCAACGGCGCCATCGAGAGCACGCGCGCGATGGCACGCGGCCTCGCGCCGGTCGGCGCGGACCGCGGCGGCCTCATCGCGGGCCTGCAATCGATGGCAGTGCGCGGCATGGAACGCTATGGCGTGCGTGCGCACTTCAACACGTCGCTGAAGGAGCCGCTGACGCTCGACGACGGTGCGGCGACTCATCTGTATCGAATAGCGCAGGAAGCGTTCACGAACGCGATCCGCCACGGACGCGTCACGCAGGTCGCGATCGATCTCGCCACCGCGGACGGCACGCTCACGCTCAGCGTGCAGGACAATGGTAGGGGTTTCGATGAACGAAACGCGAGCAACAACGGCCTCGGCCTGAAGCTCATGCGTTATCGCGCGCAGATGCTCGGCGGCGACGTGAGCATCGCGAACAACAGGGAAGGCGGAGTGATCGTCCGCTGCACGTGTCCGCATCGCGCGCCGGCTGCCGGCGACGCTGCGCCGCGCGGTGGATTCCCTCTAAAGGATTGATCTGCGTCTAACTATAGGTGCGTATACCTAGGCCGAAGCATTGACGCTTCGCCACTTCCTCGTATGATTCGTCCTAATAATTGCTCGTAGGGGAGCCCATCATGACTGCAGCCATGGCCGCAAAACGCCAGATACTGATCGTCGACGATCATCCGATCGTGCGGCAGGGTTTGCGGCGCATGTTCGAAGCCGAAGCCGACCTGGCCGTGTGTGGTGAAGCGGACAGCGAACCCGCGGCGCGCGAAGCGATTCGTGGCAAGAAACCGGACATCGTGGTCGTCGACCTGTCGCTCGAGCGTGGCGACGGCATCGAGCTCGTGCGCCAGATGCATGCCGAGATGCCGGAGCTGCGCATGCTCGTGCTGTCGATGCACGACGAGACGATCTACGCCGAGCGCCTGCTCGCGGCCGGCGCCATGGGCTACATCATGAAGCAGGCCGCGTCCGACCAGCTGCTGATCGCGGTGCGCCGCGTGCTCGATGGCCGTACGTACGTCAGCGAAACCGTACAGCGCTCGCTCGACCAGCGTGCCGGCGAGAACAGCCGCTCGGAGACCAACGACCCGGTGTCGCGTCTCTCCAATCGCGAAGTGCAGATCCTCAACATGATCGGCCGCGGCATGAGCTCGCGCGAGATCGCGCAGGAATTCACGCTGTCGGTGAAGACCATCGAATCGCACCGTCAGACGATCAAACACAAGCTGGGTCTCGCCACGAACAGCCAGCTGCTCCAGTACGCCATGAAGTGGTTCAGCGGCGGTACGCAGCGCAGTTAGCCGGCGCCGGTCCGGCCAATCCATCGTAAACGGGACGAATCCGGCGCCGGGGCCGGTTCGCGGACCTGGGGGGATGGCCCAAACCCCTGTTTTCCGGCACATTCCGCCGTAGCTCCGCACCAGCCCCCCATTTCAAACCCATGACGGCCAGACTCCCTCTAAAAGACAGACGAGGGAGAGCCGCTTGGCCGATGGATCAACAGCCCGGATGACGAAAGCCGAAACGGTGGTCGACTTCGACGCCGCGCTCATCGAGCGCGCGCGCCGTGGCGACACCAAAGCCTTCGAGCGTCTGTACCGCGAGCACGTCGGTCGTGTTCACGGGCTGTGCCTGCGCATGACGCGCAATCCGGATCTCGCGGCCGATTGCGCCCAGGACGCCTTCATCAAGGCCTGGAAGGCGCTGCCCAAGTTCGAGGCGCGCGCCTCCTTCTCGACCTGGCTGCATCGCATCGCCGTGAATACGGTGCTCGAGAAGCGGCGCGGCTCGGCGCAGAAGGAGATCGCGGTCGAGGATCCCACCGAGCTCGAGGAGCCGGTGCTGACCTTCGACTCGCCGGTCGAAGAGGAGGAGCTCGAGGCCGCGATCGAATCGCTGCCGCAGGGCGCCCGCGATGCGCTGCTGTTGTGCGGCGTGTACGGGTACGAACATTCGGAGGCCGCGTCGATGCTGGGCATCGCCGTCGGCACGTGCAAGGCGCAGCTGCATCGGGCCCGTGGCCTGTTGCGCGATCGCCTGGAACGAGGTGTGAGATGACGACGCGAATGGTGAAACGACTCGACGAGCTGGCACAGGCCACGCCGCCGCCTCGCGACCTGTGGCCCGCGATCTCCGCGGCCATCGAGGCCGAGAAGGCCGGCGCCGCGCCCGCGCCCGCGACGCGCCGCTTCGGCTGGCGCCCGGTGGGCGCGCTGGCCGCCGCGGTCGCACTGGTCACGGTGGGCGTGATGATCGGCAAGGCGATCACGCCGACCGTCGACGTGACCACGGCGCAGCAGTCGCAGTCCCCGGACGTGATTCCCGCCGCGTTCCAGCGCGACGAGAACTATCGCAAGCAGCGCGAGCAGCTGGTCGTCGAGGTGCAGAAGCGCCTCGCGTCGATGCCCGCCGCGGAGCGCGACAAGGTGTCGGCGAGCCTCGCGACGCTGCGTCGCTCGATCAGCGAGATCGAAGCGGCGCTCGGGCGCGACCCGGCCAATGCGCTGCTGCAAGAATTGTTGGTGAGTTCCTGCCAGGAAGAAATGCGCGCGCTGACCGCGGTGCGCGAAGCTGGCAACCAGGAGACCTGATCATGAGACCGTCGAAGACCATCCTCGCCACCTCGTTGCTGTTCGCGGCGCTGCCCCTCGCGGCGCTGGCCAACGGGGGGCCCGTCAACCGCACCGTTCCCGCCGACGCCAACGGCGAAGTGGAGATCTCGAACGTGTCCGGCACCGTCGACGTGCGCGGCTGGGATCGCAACGAAGTGCAGGTCACCGGCCATCTCGGCGGGAGTGTCGAACGGCTCGACGTCGAATCGAGCGGCGGACACACGCTGGTGAAGGTGGTGCTGCCGCGCGGACATTCCGGCGACGGAGAGGCCGACATCGAGGTGCACGTGCCCAAGGGCAGCACCGTCGAAGTCGGCGTGGTCAGCGCGGACATCTCCTCGCGCGGCGTGCTCGGCACGCAGCGGTTGAAGACGGTCAGCGGCGAAGTCACGGCCGACGTCTCCGGCGACGATTCCGAAATCCGCTCCGTCAGCGGCGACGTGACCGTGCGCGGCACCGGCAAGCCGATCTCGCTGCGCCTCTCCTCGGTGAGCGGCAGCATCGACCTGATGAACTCCGCGGGCAAACTCGACGTGGTCACCGTCAGCGGCGACGCCCGCGTGCAGATGGGCGAGACCACCGAGGTGCGCGGCCGCACGACATCGGGCGATCTCGAGGTGCGCGCGAAGCTCACCAGCAACGGGCGCATCGACGTGGAAGGCGTCAGCGGCGAGATCACGCTGCGCGTCGGCGCGGCGGGTGGCGTCTCGACCGAGATCGAATCCTTCAGCGGCGACATTGTCGGCTGCCTCGCGGAGGACAAGGTCGAGCGCGTCAGCAAGTACGGTCCCGGCGTGCGGCTCAACCTGCGCGCGGTCGAGTCCGGCGGCGCCCGAATCCGCGCGAAGACGCTGTCCGGCGACATCGACATCTGCGATCGCTGATCGGGGCCTGGCACCGGGGCCGGCAGTTACAATGCCGGCCGCGTGCGCATTCTCAAATGGGTAGCCATCGGTCTCGGCAGTCTCCTCGCCCTCGTCCTCATCGGCGTGCTGGTGGTGGTGTGGCTGGTCGATCCGAACCGCTTCAAGCCGCGCATCGAGCGCGCCGTGAAGGACGCGACCGGCCGCGAGCTCACGCTGACCGGTGACATCGAGCTCGGCTTCTTCCCCTGGCTGGCGCTGCGCACCGGCGAGGGCAGCTTCGGAAACGCGCCGGGTTTCGGCCCCAGCGTCGACCAGGAACCGATGGTGCGCTGGAAGAGCGCGCAACTCGGCGCGAAGTTGTTCCCGCTGCTCGGCGGCGAGCTGGTCGCGGACCGCGTGCGGCTGTCGGGTGTCGATCTGCAGTTGATCCGCCACGCGGATGGCAAGGCGAACTGGGAAGGCATCGGCAGCCAGGAACCCGCGTCGCCCTCGACCGGCGAAACGCAGTTCCGCATCGACGGCGTGGAGATCGACGACAGCCGCGTGCTGTTCGTCGACGAGACGGTGCCGCGCCGCGTGGAGGTCACCGGCTTTCATTTCGAGACGGACGAGATCGACTTCGGCCACCCGTTCACCGACACGACGATCGCCGGCACGCTGCACATGGATGGCTTCGCGCCCGCGGGCGTGCCGTTCGAGATCGAGCTGCCGCGTGTCGATCTGCCGAAGGACTTCTCCAGCATCGCCGTGCAGGAATACACGGTGAAGTTCGGCGGACTCGAAGTGCAGGGCGGCGTCGAGGGAAAACTCGGCGACGCGCTGAACGTCGGCGGCCTGGTCGAGACCAACGAGTTCGATCCGCGCGCGCTGCTGCGTGCGGTCGGCATCGAGCCGCCGAAGACCACGGACCCGAAGGCGCTCGGCGTCGTCGCGCTGAAGGGCCAGTGGCAGGTCGGCGCCGACGGCATGTCGCTCGGGTCGCTGACGCTGCGGCTCGACGACTCGCATTTCACGGGCGCGCTGAAACGCGGCGCCGGCGACGACCCCGTCTCCGACATCCGGCTCGACGGCGATACGCTCGATCTCGCGCGATACGTGCCGCCGCCGGACCCGCACAGCGAACCGTTCACGCTGCCCACCGCGACTCTGAAGGCGTTGAAGTTCCGCGGCACGGTGCAACTCGGCGAGGCGAAATACGCAGACACGCTGCTGAAGGGCGTGACGATCCGCCTGCTGCTCGATGAGCAGGGACTGCGCAACGTCGAGGCGCCGAAGTGAGCGAGCCCGCGTTCGGCACGCGCCTCGTCGCGTGGCACGACCTGCGCGGCCGTCACGATCTGCCCTGGCAACGCGATCGCACCGCGTATCGCGTCTGGGTCTCGGAGATCATGCTGCAGCAGACGCAGGTGAGCACGGTGATCCCGTACTTCGAGCGGTTCATGCAGCGCTTCCCCGACGTCCGCTCGCTGGCCGATGCGCCGGCCGACGAGGTGCTGCACCTGTGGACCGGACTCGGTTACTACGCGCGGGCGCGCAACCTGCAGCGCGCCGCGCAGAAGATCCGGGACGAACACGGCGGCGTGTTTCCATCGACTCTGGACGCGGTGATGGAGCTGCCCGGCGTCGGTCGATCGACGGCGGGTGCGATCCTCTCGTTGTCGTCGGACGCGCGGTTTCCCATCCTCGATGGCAACGTGAAACGCGTGCTCGCGCGCCACGCGGCGCTCGAAGGCGCGCTCGATGAAAACGCCACGCTGACCAGGCTCTGGGTGCTCGCCGACCAGCTGACCCCGCATGAGCGCGTCCCGACCTATACGCAGGCAATCATGGATCTCGGCGCCACGGTGTGTACGCGCAGCAAGCCGCGCTGCGGGGAATGCCCGGTCGCCGCGGATTGCCGCGCGCGGCTCGAGGGCCGTACCGCCGAGCTGCCCGCGGCGAAGAAGAAACGAGCGGCCCGCAAACAGAAACGCGCCGTGATGCTCGTCGCGCGCCGCCAGGGCGCGGTGCTGCTGGTGCAGCGTCCGCCGTCCGGCATCTGGGGCGGATTGTGGTGCCTGCCGGAGTTCGGCGATCGCGACGGCGCCACGACGTACGCCGCGCGCGAGCTGCCCAGTGCGCGCCTCGGCGCGACGTTGCCCGACATCGAACACAGCTTCACGCACTTCGATCTCGTCATCACGCCGCTGATCGCCGAATGTCGGGACGCGGCGCGAGTCGGCGGGCACGTCGCGGACGGCGGCACGTTGTGGTACGACCTGGAAAATCCCGCGCGGGTCGGATTGCCCGCGCCCATCAAGACACTGCTGGGTAGTTTGCCCGCGAGAGAAGAGTCATGACGAGAATGGTGAATTGCGTATACCTCAAGCGCGAGGCGCCCGGCCTCGACAAGCCGCCGTATCCCGGCGAGCTCGGCAAACGCGTGTTCGAGAACGTCTCGAAGGAGGCCTGGCAGGCGTGGGTGCGCCACCAGGTCATGCTGATAAACGAATACCGGCTGACGCCGATCGAACCCGCGCACCGCAAGCGGCTCGAGTTCGAGATGGAGAAGTTCTTCTTCGGCGACGGTTCGGACAAGCCGAAGGAATTCGTCGCGCCGACGTGAGCGTCGCTGGTCGCGGGCGAAAAAAAACGGCGTCGTTTCCGACGCCGTTCAAGGAACGGTAGACGAGGGGGGTCGCTACCGTATTGCCCTTTCGGGCAAACATCATTCGAACTAGAACCTGCCGGCCTGGTAGTCGGCGAAGGCCTGCTGCAGCTCCTCGCGCGTGTTCATCACGAACGGGCCGTAACGCGCCACGGGTTCACGCAACGGGCGTCCCGCGACCAGGATCGCGCGGCTGACCGGCGCACGACCCGAAAGCCGCGCTTCACCGCCGTCGCCGAGCACTGCAAGCACCTGGGCGTCGATTGTGGCGGCCTCACGTGACACTCCGATGTTGACCGCGCCTTCGTACACGTAGACGAAGGCGGAATGGCCCGCGGGCACCGGCAACGCGAAGTCGACGCCGGCGTCGAGGCGGATGTCCATGTAGATGGGATCCGTCGCCGGCTGCCGCACCGGGCCGACCGCGCCGTCGTATTCGCCCGCGATCACCTTCACCGCGAGACCGTCCTTCTGCACGACCGGGATCTTCCCGGCGCCGAACTCCTGGTAGTTAGGCGGCGTCATCTTGTCGCGCGACGGCAGGTTCATCCACAGCTGGAAGCCGCGCATGCGGCCCTCGCGCTGCTCCGGCATCTCCGAGTGCACGATGCCGCGGCCCGCCGTCATCCACTGCACGGAGCCCGGCTCGAGGACGCCCTCGTGGCCGTGGTTGTCCTTGTGGCGCATGCGGCCGTCGAGCATGTACGTCACCGTCTCGAAGCCGCGGTGCGGATGCTCGGGAAAACCGGCGATGTAATCCTCGGCCTTGTCCGTGCCGAACTCGTCGAGCAGCAGGAACGGGTCGAGGTCGGGCAGCCGGGGCTGGCCGATGACGCGGGTGAGCTTCACGCCGGCGCCGTCGGAGGCGGGCATGCCGCGCAGGATCTGGGTCACGGCGCGCGGAGTGTCGAGGACGGGGGTGTTCATGGGTCGTCCGACATGGTGTCGAAAAACCACATCACAAGGTCGGCGGGGCGGGGCTCCTCAGCCGAACATCAGGGCCGATGCGCGTTGCTCGGCGCTCGGCGGGACGAACACGCCGCCGGCGTTCTCGCTGCAGTTCGTGATCTCGCCGACCAGCACCTTGTCGCCATCGCTGTACAGGTCGATGCGCACGAACGAGAACGGAGCCGCCAGCTTCCGGGCGGCGGCCAGCATCTTGTCGAGGCTGGCCGGACGCGGGAAGTCCGCCGTCGAGCGCGGATAAAGGATGGAGAAGTCCTGTTCGCGCCAGTCGGTATCGAAGAATTTGCGCGTGTGGTCGATGTACCGGTCGATGTCGACCTGGATCAGTTTCGGCTCACCATTGAAACAAAAGATCTTGAAGTCCTCGACATTGGTGCCGCCGAAGATCAATGGCTCGACGATGACCTTCGGTTTCAGCGCGCGGTAATTCCACTCGCGGCCGGCGAAGTAATAGTTGATGTCGAACCAGCGCTTGATGCGGTCGCGGTCGATCGGCGCGCCGTCCTTGCGCAGGATGACCTTGCCGCTGGCCTGGGTGGGCTTGATGCAGCAGTCCGCCGGGAAGTCGTAGCGGTCGACCTCGGCCGGGCTGCGCAGCACGGCGAGCGTCGGGACGTTGTACTCGTCGCCGAGCTCGGCCTTCACGAATTGCTTCACGTGCTCCTTGTCCGAGACGAACACGCGCAGCGGCTCGAGGATCTCCTCGGTGGTCTTCACGCGGTACCAGACGTCGTTCCACAACATCTTGCCGTTGGGCGCGCGGCGGTGGCGACGCATGAAGTTGAGCCGGTGGAACAGGCGGTCGCCGGACTCGGTGTACGGCAGCAGGCGGCGCAGTCGCGGCCAGGCCAAATCGAGGGCACGGTAGAAAAGACCGCCCTGGGTCTGGTCGTTCATCGTCATCGACATGTACAGGTTCTCCCGAAACGTGCGGGGCGAATGATCCTGTTTGCCGGCGGCTTCGGGCTGTAGGAGGAAGTCCCATGGTGCGTGGGTTCGTACCCTGCAAATCAAAGGGTTAAGTCCGTCCCGCTTGCTTGACGGCCAACCGGCCGGCCGGTCTAATACGCGCCCCCTCGATCGAGGGGGTCCAACGGCGGCCGGGTAGCTCAGTTGGTAGAGCAGCGGATTGAAAATCCGCGTGTCGTTGGTTCGATTCCGACCCCGGCCACCATTTCCAAGAG
>Ga0335075_10000806_pt1 | contig 52824 bp, 52 predicted proteins | sample Lox_Sample_24_FD_206723 | JGI IMG/M metagenome (GOLD analysis project Ga0335075, IMG submission 206723) | Soil microbial communities from Loxahatchee National Wildlife Refuge, Florida, United States - Lox_Sample_2.4 | ecosystem: Environmental > Terrestrial > Soil > Wetlands | place: USA... | reverse complement strand
GCGCCGGCGTGATCGCAAGCTGGTCGTTGGGCCTGATCCGCGACACCGGCGCCGTCTTGCTGGACATGAACCCTGATCGGCGCATGGCGGAGAATCTGCGGCAGGCGATCGAGGGCGACGGCGACGCACTCGCCGACCTGCATCTCTGGCGGCTGGGGCCGGGCCATCTTGGGGCGATCCTCTCGGTCGCCACGCGTAGCGCACGTGGTCCGGACGACTATCGCGCCAAGCTTGCGCGGTTCCGTTCGCTGTCGCATCTCACCATCGAAGTGCGGCGCGCCTGACATGACGAGTACGGCGTGCGATGGACAGCGTTTCGCCGCAGGCGGTTGATTCAAGTGCCCACTGTTAGCGGGCGCGCACCGAACGAAATCGCGGCGGCTCCGGTGCGGCGCGATGATTCCGGGAGTCCGGGTTGCGCTTCCGTGATTCCGGATACTAGGAATGCGCTACGGGATCGAAAGGCAGAGCATGCCACATCATCGGTTGCTGGTTGTGCAGCCGCTGCCAGGCATCGGCGACATGCTTTGGCATCTGCCGCATATTCGCGCTTTGGCGCGCCTCGCCGGCGGTCCGGTGACCTTGCTGGCGAAGCCGCGCTCGCTCGCCGATCAGATCTTTGCCGCCGAGGATACGGTGCGCGACATCATCTGGGTGGATCGCAACCCTAAGGGTGGACACGGGTTGCACGATGGGGCGCTGGGCTTGAAGCGCCTCGTCCAGACACTGCGCCGCGGACAATGCGATGCCGCGGTGCTGCTGCACCACAGCGTCTCCCTGGCCTTTGCCGTCTGGGCCGCTGGCATCCCGGATCGTCGCGGCTATGGGATCGGCGCACAGCGGTGGTTTCTCAGTGGCGGCCCGTATCTGACCAAGGCCGACTGGCGCGCGAACCGACCGATGCAGCGCAGCACCTTGTTCTTACGTAGCAGGAATATTTTGCTGGATACGGCGGATTATGCGCTGCCGATCGCCCCGGGAGCGCGGGCAGAGGTGCAGCGACGGCTGCAAGCCGCGCCGCGGTCTCTGGTGGTGCTCGGAATCGGCAGTTCCGAACCAAGCCGCCAATGGGGCGCGCCGCGTTTCGCCGCCTTGGCCCAGGCGTTGCTGGATGCCGGGTGGCCACGTCTTGTGCTGGTTGGCGGCGCTCCAGAGGAGCCGCTGTACCAGGACATCGCCGCGCGGTTGGGTGAGCAAGCGGCGCGCCTGGTTCCGGCTTTGGGCTGGCACCTGGGTGAGACCGCAGCGTTGCTGGCGGAGTCCTGCTTCTATGTAGGCAACGACACCGGCGTTATGAATTTGGCTGCCGCCGTTGGCACGCGGGCCTATGCCTTGTTCGGCACCACGCCGCCGCTGCACCACAGTTCCCACATCGTGCCAATCCTCTCGGAATGGCAGGGGAGTATCGACGGCGCTGCCCGGATAACGCTGGACTCGGTGCTCGCCGCCATTGAACGTGACCGCGGCATGCTGGGGCCGGGCGGCGCATCCGCCGCGGCCGGTGCCACGCGACAGCGAGCAAGCTGACAAACGGTAATCCAGCGGTGAACCGCCGTTGTTCGTGCGGTGTTCGCCGCCGACCTCACGCGATCTTGTAGTTGCGCCGCGCGGCACTGTGTGGGCTGATTTGAACATCCGCCGGCACAGGATTCCCGGGACGCCGGTGGGTTGAGGGAGGCGTGTAGTCCGCTCATTTTCAAGGCTGCACGCGAGAAGACGGTGCTCAACCTGCTGGTCGTCGATGATGACCCGATCGTCTCCGAGACCATGCGGAAGGGCCTTGAGAATTATTGCTGGGCGGATGTCGTCTGTACCGGCACCGGTGCGTCGGCGATCGAGTTGTTGAGAGTGCTGCGTCTTGATGCTGCGCTGGTCGACGCATCGCTTCCCGACATGACCGGGTTCGAAGTGGTTGATTATGCCTGCGAACTCAACATTCCGGCGTTGATTACAACGGGCCATCCCGAGAGCCTGCTGGTGTGCCGGGATTACGGCTATCCGTTTTTGGAAAAGCCGTTTCTGCCCAGCGCTTTGGTGGAACGGACGCAGGCGCTGATTCGGCTTGCGCGGGAGAATGTCGCCATGGTTCGCGCTTCGAATGCACGCGTCAAGCAGGCGGCGCGCGATTCGGGGATGGTTATTGCGGAGGCGCGTCGGCTGGTTGAGGAAAGCAAGGAGAGCAGAGCACTCAGTCAAAAGGTCAGTTGCCTGCTGGGGGGCGGCGGAAGAGACGAAAAGGCGTGACTTGTGCCGTCGCAAGGAGGCGAAGCGGCGATTGCCAGGGACGCAGGCGCTGTCTTCGCGTTCGGTGCGATCGTTCGGGGCAGGACTGGTGACCTAACCAAGCCTGCGGGGCGGGGTGTTATCCCATATCATCCTTTAGTACGATACGCGCTGGCTCTTAGTGGAGCCGGCGGCGAATCGCCGCGACAGCTTCTATTCCGGCGCCCATCGCCACAGCGGCTGCTGTGGCTACAAACAGCCATGTCAGCTCCATGTTCCAGAGCATGATCCATCCCCGCAGCATTCCGGCACCCATTGAACTGTACATCGGCGCGCCTCCAGAGAAGGCCGGGTCGCAGAACCGAAGTGGTTGCTGCAGAACCGCAGTCGTCGCACGTACTTTTTATTCAGTGCGATACTGGACGCGTCTGCGGTGCGAGGCAATGACCTGGATCAATGAGGGCGAAAGCGGCACGAAGATTTTCAATCGTGCGCGGCAACCGCGCGCCCGTACGTACACCGCTGGATCACGCCCGCCCAAGACCGGGGCCGCACGCCATTGTCGCCCAGGGGCGGATCAGCCGTCCAAATGGCGAACCCGCCGCGCAGTGGCGGATCGCTTGCTCCATCGTCAGCCACTGCGGGGCTGGCTGCTTGCCGGCGACGATGACGCTGACGCGCTTCCAGGTGCGCGGGCAGTGGTCTGTCACCCACGGCAGCGTGTTCGCATCTGGCGGCAGATAGTCGCGAATCGTCGCGGGCTTCTTGTTCAGCGCGTGGTCGATGAAGCCGGATTCTGATTGATTGCTGGGCCGCAATTTAAGCGGAAGGCGATGAGCCGGGCGGCCGATACACCGCGTGATGGCGGTGGCGTTGGACGAATCCGCCGTAGCCGTGCAGGAAGCCGCGCAGCTCCCGCTGTTCGATCCGCGCGAGGATGGTGGGGTTGGCAACCTTGTGGGCTTCAGATGCAGGATGGGCGGCACCGTGCCATCCGTCGCCGGGTTAAGGAACTTGTCGCTCGGCCGGAACGTGGCGAGAAGCCTGATCTCTGCCTCTCCGTCACCTACGACGCAGGCGAGGCGCGAGTCCGGACATCGAGATGCAGACGGAGATGTAGTTGGCGGCGCGCCACCAAAGGTCCATTCTGCGGAGCAGCGCATCCTGCTGCGTTGCGGCGGGCTGCGGCTGTGGGGTTGTCTGGTCCATGTTGCCCTCCGGGCGATATGCGGGGAGCGTCCGTGCGGGCGGTTGCGCTGCCCGCCTTTGCTGGGGCGCCTTTGCCGGGGCGGTGGCGTTGCGGTGCAAAGCTCCGATATAATGTTTTCGTGGGTACCGGGCCGAACCGGAAACAGGGCGGAGCGGTGCCGGACTCAAGCCGAATACAGGGAAGACGCCGCGGCATGAAAAAAGAGGACTGGGAGATTCCGGCCAATTTGCAGCCCGATCCGGACGATTACTCGTTCGACCTGGAGCGTGCACTGAACGCGGTGGTGAGCCTGAAAACCTACGTCCCGGCCGATGCGTTCACCGCCAATACGCTCGGCACCGAGCGGAGCGGGTCCGGGGTGGTGATCAGCGACAAGGGGCTGATCGCGACGATCGGCTACCTGATCACGGAGGCGGAGACGATCTGGATCACCTCCAACAACAAGCGGGCGGTGGCCGGGCACGCGTTGGCCTATGACCAGGAATCCGGGTTCGGGCTGGTGCAGGCGTTGGGGCGGCTGGACATGCCGACGCTCGAACTGGGCAATTCCGACGCGCTGAAGCTGGGCGACACGCTGGTGTTCGCGGCCGGCGGGGGGCGGCATCACGCGATCGAGACCCGGCTGGTGGGGCGGCAGGAATTCGCGGGCTACTGGGAATATGTGCTGGACGACGCGTTCTTCACCGCGCCGGCGCATCCGTTCTGGGGCGGCGGCGGACTGGTCGGCAAGGACGGCAAGCTGATGGGGATCGGTTCGCTGATCCTGCAGCAAGGCGACCGCAAGGGCCGGCGGCTGGACATGAATATGGTTGTCCCGATCGGATTGCTGGCGCCGATTCTGCAGGACCTGACGACCTATGGCCGGGTGAACCGGCCGGCGCGGCCATGGCTTGGCATGTATGCGACTGAACTGGAGGCCGGCGAGGCGCTGGTGGTCGGCGGACTGGCGGATAACGGTCCGGCCGAACAAGCCGGCGTGCAGGCCGGCGACCGCATCCTGTCGGTGAATGACGAGGAAGTGCCTGACCTGGCAGGTCTGTGGCGCCGGGTATGGGCATCCGGCAGCGCGGGCGCGGAGGTGCGGCTGCGCGTGCTGCGGGAAGGCGGGGCGATGGGGATCACCGTCCGCTCCGCCGACCGGACGCGATACCTGAAGTCGCCGAGCCTGCACTAGCGACAGCGGGACAGCCACCGACACTGGGTGCGAGCGCCTGCCTCGTGCGGGCGCAGTAATGCAGGGGGAAGCTGCATCATGGCCGATACCGATCGCCCAGCCGCTCTCCGTGGCGCCGACGTCGCGCCGCGTGCTCGCCCAACCGGGTACCCCGCCGATCTCGCCGCGCGCGTTGCGGGCCGTGAGAAGCGGCAACTGGGTGACGTGTTTGGCCTGAGCATATTCGGGGTGAACCTGACCCGGCTGGCACCGGGCGCGTGGTCTGCGCTGCATCACCGGCATGCGAAACAGGACGAGTTCATTTACGTGCTGGAGGGCGCGCCGGTGCTGGTTACCGACGCCGGGGAAACGCAGCTTGCGCCGCGCATGTGCGCCGGATTTCCGGCCGGCGGCTCGCCGCATCATCTGGAGAACCGCGGCGACAGGGATGTGCTGATCCTGGAAGTGGGCGACCGCAGCGCAGGGGATGCGGTGTTCTATCCCGACGATGACCTGGCTGCGGCGATGGGGCCGGACGGGAAATGGCGCTACACGCGAAAGGATGGCACGCCGTTATAGCGAGCCCGACAGCACAATGGCATCGCCGCGCCAGCGTAGCTTTGCGCCCCGTCGGCGATTGCAATCGCGGGGCTGAGCACTTCGGCAATCGTGGCGGGGCGAAACGTCCGCTTCAAGCGCTCAATCGCCGCTTGCGCGCGGGCCAAATTCGAGCCTCCGTACACGGCCTGTACAACCCTCTCGTCGCAGAGGAATGTGGTTCGCCGGGGTTCGTTGCGCAAGGTCAATTGCGCAGATGGGCGCTACCGCTCCGTTTCGTCTGAATCGGGTTCTACTTCGATGTCCTCGCCGATCGCGTCCGCGTCGTCCTCGAGGTCGCCGGCGTCCTCCAGCACGTCCTCGTCTTCGACCTCTTCCACGCCCTCGACTTCGATATCCGCCTCCTCGACGCCCGGCGCCGGGACGGGCTTCTTCGGCCGCCGATCCTCCACCACGTTGCCGCCGCCGCTACGCCGAGGACGCGGTTGCTCGATCGGTTGCTCGGTGCCGCATTTCGGGCAGATCGCGGGCTGCTTCAGCAGGTCGTAGAATCGGGCGCCGCACGCGACGCACACGCGCTTGATGCCGAGTTCGGGCTTCACCATCGGGTAGTAGCCTTGTCAGTCGGGTCGGAGAAAGCGCGGCGCCATGCCATCGCGGCGCGCGGCTGTCAAATCGCCTCGCGGCATGCTACCCGGCCGCGATAGAGACGCCGAAAGCGCTGTGCCGACCCGGGAAACACACCACATGGATGCCATTATGGACGCCGTTGGCCGCAAGCTGATCTCGCGCCGCGCGACCGCGCCGCTGACCGGCACCATCACCGTTCCCGGCGACAAGTCGATCAGCCATCGCGCTTTGATGTTCGGCGCGCTGGCGGTGGGCGAGACCCGCATCACCGGCTTGCTCACCGGCGAGGACGTGCTGCGTACCGCCGCCGCGATGCGTGCGCTTGGCGCCGAGGTGGTGCACGACCCCGATGGCACCTGGCGGGTGGCCGGCCGCGGCATCGGCGGCCTGTGCGAGCCGGACGACGTGCTGGACATGGGCAATTCCGGCACTGCGGCACGGCTGCTGTGCGGCATCCTTGCGAGCCATCCGATCTTCGCCGTGATGACGGGCGATGCCAGCCTGCGCCGCCGCCCGATGCGCCGGGTGATCGACCCACTGACCGCCTGCGGTGCCCGCTTCGCCGCGCGCGAGGGCGGGCGCCTGCCGCTGGCGGTGGAGGGCGCACGCGACGCACTGCCTCTGGAGTACCGCGTGCCGGTGCCGTCGGCGCAGGTGAAGTCGGCGGTGCTGCTGTGCGGGCTGAACGCGCCGGGAATCACCCGCGTCGAGGAACCGGAGGCCACGCGCGACCACAGCGAGAACATGCTGCGGCATTTCGGCGCGACGGTGCAGGTGACGGCGGACGGGCGGGCACGGGTGATCGAACTGCACGGCCAGCCGGAACTGCGCGCCGCCGATGTGGCGGTGCCGGGCGATCCGTCCTCGGCGGCGTTCCTGACGGCAGCGGCGTTACTGGTGCCGGGGTCGCGGTTGACGATCCAAGGGGTGGGGCTGAACGAGACCCGCTGTGGGGTGTTCGCGACCTTGGCCGAGATGGGCGCCGACATCGCCACGGAGAACCCACGGGTGGAGGGCGGCGAGCCGGTCGGCGACCTGGTGGTGTCGCATGGACCGTTGCGCGGCGTCGATGTGCCATGGGAACGCGCGCCCTGGATGATCGACGAGTACCCGATCCTGGCCGTGATCGCGTCGCGTGCCGCCGGCACCACGCGCATGCGCGGCCTGAAGGAATTGCGCGTAAAGGAGAGCGACCGGCTTGCCGCGACGGCGGCCTTGCTGGCCGTGAATGGCGCACAGGTCGAGGTGGAAGGCGACGACCTGGTCGTGCATGGCGACAGCCGGCCGCTGCCCGGTGGCGGGCTGGTGGCGACGCACATGGACCATCGCATTGCCATGGCAGCCCTGGCGCTGGGGGTGGCGACCGCTGAGCCGGTGACGGTGGACGATGCCGGCTTCATCGATACCAGCTTCCCCGGGTTCGTCGCGCTGATGAACCAGGTTGGCGCAGGGCTGGCGCCGGCGTGAGCGTGCGGCCGATCATTGCCATCGACGGTCCCGCCGCAGCAGGCAAGGGCACGCTTGCGCGACGGATCGCGGCGGCACTGGAGCTGCCGTATCTGGATACCGGGTTGCTGTATCGCGCGGTGGGCCGGCGCGTGCTGGATAAAGGTGGCGATCCGGCCGATCCGGCCACCGCCGAGGCAGCCGCTGGTGCCCTGCTTCCCGCGGATCTGGAACGCCACGACCTGCGCGGCCCGCAGGCCGATGCCGCCGCGGCGGCGGTCGCGGCCATCCCGGGCGTGCGTGCGGCGCTGCTGGCATTCCAGCGCAATTTCGGTGCCGCACATGGGGCGGTGCTGGACGGCCGCGACATCGGCACGGTCATATTTCCCGACGCGCCGGTAAAACTGTTCGTCACCGCGAACCTGGAGGAACGGGCACGGCGCCGCTGGCTGGAATTGCGCGCCAAGGGCACGAGCGCTGTCTTGGACACCGTGACGGAGGAAATGCGTCTGCGTGATGCCCAGGACGCGGCGCGCGTCGCGGCGCCGCTGCGGCCGGCCGATGATGCTGTACTGCTGGACACGACGGATCTTGATGCGGACGCGGCATTCGATGCGGGGATGCGGGCGGTGCAAGAGAGACTGCCTGCCCTTGGCCGCTAGGCCGCTCCGGCTGCTCTCCAGATGCTTTGGTCCGCGTGCCATGAGGCGTCGAGCTCCGGAGCGCGGCGCAGGCTGAGCATTCGGCATGTCGATCAGTTCGTCGAGGAAGGCTTTGTCCGCATCGACAACGCCTTTCCGCGCGCCATCGCTGATGCCGGCCTCGCTGCGCTATGGCAGGCCGTCGGGTGCGACGCGGACGATCCGGCGACCTGGACGCGCCCCGTCGTGCGTGTCTGGCCCGAGAACGACCAGGACGGCACCCAGCCCATCGCGTTTCGCGAAGCAGCCACTACGCCCGTGCTTTACGATGCGTTTGACAAGTTCGCAGGGCGGGGAAGATGGAAGCCGCGCCCCAACGTGGGCACGTTTGTGGCGAGGTTTCCCTGGATGAAACGTCGCAGCGCCGACCCTGCTCGTCCTGGCCGGGCTTGACGGGTTGTTTCTTGTTAGAGTGCCAGCGGCGAACAATCTCGATCGGAGCAGTGCACGGTCCGTCCGTGGGCCTTCTCGATCAGGATTGTTTCGTCGCTTTGCTCCTCGCGTAATAGTTAAGGCAGCGCCATCCGCGTCTCACGTTTCACTGATTCCTGGTTCTGGCGGACAGGCGCATGGGTTCCTTCTGCTACACCTTCGCCGCTTCGAACAATCCCACATCAATACTGAAGCTGCCGTCAGGCTCGATCGCGAAGTGCCGCGCGACGCTGTCGGATGCCAGCGCCTGCAATGCACGGATCGCCTGCGCGCGCACGGGCGGCGTTTGCATACGCTCGATCCACACCGCGAAGACCAGGCGGATTCGAAACGGCCGGGTGATGCCCGCCACCAGGCCGGCACGGGCCATCGCATCCTCCCACTCGGCGCGCGAGCGGCTGCGGACATGCGAGGCGTCGCGCAGGATCTCGACGGCCTGCAGCCAGGTGTCCAGATGCGCCGGACCTGGCGAGATACTATCGACGATTCCCATTGTCCCACCCGGTTTCAGCACGCGCGCCGCCTCGCGCACGCCAGAGTCGAAATCGCGCCAGTGGTGCGCGCTGTAGCGGCTCAGGACGAAATCGAAGCTGGCATTGGCAAAGGGGAGATGTTCCGCCGTCGATTGCTGCGTCGCGACGTTGTCGAGGCCGCGTTCGCTTGCGGCGCGCGCCACCACGTCCAGCATCTCCGGCAGCAGGTCGCACGCCACCACGGAGCGCACGCGCGGTGCGACGGCGAAGCTGACATGGCCGGCGCCGCAGCCAAGGTCCAGCACTGTTGCGTCCGGCCGGTCTTGTACGAGTGCGGCGAGCGCTTCCAGGTCGGCACCCTGTGCATGCACGGCGCTGGCCAGGTAGGCGCTGGCACGCGATCCGAACTGGTCGCCCACCAGGGCTTCGTGGGGTTTCTGCTGCATGGGATCCTCCCGGAACGGTTCGCGGCGGCATGCGCGGCTGGTTTGTTGCCTTAGCGGGAAGAGAACACCTGTTTAAGCGGGGCAGTTATACGGGTATAAATCCTGCCATGATCGAGACGCGATCCCCCGCGCAGCGACGCGAGCTGGGCGCCTTCATTCGCGCGCAGCGGGAACGATTGGACCCGGCGTCGACCGGCCTGCCGGTGGCGAGCCGTCGGCGGACGCCGGGACTGCGCCGCGAGGAAGTCGCGCAACTCTGTGGGCTGAGCACTACCTGGTACACGTGGCTGGAGCAGGGGCGAGACGTATCGGCATCACCGTTCGCACTGGCACGGATGGCGGCGACGTTGCGGCTGGGCCGGGCCGAGCGCGCCTACCTGTTCGAACTGGCAGGCAGGCGCGATCCCGACGACGGGGCAGGGGAGGCGGATGACGTGCCGCCGGCGGTGCAGGCCTGCGTCGAGGCGATCCAGGCGCCGGCCTATGTGTTGGACCGTTTCTGGACCGCGCGCTGCTGGAATGCCGCGGCGGCGGATCTGTTCTCCGGCTGGCTGGATGGTGATGAGGATCGCAACCTGCTGCGCTTCGTCTTTCTGCATCCAGGCGCGCGGACGCTGATCTGCGATTGGGAGGCGCGTGCGCATCGCGTGGTGGCGGAGTTCCGCGCCGCCGCCAGCGCGCATGTCACCGATCCGCCAATGCATAGCTTCATCGAGGCGGTGCGCCGCGCGAGCGCAGACTTCGCGACGTTGTGGGATCAGTACGGGGTGTTGGACCGCGAGGGCGGCGAGCGCCGGTTCAACCACCCGCGCCACGGATTGCTGCGTTATTCGCAGGTGACGTTCGATGTGGCGGGCCGGGCGGATTTGAAACTGACGATGCTGGTGAATGAAGCACGGGAGCCGCGATCGGTGTCCGGCTGAGATGCCGGCGCGGATTGGACGGCGGGGGCGGTTCGGCAGTGGTCCAAGCCGGCTGCGCCGGTCCCGGCTATGAACGTCCGGCGCAACTGGAGAGGTTAGGACATGCCGCCACCGATCGGCCCCGAGGTCGATGCCACGCCGCGTCCCTTGCCGGCGCGGGTGCCAATCCAGGGGCACTATGTTGTGCTGGAGCCGCTGCATGTGCGGCATACCGAGGACCTGTGGGGCGCGGCGCAGGCGGCCGATGACAGTTGGACCTATCTGGGGTGCGGGCCGTTTGCCTCGGTGCAGGCGATGGCCCGCTATGTCGGCGATTTCGCGGTGGAGCAGGATCGCGTGGCGTGGGCGGTGCGGCCGATCGATGGCGGACGGGTCTCGGGGTGGCTGTCGTTGCTGGACATTCAGCCGAAGCATGCGTCGATCGAGCTGGGCAGTATCTGGTTCGCGCCGCGGATGCAGCGCACGCGGGCGGCGACCGAGGCGATGTTCCTGCCGCTGCGGCTTGCGGCGGACGAGCTTGGCTATCGGCGGCTGGTGTGGAAATGCAACGCGCTGAACGCGCCGTCCAAGCGTGCCGCGGAACGGCTGGGGTTTGTGTATGAGGGGCGGCACCGAATGCACGTCGTGGTCAAGGGACGGCAGCGGGATACGGATTGGTACAGCATCGTTGGGGGTGAGTGGCCGCGTTGCCGCGATGCGCTGGCGGCGTGGCTGGATCCGGGGAATTTTGGGGTGGATGGGGTGGCGGTGCGGGGGGTGAGGGAGCTGCGTCTTGGGTGAGCGGCAGTCTGTTGTCTTCGACTTCAGGCATTTCCATCCGGCCGGGACCGCGGAAAAATGCAACCGCAGACGGAGGCAAACACGATGTCATTGCGAGGAGCGCAGCGACGAAGCAACCTCGTTAGAACCTGAGCGATGGAGAGGCTGTTTGAACGGGATTGCTTCGTCGCTGCGCTCCTAACAAGAAAGAAGGGAGGATTTTGCTCCGGCCTCCACCAGACGAAGGAAATTCTTTCATCCAGCCGCGGGTCGGCCGCTAGGCCGGTGGGCAACTCGCAATGACATTCTTTCCGCGTCCGTCTGCGGTTGCGTTTTCTTACCGCGGGTGCGGTTAATTCACATATCCACCACCGATCCATCCTCATGCGGCCGCATCCGGATCGGCCGCGGGCGGTAGAGGAATTTGCGTTCCACATCGGCCACCAGTTCCACCCCGATTCCCGGTCCATCGGGAATCGCGATGAACCCGCCCATCTGCTCCGCCAGTCCCGTTGCCAGGCCCGCGCCGAGCAAGTCCGTGCTGCCGTCCAGCTCCGGCGTGCGCGACGGATATTCCTGAATCGCGAAATTCGGGATGCAGGCGGCAATCTGCAGGCACGCTGCGGTGGAGACGGGCGACAGCGGGTTGTGCGGCACGATCCAGGCATCGTGCGCCTCGGCGATCGCCGCGATCTTTTTTGCCCCGGTGATGCCGCCGCACAGGCACACGTCTGGCCGCAGATACTGCACCGCGTTGCGCGTCAGCAGCGTCTGGAACTGGTACAGGCTGGTGAAGCGCTCTCCGGTGGCGATCGGGATATGGATGTGGCGGGCAACCTCTGCCATCGCATCGAAACTGTTGGGACGCAGCGGGTCTTCGAAGAACATCGGCGTGTATTGCTCGATGCCGCGGCCGAGCGCGATCGCTTCCGGCGGCGTCAGGCGGCGATGGATCTCGATGCACAGATCGACTTTCGGGCCGACGGCCTCACGCAGCCGGCGGACGTTGTCGATGGCTTCCCCGATGCGCGCGGCATGCGGTTTGTAGAATGGCGTGCTCTCGTCTTCGTCGAGCAGGGGATTGAGGTGGCCGAGCGCGGTGAAGCCGGCCTCCTTCAGGCGCACCGCCTCCTCCAGCAGCGTATCGATCGTGCGCCCTTTCACATGCCCGTAGAGCCGCGCCTTGTGGCGCATCCGTCCGCCGAGCAATTCGTAGACCGGCACGCTGAATGCCTTGCCCTTGATGTCCCATAACGCGATGTCCAGCGCCGAGACCGCGCCGGTGATTGCGCCGCCGGTGAAATGGTTGGCGCGCAGCATGACGTTCCAGTGGTGCTCTATGGGGAACGGGTCCTTGCCCACCAGGTAGTCGCCGTATTTGGCGATCGAAGCGGCGGAGGCTTCGAGCTGGCCCCAGGTTCCGGACTCGCCCAGGCCGGTGATGCCGGCATCGGTGTGGATGCGGACGTAGAGGAAGCGGTCCAGCAGCAGCGGCTCGACCTTGGTGATTTTCATGGTGGCCTTTCCTTCCTTCGAATTGGCATTGCCGGCGCGGTCATCGACCCCGCTGTCGTTGCCTACGGTGTCATTGCCTACGCGGTGACTGCCCACGCGGTCATTGCCACGCTGTCATTGCTAATTCGGTCATTGCCCAGGCTGTCATTGCGAGGAGCGTAGCGACGAAGCAATCCCGATCGAGTGGCGCTCGGACCGTTCGTGTGCCCGTTTGGGCGAGATTGCTTCGTCGCTCCGCTCCTCGCAATGACATTGGCTCCACTCCTCGGAATGACACTGGCTCCGCTCCTCGCCACGACATTATGGGTGCGGCCTTGGACGCCGGTGGCCGGATGCGGTTAACCTGCCGGCATCAGAACCTCCCGATCCCGAACCACCACAGGAGAAGCGTCATGCCCAGCGACTACCCGTTGCCATTAGGCGATCTCGCCAGCCTCGGCTTCGCCGCGAAGCCGATCGAACATCTCGACCGGCTCATCAAGCAGCATATCGAGGAAGGCCGCTACCCCGGCGCGCAGATTGCCCTGGCGCGGCACGGGCAGCTCGCCTTGTTCCGCACCTATGGCAACGCAAGGAGCGAACCGACCAAGGTTCCCGCCGCCAACGACACACTGTTCCTGCTGTTTTCCCAGACCAAGGTGCTGACCAGTTCCGCGGTGTGGACGCTGGTGGAGGAGGGAAAACTCTCCTTCATGGACAAGGTCTCCGACCATCTGCCGGAGTTCGCCGCGCGCGGCAAAGGCGACATCACGCTGGAGCAGGTGATGACTCACCAGGGCGGGTTTCCCAATAACAACGTCAGCAAGGCGACGTGGACGGACCATGCGCGGATGCGGGCGGAAGTGTGCGATTTCTCGCTCGACTGGACGCCGGGTTCGAAACTGCAATACCACGGCCAGGCGGCGCACCTGGTGCAGGCGATGGTGATCGAGGCGGTCACCGGCCAGGATTATCGCGATGTGATCCGCCAGCGGGTCATCGAGCCGCTCGGTCTGGGCGAGGACATCTTCGTCGGCGTGCCGACGCAAGCGCAGGTTCGCTGCGCCGATACCTATGGGCCGGAGCCGCGCGACAATTCGCCCGAGTTCCGCGCCGCGGGTTTGCCCAGCGGCGGCGGATACGCGACGGCGCGTGGCATGGCGGCATTTTACCAGATGCTCGGTCACGGCGGGCGGCTCGGCAATGTGCGCCTGTTCTCGCCGCGGCTGATCGCCTACGTGTCGCGCAGCCACACCGGCGATCGTCCCGACGTGCAGATGGACGGCATTCCGATGCATCGTGGATTGGGACCGCATGTGCGCGGCGAGAGCGACCGCATCCGCGGCCTCGGCACGATCGGGGCGCCGGTGACGTTCGGACATGGCGGCGTCGGGTCGTCTTATTCCTGGGCCGATCCGAGCAGTGGGGTGTCGTTCACGTATTTGACGAATTACGTGTATCCCGATCCGTGGCACTCGGCGCGGTTGGATCGCGTGGCGAACCTGGTGCATGCGGCCATCGATTGAGACCGCGCCGGAAGTGGCGTCCTCCGTGGGGTGCCCCCCTCCCCCGCCGTCAGCGACCCCTGCCGCGTCGCGCGCAGGACATTTTCCGCGGCACGTTCAACCCCATGTGGACTGATTTGGCGGCGGCGACCAGACGCCGTTTCAAATGCCTTCCATAGGGTCGCCCATTGATTGCGCAATTTTCCAAGTGGCATAGGAGGGGACGGGGTGAGGCGCGGCCTCGCGCGCATATCTCAAATTATCGCGTGTCGCATCGGCGCGCATGGTGACGGAGGTACCGCAGCATGGCCAAGATCGGTCGCAACGACCGCTGCCCGTGCGGCAGCGAAAAGAAATACAAGCATTGTCACGGTCGTTTCGCCAGAACGGGACACAGCCTGCCAGGCTCGGATACGACAGATGAAGATTCCATCGATGCGCCGCAACGCACCGCCACCCTCCAGGACTTCTGGATCGAGTTCCATCGGGCCATAAGCTTCGCGAACGAAGGCTTGTACTTGCCGGCGATCGAGATCGTGGAGTCGCTTTATGCAAACCCCAAAAAGCGCCAGTTCGATCCGGATCGCAATCTCGACTACACCTACGCGGTTCTGTTGCAGCAATCGCCGCGCGGCCAGGACGATCTGCTGCTGTCCGTTAAACTGCTTCGCGGCCTGATCGATCGCCCGGGCGGGGGCGCAGGCAAGCGCGACAACGCATTGATCCGAGCAGAATTGGCGAGCGGTCTCATTCTGCTGAACAAATTCGCGTCGGCCGCCGATATGGCCCGGCAGGCAATCGCGCGGGCGGCGCCGGCGAGTCCGGCTCGTTCCCTCGCCCAGCAGAACCTGGGGCGCGCGCTGCATGAGCAAAACCAATTCGATGATGCGGAGCCGGTATTTCTCGAAATGATCGATTCCGCGCTGGCCGCCGAACGGCTTGTCCAGGCCGGGATTGCCGCCGAGTGGCTCGCCCGCATCGCCCTTCGGCGCCTGAACCGGGAGGTTGCGGCGGCCTGGTGCGCGTTGACGCGCGACGTCTATCGGATGACCGCCCCCCAACATCTGCAATCGGCGAGCGATGTCTTGGCAGAGGTCGGCCGCGGCGTACCGCCGGCACCGCTCAATGCGCTGCCGCTGCAAGCCCGCACGCTGCGCGATCGGACACCCCCTGGCGGCGAACTCGGCGAATGGGCGGGCATTCATCTGGACAGCATGCAGGTTGACCTGGGCGCGCTGCGGCAGATCGCCGACCTGCCTCATGATCAGGAAGCAGCCTTGCTCATTCCTGTTCTTCCCGAGGCGAAACAAATCGCCGGCCAGTTCGGTGCCCTGCTGGCCGCGGAGTCTGGGAGCATTATCCCGCACGATTGGGCTGACGATGTCATCGCCACGCTGCTCCGGGAACTGTGGCCGGAGCACGCCGAGGCGAGCCTCGCCCGGCAGCGCGCTGGAGGGACCGGCAGGTGGGAGAGCACAATCGTCAATGGCCCGCCATCCTTCCGTTGGCGCTCGGCAGGCGCCGCCCCGGCCGCATTTGGCAATGAGTTCAGAATGCTCGCGGTCTTGTTCCTGGCCGGCGTGAAGGGACGCATGGATAAGGTTCTTGAACTGTCCAATCTGCTGAAACGTCACGGATTCAGCCAGTCGACGGGACCGCAATTCATAAATCTCTCCAACCGCGCGTGGCCGCGCCCCGTCCATGCCGCGATGATTGCGCATGGCCAGGCGGCAGCGGGCGGCGACATGGGACCCGCGCATCTCGCCGAAGACGTGACGCGCATTCGTGTTGCGCTGCCTGCCGAAAACCGCGACGCGTTCATCCGGCTTGGATGTCGGCCCGATGAAGCCGACTGCCTCGACCGGGGAGGCCTGATCGCACTGAAGGCCACCGAGCTCGTGCCGCCCGGTGGGGGTGCACCAAGGTTCATCGGAACGACGCCACTGAATGAAATCAACGTTGCGAATCTTCCCGCAGCCGAGCTCAAGCCTGATGAGACCCGCCCCTTCTTCGTGATCGACCGCGAGTACAACACGTGGTTTTTCGCACCGTCACCCGCACAACCGGATATGGCCGTCTATGGCGTCAACAACGCGCTGTTCCGCGATCATTTCGCGCCGTTCCATGCGCAGGTCGACATAGTCGGGTCGGTTCGCAGCAAGCATTATGCGGTGCCGATCATCGAAATTCGCTCTTGTGACGAACTTGCTCGGATTACGGGCCTGCTGGATGCTGCCGCGGATCGGCTGAAACCTACCAAACACGTCGCCCCGGACGCACGGGTCTGGTACCGCGGACAAACAAGAAGCTATTTGCTGCAACGGCCGGAGCTCGTGAGCCGGTTTCTGTTTGGTCGTCCCGGCGTGCAGGAACCGTCACTGCCAGGCGCCGCCCCGCGCAGAAGATTGAACTACTTCAAAGTACATTCGTTTCTTTCCACGATGCTCCAGGCCGAGATTTACCGCCGAGGCAGCCGGCACGGCGAGCCATTTGACCTGACCTATGAAAGATGGAGGGAACTGGCGTCCTCCCCGGGGTCCTGGGACCTTGGCGTGATGGCCTTGGCCCAGCACTATGGCATCCCCACCACCGGCATCGACGTCACGCACGATCCCGGCGTCGCATTGTGGTTCGCTACGAACGCATTGAAGAGGCGTGAAGACGGGCAATACACCTATCGCGAACTGTCCGCCCGTAACTGGCCGTCATCGACGGCCGACTGGCCGGTCATCTACGCGATCTTGCCCGTGGTTCACAGCCTCGACGGTGCGATCCGCGATATCGATCTGCTCAAGCCGCTCGGCATTCACGCATTGCGCCCCGCCCGGCAAAAAGGCGCGTTCTTCATGGGGGCAACCGGCCTCCATCGGAACCGCCTTGCAGAAGCACTGGTCTGCGTGCTGCGTCTTGCACCGGGAGCCTGGGAGTCGGGCTATGGCTATCGGCAGCTTTTTCCTCCCGTCGAGGAAGATGAGATGTATGCATGGATGATCGATTTGCGGGCGCGTTATACGCATGGCGATATCGGGGGCTTGCTTGCCGAGATCCCGTCCTACGATTAAGGCACCGCAGGCGGCCTGCATCCCCTGGATCGTTTAGATGGCGACTTGCGCTGACAGGTGCCGGGCGAGGAGGGTAGCGGCAAAACAATCCGGCATTTGGCAGACGACACCGGGTCACCGGGCGGGGACTGCTTCGTTCCCGCACATCCCGCGGCGGGAAGGGGCAGGCTGGACGGCACCCTAACTCAAACTTCCCGGATAATCCTGCCAGATGCCCGGTTCCAACTTCAGGTGCGTCTCGGGCGGATACGTCTCGCGCCAATAGGCCGCGCACGCCGCGCCGGTCGGGTTCCATAGCGCGGGCATGCTGCACAGGTAGCCGAGGAAATCGTCCAACCCTTGCAGCCGGTCGCACCAGCCGACGCCCTGCGGATGCAGCGTCATGTGGAACAGCCGGCCGCGCTGATACTGGGCGTCGAATTCGCTCTTCCAGTTGCGCAGCAGCATGTCGATGTTTTCGAGGCCGGTGCCCTTGCGCGGGAACAGCAGGAAGAACTGGTCGTCGAAATGGTAGTAGTAGGGGAGTGTCAGCATGGCGCGGCGCTCGGCGAAATCGCTGACCCAGTAATGCGGAATGTCGTCGGCGAGGCCGTTGCCGAAATAGGTGTAGCCGGCCTCGATCAGCAGATCGATCGTATGCGGGCTGATCGTGCCGCCGGCGAATGGATCTTCCTGTCGCGGCAGGGAAAACCAACCCGCCGGCCGCTGCCCCGCGATGTCGGTCAGGATCTGCGTCGTCTGTTGCAGGCGGGTCTGCTCTTCCTCGCGCGACAGGGTGCTGACGTCCTCGTGGCGCAGACCCTCGGCGGCTATTTCGTGTCCGTCTTCCTGAAGTGCACGCAGGCGGTTGCCGTATACCGGCGCCATGGCCGCCGGGACGGCGAAGGTCGCCTGCAATGCGTGGCGGCGCAGGACAGCGAGAAGCTGGGTCAAACCGTCATGCCGTGCGAATGTCGCGGCCGGACTTGCGATGTCCTTTGCGGTGATGCCCGCCGGTCCAGACGCCACGCTGAGGTCGATGGTGATCTGGACACAACAGCGATTGCCGTCCGGCCAGTGCAGGTCGGCGTCCATCAAGCCGATTTCGTCGGAGATCGTATAGCCATCCTTCCAGGGCATCGCACGCTCTTCCTTCAGCCGAGCCTGGGCGGGGCGACTGTGAGGCAATGCCGCGCCACCGCCTCGCAGGTTGCGAACCACACGCCGGGGAGCGATTTCATCCTGGCGATCAGCCGGTCCATCATCGCGATGCGCAGCGCACGGCCGGAGACGAACGGGTGCATCACCACGTTGAGGTAGCCGCCGGCGTTGTATTGCTGGCGGAACGCGGCCCACCACATGTCGAACACGCGCTCGGGATCGCTGATGCGCTGTGCTGCGTTGCCGCTGCCGAGCCAGGCGAAGCTGAAGAACATGGCGTCGTCGATGGCGTAGTGGAACGGCAGGTTCAGCATCGTGCTGTCGGCGGCGGAATCGTCGTCGCGGACGTAATAGGGAAGCTGGGAGGCGGAGTCCTCCGACGTGTAGAGGAAGCCTTCGCGCTGCAGCAGGGCGCGCGTGTGGCTGCTGCGCGTGCCGACGGGACGGCGGCCTGCGATCTTTTCCAGCGCCGCTGTCGTTTTCAGCAGGTGGTCGTGTTCCAGCTCCGGTTCCTTCGGGACGCGATGTTCCCACATGTGGTCGGCAATCTCGTGGCCGGCGCGCCCGACGGCATGCATTGCCTGCGGATAGAGCTCGCAGACACGGCCGGGGGTGAAGATCGTGGCCTTGACGTTGTGGGACTGGAAAAGCTCGAGCAAGCGCCAGATGCCGACGCGTCCGCCGAATTCGCCCTTGGCGAGCTGCATCGGCGGTTCGTGAAGCAGGCGGCGCAGCAGCATGGCGTCGAAATCGACGGTGAGGTTCACCGCGATGCGGGCGTCGTCGGGCCAGCCGATGCGGCTGATGAACTGGTGGCGCGCGTCGTAGCGCTGTGCCGCCCCGGCGAGTTCAGTCACATCGTCGATCATCGCCTTTGCCTCCACCCGGCTGCGAATGAGGTGTAGGACCCGGGCAATGCCGCCGCAAATCGCCGCGGGTACCGCCGATGCGTTGGGCTATTTCGACAGGGAATTGATGAACGTGCCGAACGCGTCGTTCACCTTCTGTGTGGCCTGATTCAGGACATCGATGTTCTGCTGCACGGTTCCGCCATCCTTGCCGCCGATGTGGCAGGAGGGGTCCTTCTGATAGAGCATTGGATAGTGGATCTTGTTCAAACAGGTATTTATGTTCCGCAGCATCCAGTTCATGTCCACGAGCTGCGCCTCGGTCGCTTTACCGAAGTATTTTTCGGTCAGCAATATGTTGAGCATGTAGTCGCCGTTCCATGCGATCACGCTGTCGTTGTAGCGCTTCCAGGCTTCGTCCTGGTCTGCCTGCGGGAAACCGTCTGCGACGTCGCCGGCGTAACGCGATATCCAGAATACCCGCTGAGAGACGAGGCGCGTCATCTGGCGCACGAACTCGCCTTCGGCATTTTGCTCGGCCAGGACCGACGCCTCGGTCTTCCTCAGGCCAAGGTCTTCCAGGACCTTCTGCCAGGAGTCGAGCAATGTGACCGTCGCGGCGCTGCCCGCCGCCAGCGAACCAAGGATGACAGCGATGTGCGACTTCCTGGCCGAATGGCGGCGGAGACTCGAGGCGGCCGGTTTGGCGTGCGGCGGTGGCTATGTCCCCGACACGACGAAACCCTTTCCGGACGTTCGTCAGCCATCTTGTGTCGAAAGCAAACCAGTCGGGGTACGTTGCGATTGTCAACCGGTGCGCGTTTGCGCCCGGTGCGCGTTCGCGCCCGGTGTGCGTTCGTGCCCGGTGATCCCGTGTTAGCCGGTTGGCGCCAAATCCAGCCGCACGATCTCGGGATTGCCGCCCAGTGGCGGGAAGCGCTTCAGGATCAGCGGATCATGCCCCGGGATCACGTGATCCGGCCCATCCGCCAGGTCGTTCAGGATATCGAAGCCGCGCAGCATGCGCGCCACATCCACCACCACGGGGAACGGATTGCGTCCGCGGATGTTGCGCCATAGATGCGTCGCATCACCGGCCAGCACCACCCAGCCGCGTTCGGTGGGCACCCGGATCGACTGGATTCCGCCGGAATGTCCGCCGATCAGATGCAGGGTGATGCCGGGCGCGATTTCCACCGTCCCGGTGTGAACATGCATCCGGTCGGCATAGAGCGCGCGCACGGCGCTCTGCACGTCGTCCACGTCGAACGGACGGCGCAGGAACGGCTGGCACATGCACGGGCCGGTGCAGTAGGCCATCTCCTCCGCCTGGATGTGGAATGTGGCCTGGGGGAAGTACTCCATGCCGCCCGCGTGGTCCCAATGCATGTGAGTCAGAACGACGTCCTTCACCTCGGCCGGCTCGATGCCGGCGTTGCGGAGCGCGACATCGGGCGTGCACAGCATTTCCCGCCCGCGCCGGCTGGCGCTGATCGGGTTGAAGCCGGTGTCCATCACGATCGTGCTGCCCTGGCCTCGAATGGCGAAGACGAAGAAGTCGAGCGGGTCGGGAGCGGCGTGGTCGTCCGGGATGATGAAGTTCTGATACTGCATCCGGCCGTCGAAGATGCCGTAACGCAGGGCGAGTACTTCGTAGGTGACGCCCGGGTGCGATGCCATGATGGTGCCTCCTGTCGCGATGTGCGGGGGCAGCTTATCGCGGGCTGCGGGGGGTGCGGAATGAATCGGCGGTAGGCGGTCGCGCGGGGTGGCGTTGCCGGGCGGGGTGCCGAATGGTAGATGGCGTGGACCGGTCGGAGCGTAGCGCAGCCTGGTAGCGCATCAGTCTGGGGGACTGGGGGTCGTGGGTTCAAATCCCGCCGCTCCGACCAATAGATCAATCACTTACGCCGCATCTGCTTCCAGTCTGCCGAGGGTTGGAAGCACAATGGAAGCTGTGGCGCCCCGGATCGTTCGCGGCCGGGCGCGCAGAGATCCCTGTGCCGATAATCGGTCCATCGCACTACCAAGTCGTGACACTGAGCCGGGCCATATGTCAGGCAGCGCGCGCCGTACGCAGAAGCGCCGCACCAGCCGCAGCCAGTGCGCCCTCGCGGGGTAGCATCGTTGCGCCATCGCCCGAGGTCCCTCGGTGCGGCGCATGCAACGAAACGGAACCGATTTGCAATAAGGAGCTGTCGATACTCCTTCGCCGGACTGCATCGCCAGAGCCGAAGGAGCGGACACATGCGGGGGAGCCGATCATTGTTTCTTCTGAGCGTCGCCTCGTTGTCGCTCGGTGCATGCGCCATCCAATCGTGGGCTCCAGGACCGGGCGTGGACCCTACCCAACTGAGCAGAGACTCGGCACGATGCCGCCTGTTCGCGCGCGGCACGCGGCCGGGAATGGCGTTTGAGGCGTCCGGGTCGGCGCGCAACGTCGCGATAGCGTCGGGTGCGGCCTTGGTTGTGGGAGGTGTTGCAACCGCCGTCCATGATGCGGAAACCTACGATGACTGCATGCAAGCAGTCGGATGGATACCCGCAGAGAACGTGAAGCAGGCGGCGGCCGTTCAAGCCGTGCCTATACCGGTGGCAGCAACCCCGCTGCCCGCCCCGGCGCCGGTGGCGCAGGCGACCTCGGCGCGCGTTGCGCAACCGACCCTACGACCAGCAATGTCAACGCCGCTATCTGCCGCTTATGCGTCAGTGCCCCCAAGTTCGGCGGCACCACAGCCTTTGGCCACGACAATGCCGCCACTGCCTGACGAACGAACCGAGGCGCAGGCTCGCGCCGAACAGGCTGCGCAGGCGTGGTTGTCGGCTCAGCGGGTTCTGAATGAGGGTTCCGATACGCAGAGGCGGAGTCTGTATGGCGCGCTATGTGGCGCTGGCGATCAATCCGCATGCGTCGTGGCGATGGCGCTGAACAGATAGCCGTACGCAGAAACGCCGCCCCGGCCGAAGCCAGAGCGGCGCCTGCCAGCCGGCCGGGATACTCAGTCCAGGATATCGGCGAGCGGCCGAGCCGCGTGGGTCGCGGCGAGCAGCAGTGCGTCCTGCGCGCTGTCGTCATACTGGCCCAGCACCCGGTCAATCGCGTCGTCCGTCTCGTCTTCCAAGTCCGCCAACTGCCGCCTGCTCATGGAAACCTGGATGCCGCCGCGCACCACGTTGCACGCGCCGCCCTTGGGTGTCGCGGCGCCGAGTTTCATCAAGACCATGCTCAGGAAAGGCATGCCGAGCGCGGCGGCATGATCCAGGTTTGGGACGTTGCCAAGTCCGGTCAGGAAGTCGTGCATGGTGTCGTTCTCCTACGGTTTGGGGGTGAAGGTGTGCAGTGCTGTCACGCGTTGCCGCGCACGGGTTCGGTCAAGTCGGTCAGCAATTCCCGAAGCCGGTCCGCGCGATCCTTGCCGGTTTCGTCAAGCATGCGGTTAACCCGCACTGTCATGGCGCTGCGCGATTGCGATGTGCCGTGCCCGCTCACGCTCGCGAACAACAGGCGGCGCAGTTCATTCTCCGTTGCGCGGCTTTCCGCATACGCGATGCGGTCACGTAGGTATTCTGCGAATGTGCGGAACTTGCGCGGTCGTCCCGCGCCGTTGGATTGCGCGCCGTACGTGGCCGCCGCCTCCCGCACGGAACGCAAACCTTGTAGGCAGTCATCAAGCATGTCGCTCAGCACCCTGCCGGGCGCGTTGTCCACGCGCTGGCGCGGTCCGCCGAGCGTCACTACGGTAGTTATGCAAAAGGCAGGTGCGTGCATCAAACCCTCCGTTCTGGTCTCGCCTATAAACGGTGGATTGCTGCAAATACGTAATCAATTACTACGGTAGTATCGGACCCGGGGGTAGGTGCTGGACGTGACCCGGCATGCCAGGTGCCCGGTAAGGTAGTGCTCTAAGATGCGAACCAAATTTTCAGAACATTAAATTTCGAGATAATTAGAGTTTTTGTGCTGGCGCTTGTAGAACCGTATGAGATATTATTGAACGATTGAGTCCAGGTAAGCGCCGATGGCTGTCACGATGGCCATCACCGCCTTGTGCGTCTCGGCGTCAAGGCACGGTTTTGCCGAAGCAGGGACAGGAGCCTGGGGATCGTCGGCTGGCATGCCGCATTTCAACCCCGCCACCTCAATCATCACCGCTGCTTGCGAAGGATGCGCAGGCCACTGCGAACCTCCTGTCTCTTGCAACATCGTAGAGGTTATGCGGTTAACCGTCGGCATCACACAGTCTATGGCCGTCGTGTCCGGTCTAGCCGTCGCGACACAGGCGCGGATCTCCTCGCGATCCTGCTGCGTGGGAATATATGTGTAGCGGACATCGTCTGCTCGAACGCGCGTTGGCCCGAGAGACGCAAACATGAGGAGCACCCCGAGCGCTCCGGTCACCGCGGCGCAGTGCCGCACGGCCATGGCAACCTCACTGTGTGGGTCGCGCGTATGTCGCGGTTTCGTTTGACGCTGCCCCAGTGACCTTCTCCGTCATGTTCTGCACGTTGTCGGCAGCCCCACCACGCGGGCCGCCACGCGATCGACCGGGACTGCGCCTGCTCCATAGACGCGCGGCTTGCCAGCGGTGCGGCCGGACGGGCGACGCGGTGCGGGCTGGTCCGATCGGCCACATGGGCACGTCTTCGGCGCCCGGAACGGACGCCGATCCGGTTCCAGCCACGCCCCCGGCGAACTCGCCTCCCGTCCAGAATGGGCGGAAATCGCCTATGGCCGCTACCCCCGCGCAGGCCGCTACCGTACATCGCGGGGGATTTCACCCCTCGCTTTGCGTGATGACATGCTACACGCTAAATGGTCGTAATGCCGAAGAATTGCATCATCTGCCCCCGTCGCAACGGGTCGCACGAGCACACCTTCCCCGCAGTCTTGGGCGGTCGTCGCACCAATAAGGGAATTTACTGCGGCCTGCACAATCGGAAGCTGGGGCCGCTTGCCGCAATCCTGTCGGACCAGTTAATCGCGATCAATGCGTGGCTGGGGGTGCGCCCTGATCACTCCGGCAGGCCGACGCAACTGATCGTGGAAAATCCTGTCGACGGGAACAACTACGTCGTCACGGAACGGAAGATCGAACTCGCCGAGCCGCGCATCCTGAAAGGCACGCAGATGGCGGATGGGAGCCGCCAAGTTGAGGCAGTGTTCTCATCGCAGCAGCAGATGCAAGGGTGGCTGGCAGAACAGCGCGCGGCTGGTAACCAGGTCAAAATCGTGGGGCCGCGGGCATCAGGACACAGCGTATTCACCGATCCCTATGCCCTGCACCTGACCCTCGGCGGACCAAGAGGTTTGCAGGCTGTCGGATATGTTGCGCTCACCTTCCTCGCCCACTACTTCCCAGCGATTGCTCGACAGCGCGGCCTGAAAGCTTTCAAGGACTTCGTCCTCGGTGTGACTGGCACTCCGCTGGTCTGGTGGGATTTCGATCCCCCCAGCGGCGCCCTTCCGAGCCAGCGGTTTCGCTTCGGGCACCGTATCGTGATCGGGCTGTCGGCATCGCGCCAAGAGGTGTGCGCGCGTGTCTCCTTCTTCTCGACCGTCAATTTCGCCGCGTGCCTTGGGCCGGCAAAAGTGGACAGGGACCAAACGGTAGTTGTCGACATCGACCCGCTTGCTGATCGGCCGCCGCACGACATTCGCGAAACCAGCAGCGGGAAGTTGCTGGCACCCGTGATCAAACTTGCATCGCTGACAGCGGGGCTCGCCGATGAAATACGGCAGGGCAAGGCCGAAGATCGCTTTAGGTTGCTGCTTGATAACATCTCCGATTGGGTTTTGGATCGGACGGCTGGGGAATTGCTCCCGCAGATAAACGCAGCGCGCACGTTTACCGCTCCAATGCGACAGCAACGGGTTCGGGAAATCCTGGCGGGCCAGGAACAGCGCGTTTTCAACCTCATCTCGCACGTGGTGAAGGGGTTGAAGGCGCAGTTTCTTGCCAATCCGGCGACCGCCGCCATTGCCTCATCCTTGGACCTGCTTATCGCGAGCGATCCGAATTCTCTAACAGGCCTCACGCAAGTGGCTTCTTGCGCATTGGAGCTTGGGATGGGAGCACTGACGGCCCATATTTCTCAGCAGCTTGACACTGGTGATATGGACCTGTCGCTGTTGAGATCGCTGCTTGGCGAGGGGTTGGGCGCGGCGATCGTTGGCCGGGCAGCAGTCCAGCCCTGGGCGATGGGGTTGGCTTAGCGCTGCAGATGCTCCCTGTCGTTTCGTGCGCCTCGTGGGGGCACGTCGTAGTGAGGCCATGGCGATAACGACCTTGAGCGCGCTACGCTGGGTTGCCGCCAGCCGGCGGTAGGATGGGCGGCTAGCGCGACAGATTGGCCACTTTCTGGCCTCAGTACCCAGGGGCTACATCAAACACTACTGTAGTAAACGCTGCGGATTATACCCAGTATTTCCGCCAAAATCAAGTATTTCAACTGTTCTGTGCCTCTGCTATTGGCCCAGTCGGGGCCGCAATTTCTGCCGACCCAGCTTATGTACAGCGAACGACTTCGACCGTAACAATGGAGGGGCATCTATGCCGTTCGACACGAAGGCGATGGCCAAGGCCGTCATTGCTGAAGCCGAGCCGGATCCGCGCGAGCTTTGGCTGCTCGACATGGGGATCCGCAAGGGATCGGTGCGCCTCGACATTCCACTACGAGACAGCGGCGAGACGCTCCATATCATGCGCTATCTATGCAACGAACTGCCCAACGTGTGTCTCAGAATGGAGCGCGAAACGAATGAGGCAGATCGGCTCATGGTTGGCCAGATGGGGTTGCGAGTGCTCGGCGTGAAGGTGGCGCGGAAACGCCCGAGACGCTCTTGACAGGGCATCGGGCACGTAGGTTGTGGCGAAGCCGCAATCGGCCCGGTCCCCGAAGCTGGCGCCAAGGGTGGTCACGAGTTCGAAGTAGCCTGGCAGCAAAGATGGTGGCGTGCGTATGTTCAGCGACTCGCCGACACCTGCAACCACTAGCAGTTGCCGGTCCACGCGCATCCGACGGGCATCCCGCGGTGTTCGGGCACGTAGATTACATTGGGCGGCGGCGGGGAACCTACGTTCTGCGAGGCAGTGGGAAAAGGCATCACGTATGTGGGGGGCGGCGGCGGTGGTGCGTACTGGGGTTGGGGTAGGGCTACGGGCGCCCGGTACTGCAAACCACCCTGCATCGGATTGTCGTACTGCGCCGGGTAGTACTGGGCGAAACTCGCCGCCGGCACTGCTGTCGCCAAAACAATGAACGCAAGCCCCGCCGCCCAGCCGGTGATCCGCACCACCACCTCCTGTTACTGCATCGGGAAATCGTAGCACCCAGCCCGTATCATCCCGGTTTCGTCCACTACGCCTCGCGCACGCTTTGCCAGCACGCATCTGCACGATGTTGCTTCGACGCGGCGCTTGCTCGCGGTACGTACGGACGCTGCCCCCCGTGACGAAGCGCGGACGCCTCTGTACGATGGCTAGGCTTGGCAGAAGGGCTTCGCCCCATGACGCTACCGCCTGACACGTCTCTCGCCTCGACCATCGTAACGGACGAACAAGCAAAAGCGGTTTCCAGCTTGGGGACATTCGGCGCGACGGCCGTCACTGAGGCGGGGAACCTGGCACGATGGATCGGCCGGATTATCGGCACTGTGCCGGAAGACGCGATCGGCCTGGTTATTGGCGACCCGCTGCATGCCGTCCGCACTCTGACGGCAGGATGGTACGACAGTAAAGTGACCGAAATCCTCGAACGTCGGGAGGCAAAGGTACAGCCGGTCAGCCTCTCCGTCGCACTCCCGTTGATCCGCGGCGCCTACGACGAAAGCCGCGAGGGGCTGCGCGACATGTGGGCCGCACTGATAGCGGCAGCAATGGACCCGGACCGCGCCGGGCGCGTCCGGCTATCGTTCATCGAGACGCTTAAGCAGTTCGATCCGTTGGATGCGATTACGTTGCGGGAGCTACATTTGGTTGACAACGCCCCGAACAGAAAAGCAGTCGGCTTAATCAAAGACAGGCTCAGCGTCTCTGAAGACGATGCTATCGTATCTATACAGAACCTCAAGCGCCTTGAATGCCTATGGAGCGGGAGCGGAAGCGTAGCCGACGTGCAACTTACGCCATACGGCCGCAGCCTTCTGCGCGCCGCTTCCGACTGACGGCAACATAGCGAGCTACCGCTGCGCCGGCCCTGACGCAGCGTCGATGTCCAGCCCGATGGGCGTGATATCCGGCTGCACGCCACCGCGGCGAAAGGCTACCCGGCCGAGAGAACTGAGCACATAGGCGCGATTGGCGGCACGACTGAGCCGTGCCCGCTCTATGCGTCCGTCATCTTGGCTTCGGCCGGCAGAGTCGCACGGATCGTATTTACGAGACGATTGGCAGCGTTCGGCAGATCGTCAGGTTTCCATATGACGGTGACAAGGTGGTTGGTATCAAAGTGCGACCCGCCCTCGGCCCATTCGTCATTCCGGCAGGTGTAGATTACCGGCTTACCAAGCCCTTCGGCAAACCCCGCCTCCCAGTACGCGCCATTGCTTCGGTGCGTCAGATCGGCGATGACAAAGCGGGCTGTTCGGATCGCCACGCGCAGTTGGTCGTCGATCAGGCCGGCGGGTTGCCGATCTGTCAGCACGCGCAACTCAAAACCTGTTCGCGCGACCGCTGGCCTGAAACACTCGTTGATGACGCCATCTAATTCTGGATTGTTGAATTTCGTCGCCATGAATGCTGTGTGGCTTTCTGCGCGGCCTCGCTTCAATTCCTCGTAACGCCTCCACCCGAGTAGTTTAAGACGAAGGCCCAGCATGTTCACTGGTTCTCCCTGGGCCTCGATCAGCGGCGCCATCTCCTCGCTTGTAAGCAGCCAACTGACTCCTGGATTTCTGTCGTCCGGCGAAAGCGAGCCCGCGAGCACGAACACAGAGAAGTCCCCAAGCCACGCAGCTATTTCATCCCAATGGACCCGAACCCGCTGGCCTCCTGATGTTTGACGGTCTCCGATCCATAAAATCAAGCTGTCGGCCTGTTCCATCGCAGACGGCAGCGGATCGTCCAAACGCCACTCACTTAGACGATCCGGATTGATGCCAGAATAGATGCCCGGCCGCTGTTGCCGCCGTATTATGTGACTTAGACGGGACCGTCGGTGCCACGCCTTTTCGTCAGCTATAGGCCCAAGCAGCGCGTCAAGCTGATGCATTGTCACTGTCACAGGCTCAAGTATCGAATACAGCCCGCACCGCGGACAGCTATACCCCACCAACCCGCCGCCGAGGGGTTGCTCCGCTGTGCCCTGAGTGCCGCAGATCATGCAAGTCTCCACAACCCCCTCCCAACCTATCCCGAAACCGCAGCGCTTGGGCCGCCCGCGCGCCCGGCTGCCGACAACGGTAGCAGAAGGCAGCGCGAGTCGGGGCAGCGCGGTGTTTCGTCCACCACGTCCCGCGCACGCTTCGCCGCCACGCATCCGCACGATATGCCTTCGCCGCGGTGCCGACGCGCCGAAGGCTGCCGTCCACGCCTAAATCCTTGATCCGACTCAAATCCTGTAGGTTCTGCATGCCCTCGATCGTCGCCGCCACGACGCGTCGAAGGCTCGCCGCACGGTCCAAAGCGTGCACCTGGGATGCGATCACCCTAGCTTTCGTGCTATTCGCGCAATCTGAAAACGCCACTGCATTGAGGATTTTCGACGTGAGCACCGGCCGTCCATGCGTTATCTGTAGCGATGCAGAAAAAACCAAGTTAGTCGCCACCATGATCGCGGAAGGCGCGACCGATGGGGCAATTGTCGCTCGCCTGGGGGGCGGGCTGCACCGCATGGCCGTGTCGCGGCACCGCCGAAACCATGTCGAAGCGCCAGCCCGAGCCATAGCCTCTGCCGCCGCCAAGGGCCGTGACGTGGTCGAGCAGCGCGCACAAACCCTCGCCGCAGCGGAGGCGGGCGATCCCATGGCGTACGTCGGCCTGGCCGCCATCGTGGGTGACCTACAGCGCGCCGCTGATCGCCTGGAGCGCACGGCCGCTGCCGCCGAACATGACAACCAGCGCCTCGCCGTGGCGTCGCTGGGTGCCCAGCAGCTTCGCGCTGCGGAGGTTCGGGCGAAACTCGGGGGCGTCGGGGGATACGCCGCCGCTAAGGCACCTGGCGCGGGCGAAGCGAACACGCCTTTCGTCATCAATTTCCACTTCGGCGATAAGGTCCAGACGATCGAAGCACGCGCCACGTATCCGGCACCCGGCGCGACGATGGACGTGGCACCGGGGGCAGACGATCCGATTTTCGGCAATCCCAGCCCGGTTGAGGGGGCACGGCTGCCCGCGCCGGATGGCGGAGCAGGGATGCCGCGCGCTGCCCGTGCGAGCTTCGCCGCCGCACTGCGCGAGCTGGCGAGGCACCGGCCGGCGGAATAGCGGTACGGTCGCGCGGGGCGCGTCGCTGACGGCACTACGCCGCGGACGGCGAGGCCAACACCTGCACCTCAATGCGCGGGCCGTCCACGGCCTCGCTCCACCAATCGAGCGCGATCTGCATCCGAGCAACGTCATAGCCGTTGTCCAGGACTGCCACCACGGCCGTCTCTGCCGCCTGACATGCGGCCTGGACGGCTTCGCCCTGGTAATCGTCGTTAGCACTGCGGCATGCCGCCATCAGGTCGTCCAGGCAGGCTTCCAGACGGTTCAATGTGGCGTCTACGTCGTCCTGATCTGCCGGGGGCGCGCCCGCAGGGTCTGGTAGCCGTCGCGTGGCACGCCGCTCGCGTCATTCGTAGCCGACAAGATTGATCTGCACCGGTACGCCGCTGGCAGCCTGCCAAATGCCAAGCGCCACCCGCGTCATTTCCACTGTCGCCGCGCGCTCCGCATCGCCGGCCGCAGCCACGATGCTGTCGATGCAGGCTTTCAGGTCGTCCAGGGCTGCCCTGACGGCCGGCGCGTCGCCGTTGTCGTGTGCCCGCCACGCCGCCGCCAGCGCGTCCAGCCGCGCCCGCAGATCATGCATGTCGGGATACGACAGCGCGTGATCCAGACCCGCGGCTGCGGCTGCCTGCCGCTGTGCGGGCGTCGGTTCTGGCGCGGCAGGTAGCTCCACCGGCCCGTCACCGAACAGGAGATCGTCAACCTCATCCCAGACCGTTGCGGCCTGCCGCATCGTCTCGATGATATTGTCGGCGAGTGACGTGCCGTGGCGCCTGGCCGCGACCTCGCGCGCCAGCATCACACCGTCGCGTCCGGTGGTCATGCGGTACCGCCGGCACGCACCCGCGAGTGCCGCAATCGCCTCGCCGAACTTGGCCGGGGGCGAGTGCGGGTCGAGTGCTGCCGCACGCCACGGGTGATTGTGGTTGCGCAGATCAGCACCGGTGCCCCAGTTGTCGGCGATCCACTCCTGCATGCAAGCCGCGTTGATCCCTGCGTTCACTGCCAGGTGTTCTACGATCGCTTCAGCCGCCATGGTGCGCAGCACTGGAAGCAACGCCCTCGTGTCGATCGGCGCCGGCCGCGGTGGCGTGGGGCGGGGCATCGGGACACGCGTCAAGCCATCGAACATCCATTTGCTCCGAAGGTTGCGTGGTAGCGTCGGTACTGGTGGACTCGCTTTTAAATCCTGATCGTGCTCACTGCGGCCCGCATCGCTGGAAGGATGCCGTAAAACTCTATCACGTTGCCCGCACCGTCCGCGAGCGCCTGGCCGTCATCCATCAGCACGGCATAGCAGCGTCGCCACGCGCGGTAGAACGGGATTTGCACGACGGCCGCGGATCGCCCCGACACGTCCAGGGTCCACACGTCGCAGTTCTGTTTAATCGAGTGGCGCCACGCGGTGAGGTGCGGTATTCCCCCTTCGGCGCGCGCGAGCAGATACAGTTGTTTCTCAACGATGCGATCGTGCGCCGCCGCGCCGGCATCAGGTGCGTTCCGCTGCGATGCCCACGGGTTGCCGGCAAGCGCCTGGGCAGCTTCCCACGCTCCGGCGAGCGCGTCGCGCTGGCGCCGGAATAGGAACGGGTTATCCATCCCGCAACCGTGTAGCGTCTCGCCATCCACAATTGCGGCGAAGGCCGCGCTGCCATCGGTGAGCGGGACTGGTGCGACCGTCGCCCAACAGATGCCAGCGAGCCAGGCACGTAGCCCGTCGCCCCACGGTTCCCATTCCTGGCTAGGCTGACAGTCTGCGTCGTCCGCGGTGGCGGGGGTGGCGAGCGTGTCGGTTTCAGTGGTCATGGCTATTTCCTACTGTATTGGAGGAGAGGTGACGGGCAGGGTGAGGATAGCCCATTTCCCATCCTCACCCGAAAAAACTAAGCTACGACAATGGCTTAGAGTCGAAAATCGGGCGGTGAGGATCGCCCTCCAACTTCTTCTCGCGCGGGCACCGCGGCTGGAACGCGAGCGGGATCGTTCGGTGCTGCCAATACGCCCTGCCGTTGTGTCTATTATCTTCACCATCTTCACCATATTCACTTTCGAGAGTAAAAGTACAATGATTTTAGGGCCTTGCTGCGGTTTATTCGGGTGAGGATATCGCGTTCTATCTTCACCAGATCATCACCCATCCTCAACCCACCTAAATTCCCGCCTGTCTGAGCACCGCCGCATAGAACGCGCCTGGGTCGGGAATGTCGTATGTCGGTGTCCCGCCGTGAGCGACCTTCCGTCGGAAGCCGCACTTGCCGAGCCAGCGGCCGAACTCGACGTGGGATACCGGCCGCTCCCGTGCATCAGCCGCCCAAAACTTGTACGCTTGGTAGAGGTCGGTAGTGCTGACGAGCGATCCGAAGCCCGCATTCGCCACTACGGTAGTGCCTGGAGGTGACGGCAGGAGCACGGCCGCTGTCACCGCGTCCAGCCCCCATCGCGTTGTGGACGGCGCGCTTCGGATCTGCTGGAGGCGAAGCGCCTTGGTCTTCGGCGCATCCAGGGAGCTGAAATTGGTCAGGTCGATCCGAAGTAGTGCGTGGAGCATCGCCTCGACGCCGCCGTGATCGGCTTCGCTCCACAACGCCGTGAAGTACGCCCTATTGCCGACGTACTTCTCGTCGACTTCTAATACAAGAAATCTCCGGGCTTGGTTGCCTGCCGGGACCGCCCAGGACGCATTCGTCGTCAGCAATATGTGCGCGATGTTCGGGACGCGGCGTGCTGCGCGGAATTTGCCGTTAATGAGCCAAGTGGGTTCGGTTATCATGGACTTCAGCTTGCCGGCGGCCTGGTGATTTCCTGGAAAGGCGGGTTCATTGAGACCGATCAGGCTTCGACTTTCGAGGTGATCGTTGAACTGCCCGATCAAGTCTTCCGGTGTGCTCAGCATGAGCGCATGCTCTCCGAACATCCGCGCCAGCCATTCAAGCACCGACGACTTGCCTGACCCTTCGGCATCGCTTTTGAGCACGATGACCACGCCGGGGGCGGTACCCGGATGTTTAACAGCATGTGCGAGCCAGCGGATTAGGTACCGCCACACCTCGCGATCACGTCGGCACAACACCTCGAAGATGTGGCGAGCCATGCGAGGCCACGGCGCACGATTTGGCGTTCGTGCAAATCCTGTCCACAAATTGAAAGCGCGCTCGTGGATGGAACTGCGGCAGTTCTCCGGATCGTATATCGTCCGATCGTATTCGCGCCGTGCCGGGTGCCCCAGCCAGAATTTCCCAAGAGCCACACGATCGACGCCGATCTGTGTTCCCTTGTCATTGAACTTTGGTGTTGCCACGTATCGATTGGCGGTCATCGCCCTGAATTGCTGCTCGGTGACTGGGCGAACGCCGTCCGGTCGTTGATGCCCGATCAGAGGCTCACCACCCCAGTCGTGAGTGAAAAAGAACGTCCGATTGACCAGCGCCAATGCGCTGTCCGGTGCCAATTCTGCGGGCCACGCAGTGATCGGACTGCCGTTGCCACCAGCCGCCACGTGCACGAGCGCCATGCCCGACGCCTGCGTTGGCGCGTCATCGTCAAGACCCAGGTTCCAGGGTGATGTGACCTGTCCATTGAAAGGGCACGTCTGACAGACACCTGGACGCCAGCGATCGAACGACGCGCACAGCGGAGGGCCACTGTCTTTTCTGCCTTTTTCGGCGGCGACCCTGGCAACGTGGGCGTCAACATTCGGCGGACTGTACCGTGGGTCGCCCTGGCTAATTGGATGCACGAACTGTGCACCATCTTCACAGTGGTGCGCCAGCGAGAGGAAACCCAGGTACCAGAGCTGGTAATGGTCTCCGTGGCCGCCCGCCGCCAACGATTGCTTCACTTGCTCGCACTTGGTCGCAAGCAGCGCGAATGACCGCGGCCTTGCAACCACAGGTAGGTTTGCCTGCGCTGCTGCGGCCATGTTGGCGTGCGAGCTGGTGAACGCCGCTGCGGGGCCGCTGCCTGCCAGTACCGACGTGCCCGCCACTACCGTAGGGGATGCCGGCGTCAGCCCCATGTATGGCTTCAGCCGGTCCAGCACGAACTGGTTCGGATAGTCCCCCCGTGTGTACTTGGACATCACCTCGACGGGTGCCGGTTGGCCGCCTTTCTCGACGGCCTTCTGGTTCTGTGTCTCGGGTGGTCGTAGGATGCGCGCGCTGTCGCTGCTGAGCCCGGCCTCGCATAAGAAACCGTGGGCGTTCAGCGCGTCCCTGAGCGCGTCGGCGTAGGGCTGCCAGTCAGCCCGCGGCATCGGGTCTTCCAGCACCCAGTACCAATGGAAGCCGTAGCCGCTGTTCATCCAGAGGTTGGGCGGTGGCAGGCTTGTCGCCTTGAGGAACTTCCCGAGCCACTGCACCGCATCGACGCGCGTGGCGTAAATGCTCTTGGTCTTGCCGTCGCCAACGCGCTTCACGTCCACGTCGATCCAGAACGCGCGCAGCGCTTGCACGTTCTCGTGCTTGCGCTCGCCCTTGAATTTCAGGCGTCCGTGGGGGTCGACGCCGTCAGGCGTCGCGAGGTTGTAGCTCGCGAGGGCGAAGTACGCGTCCGCGCCTTTGCCGCTGATCCAGCGAAGGTAACTCGCGGCATCCCCAAGCGCGTTCCCGGGGAAAAACCGCACCCCCATGCCATTACGGCCTGGTGTCTTCCAGTTGATGCAGGCGTAGTTGCCGGGCGCGACTACCCGGGCGAGGAACTGCTCAATTATCATTGGTCACCCCCCCCTCGCGTCGCACTGTGGTAGGGGTGGCGTCCGGATCGGCGATGTCGCCTGCTTCTACTACGGTAGTAGCAGCGGGCGGGGCGCCCATGTTCGCAGCCGGCGCTTCGCGATTTAGCGCTTGCGCGGCGGGATGCACGTCGCTATGTAGCATCTGGCAAACCTTACAAAGTCGATGCTCGGCGGTTCCTCTCCATGAACGTCGGGCGGTGTTGAGAGATGGCGGCACGGATGGTCCAGATCCGTGCCGTCGTTTTTTATGCGGCAGTTACCCGCTTACGTTGTATCCGGCCTTGACCGCATCCACGGCCGCCAGCGTCCACTGCGCGCCGGTGTTCGGGTCGGTCTCATACATCGTCACCTGCACCGCCGGGCTCGTGCCGAGCGCCGTTGATGTGCCGTTCGCCGTCGTCGTGCCGCTTTGCAGGATGGTCTCCAGCGAGCGCGAGCCGCTGTCGCTTTTGGCGGCGAGCACCACCTGCTTGACGCCAAACACGGTGCTCAAGGACGCCGACACGGTGCCCATGTTGAACGTATCCTGCGCGTCCACCGTGCTATCGGAGTTGTAGTCGGTGCCGGGCACCGGGGGCACCAGTGCGGCGTTCTCGTAGTTCGACGCCTTCCCCTCCGGCGTGAACGCCACGCTGGCATTGGACACCGGCTCGATCGTCTGGATGCGCGTGTCGCCTAGAAACGTGTTCCACGGTGCACTGCCGGTGTTATCGCAGAAATACCAGTGTGTCGTGTAGGGAAAGAGGTCGTCATCCTGTAGATGCGATATGCCGTACCGCTGCACGTTGTTATTGCCGCCGCCCGCGGTATTGATGCCGGTCAGGTTCAGCGCTTGCACCCCGTTGATCCTGACACTGACGGAACCATCGGTGCCGGACGCGATCACCGCGCCCACCTCGACGTAGTACCAACTGTCCAGCGGCACAACGCCCGCCGATGATGACCCCAGCAACGTGCCGTTGCGATAGGCCGATAGCGAGCCGTTCCCTGAATTGTTCAAGGTGATAGCTATCTGGTTGACCGAGTTCACGTCGTTGAATACGAGGTCAACAGGTGACGCGTTGTTGTTGTTCACCCGTGCGCCGTAAAAGAACGTCGTGTATGCGGACGCGAGTTGTTTATAGGCGGCCTGCCCTTGGTTGAGCACCGCATAGTTGTCACCTAGCGGACCGTTTGTGCCGATGCTGTTGAAGCCGCTGTAGAACAAGCCGTAGGTGACGTAGTCTGAGGCAGTCGTGGAGAGCCCAAACCCTTCCGTGTCGATGAGCGCCATTGGTCAATTCCCTTTAAACTTTCTCATCGTAGTCATCCCTCCTTGACTGCCGACGATGTTGCGAGATGGCACTCCGGTGGTCCGACCGTGGCGCCGTTTTTTATGCGGCAGCGGCTTGCCTCGTTTCGCTGAATGCCAGCACGTCCGCTAGCTTGTAGCCGATCCGGCGCGGGCCAATCTTCACAGGCCGAGGCCCGTATTTGATGCGCGCCCAACGTTCGGCAGTGCTCAACGAAATGTTGAACATCTCGCATAGCTCCTGCCGATCCAGGTAACGGATTCCGGACTCGTCCTGAAGTTTGACGTTGAGCCGGTTGGGCGCTCGGCTTGGCGCCACTGCCGCGGTGTCGGTGTTTGGGGTCATCGCAGCCTCTGAAGGTTTATAACTCCGCGATGTTGCGCTTTCACGCGTGGCCGTCGCAACCCAGTCAATCTGACATAAACCTCACAGCAGATCTCACTACCTATAGTCTTGTAGAAAATGAACGGAGGTCCGGATCACTCGCGGTTGTCCCTATCTTGCTGCGCTTGCTCCTGCATCCACCGCTCCATACTCGCTGACGCTGCATCAAACCGCGTCGCTATCTCGGGATATTTCGTTGTGATCTGCTGCGCGCGCTCGCGGTCACGGCGGATCGCTGCCAGCCAGCGCCACAGGGTCCGCTCGCAACGGCCGTAGCGCTTTGCCAGGTCGCTCAGCAGGTTCTTCCATAGGGTGTCGTCCTGTCGTCCTTGGGCGATATCCGTTTCCAATCCCGCCGGCGGCCCGAGCGTGTTCAGGTTCGGCCGGCCGGCGGGGCGTTTCCGGAACGGCCCCCGCTGACTGCTGGGCGACCCCTTCGCCATCAGCCGCGTCTCAGTGTGGCGACGTTGGCCGTGTTTTGTCCCGCCAACTCGGCGACGTGCTTCGCCCAGTGCGCGAGCGCGGTCCGCTTCTGCTCCCTGTAGAGCGCGCGGTTATAGGTTCCGGCCACGCCGCGCTTTGCTGCGCCCGAGACGTGGTTCAGCACCGCCTCCACGACGTGCGGCAACTCGCCGTGCTCGTTAAGCCAGGTAGCAACAGTACGCCGCAGGTCGTGCAGCGTCCATGTCGCCAGCTTCACCTCATCCTTCCGCGGCGCGCGGCCGTGGTCCTGTTTGAAAGCTTTCACCAGTTGCGCGAGCAGGCGGCCGTCCAGTCGTGCCTTGCATCGCGACCATCCAGAGAAGCCGGTCTCTTTCTTGCCGAACACGGCCACGCAGTCGCCTTGGCGCTTGGGTAGCTGCGCCACGGCAAGAGCTGGCAGTGGCAATTCGTGCGGCAGGCCGTTCTTGGTACGCTTCCCCGGCACCGTCCACAGGTCGCCGTCCAACTCCGACCATTCCATGCGACCTACCTCATCCCGCCGAGCCGCAGTCAGCATCAGGACGCGCACGATCCGATCGTGATCGTGGTCGCCACCGGTGGCCTTCCAAATTGCGGCCAACTCCCAATCCGTCAGCACACGCTCACGGCTGGCTTCGGCCGTGGGCTTGCGCGTTGCCGCAACCGGGTTCTGCTCCTGCCGCCCTTCCATGACGGCCCAGGTCCACATGGCCGATAGGCTGGACCGGACGCGGTTCGCGGTCACGCCGCCGGAGTGTTCCGCGACGCTGGCGAGCAATTCGGCGATCTCCCGCCGATCAACCGCGTTTGCTGGGCGCGAATGCAGCGGCTTGGCGTGCTGCCGCAAATGCCTGCCCGTCTCGGCGTATGACCGCTCGCGCAGCCGCTTTTCCGCGGCCTTCAGGTAATCGTCCACCAACTCCGACACGCGAGGCGCGTGGCGCGCATCCTTCCGGTCCCGTTGGGGGTCGCCGCCAAGTTGTACTTGCGCCAGCAGGTCGCGCGCCTTGTCCTTGGCGTCCTCCAGGCTCACCACCTTCGGGTCGCCGAGCCTGACACGCCGTTGCGTGCCATCTGTCGTGCGGTACTGGACGATGTAGCGACGCGTGCCAGCCTTCTCTTTGCCGTCCTTTCCTGCGCCGGGCCGCAGGCAGCGCAGGCCGAAACTCGGCATATCCTCATCCCAGTAGATGACATCCGACACCGGGTCACCCGATCGTCCAGGCTTGGGCTCGTAAGCAAGCCGGGCGACACTGGCTTTCGTGAAACGCAGAGTTGTTTCCATGACGAGTGCGGCCCCTCGATTGGAAGCAGACTGGAAGCGGCGGCGAGATTGGAAGCAGAGGCTGTTGCTGGCCCAGAACGGCAGAGACTGATGCGCTCACGGGAAATAGCTGGCTACACCGCAGCTTTCAAGGATTATGAGGGTTAAAAGTTGCTTCCAGCGACATGTCGCCCGGCTACGCTTCAGACTGGGGGACTGGGGGTCGTGGGTTCAAATCCCGCCGCTCCGACCAGCTTCACAGGCGCCTGGCGCCGTGGCGCTGGGCGCGGTTACACCGGGCGCAATGACGGGCTGGCCCAGCATTCCGCAATGCCCAGTCCTTTGACGTGAATGCCATTGGCCAGCGTCGCTTCGTACGACAGGTGATGGTGCCCGTGCACGATCCAGCGCGCGCCGCCCCGCGCCGCCAGCGCGTCGATCACGGCAAACCCGTGCCGATGGGACGATGGCGCTTCATGCGTCACCAGCACGTCGAAGCGTTCTTCTTGCAGCCGTTCGAAATCCTCCGGGAAGATCGTATCGCGATGCCAGAGCGGCAGGCCGCCGCGCCAATGCTCCGTCTCCGGCAGAGCGGCGAGGAACTCGGCGCGCGTGCGGAATTGCGGCGGTTCGCATTCCACCGGATGCCAGACGCGGGGCTTGAACACGCCGGATAACCCCGCGATGCGCAGGCCGCCAATCTTCACCACGCGCCCGCCCATATCGCCGCGCGGACAAGCCTGCGTCAGATTGTCGTACGCGCGCACAGTGTCGGTATCGCGGTTGCCGAGAATCCACCGTACGTCCCACCCTGCCGCCATCGCCGGCGCCAGCATGTGCGGCAGCGGCGCATCGCATTCGCAGTCGCCGAGTAGTACCAAAGTGCCGGCCGGCGATGCGGCGCAGGCGCGCAGGATGGGTGAGAAATTCCGGTGCGGATCACCAACGAACAGGATCGGATGCGCGGTCATGGTGTCGTCTCGAAGGGAGCCCCGCCGGGGGTGAACATTGTGCTGGGTCGGCGCCTCTGCAACGTTTGCCGCAACGCAACAGGAGTCCGCAATGTCCCCCCGCAGCGGCGGCCTGCGATGGTCGCTGATGTTCTTTCTGATCGCACCGATCACCTTCGTCATGTCGCTGGACCGCACCGCCATCGCGGTCGCTGCGCCCACCATCCAGCACGAATACGGCTTCTCCTTGTTCGAGATGTCGATCATCCTGACCAGCTTTTCCTGGACCTACGCGCTGCTGCAGGTCCCCGGCGGCTGGCTTGCCGAGCGTTTTGGCCCACGCCGCGCCTTGTTCTGGGCCAATGCGCTATGGTCGGCGTTGACCGCCGCCACGCCGCTCGGCTTCAGCCTGGCATCGTTCGTCGGACTGCGGGCATTGCTCGGGGTGGGACAGGCGGCCGATTGGCCAAGCTCGATCGTCGCCATCCGCCGCTGGTTCCCTCTGCGCGAGCGCGGCAAGGGCAATTCCATCCTGCTCGGCGGCCTGTATCTCGGCCCGATCGCCGCCGCACCGATCACCACCTGGGTCATCGCGAGCTTCGGGTGGCGCTGGGCGTTCTACGCCTATGGCGCTCTGGGAATCGTGCTGGGGATCGCGTGGTGGACGTTCTTCCGCGACCGGCCGGAAGAGCACCCGAACATCACACCGGCTGAACTCGCCGAGATCGGCCACGGCGAGGACCGCACCGCGCCGGCGGCACCGCCGGGCGCGTTCGTGCGCTGCCTTGCCGAGACGCAGTTCTGGGCGATCGGCATGCAGTATTTCTTCCTCGTGATGATCCAGAGCTTTTACACCACGTGGCTGCCGACCTACCTGGTGACCGCGCGCCACCAGTCGCTGAAGGCCATGGGCATCTATGCCTCGCTGCCCTGGGTTGCGATGTTCATTTCGGTGTTCGCCACCGGCGCGCTGGCGGACGCGATCCTGCGCCGCACCGGCAGCGTCTGGGCGACGCGGGTCCCGCTGGCGATGGCGGGCTTCGTGGTCAGCGCCGTAACCCTGATGCTGGCCGCGCGCACGCCGGGCGTGCCGCTGATGATGGCGCTGCTGTGCGTGTCGCTCGCGTCAGTGGGGGTGACGCAGGTCTCGATCTGGCCGTCGACGCAGGATCTGGGCCGGGGCGCGACGGGGCTGGTCGCCGGCTGGACCAATTTCTGGGGCAATGCGGCCGGCGTTGCGGGGCCGATGCTGATGGCGGCGCTGGTGCATTGGACCGGAGGCTGGTCGGGCGCGATGATCGGTATCTCGCTGTCGGGCGTGGCGGGCGCGTTGCTGTGGTTGTTCGTGCATCCGCAACGGCCGCTGGGGGCACTGGCGGAGGTGGGTTAGCGGCGGCTCGTCATGGCGGGGTCGCGGCGGTGGGCGGCGACGTTAAGGAAAGATTCACCGCAAAGACACAAAGACACGAAGACTGCACGAAGTGGGGTCTTTCATGCGTATCAGCGGCCAGGTGATCGGATTGGCAATCGAGGTGCACCCGCAACTCGGGCCCGGATTGCTGGAATCGGCGTACGAAGAATGCCTGTGTCAGGAACTGCGCGACGCAGGCATACTATTTGCCCGGCAGGTGGTCCTGCCGATCATCTACAAGGGACGGCGGTTGAATTTCGAATACCGGATGGACGTTGTTGTGGAACCTGGCCTGGTCCTGGAAATCAAATCGGTCGCAAGCCTGTTGCCGCTCCACGACGCGCAACTGCTGACCTATCTTCGGCTGAGCGGGCACCGCGTGGGCCTGCTGATGAACTTCAACGCCCCGGTCCTGAAGGACGGCATCCGTCGCCGTGTTCCGTGAAGCCTTCGTGTCTTTGTGTCTTTGTGGTGAATCTGCTCTCGACCTCGCCTCAACCTCCAGCGGCGAAAGCGAGCACCTCAGCCCGCTCCCGCCGTATCCTTCACCGCCTCCACCCGCGCCGTCTTGCGCGTCCGTTCCTCCAGCCCCTGCAGCACCACGAAGAACGACGGCACGAACAACACCGCGAGGCAGGTGGAGGCGAGCATTCCCGTTACCACGCTGATCCCCAATGAGATGCGGGCGGCGGCGCCCGCGCCGGTGGACGTGACCAGCGGCACCACGCCCAGAATGAACGCGAACGACGTCATCACGATCGGCCGGAACCGCGTGCGCGCTGCTACCACCGCTGCCGCAACGATTGCCAGGCCTTCATGCCGGCGGCGATCGCGCGCGACTTCCACGATCAGAATCGCATTCTTCGCCGACAGCGCGATCAGCAGCACCAGCCCGATCTGCGTGTAGAGATTGTTCGCCAGCCCCAGCCCACCCAACGCCAGAGCCGGGCCGATCAACGACAGCGGCACGGCGCAGACCACCGACAGCGGCGCCATCCAGCTCTCGTACTGTCCCGCCAAACACAGATACACCAGCAGCAGCCCCAGGCCGAACACCAGGTAGATCTGCCCGCCGACCGCCTTCTCCTGGTAGGACATCGCGGTCCATTCATAACTGGTGCCGCGCGGCAGTACCTTGTTGGCGAGATCTTCCATGATCGAAAGCGCCTGGCCAGAGCTGTAGCCCGGCGCCGGCGCCCCGACGATGCTCGCGGCGGGATACAGGTTGTACAAGGTGATCAGCGCCGGCCCGACCGTCGGACGCACCTGCACCAATGCCCCCAGCGGGACCATCGCGCCGCTCTGGCTGCGCACGTTCAGATGCAGAATGTCCTGGTTGTGCAGCCGGAACGGCGAATCCGCCTGCGCATAGACCTGGAACGTGCGGCCGAACTCGTTGAACTGGTTGATGTAGGTCGATCCGACATAGTCCGACAGCGTGGCGAACACGTCGCCCACCGATACGCCCAGCGCCTCGGCTTTGCTGCGGTCCACCAGCACCTCGATCTGCGGCACGCCGGCACTGAAGGTGCTGATCAGATGCTGCAGGCCCGGCTGCCCGGCGGCGTCATGCAGCACCTCGTGGGTGACGCGCTCCAGCTTGGCGAAATCGTCGCTGCCGTCGCGTTGCTCGATCATCATGGTAAAGCCGCTGGCATTGCCGATGCCCTGGATCGGCGGCGGCACGATCACGAACGGCGTCGCGCCAGTGATCTTGCTCAGCGCGGTCTGAAAATGTTCGTAGATGTCGCGCAGCCCTTCGCCCTTGCCGCGCTGCGACCAGTCCTTCAGCACCACATAGACCGCGCCGGCGGAGGCCAGGGATGCGTTGTTGTCGAGCGGCGAAATGCCGGAGATCGCGATCGCCTGGGCCACGCCCGGCGTGGCGCGGGCAATCTCGGTGGCCTGCGCCAGCACGGCGTTGGTGCGCTCCAGCGATGCGCCATCCGGCAGTTGCAGGCCCAGCACGAGGTAGCCCTGGTCCTCGATCGGAATGAATGCGGTGGGCAGCCGCGCGATGCCCCACACGCCCAGCCCGCCGCCGATCAGCGCCAGGATTGCGAACGGCAGGGCGTGGCGTGTCATGCGTCCGATCAGCGACGTGTAGCCACGTTCCATCCGCCCGTAACCGCGTTCGAATCCGCGGAAGAAAATGTTGCGTTCCGCCACGGGCTTCGGCGGGCGCAGCCAGAGCGCGCACTGCGTCGGCTTCAGCGTCGCCGCGTTGATCGCCGACAGCAGCGCGGTGGCTGCAATCACGATGGCGAACTGCGCGTACATGCGGCCGGTAAGCCCGGGGAGGAACGCGGCCGGGACGAACACTGCCATCAACACCAGCGTGATTCCGATGATCGGCCCGAACAATTCCTCCATGGCGCGCACCGCCGCGTCATGCGCGGACAGGCCGCGTTCCATTTGGTGGGTGGCGCCTTCCACGACCACGATCGCATCATCCACCACGATGCCGATCGACAGGACCAGCGCGAACAGGGTGGAGAGGTTCACGCTGAAGCCCATTGCCGCCATCAGGGCGAAGGCGCCGATGATGGTTACCGGCACCGTCGTCGCCGGCACCAGCGTCGCGCGCCAGTCCTGCAGGAACACCATGATGACGATCAGGACCAGCACCGCGGCCTCGATCAGCGTGCGGTAGACTTCATCGATCGAGGCGTTGACGAATCGCGTGGTATCGAAGGGGATATCCCAGGTCACGCCTTGCGGGAAAGCCCGCGCCAGTTCCGCCATGCGCGCGCGTACCGCCGTGGCGACCGCCAACGCATTGGCATCCGGCGACTGGAAGATGGCGATGCCCGCCGCCGGTTGGCCGTTAAGGTGGAATTCCTGCGAATAGGTTTGTGCGCCGAGCTCGACGCGCGCAACGTCCTTCACCCGCGTCAGCAATCCGCCCGAGCCGTTCGCCGCCTTCACCACGATGTTACCGAATGCGCCGGGATCGGTCAGCCGGCCTTCGACATTCACGGTGTACTGAAACGCCTGGTCCGCCGGCGCCGGCGGCGCGCCGATCTGGCCGCCTGTCACCTGCTGGCTTTGCGCCTGCACGGCGCTGATGACGTCCTGCGGGTCCAGGCCGCGCGCCTTCAGCTTTTGCGGATCCAGCCAGACGCGCATGGAATACTGGCCGACACCGAAGACGTTCACATTGCCGACGCCCGGGATGCGTGCCAGCGAATCGACCAGGTTGATCGTCGCGTAGTTACTCAAGAACAGACTGTTGTAGCGGCCGCCGGGCGAGGTGAGGGTGACGATTTGCAGGATGGAGGTGGATTTCTGCTGCACCACCACGCCTTGCGCCTGCACCGCTTGCGGCAATGCGGCGAGCGCGCTGGAAACGCGGTTCTGCACCAGCACCTGCGCGAAATTCAGATCGGTGCCGATTTTGAATGTCACGGTCAGCGTATAGCTGCCATCGGCGGTGCTGGTGGATTGCATGTACAGCATGCCCTGCACGCCGTTCACTTGCTCCTCGATCGGCAGGGCGACGGTGTTCATCACGGTCTCGGCGCTGGCGCCGGGATAGCGGGTGGTGACCTGCACCGTCGGCGGCACCACGTTCGGATATTCCGCGACCGGCAGCACCGCCATGGCGACGAGGCCGAGCAATACCATGACGATCGCCAGCACGTTGGCCAGCACCGGGCGATCGATGAAGAAGCGGGAGATCATGCGTTTACGACTTCCCGGGCGCCGGCATGGCGGCGGTGATCGTCGTCGTCTCCGGCACCACCTTCTCTCCCGGCACTGCGCGTTGCAGGCCGGAGACGATCACCCGATCATCGGGCAGCAGGCCGGTTGTGATCACTCGCAGAGTGCCGAGACGTTCCCCGGTGGTGACGGTGCGCTGCTGCACCACATTGTTCTTGTCCACGACAAGCAGGTAGCGGCCCGCCTGATCGGTGCCCAGCGCGGTCTCCGGCACCAGCAGCGATTCGCCCTTGGGCCTGGGCAGCGGCACGCGCACGCGCACGAAAAATCCGGGCAGCAGGGCATGGTCTGGATTGGGCAGGATACCGCGTGCCGTCAGGGTGCCGGAACTCTGATCGACATAGGGCGCCGCATAGTCCAGGTGGCCGGCATGCGGGTAGCCATTCTCTGTCATCAACCCGATCTGGATCGGCACCTTGTCGAGGTGCTTGATATCGATCCCCGCCTCGCGCATGCTTGCTTGAATCCGCTGCACATCCTGCTCGCTGATCGTGAAGCTGACGTAGATCGGATCGATCTGATAAATCGTGGCCAGCGTGGTGGGGGCGTTTTCGCCGACCAGGCTGCCGACGGATTGCTGATGCGCCGTGACGATGCCATCGAATGGCGCTGTCACCTGCGTGTAGCCGAGATTGATCGCCGCCAGGGCCACACCGGCCTGGTCGTTCACCACATTGGCGCGGTTGGCGTCGCGCGCGGCGAGCGCCTGATCCACGGTGGAACGCGACGAGAAGTCGGTGCGGCCGAGCGAGGCCTGGCGCTGATATTCGGCATCCGTTTGCGCGGCCTGTGCCTGCGCTGCCTGGAGCGTCGCTTGCGCCTGTTGCAGCTTGGCCTGGTAGGGCGCCGGTTCGATCACGAACAGGGTCTGTGCCTTTGGGACGATGGCGCCGTCGGTGTAGTTGATGGATTGCAGGAAGCCCGAGACGCGGGCAACGAGGTCCACCTGGTTGTAAGCGACCAGGTTGCCGGTGGCATCAAGATAGGGCGCGACAGCCTGGCGCAGCGGTTGTGCGACGATGACTTGCGGCGGGGGAGGGGCAACGAAGGACGTCTGCTGCCGCTTGCAGCCGGTAACGGCAAGCAAGGAAAGGAACGTCATGGCCGCCAGATGCCAGGCTCGCTGCATGATGCCGGTTCCCCGCTTGTCGTTACTGACGGCTGGCCAATTGCCTGGACGGTAGGCGAAACGGTCGGGTGCGGGCAAGCGCACCCACTCCACATGTCATTGCGAGGCGAAATGTCATTGCGAAGCGCACAGCGCCGAAGCAACCTCGGTCTAGTAGGCGCACGGACCTGCCGCGCGTCCAATCGACCGGGGTTGCTTCGGCCCCTTGCGGGGCCTCGCAATGACATGCGGCGGGCGGTGCCGCCTTCCTCGATCCGGGTACTACGCCGCTCCGGATCGTGCCGCCTGCGATAGCGGCATGGGTTCGTCCAGCGTGTCCGGTAGCGGCAGTCCGTTTGTTTCCGGCAGGAATGGCGCCGCCACCACGCCGAGCAAAAAGAACAGCCCGACGATCGTGGCCGCGGGACCGAAGCCTCCCAGTCCGACGATCAACGTGCCGGCGATCAGCGGGCCGGATGCCGCAAACCAGCGCGGGGCGTTGAAGCAGAACGCCACCGCGGTGCCGCGCATGCGGGTCGGGAAAAGTTCCGGCAGCCACACTGGTGCCCAGGCCCAGATGCCACCGCTGAAGAACCCGAACACGGTGACGGCGGTCAGCAACGCCCACATCTGATGCGTCCAGAGGTAGACGACAGGCGTCAGGACCAGCGACATCGCGTACCACAGCATGGTCGTCGGCTTGCGGCCGATCGCATCCGCGAGGAAGCCGAGGGCGACGAAGCCGAAGATCTGCACGCCGGTGTACAGCAAGCCGGCAATCGCGGCGTAGTGCGGGGCCGACAGTCCCTGGGCTGCGGCGACATGCGCGACATAGGTCGGGACGAAGGTGGCAACGCCCCAGAAGCCGAAGGTCACCGACAGCATCAGCACCGACGCGGCGATCAGCCTGCCGCGCACGCTTCGTTCCAAGAACAGATCGGTCACCGTAAAGCGGGTCAGCGCGGCATGTTCGCCCGCTAACGCGGCGCCACTGCGGCGCATGGCATGGGCCTCGCGGCGGCGTTCGTGCGATTGCTCCCAACGCGGCGATTCCGGTACGGTGCGCCAGATCCACAGCGTGATCAGTGCCGGCAGCACGCCGACCAGATACATGTAGCGCCAGGCGTTCGGGCCAAGCCCGCCGATCCCGAGCCACACCAACGACGCGAGCAAGCCGCCGACGCCGGCTCCCGATTGCAGCAGGCCGCCGCCCTTGCCGCGGGCATGGTCCGGCCACAGTTCCGAGACGATGGATGCGCCGGTTGCCCATTCCGAGCCGATGCCGACGCCGACCAGGAAGCGCAGCAGCGCGAAAGATTCCCAGTTCCAGGCGATGGCGCTCAATCCCGTGGTCAAGGAATAAGCGAGGATGGTCAGCACCATCGTGCGCTTGCGGCCGATATAGTCGGCGATGATCCCGCCAACTACGCCGCCGGTGGCCCAGCCGAACACGGTCGCTGCGAGAACGTAGCCGGCATAGCGCGGGGTTTCGCCGCCGCCGGCAGCGCCCAGCAATTGGTGGACCGCAAAGCCGACGGTCAAGAACAGTGCGTAGATTTCGAAACCATCGAACATCCAGGCGACGTTGGCGGCAATCAACACCCGCCATTGCCTGCGGTCGAGGTTGCGATACCACGGCTCGGATGCGGCGTTTCGCGCGATGTCCATTGTGGAAGTCTCCCATTATGTACCGCCTTGCTCATTGGTGGCAGGCGTGCGGGCAGCATAGGGCGGGGCGGCGCCGCGAGCGAGTCATAGATGTGGACCGCGTGCCGCCGGACGGCGCATTCGCGCACCGCCGGTCAGGGCGGGGCTGCGGCATTGGACCTTTACAACCCCGCCGGTTCGGCCATGGATGCGCCCCTTCGCCGCCCCGGCGGCTTCTGGCAGGACCCGAACATGAGCACGACTCTACCCAAGCCCCGCGGCCGGCATTTTTTTGCCAATCCCGGCCCCACCAACATACCGGACAGCGTGTTGCGGGCCATGGACCGCGGCAGCGTCGATTTCCACGATCCCGAATTCGTCGAAGTCTATGAAGCCGCCGTCGCCGGCGTGAAGCGCGTGCTGCAAACGCGCCACCATCTGTTCATGTACAACGCCTCCGGCCACGGCGCGTGGGAAGCCAGCCTGACCAACCTGCTGTCCCCTGGCGACCGGATCATCGTGCTGGAATCGGGGTATTTCTCCGAGGAATGGGCCAACATGGCGCGCAGCCACGGCCTGGACGTGCAGGTGATCGCGGCGGACTGGCGCCGCGGCGTCGATATCGCCACGCTGCGCGCGGCCTTAACGGCGGACCGTGCGCACGACGTCAAGGCGATCTGCGCGGTGCACAACGAGACGGCCACCGGCCTGATGCTGCCGATTGCCGAGATCCGCGCCGCGATCGACGATGCCGGCCACCCGGCATTGTTCCTGGTGGACACGATCTCCTCGCTGGGGTCGCTGGATTTCCGCATGGACGAGTGGAAGATCGATTGCGTGGTCGGCGGCGGCCAGAAGGGGCTGATGCTGCCGACCGGCATGAGCTTTACCGGTGTATCGGAGAAGGGGTTCGCGGCGCACGGCCACGCGAAGCTGAAGCGGTTCTATTTCGACTGGACGGCGATGTCGAAGCGGCTGCCGCACAGGAGCTTTATCGGCACGCTGCCGACGGGGATGTTCTACGGCCTGCGGGAATCGACCCGCCTGATCGAGGAGGAGGGCCTGTCCAATGTCATCGACCGCCACACGCGGCTGGCCGAGGCGACGCGGCGAGCGGTGCAGGTGTGGGCGGGCAATAACGGGCCGCAACTGTTCTGCGTGAACCCGTCGCGGTATTCGAATTCGGTGACCGCGGTGCTGATGCCAGAGGGTCATGACGCGGAAGTCGTGCGCCGGGCGACGCGGCAGCGGTTCAACGTGTCGCTGGGCGGCGGGCTGGGAAAGCTGAACGGCAAGGTGTTCCGTATCGGGCATCTGGGCGATCTGAACGAGCCGATGCTGCTGGGTGCGCTGACCGCGGTGGAGATGGCGCTGCGGATCGAGCATGTGCCGCACGGGCGCGGTGGTGTGGAGGCCGCGATGGCGTATCTGGCGGGGGAGAGCGGATAGTTTCTCCGCGGCGGGGGTTTGAGGCGGGGGTTTGATAGGTCGGGCGGCGGGTTGCCCCGGACTGCCGGGGCGGCGGGGTGGGAATGTGTGCGGGACCGGTGGGCTGGCCCGGGAGCGGACATCCGCAGCGGAGTTCTGCACAGCGTAAGCTGTTGAAGGGGCTGGGCTTACCTCGTGGTGCGAAAATCTTGATTTCCGCAACGCAGGTCAAAGCTTCGGCTTGCCGTAGCGTTCGAGCATGGCGTGCGTAATGTCCGGGGAGGACGGCCACAACCCGGACGGTGCGCCGGGGTTGCGCCGATATGTGTCGAGCGCGGCTAGGTCCGGCTGCACGGGCTTGTCGCCGTCGATGAAGATGACGCCCACGGCATCGCTCGGCAGCCTGGCGATGAAGCTCTCGGCGTCGTCGATCATGGCGCGGATACGGCGCTGCAAACTACGCACGTGGGGACCAAGCGATCGTGTAACCGGTGGCGGCAAGCGCGGCCTCGTCCGCCTTGACGGCGCTTTCGAGCCGAGCAGCAGAGTCATGGAAAATATCGATGTCGCGCGAAAAGCGCGGGCCTTGCCGGTTAATGGCGACGCCACCCGCGATATAGCTGTCGAGGCTGCGCTGTGCCGCCAACAAACGCAACACGTCCGATTGGAACTTACTGATGGGCACGACAAAGCTCTTCGATGCGCTCTGCGAGTCGTCGCCCGTCCATGCGGCCATGCGTGCGCAATGCCCGGGTGATCGCCAAGGCGTCCGCCGGGGTTGGCTCCTCGACCGGGCGCATGTTCCATAGCGCGCGCGTGCCATACTCGGCGAAGGCGCGGCGATACAGGCTTGCAAGGTCTTCCGATTGGGTTCGGTCTGTACTCATAGTGCTTGAAAGTAGCGCCGTTCGCTGAAAATCTCCATGCCTTCAGTGTGCCAGCCGCGTTTCATAATCCTTGAACGCGCCCCCCAATGACCGAGGCACGCCGGCGCAACGCAGGAGCCCACCCATGCCCGCATCCCTGATCCGCAGCCGCACGACCATCACCCGCACCACCAGCCGCCACGCCTGGCACGAAATTCCCGACGGCGCGGTGCTGCAGGAAGACGGCACCATCGCCGCCATCGGCACCCATGCCGAACTCTCCCGCAAGTACCCGAATGTCCCGGTGATCGGCTCGGGCAATGAGATTCTGCTGCCCGGCTTCATCAACGCCCACCATCATGTCGGACTGACGCCGGTGCAGCTCGGCTCGCCCGACATGCCGCTGGAGCTGTGGTTCGTCACCCGCATGGTGATGCGCAGCGTCGATACGTACCTCGACACGCTGTATTCGGCCTTCGAGATGATCGCCTCCGGCGTCACCACGGTGCAGCACATCCATGGTTGGGCACCGGGCGGCCTCGCCGATGTCGAAGCGCGAGCCGAGCAAGTGATCCGCGCCTACGACGATATCGGCATGCGCGTCTCCTACTGCTTCGCCGTGCGCGACCAGAACCGGCTGGTGTATCAGGACGATGCGGCGTTCGTCGCCAGCCTGCCGGAGGAACTGCGCGGACCCACGCAGCGGTGGTACGACCGGCTGCGGCTGACGCTCGACGACTTCATGGACTTGTTTGCGCATCTGCACGGCCGGCACCAATCCAGGCGGCGGGTGAAAATCCAGTTGGCGCCGGGCAATCTGCATTGGTGCAGCGATGCGGCGCTGACCCGGCTGGCGGACGCGTCGCGGCAGTACAACGTGCCGCTGCACATGCATCTGCTGGAGACCGCCTATCAGAAGGAATACGCGCACCGCCGCGGCGGGAGCAGCGCGGTGGACTATATCGGCCGGTTCGGCTTGCTCGGGCCGCAGATGACACTCGGCCACGGCGTGTGGCTGAACGAACGCGACATCGACCGGCTGGCCGAAACGGGCACCTGCGTCTGCCACAATTGCTCATCGAATTTCCGCCTGCGCTCGGGTGTTGCGCCGCTGAACGTGCTGCAGGCGAAGGGCATCGCCACCGCCATCGGTATCGACGAAGCCGGCATCAACGACGACCGCGACATGCTGCAGGAAATGCGCATGGTGCTGCGCGCGCATCGCGTGCCGGGCATGGACGATCAGGTGCCCACAACAGCGCAGGTGTTCCGCATGGCAACCGAGGGCGGCGCGCAGACCACGCCGTTCGCCGCACGGATTGGCGTGCTGGAACCCGGCCGCGCCGCCGACCTGGTGTTGATCGACTGGGATCAAATCGCCTACCCGTATCTGGACGAGGCAACGCCACTGCTGGATGCGGTGCTGCAACGTGCCAAGGCCGGTGCCGTGCGCCATGTGATCTGCGACGGGGAGCCTATCTATACGGATGGCCGCTTCACCCGCGTCGATCGCGACGCCGCGCTGCGCGCCCTGCACCACGACCTGCAACGCGCACTGGCCGACGACGAGGTCGAACGCCGCCACCTCGCCAAGGCGCTGCTGCCACATGTGCGTGCGTTCTATGACCGCTATTTCGATCCGGCGCGGCATGCGCCATTCTACCGCCCCAGTTCACGAATCTGACGGAAAGGGGCAGAAGATGCCGGATTTCGACCTGGTGGTGCGCGGCGGCACGGTTGTTACGGCGGCCGATACCTATCGCGCCGATATCGGCATTCGCGACGGCCGCATTGCCACCATCGGCGAGCGCCTCGACGGTGCTCAGAAGCTGGATGCGGACGGGCTGCTGGTGCTGCCCGGCGGCGTCGATAGCCATTGCCATATCGAGCAATTGCGCCCCAACGGCGGCACCGATGAAGAAAGCTTCGTCACCGGCAGCACCTCCTGCCTCGCGGGCGGCACCACCACCGTTGTTACCTTCTCGGCGCAGTTTCGCGGCCACGGGATTCTCGATACGCTCGCCGAGTATCGCCGGCGCGCGGCCAAGGCGATGGTGGACTACACATTCCACCAGATCATCACCGATCCCTCGGACGAGGTGGTGTGGAAGGAGATACCCCAGGCCGTTGCGTCTGGCGTGCGCAGCCTGAAGGTGTTTCTGACCTACGAGCCGTCGCACCTCGACGACCGGCAGTTCCTGCGTGTGCTGGCAGCGGCGCGGCGCAACAATGCGCTGGTGACGGTGCATTGCGAGAACTACGAAGCAATCCGCTGGCGCACCGAGGCACTGATGGCCGACGGCCGCACTGCACCGAAATACCATGCCTGGTCGCGGCCAAGCGTGGTGGAACGCGAGGCAGCTCATCGCGCCATCGCCCTGGCGGAACTGGTGGACCAGCCGATCCAGATATTCCACGTCTCCTGCCCGGAAGTCGCGGCGGAAATCGCCCGCGCCCAGGCTCGCGGATTGAAAGTGTGGGCGGAAACCTGCCCGCAATATTTCGTGCTGGGTGCGGCGGACATGGACCGTCCCGGCTTCGAAGGTGCCAAATTTATCTGCAGCCCGAGCCCACGCACGCAACAGGACAGCGAGGGCCTGTGGCAGGATATCACCCGCGGCACTCTGGACATCGTGTCGTCCGACCACAGCGGCGCCAGCTATGAAGGCGAGGGCACCGGCAAGCGCGTCCATGGCGGCAACGCGCCGTTCGCGGACATTCCGAACGGCGTACCGGGACTGGCCTCCCGGCTGCCGATCGTGTTCAGCGAGGGTGTCGCCGCCGGCCGTATCGATGCCAACCATTTCGTGCGCCTCACCGCCACCAACCCCGCCAAACTGTTCGGCCTGTATCCGCGCAAAGGCACGATCGCGCCGGGGTCGGATGCCGATCTGGTGGTGTGGGATCCGGGCAAGCGCGTCACCATCACCAACGCGCTGATGCAGCATGTGATCGACTACACGCCGTATGAAGGCCTGGACGTCACAGGCTGGCCGGTGGCAACCGTGAAGGGCGGTCGCGTGGCGATGCGGGACGGCAAGGTGCAGGCGGAACCCGGCACCGGCACGTTCCTGGCGCGGGCACCGTATCCAATGATCAAGCCGCGCGGCGTCGTGCCGGATGGCTTCGACGCGGCGAAGTTCGCGTAGCATCGGTCAGCGCCATGCTGCGCAGCAAGGCAACACGTGACGGAGGTGGAGGAAAATCGCATGGCGATCTCCCCGACCTGCAAACCGACCCCGCCGTGCTACAGGTGCGCAAGCGTCCTGTGCCGGTGCAGGTCGCGTTCGCCGTGAATGACGGAATTTGCGAAACGCTGGAAGGGGCCGTGCGCTACCGGCGCGGCGACGCTGTCCTCACCGGCACGCGCGGTGAGCAATGGCCCGTCGGCCGCGACAGCTTTCTCGACAGCTACGCACCTGTTCCGCCGACCGCAGCGGGACAGGACGGCACGTACCGAAAGCTGCCCGTCACCGTTCTGGCTTTGCGTGTGGACAGCGCGTGCGATGTCCCTGTCGGCTGGCAGAACGACCCATTGCACGCTCGTCCGGGCGATTGGCTGTTGCGGTATGCCGACGGCAGTTACGGCGTTGTGAACGACGCGATCTTCCGGGAAACTTATGAACCCGCGGAGCAAGAGCAGCGTTGGCCGCCGGTCGCATCGGATTAGTGCTCTCGCGCCCTTGGCGCCGCCTCAGCGGTGTGGTGAATCTGCTGCCGGCACGCCGCCCGGAGGAAACGCCCAATGATCGGTATCGACTGGGGCACCACCAGCTTCCGCGCCTTCCGCATCGCGCGCGACGGCGCCATCCGCGACCGCCGCGCCAGCCAGCGCGGCATCATGAATGTCCCCGACGCCCGTTTCGCGGAAACCTTGCGCGACGAGGTCGGTCCCTGGCTCGCCGCGGGCGAGGACCGCGTCCTGCTCTCCGGCATGATCGGCAGCCGCCAGGGCTGGAAGGAGGCGCCCTACATCGCCTGCCCCGCCGGCGCGCCGGAACTGGCTGCGGCGCTGGTCGATATCCCGTTCGACTGGGGCACGGTGAAACTGGTGCCGGGGCTTTCCGCCACCGATGAAGCCGGCATCGCAGAGGTGATGCGCGGAGAGGAGACCCAGGTGATCG
>Ga0335075_10000805_pt1 | contig 53069 bp, 48 predicted proteins | sample Lox_Sample_24_FD_206723 | JGI IMG/M metagenome (GOLD analysis project Ga0335075, IMG submission 206723) | Soil microbial communities from Loxahatchee National Wildlife Refuge, Florida, United States - Lox_Sample_2.4 | ecosystem: Environmental > Terrestrial > Soil > Wetlands | place: USA... | reverse complement strand
AACCGTTCAAGTGGACCTTCACGCGCCGCGACTTGCATGGGCTCCTCGTCAAGCTGAAAAAGCACCGCGCTTATACTGGGAGGTTGCTACACCGTAATACGTCACCGTAATTGCGAATCTGGGTACTAAGCCGTCGCCGGGGCGCCGATCGGATGCCGTGTCATGGTCAGCATGATCAGTGCTCCGGCGATCAGCAGCACACCGGCGAGCAGGAATGCACTGCTGAAGCTGCCGGTGGCGGCGACGATGTAACCGGTGCAGATCGGTGCCGCCAGGCCAAAGATGTTGCCACCGAACTGCACCCAGCCAATCGCGGTGCCGATGCTGCGGCCGGCATGCAGCAGGTCGTTGGTGAGCGAATAGGTGTTCACGAACACGCTTTGCACGCAGGCCAGCGAGATCATGATCAGCATCAGCAGCACCGTTTGCGACTCCGTGAAGGGGGCGAACGACATCACTGCGGCGCCGAGCGCCAGGATCACCACCGCATAGCGGCGCTTGCCGGCCTGCACCGCTTCCGATGTCAGCACCGCATCGCAGATGCGCCCGAACACGATGGTGAGCAATGCCGCGCCGAAATAGCAGATGCCGGTATCGAGACCGGAATGCAGGATGTTCATGCCACGGCTTTGCACCAGGTAGGACGGCAACCACGTCAGGAACAGGTATTGCGTGTAGTTGACGCAGCCTTGGGTCAAGAACAGCCCCCACATCGTTTGATAGGAGAGCAATTCGCGCAGCGTCATGGCGGTGGTATGCGTGGTGCCGCCCGGGCTGCGCTCCCGCAATATCAACTGACGTTCCTGCTCCGGCAGCCACGCTGCTTGCTCCGGCTCACGAAAGAAGACAAGCCAGACCAGCACCCAAACGCCGCCCATGGCTCCCGACAGCACGAACGCCATGCGCCAGCCGACCAGGCCGAGCAACCATGCGATGATGACGGAGCAAACGGCGGTACCGAACGCCGGCCCGGACGCGAAGATCGACATCGCGTAAGCGCGTTCCTTGACCGGCGCCCATTCGCGCACCGCGCGCGCACCCAGCGGAAACGTTGGCGATTCGCCGACGCCCAACAACAGGCGGGTTACGAACAGGAAGGCGTAGCTGAAAGCGCCTGCGGTCAAAGCGGTTGCGGCGGACCAGAACGTCAGGCAGATGGCAGCGGTCTTGCGTGTCCCCCAGCGGTCCAGGATCATCCCTGCCGGCAGTTGCATCGGCGCGTAGGTCCAAATGAAAGCCGAGAGCAGATAGCCGGCGGCGACAGGAGAAAGCGCAAAGACATGCCGCAGGATCGGCATGGCAATCGATAGGACGGTGCGATCAAAATAGTTGATCAGCGTCATCGTGAACAAAAGGAAATAAATGATAAAGCGCTTCCGGGAAACAGCAACCGAGACGACGCCTTCCACACTGGTCGACATGAACGTTCCTTAAGCTTTCAGCAGTATTTCGCCGCATAGCAGCCTGTCCGGCAATCTGCTTCGCGGCGCATAACAGGTCAACCGCAACAGGTTGGGGCTTGGTAATATCCCTCTAACGTTCATCGTCGATACAGCACTTCTTCATCGCCGCTCCAGGATTTCACAACCTGCCGCGAATGCGATCAACCTGGCCGAACCCGCGGCGCCACTGGTGCCATCGCCGCACCCAGCGTAAATCGTCCGCCCGCGGCAAAGGGAACGCGACGTGGACGAAGTCGAATGCATCGTGGTCGGCGCCGGCGTCATCGGCCTGGCGGTGGCGCGGGCGCTGGCGCTGGCCGGGCGCGAGGTGATCGTGCTGGACGCCGCCGGCGGCATCGGCACCGAAACGTCCTCGCGCAACAGCGAGGTGATTCACGCCGGCATCTACTACCCCGCCAACAGCCTGATGGCGCGGTTCTGCGTCGCCGGCCGCCGCATGCTGTACGCCTACTGCCGCGAGAAAGGCGTGCCGCACCGCAACTGCGGCAAGCTGATCGCCGCCACCAACGCCGAGGAAGACGCATTGCTCTCCGGCATCCAGCGCCGTGCCGAGGCGAACGGCGTCGAAGGCATGCGGATACTGACCGCCGCCGAGGCGACCGCCATGGAGCCCAATCTGCGCTGCACCAGCGCACTGCATTCGCCGGCGACCGGTATTATCGACAGCCACGCCTACATGCTCGCGCTGCAAGGTGACGCGGAAAATGCCGGTGCGGCCTGCGTATTCCTCAGCCCCGTGACTGGCGCTCAGGTCGTGCAAGGCGGGTTCGAGGTGTCCGTCGGCGGCAGCGAACCGACGCATCTGCGCTGCCGCCTGCTGGTGAATTCCGCCGGCCTGCACGCGCCGTTCCTGGCGCGCAACATCGAAGGCATGCCGCCGGATCGCGTGCCGGCGGCATACTATGCCAAAGGCAACTACTTCACCCTCTCCGGCCGCTCGCCGTTCTCGCGGCTGATCTATCCGGTGCCGGTGCCGGGCGGCCTGGGCGTGCATTTGACGATCGATCTCGGCGGCCAGGCACGGTTCGGGCCGGACGTTCAGTGGATCGAGGATATCGACTACACCGTCGATCCCGCGCGCGCCGACAGCTTTTATGCGGCCGTGCGCAAATACTGGCCCGCGTTGCAGGATGGCGCGTTGCAGCCAGGCTATGCCGGGATTCGCCCGAAGATTCTGCCGCGCGGCGCGCCGGCGCAGGATTTCGTCGTGCAAGGCCCGCAACAGCACGGCGTTCCCGGCCTGATCAATCTGTTCGGTATCGAATCGCCGGGCCTCACCGCGTCGCTCGCCCTGGCGCAGCATGTCGTCGAGGTGGCAGCGGCCTGAGGCGCCACGGCAAGCCCGCCCCGCGGCGCACGCCTGCCGCCAAACCCGACCTTGGTCGCCGTGCCCGGCCGCGCCATGTTCCGGCCATCCATCCGGAGGACAGGCCCGATGCAGATCTCCATCCTGGGCGGCGGCGGCTTCCTTGGCCGCAAGCTGGCCGCCCGTCTCGCCGCCGACGGCAAGCTCGGCACCGAACCCGTCACCGCGCTCACCTTGTTCGACCTGGCCGCGCCGCCGAAGCCGGCAAGCGCCCGCTTCCCCATCACCGCGCTCGGCGGCGACATCGTTGACCTCCCCGAGCGAGCCATCCCGCCGGGCACCGACGTCGTGTTCCACCTGGCCGCTGTAGTCAGCGCCCAGGCCGAGGCCGACTACGACCTCGGCCGCCGCGTGAACCTGCGCGGCACCGATGCCGTGGTGGACGCCTGCCGCCGCCTGACCGCCGCTGGCGGCAAGCCACCGCGCGTCGTGTTCACCAGTTCCGTCGCCAGCTTCAGCGCAACCCAGGACTCCGTGCTGGCGGACGACGCCCGCCAGCTTCCTGGCAACAGCTACGGCGCCCAAAAGGCCGCCGCCGAGCTGATCCTGGCCGACGCCTCCCGCCGGGGCTTCCTCGACGCCGTCTCGCTGCGCCTGCCCACCATCATCGTCCGCCCAGGACGCCCCAATCGCGCGGCGTCGTCCTTCTTCTCCGCCATCGTACGCGAGCCCCTGCTCGGGCTGGAGACCGAGCTGCCGGTACCGGACGATTTCGCCGCCTGGGTCGCCAGCCCGCGCCGCGCCGTCGACTGGCTGTTGCACGCCGCCGTGCTGGACACCACGCCGATGGGGCTGGATCGCAGCGTGAACCCGCCGGGCATCAGCACCACGATCGCCCACCTGCTGCAGGCGCTGGAGCAAGTGCGCCCCGGAGCGGCCACCCTGGTCCGCCGCGTCGAGGACCCAAGCATCGCCGCCATCGTCGGCACCTGGCCGCCCGCCTTCGAGCCTCTGCGCGCCCGCACGCTCGGCTTCAGTGCCCACGAGCCGCTTGCGGATGTCGTGCGCGCCTTCATCGAGGATGATCTTGCCGCGACCAAGGCCGAACGCGGGATGGGACCGTAACAGCCGGGGAAGCTCGCATTTCCGGTTGTTCCGGCCAGAATTGACTTTTTTGCGACGGTGTGGCGCAAATCGGCCACGTTTCGGTTGAATGCTGGATTGCCTCGTTCCAAAACGGGGCCAGCTTTTTAGTCCTCCTGCTTCCCGGACGTCGCGGATGTCGACTCTCTCAGGCGATTCAACTTTTGCGGGCAAATCTGAACGCCCGCTCGCCGGGAGTGATGCGTCCGCCCCACGCGCCGCGCCCCATGCGCCCGTGCATCGGCCGCGGCGGCATTTCGGTGAAGCAGTACTGCACGCGCCGCAAACCCTGCGCGCTCTGGTGCGTGCCGACGAAATCTGGCTGGTCGCGCTGTCCGCCTTCGTGGGCTGCAGTGCCGGCCTGATCGACTGCGTGATGACGGAGGCAGCCCAGCTCTGCCACCAGGTCCTGTTCGGCATTCCCTACAACGTGCGGCTCAGCGCCATGCCATCGCTGAACCCGTACCGCACCGTGCTGGTGCCCACCTTCGGTGGCCTCCTGCTCGGCGTGTTCGGTCTTGGGATCGCCATCTATCGCCAGCGCCGCGCCGTTGACCCGATCGAGGCCAACGCATTGTACGGCGGCCGCATGTCGCTCACTGACAGCGTGGTCGTCATGGTGCAGACCATCATGTCGAACGGCGTCGGAGCCTCCATCGGGCTCGAGGCCGGCTATACGCAGATGGGATCCGCCATCGCCTCCCGCCTGGGGCGCATGTTCCGGGTGCGGCGCAACGACCTTCGCCTGCTGGTGGGATGCGGCGCGGCGGGCGCCATTGCCGGCGCCTTCAACGCGCCGCTGACCGGCGCCTTCTACGGCTTCGAGCTGGTCATCGGCACCTACTCGCTGGCAACCTTCGCCCCCGTGGCCGTATCCGCCATTGTCGCGGTCTCCGTCGTGCACGCGCTGGGCAGCCACATTTTCGACCTATCCGTCCAGGTACCGGGCGTGGTGGAGGCGCTCGACTACATCCCCATCCTTGCGCTGGGGATGATCTGTGCGCTGGTCGGAATCGCGATCATGCGCGGCGTCACCCTGACCGAGGAGTTGTTCCGCCGCAGCGGCGTGCCGATCTGGCTGCGTCCGGCCGTCGGCGGCCTCGCGGTCGGCTCACTGGGGTTGGTGACCCCGGCAGTACTCTCCTCCGGCCATGGCGACCTTGGGATCGTGATCGATACCCCCTATCCGCTGACCTTCGTCGCGATGCTGGTGGTGCTGAAGTCCCTCGCGTCAGCTATCTCGATCGGCTCCGGCTTCCGCGGCGGCCTGTTCTTTGCCTCGTTGTTCCTGGGCGCGGTGCTGGGCAAGACGTTCGGCGGCGTGCTGGCGATCGTCAGCACGGCGCACGCCGTCTCGCCGGTGATCTGCGCCCTGGTCGGCATGAGCGGGCTGGCGGTCGCCATCATCGGCGGCCCGCTGACCATGGGGTTCCTGACGCTGGAAAGCACCGGCAGCCTGCCGCTGACCATCGCCGTGCTCGCGGCTTGCATCGTGTCGTCACTGACGGTGCGGCGGACCTTCGGCTACTCGTTCGCGACATGGCGTTTCCACCTGCGTGGCGAGGTGATCCGCAGTGCGGTCGATATCGGCTGGATGCGCAATTTGACGGTCGGGCGGATGATGCGCCGCGAGGTGCGCACGGTGCGCGCCGCCACGCCACTGCCGGCGTTCAAGCGCGACTTCCCATTGGGCTCCACACAGCGCGTGGTGGTGCTGGATAACGAGGATTGTTACGCCGGCATCGCCTTCCCTCCGGAGGCGCATGCGGACGCCCAGGACGAGCACACCGTGGGAGACATCACCCACCACGTCGAGACGATGCTGTTGCCGCAGATGACGATCAAGGAAGCGGTGGCGATGTTCGAGAACGCGGAAAGCGACGTGCTGGCCGTGGTGGACGGGCCGGAGACGAAGCACGTGATCGGCTTGCTCACAGAGCAATACGCGCTGCGGCGTTACAGCGAAGAGCTGGACCGGCGGCGGCGGGAGCTGTCGGGCGGCGAGTAGGCCGTGGCCGCTGCCATCGCGCGTCACTCCGCCGCTTTGAGACCCCTTGAGCGCGTGCGGCGGACCGTTGGACCGCCTTTGTTGAGAACCAGGTCCAGTTCGATCCTGTCGTAGGAAACCTCCGGCACCCGCTTGGCCCCCTCTTCCCTGATGCGCACGAGGCCGTAGCGCTCCATTGTCCTGAGCGTCCTGGAAAGATTGCTCGCACGGCGTCCGGACAGAGCAGCCAGCTCCTTCATGGAGCCCGGCTTTGTTTCGGCAATCACTTCCAGCAGCGATTGGTTCCTTGTCGATAATACCTGCGCAAGAGATTCCAGCGATGTGAACCAGATCTTCGGGTCATCCGGCCTCTGGTGAAGTTCACCGCGCACGATGGCCATGGTGCGCGCCTGGATTTGCTCGCGGGGCGCGATGCCGATTTTCAGCACCCGGGGCTTGTTGAACACGAAATCACGCACTCCTCTGCCAGAGTATATTATAAAGGGTCTTCAAGAGATCATGTGGACGATTACCAGCGCCACAAGGTCCCAAAAATGGTTGCGGATCGGGTTTGAAAGAAAGTGTTTTGCCCCCCCTGTTGCCGAATCGGCTAAACTCGGCCCCATGGCCTCCTTCCGATTCCTCCACGCCGCCGATCTGCACATCGACAGTCCGTTGCGCGGCCTGGAAACCGACCCGGATGCCCCCGCCGACCGCATCCGCTCCGCCACCCGCGCCGCCTACACCAACCTGGTCGATCTCGCGCTGCGCGAACAGGTTGCCTTCGTCCTCATCGCCGGCGACCTGTTCGACGGCGAGTGGGAAGACTGGCGCACCGGCCAGTTCTTCGCCCAGGAGACCGCGCGGCTCACCCGGGCCGGCATCCGTGTCTTCTGCATTCGCGGCAACCACGACGCGGCCAGCGTGGTCACCGCCCGCATCGCCCTGCCCGACGGCGTCCGCATGCTCTCGACCGATCGCCCCGACTCGATCCGCCTCGCCGAGCTTGAGGTCTGCATCCACGGGATGGGATTCTCCGCCCGCAGCGTCCCGGACAACATGGTGCCGCGCTACCCGCCGCCGCTCCCGGGCCACCTCAACATCGGCCTGCTGCACACCTCGGCCACCGACCATGGCATGCACGAGACCTATGCGCCCTGCACCGTCGCGCAGCTTGCCGCGCACGGCTACGATTATTGGGCGCTCGGCCACGTGCATGAACGCGCCGAATTGGCGCGGCGGCCATGTTGGATCGTCTTCCCCGGCAACACGCAGGGTCGGCACATCCGTGAGGCGGGTCCGAAGGGCGCCACGCTTGTCACCGTTCAGGACGGCCACATCGTTGACGCGGCGCATCACGACCTGGACGTGGTCCGCTGGGCGTTGCTGCCGATCGATCTCTCGGGCGCCGATAACGAGGATGCGGCGTTTGCCAAATTCCGCGCCACACTGAACGCCGCGCTCGATGACGCCGGTGATCGCTTGCTCGCCGCGCGTGTGGTGCTGGAAGGCACGTCCGCCGCGCATCCCGCACTGGTGCGCGATCCCGGCGCAATGCGCGACAAGCTGCATCTCGAAGCAGCGGGAACCGGCGGCAACGTCTGGCTGGAAAGCGTGCACGTGCGAACCCGTCCCGCGCTCGACATCGCAGCGCTGCGCGCACGCTCCGACGCGGTCGGGCTGCTGGTCCGCGAGTTGGACGCGGCGCGAGAGAGCGCGTTCGCCGCGGAAGCGCAGACCTACTGCGCGACATTGCTCAACCGATCGCGGCTGCTGCGCGACGCACTTGGCGACGACCATCCCGTGGTGCAAGCCGCGGCGGGCACTCTCGCGCCGGACCTCCTGGAACGCGCCCGCAACCTGTTGCTCGCGCGGCTGGCGGAGGACTGAGCCATGCGCCTGACCACGCTCACATTGGAAAATTACGGCATCTTCCAGTCGGAGCACATCGACTTCGACCCCACCCCCGGTCGCATCAACCTGCTGATCGCGCCGAACGGCGCCGGCAAGTCCATCCTGCGCAACGCCTTCTGCGACCTGCTGTTCGGCATCCATGGCCAGACGCCGATGGGCTTCCGCTATGGCTACGGCCGCATGCGGCTGATGGCCGAAGCGCGCAGCCGTAGCGGCGAAACGCTGTCGTTCGCCCGCCGCAAGGGGCAGGGCAACACGCTGATCGACGCCGACGGTGCGACACTGGATCCCGCGGTTCTTGCCGCCTTCCTCGGGCAGACCGACCGCACCCTGGTCGAGCGCCTGTTCGCGCTGGATACCGAACGCCTGCGCGAGGGCGGCCGCGAATTGCTCGCCTCCAACGGTTCGCTCGCCGATGCCTTGCTGTCGGCCGCCGGTGGGATGCGGCATGCGCGGCACCTGCAACAGTCGCTGCTGGCGGCGCGCGACGCGCTGGCACCGCTGCGCCGTGCCCAGGCGCGGCCATTCTACCAGGAACTCGACCGCCTCACCCAGGCGCGGCAGCAACTGGCCAACGCCGTGCTGAAGCCGGAAACGCGTGAGAAGCAGCAGATCGAGCTGGCGCATCTGCAAGCCGAGCAAGAGCAATGCAACAAGCAGGCGGCGGCGGCCTCGCAGCGCATCGCGCGGCTGGAACGCATCCGCCGCGTGGTCGGCGTGCTGGCGGACCATGATGCCGCAACAGCATGGCTGGCGGCGCATCCGGACGCCCCCGACCTGCCGGCCGATATCGGCGAGCGGCTGGGGCAGGCGCAAGAAGCAGTCCTGCGCGCCGAGCAATTGCTGGAGCAAGCGAGGCGTACTCGCGAACCGCTGGCAGAGCAATTGGAGCACCTTCACGTCGACGTAGCGCTGATCGCGCAAGGCGAGGCGGTGGATCGCCTGGTTGAACGGGCAGCGGTGGCACGGCAGGCCTTGCTCGACATCCCGAAGCGCGAGGCCGAGTTGGCGCGCAGTTCGGACGACATCGGCGCGATCCTGCGGCAGCTCGGTTCAGCGTTGCCGGTCGCCCGCGCCGCCGAGGCGGTGCCGCCGCGCGGCGTCGTCGTGCAGGCGCGCCGGCTGGCCACAGAGCATGCGAAGCTGCGCGTGACGCTGGCGGCATTGCCGGCGGAACTGGCGCAAAGCAACAAGGACATCGTCGCGACCGAAGCCGATCTCGCAGTACTGCCGCCGGTCGCCGATCATCGCGGCCTGGCACGCCTGCTGCGGGAGATCCGCGGCGCCGGCGATCCGGACCATCGCGCGCGCGAGGCCGCACAGGCCACGGAAGACCGGCGCGCGAAACTCGGCACCGCGCTGGCACGCACGCGCCACTGGCGCCAGGGCGCGGCCGAACTGGTCGCGTTACCGGTGCTGCCGGTGGAGACCTATGAGCGTCTGCAAGCGGCGTGCACTGCCGCGGACGCGGCGCTCACAGCCAGCGAGCGCGAACTCGCCGATTGCCGGACGGAAATCGAGGCGGAGCAACAGCGGCTCGCGGACATCGTGCGTGACCAGCCGATTCCGGATGAGGCTGCGATCGCGGCGGTGCGGCGGCATCGCGACATCGGCTGGCAGTTGATCTATCGGCGCGCGTTCACCGGCGATCCACCCGATGCGGCACAGGAAGCGGCCTGGGCACGGGAGCAATCGCTGCCGCTGGGCTTCGAACGTTCGATCACGGCCGCCGACGATCTGGCCGACCGGCGCAACCGGGAAGGCGAGCGGCTGGTGCAGGCGACGGAACTGACGCGCCGGATTGGCGGGCTGACCGCACGGCTTGCCGCCACTGAAACGAAGCGCACCGCAGCCCAGGCGCAACGCGACGCCGCGCGCGAGGCGTGGCGCGACGCGTGCACCGCGCTTGCCCTCCCGGACGATGCTGCAATCGCGGAGTTGCGTGCCTTCCTGGCGGGGCGTGAGCGGGTCATCGACGCCGACGAGGCATTTGCCGCCGCGTCCCGTGACCAAGCCGCGCTGGAGGAACGCCACGCCGCCTGGGCGGGCCGGCTTGCCGCCGAGCTGGGACGCACCGCAGCGTCGGCGACGACGCTGACCGAATTGCTAGGCCTCGCCGAAGAATGCCTCGAAGCAAACAAACACGCCGAGGACATGCGAGCCCGCCTGCAAGACCGCTTGGCGACCCAGCGCAAGAATCGCGACGAAAAAGCGGACCGGCGGCATTCTGCTGAAACCGCGCTGGCGATGCTGATGCAGGAATGGGCTCAGGTCAGGCAGGCGCTGCAACGTCCGGACGGTGAGGACCCAGCCACCACCATCGAATTGCTCGAGTTGTTGAATTTGCTCGACCACGAGCATCAGGCGGCTACCAAGCTCGGACACCGGTTGCGGGAGATGCAAGAGGAGATCGCCGGGTTCCGCACGCAGGCGGCGGAACTGGCCGCACGGCTGACGCCGGAGCTGACGGATTCCGACGCGTTCGCGGTGGCGCAGGCTTTGCGCCAGCGGCTGGGAGAGCAACGCGAACTGGCCAGGCAGCACGAGACCGTGGCCGCGGCGCTGAAACGTGCCGACGCTGCGTTGGCGCGCCACCAGAAGCAGCACGATGACAGTCATGTCGAGCTGCGGACGGTGCTGGCTGTGATCGCCGCCGATTCGGTGGAGGTGGCGCAAGCCCGGGTGGCACTGGCCGCCGAACGCGCGCGGATGGCCGACACATTGCGCCGCAGCGAGGCGGAGCTGCACGCGAAGGGCGACGGCCACAGCGTGACGGAACTTCGGCGCGAGGTCGAAGCGGTCGCCATGGACGACATCGTCGGTGCCATCGGCCTGGCGCAGCGCGACCGAGATGCCGCCAATGCCGACGCGCAATCCCTTGCTGCCCGCGTCGCCACGATGCAGGCCGAGATGGCGCAGCAGGCGGCGGCCGACAGCGCGACAAGGGCGGCGGCGGAGCAACAGTCGGCGATCGCCGCCTTGCGCCGCGTCACGGAGGAAGCGGCGCTGATGCATCTCGCCGCGCTGCTGCTGGATGCCTCGCTCACCCAGGTGGAAATCGCCGGCACCTCGGTATTGCTCGCCCGGATCGCAGACTTGTTCCGGACCATCACCGGCGGGACCTACACGCGGATCGAGGTGGAAGAGCAGAGTGACGGCTCGGCAGGCCTGATCGCGGTACAGGCGGCCTTCCCCGACGAGCGCAAGGCGGTGAAGGACCTGTCCGAGGGCGAACGCGACCAGTTGTTCCTTGCGCTGCGGCTGGCTGCGATCGAGGATCACGTCGCGACCGCACCGCCGCTGCCGTTCGTCTGCGACGACATTCTGCAGACATTCGACGACGACCGCGCGACGGCCGCGATGCAGGCTTTGGTGCAGCTCAGCGAGAACGTGCAGGTGATCCTGCTGAGCCACCATCGGCACTTGCTCGCCCTCGCGCAGCGGCTGCCGGCAGAGAGCGTGGCGGTGTGCCGGATGACGGCGGCTGTGGCGGCCTGACCACCACCGGCCGGGGTGGTTGCCAACATGGTGGATACTGCGAGTCGTGATCGGCAGGGGACCGCCAGCAGCTTGCCCCGCCCGGGACTGCTTCTGCCCCAAGGCAATCGAATTTGGTCTGCGGCAGCTTGACGATCACGGGCACGTCTGTCGTCGAGCACCTCGAGAATCCGGCAGATCAAGAGGCAATTATTTTAACGCCGAGCGCACGGAAGAAGGCAAAGTCACAAAGCTCTCAGAATATCAAATTCTTTCCGCGCCCTCTGTGGCTTTATCTTTTTCTGCGAACTCTGTGTTATAAATACTTTCTTTGCAGCACACCCCACAGGTTTGGCGTGACCGTCCTCTCGCGGCGGCGTGCTGTCTCTGCCTCCATCCAAATGCGATCGCCCTGGTTTCTGCCCTTCCTGGCCAAGCGCCCGGCTTTGATTTCAACTACTCTCCCCCGCCTTGCGCCAGCCGGAACGGTGCCGCCGGATACACCCCCAGCACCCGCACTTCCGAAGAAAAGAACGTCAATTCCTCCAATGCCCGCCGCAGCGCCGGCTGCTCCGGATGCCCATCGGCGTCGCACAGGAACTGCGTGGCGACGAACTCGCCGCCGACCATGTAGCTTTCCAACTTGGTCATGTTCACGCCATTGGTGGCGAACCCGCCCAGCGCCTTGTACAGTGCGGCTGGCACGTTCCGAACCCGGAACACGAACGTCGTCATCAAACGTTCCTCAGCCGGATCGCGCGCCACCGGCTTGCGCGCCATCACATAGAACCGCGTGGTGTTGTGCGTCGCGTCCTCGATGTTCTCCCGCAGGATCTCCAGCCCGTAGATCTCGGCCGCCAGCGAGGACGCGATCGCCGCCTCCTCCTTCCGTCCCCACTCCGCGACAAGCTCCGCCGCGCCGGCGGTGTCCGCCTGCACCACCGGCGTCAGCCCCAGCGAACGCAGGCTGTGCCGCACCTGCCCCAGCGCCACGGTATGCGAATGCGCGCGCTTCAAATCGCTCATCGCCGCGCCGCGAACCCCGAGCAAGCAATGTTCCACCCGCTGGAAATGCTCGGCGATCACAAACAGTCCCGATCCGGGCAGCAGGTGATGAATGTCGGGCACGCGGCCCGCCAGGCTGTTTTCACACGGCAGCATGCCCAGCTCGGCCGTACCGTCGCGCACCGCCTCCATCGCGGCTTCGAACGACGCGCAGGGCAGGGTGGTCATGTCCGGATAGGCAGTGCGGCAGGCCAGGTCAGAATAGGCGCCGGGCTGGCCCTGGAACGCGATCACCCCGCTCATGCCCGTCGCGCCGGTGCCAGCAGCCGACGCGCCCGTTCCAGATCCTCCGGCGTATCCACCCCGAAGGGTCCGTGGTCGATCCGCGCGCAGCCGATGCGCATGCCTGCCTCCAATGCCCGCAATTGCTCCAGGTTCTCCCGCAGCTCCAGCGGGGACGGCGGCAGCGCGACGTAACGGGCAAGTGCCGCGCGGCGATACGCATAGATGCCGACATGGTGCCAGCGCGGCCCATCCCCCCAGGGGATCGGCTGGCGCGAGAAATACAGCGCCGGCGCCACCGGTTGCCCCTCGGCGAAGGCGCAGGCGGCCTTGACGAAGGACGCGGTATTGGCCTCCGCCTCCGACGCGATCGGCACCACCAGCGTGCCGATGTCGATTCCGGGATCGGCCAGCGGCGCCACCGCCATGCGCAACTGTGCCGCGGTGAGAGTGGGAAAGTCGCCCTGCAGGTTTACCACCACATCATGCCGGCCTTCAGGATCCAGCTCGGCCAGCGCGGCGAACACGCGGTCGGAGCCGGAAGGCAGCGCCGGGTCGGTCAGCACCGCGCGCCCGCCGGCCGCGCGCACCGCGTTCGCGATCGCGGCATCGCCGCAGGCCACGGCGACAGGACCGAGTCCGGCCTCCCGCCCGAGTCCGAGCATGTGCGCGATCATCGGGCGGCCATGGATGTCGGCCAGCGGCTTGTTGGGCAGGCGGGTCGAGGCGAGCCGCGCCGGGATGACGACAATGGGGTTCAAGGTACGGAGGGGGTTCAAGTTACCGAGGCGGGTTGAAGGGGCAGGGTCGTTTCCCTATGGTGGCCGCAGCTTATGGACGCGATCGGCACCGCGCAACGGCGGGCCGGCCGGGTCCTGTGGCGTTGCGTTGCCGATCGAGGGGGAATCCAGGCCGCATGGATAGCATGGAAGTCAACAAGGGGATTGCCGCAGTCCTGGTCGCCGGCATCATCTTCTTTCTCACCGGCCTGGTCGCCGACAACCTGGTCTCGGAGCATGAGCTGGCGAAGTCGGTGCTGGACATCAAGGGCGTGCCGGCCGAATCCGGCACTGCCGCGCCGAAGCCGGTCGAGCTGCCGCCGATCGCCCCGCTGCTAGCGAAAGCCGATATCGCGACTGGCGACAAGTTCGTGCATACCGTCTGCACCGCCTGCCATTCGTTCAATGAGGGCGGCAAGCCGATCATCGGCCCGAACCTGTACGGCATCGTCGGCGCGCCGCATGACCACGAGGCGGGGTTCAGCTACTCGGCCGCGCTGGAGAAGTTCAAAGGCCAGCCCTGGACCTATGACGCCCTGAACCGCTGGCTGTACGACCCGCAGACCTACGCGCCCGGCACCCGCATGACCTTCACCGGCATCAAGAACAATCAGCAGCGGGCCGACGTGATCGACTACCTGCATACGCTCTCGCCGCACCCTGAGGCGCTTCCCACGCCCGAGCCCGCGGCGAAAACGACTCCCGCCACGACTTCGCCGACCGGCGGGGGAGCCGGCGGTGGCACGGCTGCCGCACCGCACACCCCCGGCGCGGCCAACGCCCCGGCCGGCGCCGCAAAGAAGTAGCTCGCGGGCGGCGACGCGTCGCGCGGCGCCGTGACGATACGACACCGCCGCGACGATCCGGCGCACCACATCCTCGCCCCGGCGTCGGTCCGGTTGCCGGTCCGCGGCACGGGCGCCGTCGTTCGATGGCACGCAGCAACGCGCGCTCCTCGAACATCGACGTGCCGGTGATTGCTGTCGTCTGAGGTCGCCGCGCGGTCGCTGCAACGATGGCGAGCGGGGAACGGACACCGCCCGATACTCGGTTGCCCGGCGCCCACCGGCATCGTATGCGACTTGCCCCCACAGGCTGGAGTCGCGATCGCATGTCCAGCACCGTCACCGATCTCGCCGAGCTGTTGTCCGGTGCCTGCCGCCCCGGCGATTTCGTCACGTCAGGCACCACGGAGCTGCTGCCGCCCGCCCTCTCGGTCGACGGCGTCGGTCCGATCGCCCTGCCGCTGCTGCCCGCCCAGGCGGCACAGCTCGTCGCGATCGCGGAACGCGCGCCCTATGGCCGCGGCCCGGACACCATCGTCGATACCGCCGTGCGCAACACCTGGCAGGTCGCGCCGGACCGCGTGCGGATCGCCGGCCGGCATTGGCCGCGCACGCTGGAAACGATCCTCGGCCAGGTGGGCGAAGGCCTCGGCGTCAGCGACCCGATCGAAGCCGAGTTCTACAAGCTGCTGATCTACGACAGAGGCAGCTTCTTCGTCAGCCATCGCGACACCGAGAAGTCGCCCGGCATGTTCGCCACCCTGGTGATCGTACTTCCGTCGCCCTGCACCGGCGGCGAACTGGTGGTGCGGCACAAGGACCGCTCGGTACAGATCGACCTGCGCTCCGACGACCCGTCCGAGGCCGCGTTTGCCGCGTTCTATGCCGATTGCCTGCACGAAGTGCTGCCGGTGACGGAAGGCTGCCGCCTGACGCTGGTCTATAACCTCATCCGCCGTGGCACGGGCCGCGCGCCCGAACCGCCGAACTACACGACCGAGCAAGAGCAAGTGGCCGAACTGCTGCGGGACTGGCGCGCGCGGATGGATGCGGATGCTGACGACGCGGAGGTGCCGCTGAAGCTGGTCTATCCGCTGGAACATGCCTACACCGCGCCCGAACTCGGGTTCGCGGCTCTGAAGGGCGCCGATGCCGCCGCGGCCGGCGTGCTGGCCGCCGCCGCAAACCAAGCCGACTGCGCGCTGCATCTCGCGCTGGTCGAGCTGGAGGAATACGGCTCCGCCGAGTACGCTGGAAACTACAGCCGCCGCCGTCGCCATTGGGACGACGACGATGCAGAAGACGATAACGACGGCGCGTTCGAAGTCGATGAAATCACCGACTGGACCATCACCCTGTCCGACTGGCATGCCAATGACGGCCAGCCGCTCTCTTGGGGCGACATCCCGGTCAGCGAAGACGAGCTGTCGCCGCCCGACCCGTTCCACGCCCTGAAGCCGGACGAGCTGCATTTCGAGGAAGCCAGCGGCAACGCCGGCGTCTCCTTCGAACGGCGCTATCGCCGTGCCGCCCTGGTGCTGTGGCCCAACGATCGCGCTTTGGCGGTGCTGACCCAGGCCGGCTTGGGCGTCACGGTGCCGCATCTGCGCGACCTGGCGGAGCGCTGGGCGGCGAGCGGCGCCGAGATCGGCGCGCCGGCCTGGCAGGAGGCACATCGTCTGGCCGGTCACATGATCGACGAATGGCCGTCTCATGGTGGCGGCCACGTCGCCGAGGGCGCCGAGAGCGCCACCACCGGCATGCTAGGGGCGCTGACCCGATTGCGGGATACGGAGAGCATCGGCGCGTTCCTGAACCGCGTCACCGCGGCCGGCACCGCCTTGGTCCGCCGCGACAACCCGGCGATCGTAGCGGCCCTGGCATTGTTCCCGGCGCACGAGGCCGCGGACCTGCTGGAGCGCATTGCCACCGGCAACGCCCCGAAGCGTTTCGCCGCCTGCGCCGATCTGCTCGCGCGAGCCTCGGCCGGGTTGCCGGGACTGCCGCCCGCCGATTTGGCCGAGGCGGCAGCAATACTGTTGGCGGCGCTGCCGAGCGCTGCGCCGCAGTACGACTATACCCGCAGAACCGACACCGTCGATGCGGGGTTCGTGGCCGATCTGCTGATTGCGCTGGGGGCGATCGGTGCCGGGCTTGCGGAACAAGCTGTGACCCACATCCTGGCGCATCCCGCGCCGTACGGCCCGGATGCGATCCTGGTCCCGGCGGCGCGCGACCGGCTGAGCCATGCGGATGTCGCGGCGCAGCCAGCGGTGGTGCGGCTGCGGGACGCGTGCCTGGCGCATCTGGACGCCCGGATCGCGCAGCCGCTGACGCCGCCGGCGGACTGGACGCGGCCCAGCGCGTTGGGCTGCAAGTGCCGGCATTGCTCCGCACTCCGCCTGTTTCTCTCCGACCCGAAACAGAAAGTCTGGGTGTTCCGCGCGATTGCAGCCGACCGCGAGCATGTCGAGGGCACGATCCGGACGGCGCGATGCGACGTCGATACAACGACAGAGACGCGCGGCCGGCCGTACAGTTTGATCTGCACGAAGAACCAGGCGAGCTATGAGCGGCGCGTCGCGCAGCGGCGGCAGGACCTGGCGGATGCGGAGCGCTTGCGGGCGGTTGGATCAAGGTGAGCAGGTAGCGAGATTGCCACCCATGCTGCGCATCGCCCCGGACCAGGCCGAGCCGCGGCGGCAGCCAACGATGCTAAACCGGCGCCTGGCCCCTGTCAGCGCGGCACTATGCTGTTCGAACGCTGCCTGGCGCTGGTGCCGCGCGGCGATGCTGTCGCGCGGATACGCTCGACGATGAACGGCTGCACGGTCGGTTGAATTGAGGGGGAAGAACGTCTGTTCCGGAATTAGGGCCCCTTGTATTTTGGCAAGTTGCCGCTATCCTACGCGGCAGATTGCCGTAGACGGCAAGGGAGATCCTGGATGTCCGCAGTGGTCGAAGCAGTGGCCCGCAAGCTCGGCGGAGCGTCGGTGCTGGGCCGGAACGTCTGCTCGCAGGCCGATCTTGCGCTCGCTGTGCGCCGGCGCCTGCCGCTGGTTGCGCTCAAGGGCCTCGCCCAGGCGGGGCTCACGGAGCAGGAGATCGAGCGTTTCGTCATCCCGCAGCGGACGCGCCGCCACCGCGCCGACAAAAAGCAACCCCTGACGATTGAGGAATCCGATCGCGCCGTTCGACTCTTGCGCATTCAGACCGTGGCCGAAGACACGTTCGGCAGCACCGAAAAAGCCAACATTTGGCTCCGCCGCCCGCTCTCCGAGATCAACGGCGAGTCGCCACTCGATATCGTGCAGACCGAAGCGGGCGCGCGGGTGATCGAGACGATTCTTGCAAAGATCGCCTGGGGTGCCGCTGCCTGATGATCCTTTGGCGCCTGTCCGGCGCGCAACACGCCCGCTCGTTCGACGGCGGTTATGGATTGCTCTACGACGGGCGCTGGAACACCGCAGGGCATGCGGTCACCTACTGCGCGACCTCGCCCTCGCTATGCGTGCTGGAGAAGCTCGTGCACGTCGAAGATCCCGCCCTGCTGCCCGCGCTGGTGATGGTCCGCTACAATGCGCCCGAGGGTCTCGGCATGGCGACTTTTTCCGTGACCGAATTGCCCGAGTCGTGGCGGCTTCAGGAGAGCGCGACGCAGCAGCGCGGCGATCAATGGCACGCCGCCATGAACGCCACATTGCTCTGCGTGCCCTCGGCCATCGTCCCGCTCGATGGTTCGCCGGACCAGAACGTGCTGATCAATCATCGGCATCCCGGAGCGGCGGAGATCACGATCATGGCGGCGGAACAATTCGTGCTGGACACAAGGTTGTTCCAGGCGAGCTAAGGCGATGGCGATTGTCGTTCGCATCCACCAAAGCACAGCGACGTGCCGTCCTGCGAATCGGCGGGCTTGCACCGCTGGCGCTGGTGCCGCGCAGGGATGCCGCGGCGCCGATTCGCTCGGCGATGAATGGGCTGCGGCGGGCGGGGGCTGAATTGAGAACGAAGAATGTTCGGAGACGTCAAGCCTGGTGACGCCTTCTGCCTGTCCCTCCTGCCACACCTGGTCCGTCTGCACCGAGCTTTTGACCGGTTGCGGCAGCAGTTTCGCGGCTGGCTTCGCGGCGCCAATCTGCTTCGGCGCACCCGCGGAAGAGAGTCCCGGGAGTAGTTTTTGGGGTGGAAGGCGAAGCTTCAAATTCTGCGCCCAAGTTCCGCGCGGCACGCAAGCTTCTGTTGGCGCTGGTGCATAAATCAATAATTTCGCACCAAAACCAGAGCGCTGAAATATATGAGCTTTTCCGGTGCGTAATTTCGGTGCAGAATCGCACCCATGATCTATGGCTATGCACGGGTATCTACGGACGGCCAGAGCATCGCCGGCTAGGTGGCCCAGCTTCGGGCCGCCGGAGCCGTGACCGTGTTCCGCGAAGTGGCGAGCCGTGCCAAGACCGACCGCCGCCAGCTCCGCCGCGTCCTCGACCAACTCGACGCCGGCGACGTGCTCATGGTGACGCGCCTCGACTGCCTGGCGCGCTCGAGCCGCGACCTGCTCAACGCCCTCGAGGCGATCGGCGGCAAGAAAGCCGGCTTCCGCTCGCTCGGTGACACACGGGCCGATACCACCACCCCGCACGGCCGCCTGATGCTCACTGTGCTCGGCGGCCTCGCCGAGTTCGAACGTGAGCTGATCCGCGCCCAGACAGCCGAGGGCCGCAGCCGCGCTGTGACGCGTGGCGTGAAACTCGGCCGAAAGCCGAAGCACACCCCGCACCAAATGAAAGAAGCGATGAGGCGCCGTGACCACGGTGAGCCGGTGCGCGAGATTGCGCGCAGCTACAACGTCCACCACAGCACGATTTCGAGGCTCAGTGCGTGACAACGTTATCATCTATTTTGCTTGCGCTTATCGCGCTGATTGGTGCTTGGATCGCTTTCAGCAAATGATGATAGCTAGGGCACAGTTGAATCATGACCTGTTTGACAGACGTTTTGCTGTCTACATGGCCACGCGCAACCACATCAAGGAGATGCTCCAATACAAAGGAGGCACGCAGGAAAACGCCGAGGCGTGGTGGACAGTCGCGTGCCGTGCGCCATTTCTGTTCGACAGGCAACTCGCGGATCACATCAAGGAAATCGGCGACAGAGGATCACGCATGAGGGAGCGAGTGGGCCACCAACCCATTTACAACGATCCGAAGCATGTCGGGGAATACAACGAACAGTTCATGTGGTTCGTAAAGGCACTTGACGAATTGGAGGGACAATTCCAAGAAAGCCTAAATCTTGCAACATTAACCCCATTTCCTATAGGCGTGCGCAATTTGCTCCGCCGCTCCTGGCCTATCAAATGAGGGACCGCGCCTCGCAGTGGCAGGCCATGTAATTAGCGTGTGATAATCCGGTTTGTCGGGCGCTGCCCGCTCTGCTCGCCTGCCCCGAAAACGATCGAACGCGGCGTTGCTTGGCCGGCAACGGCTACAGCCGGAATCGATGCGGAGCGGGCGTTTGGCGCGCAAGAGGATCGCCTCGAAAGCAGACGTACATCTTGCGTTGTTAAGGTGCTCGTGCCGATCTGGTGGTGACTCCAGGTGCAGATTTTTGCACCGAATGATTCACCCACACCGCCCTTGCTGTTTGTCACTTATTCCTTTGGCGGCATCGAACGAATGCCCTGCGGCGAAGCCTGCTGCCGTACGGTCCGACTCCGAGGCCGCAGGTCGGCTGCGACGACGCGCGAAATAATCTGCGGAGCAAACAGCGATCGCATAGGCCTAACAAACTGGGTCACTTCACTGAGGCACCTACCAACCCGCTTATCAGGGCAAGCGACGGCCTTTCGCCGATACCAGTTGAATAGTCGCACCGAGGCGGAGCGATTGCCCACCGTGACGGGAAATCGCAAGTCGTCGGCAGCAGCAAAGAGCCACGGTGTTCTTTGGAACCGTGCCTGGGCCGAGAAGAACAGATTCGGCAGCCGCGGGTCGCGGATGCCGAATCTGGTCAGGCAATCCTGAAATATTTTGACGGTCACTGCGGCGGCGCTCATTCCTTGACCAAACCTGGGATTGTAAGAACAAGCTGCATCGGCAAGCGCAATGAACCTTCCAAGCGGCCTCCGCCAACGCTCGTAATGACGCCAACGATTCCGGGTCGCACGGCTCGAATAAATTGGCGAGATCGGTTCCATCCGCTGCACCATCTCATCGATCACCGGCGAAGCTAACTTCGCGAGCGCCACAGCAAACTCATCCTCCTGGCGTGGGGGGTACTGCTTGTTCACGCCGATGTAGCTGAGCAGCCAGCGTTGATTCTCTATTGGGAAGAAGGGGATTATGTATGGGTGATCCGGAGTGGCCATACGCAGAAACACTACCTTCCACCACCACTCGGGCGGCCACGCTTGTTCGTGCTTTAGCGTGAACCATCGAGAGCTGTAACCGTTGTAGCCATCAACTATTTCTTCCTCGGGCACCTCCAATTCTGATTGCCGCAACCATTCCGCGGCTTTCGAGTGGGCTCCGCTAGCATCGACTACGAGGTCGGCGTCGAGAACGTGGGTTTTGCCGTCGTCGCGCCGAAGAACTTCGACGCCGGTGCAGTGGCGTGGAGCTTCCCGCGACACGCGCAACGCGGTCACCTCCGTACGCTCACAGAAGGTGACATTGCGGAGCCCCTTGCAAAGTTCGCGGACCGTTCCCTCAATGAGGGGGCGACTGGCATAGAGCTGCCATAGCCCGGTGTGGCCGCGTTCGCTCCACCCATGTGGCCACAGGGTGGCGACATCCCAACCAGTCTCCACCGGCACGGCCCCGGATTCAAGCATCCGACGCTCGAAGCCCGGAAAGAAGCTTTCGTACTCGCGAAGACCGCGCGCCAGGAGATTGTGCACATGACGCGCTTGCGGAATCCCCGGTCGAAACTCCAGGCCGGAGGGGTAGGTATCGCGCTCGATGAGCGTAACGGCGTCCGCAAATTCGCTCAGCACGCGTGCGGCACACATGCCTGCCAAGCTTCCGCCGATCACGATCGCGGTGGTCTGCATGGCGCTGCCCTTTGCGAACCTGCACAGAAGGTAGCGGATGGAATGGCAATATTTCAAGCGACAGCGCAGAAATGCGGTGCGAATGTTCGCGTCGGCCACCCGGCCCCGAGCAGAATGGCGGGTGCCGCTCAGATCTGTCTTAGAACTAAAGGGAACGCCCAATTTCCGTGCTACCCGGTCCGCAAGCGGACCGGCCGAAAGCCACCCATTGCGGACTCTCCCACGACATAGTGGTAGTTGCGTGCGAGTAGCGTCGCCGGCGGACATCTACATAGGATAATGAAAAGCGTTTTTCGCGCACCGGCGCGGCTTCCGACTCGGGCGGCCACGCCCCGAGCTTCGTGCGCCGCGCCGCTAAGCGAAAAACGCTCTTCATTTGCAGCGCGGACCGCAGAGGCAGCCTTTTCCCGTCGGCGCAGTCATTGCCGCATCGACGGCCGCCAGCGTTTCATCACGCAGCCGCCGGCCCTGCCGTCCTCCCCGCCGTGATCTCCGTGGGCCTCCGCCCGTCCTCCTATGAAAAAGCACAAATCGCCCTCCGGCGGGCCGCGCCTGTGCATTTTCAGCCATGGCAATGCGGCGCGGCCGCTGGCTAACTCCGTGCGAATCAAGACAAAACCCTGACGCACGGCGGCCGCGCCGTTAGCCCCGCACATCGACCCCGGGTCCGCCGCAGCCCAGGCAAAATGAACAGTTGACAGCCCGCTTAACATCATGGTAGTAGTCCTACCGACGATCCGATCCCTCTCTACGAAACCCGAACAGGAATGACCGCAGCAACCGACTTTCCTCCCCGCCGAGCCTGCCCAACCGATCCCCTCAAGGACCGTGACGCCCCAGCTTTGCCCAACCTCTCCCAGATCCTCCGTCTCGTCCAAATCCTCCTCACCTACGGCCGCCACCTCGCCGACACCTTCGACCGCCGCTCCACCTCACCCGGCTTCCACCTCATCGCCAGGCACTTCGGCACCGACAGGCCAGCCGTTATTCTCGCTCACATCCGCCGCGGCATCCTCCGCGCCGCGGCGCTCCACCACGTATTGCTTCACCGCGCCGCACGCGGCCGCGACCTCACCATGCCGCCGCTGCGCATCCGCCTGAAGCCGCAGGCCCCGCAACCCGCGGCAGACCAGGCGCACCTGCCCGAGCCCGAACCCCAGCCCGCGCGCAAACGCACGCCGCGCCCCTCCTGGCGCGACGACTGGCTGGACAACGTGGAGGACCCGCTCGATCCCCGCCACCTGCCCACGTTCGAAGACCTGCTGAAGGAGGTCCGCCGGCGCCCCATCGGCCGCACCCTCGGCGATATCTACGCCGATCTCGGAATCGCGCCCGCACTCTCCCTCGCCTCGTTCTGGAACGACCTGTTCCTGGCCATGATGCACTACGGCGGCAGCCCCGCCGTCTACGACATCCGCCGCTGGCGCCGCGAGCAACACTTCGTGGAAGAGCAGGACCGACTCCCGACCATGGACCTGTTATGGCCGCCGGCCGATGTTGGCGGTAGCCGCCGCGACACCATTCGGGTGCTGGGCTTCTTCATCGGCGAGCCGCCGGTCGAGCCGACCCTCATCCTGCCGCCGGAACCCCCGCCCTGGGTGCGTTCCGCGCCAGCCGCACCGCGCGAGCAAGGCACATCGCCCGAAGCAACTGCGGTGCCCGAGGCCACCGGGCCACCCTGACCGCATCGCAAGCCAGAACGACCAACCCACGGGGCCGGCACACGGCCGGCCCCGCTGTACTGATTCGTGGTGCTCTGCCCCGCGAATTCCGCTCCCGCCGGAGCGGCGCATCACGGCAACCCTCTCCGCATCGGCAGCCGATGCCCCGCATCTTCGAGCACTTCGTTCGAGCGTTTTGCCTCGGTTGTCACACCCCCGCCATTGTTGCCGCCCCGCCGCCCATGGCACTGTCCCCCGATGGCCACCCTCGAACTGGTCGGGCTCCGCAAGAGCTTCGGCGACACCCACGTGCTGCACGGCATCGACCTCGCCCTCGCCGACGGCGAGATGCTGGTGATCGTCGGCGCCTCCGGCTGCGGCAAGTCCACCCTGCTCCGCCTGGTGGCCGGACTGGAAACCCCCACCGCCGGCAGCATCCGGCTCGACGGCCAGGACATCTCCACCCGCGATCCCGCGCAGCGGGACATGGCCATGGTGTTCCAGAACTACGCGCTCTACCCGCACATGACGGTCTTCGACAACATGGCCTACGGCCTGCGCATCCGCGGCATGCCGCGCGATGAGATCCGCCGCCGCGTCGACGAGGCCGCCTTGATGCTGGGCCTGCAACCGATGCTGGCCCGCAAGCCGCGCCAGCTCTCCGGCGGCCAGCGCCAGCGCGTCGCCATGGGCCGCGCCATCGTCCGCCATCCCAAGCTCTTCCTGTTCGACGAGCCCCTGTCCAACCTGGACGCCAAGCTCCGCATCCAGATGCGCGCGGAGATCCGCCGCCTGCAGCGCCGGCTTGGCGTCACCAGCCTCTACGTCACCCACGACCAGGTGGAGGCGATGACCCTCGGCGACCGCCTGCTGGTGCTGCATCAAGGCCGCCCCGCCCAACTCGCCACGCCGATCGAGGTATTCGAGCGCCCCGCCGACACCTACGTCGCCACCTTTATCGGCGCGCCCGCGATGAACCTGCTGCCCGCCGCCCTGGCCCGCGACGGCACCGCCGCGCAGCTCACCGCTGGTCCGCTGCTGCCCTTCGCCGACGGAGCCCGGGAAGGTCACGACGGTCGTCCCCTCACCATAGGGATCCGGCCAGAGCACCTCGCCCTGGGCGAAGGCGGCCTCATTCTGGACGTGGACCTGGTCGAACCGCTCGGCTCGGAAACGTTGATCCACGGTCACCTGCCGAGCGGCCCGGCCGACAGCGTGCCAGCCGACGCCGGGCCAGCCGACCCCATGGTGGTGAAGCTCACCGGCCACCCGCCGACCGGCGAACGCCTGGCGGTGACCGTGCCAACCACGCATATGCACGTGTTCGACGCCGAGTCTGGCCGGCGTCTTGAACCGATCGGGGCAGAAAATCCGCCCGTGCGGGTTGCCGTTGCGCAATCCGCCGTTTAGGGTCGGGAAAATTACAACCTCATCGAGTCTGCCCCGATGGCCGCCCAGCCGGCGAGCACTGTCCCGACCATCAGCCCGGCCGAGATGCAAATCCTGATCTCCCGTGCCGGCTTGGTTCTGAATCCGGGGCAGATGGCGGATCTGGTGCTCGCCTGGAGGCAGGTTGCGGGACTGATCGCCGCCATTCCGCAAGGGCGGAAGCTGGCCGACGACATGGCTCTGACCTTCCGCCTGCCCCCGCCGGATGGTGCAGGCGCCGTTGCCCGGCCGGTTCCGAAGGCGCCGGCGAAACAAGCATCGCCCGCCCCGAAGCCGGCGGCCAAGCCGTCCCGGAAGCGGGCACCCGCCGCGGCGCCGACCAAGGCCAAAGTGAAACGCAAGGCATCGGCGCGGCGTCCCGCGTCACGTGGTCGATGACGGGCGGGGGCGCGCCTTCCCTCTCCATTGCCGAGGCCAGCCGGCTGATCGCGGCAAAGAAGCTTTCCCCGGTGGAGCTGACGCGGACCCTGCTGGCGCGTATCGCCGCTGTGGATCCGCAGCTCAACGCCTTCCTGCTGGTCACCGAGCGCCAGGCGCTGGCTGATGCCCGCGCCGCCGAGCGCGCCCTTGCGGCAGGGCGCCGGGGGCCGCTCCTCGGCATCCCCGTTGCCTACAAGGACATTTACGAGACCGCCGGCGTGCGCACCACGGCGCACTCGCGCATCCTGGCGGACAACGTCCCGGCCGAAGATGCCGAGACCGTCCGACGCCTGCACGCCGCCGGCGCTGTCATGCTGGGCAAGCTGGCCACCCATGAGTTTGCCATCGGCGGCCCCGCCTTCGACCTGCCATGGCCGCCCGCCCGCAACCCCTGGGACACACGCCGCTTCACCGGCGGTTCGTCATCCGGATCGGGGGCGGCGGTGGCGGCGGGACTGGCGCTGGGGGCGCTGGGATCGGATACCGGCGGCTCGATCCGGCTGCCCGCGGCGTATTGTGGCATCGCGGGTCTGAAGCCGACGCCCGGCCTAGTGTCGCGGCGTGGCGTAATCCCTCTGGCGCCCAGCCTCGACACCGCCGGCCCCATGGCCTGGACGGCGCAGGACTGCGCCATCATGCTCGATGCGTTGGCAGGGCATGATCCGCTGGATCCGGCATCCGTGCCAGGACCGGCGGTATCTTATGCCCGTGGGCTGGATGCGCCGCTGAAAGGCGTGCGCGTCGGCCTGTTGCGCCGGTTCTACGAGCATGACGTGCCCGGCTCGCCGGAAGTGCTGCAAATGATGACCCGCGCCACCGCGACGTTGCGCGGCCTCGGCTGCCGGGTGGAGGAAGCTGCGCTGCCGTCGGTCCAGGAGTACAACGCCGTGGGCCGGGTGATCATCTCCTCGGAAGCCTATGCTCTGCACGAAGCCACGCTGAAGGCGCGCTTGTCCGACTTCTCGCGCGTGTTCCGCGTGCGGGTGCTGGCCGGTTCGCTGATCCGGGCCGCCGACTACATCGCCGCCCAGCGCCGCCGCACCGACCTGATCGCCGAGACCGCTCGCGTCTTCGAACGCTTCGACGTATTGATCGCGCCGCCCACCGCGGGCGCCGCGCCGCTGCTGACGGAACAACGGCCCGACGACGGCTTCTCCCGCCCCTTGCTGACCACCGTGGCGAACGTCGCCGCGATCCCGTCGCTGGTCGTTTGCGGCGGTTTCACCGCGACCGGCTTGCCTCTGGGCCTGGAGATCATGGCGCCGGCCTGGGGCGACGCGATGGTGCTGCGCGTCGGGCACCAATTCGAGCAGGCCGCGGGGCTCAGGGGCAGAAGGCCTCTCCTATGAAACCCCCGCTCCTGCGCTCGGCGCAGGAGAGGGCAGGGGGGTCGGGCCGGTGAACACTGTCCTCTTTTCACCCTGCGCCGCGTCACCTGCAACCGCCGAGGACGACGAGACAACGCTGACCGCAATCGACGGAGAGCGAACCATCACATCCTCCACTGCGATCATCACGTCCTGCCTGATATGGCTGCTGACGCTCATGCCCGCGGGCGCGGTGCAACGCGTCGTGTCCCTGAACCTGTGCAGCGATCAGATGCTGGTGTTGCTGGCGCCGGAGCAGGTGGCCGCCTTGTCACCGCTCGCACGCGACCCGGCGCTGTCGTTCGTCGCGGCGCAGGCCGCCCGGCTCCCTGTCGTCCGGCCCACCGCCGAGGCGGTGCTGCGCCTTCACCCGGACCTCGTGCTCGCCGGCGTCTTCGGCGCCCAGGTGACGGTTGGCCTGCTGGAACAAGAGGGGGTTCGTGTGGTGCGGCTGGACATGCCGCAGGACTTTGCCGGAATTCGGCGACAGATCATGCAACTTGCAAGCCGGCTGGGCGTGCCGGCCCGCGGCGCGGCGCTGATTGCGAACATGGATGCGACCCTCCGCTCGTTGCCGCGTCCTTCAAGCCGCGTGACCGCACTGGCATGGGAACCGCGCGGCTATGCCGCCGGGCCAGGAACCTTGATGGATGCGGTCCTCCGTGCCGCCGGCCTGGTCGACATCGGCACTGGGCGGTACGTCGGGCTGGAGGCACTGCTGCGCCGTCCGCCGGACCTGTTGGTGGTGCCGCAAGCGCCGGATGATCCGTCGCTCGCCACGGATCTGCTGGACAATCCGGCCGTTGCTGCCATCCCGCGGCGCGTCGTGCCAATGCCGCTGATCGTCTGCGCGGGTCCGTTCACGGCAAACGCCGCCGCGATGCTGGCACGATGAGCCGGAGCGACGCCGAAAGGATAAAGCAAGACCATGGGCGGCATCGCGTTCTGGCGGGCCTCGCCATGCTTCTGCTGGTGCTACTGCTTGCCTCGCTGCTGATCGGTGACGGCATCCTCGCATTGCCTGACCGATTGATCCTGCTGCAAATCCGGCTGCCGCGGACTTTGCTGGGGGCTCTGGTCGGCGGCGGGCTGGGGCTTTCCGGCGCGGCGCTGCAGGGGGCATTGCGCAATCCGCTGGCCGATCCGGGCTTGCTGGGGATCACCGGGACCGCGGGGCTGGGCGCGGCGGTTACGTTCTATTGGGGACTTGCCGCACACTTCCCGCCGGCCCTGCCTATCGGCGGCCTGGCCGGCGCCGCCATAGGGGCAATCTTCCTGCTAACCTTCGCCGGACGCGCGCCCAGCGGACCATCCCTGATCCTGGCTGGCATCGCCGTCTCGGCGCTCTCGGCCGCCTTGCTCGCGCTGGCTCTGAGCCTCGCACCAAACCCATTCGCCCTGGCCGAGATCACCTTCTGGTTGCTCGGCGGCGTGAACGACCGGTCGCTTGGCCAGGTGGCATTGGCCGTGCCCCCGATAGTGCTGGGCATGGCAATCCTGCTGCGCCTGGGCCCCGGGCTCGATGCCCTCAGCCTGGGGGAGGACACCGCCGCCAGCCTGGGCGTGCCCGTATCACGCACATTGCGACTGGCAGCCGCGGGAACGGCTTTGGCAGCAGGAGCAGGGGCAGCAGTGGCGGGTGGCATCGGTTTCGTCGGGCTGGTGGTGCCGCATCTGTTGCGCCCGTTACTGGGCCAACGACCGGCCGCTTTGCTGCCGGCGTCATTGCTCGCCGGCGCCGCGCTGCTGCTGGCAGCAGATCTGCTGGTGCGTCTGGCACCGCTGATACTGCCTCTTTCGCAGCCGCTGCCGCTGGGAGTGCTGACGGCATTGCTGGGAGCGCCCTTTGTCGTGGCAATCGCTCGAAAGATGCCTCTCCCATGAAGTGGCGCTGGACCGCAAAGCGGACCAACGCGGCCGGGTCGCGAAGCGACCCAACCGAGAGCGCCGAAGATGAGGGTTATCGGGAAAGTATTCCGCCCTCTTCGGCGCTCGATAAGGTAGCGTCCCCTCCCGATCACCCGCATCCTCGGCTCTCTCGGTTGATCCGCTCTGCGACCCAACCGACCTCTCGCGCTGACGCGGGAGAGGGTGTTGCTGTCACGCTGACCCGCCACCCGATCCTTCACGACATCGCCCTCGGGCTTCGTCCAGGCGAGCTCGTGGCGCTATGCGGGCCGAATGGCGCAGGAAAGACAACCTTGCTCCGGGCCCTCGCGGGCCTTCTTCCGGGCTCGCCCCAACGCGATCCGCGGCACGTCGCCTATCTGCCGCAGAACGCCCGCTGTGCCTGGGCGCTGACCGTGGAGCAAGTTGCGGCACTCGGGCGCATCCCGCACCGCGATTCGGCCGGGGCGCCGGTAACACGCGCGTTGCAGAACTGCGGTATCCTGCCGTTGCGCGACCGGCGTGTGGACCGCATCTCGGGTGGAGAGGCCCGCCGCGCCATGCTGGCACGCGCGTTTGCCACGGAGCCCCGCGTGTTCCTGCTCGACGAACCGACCGCCGACCTGGATCCTGCTGCCGCGCAGGCGATCATGCGGCTGCTGCGGCAGACCGCGGAGGCCGGACGTACGGTCGTGGTGGTGCAGCACGCGGTGGAACTGGCCATCCGCTATGCGCATCGTATCGTCGTTATGCAGGCCGGCCACATCGTTGCTGACCTCCCCGCGGCGAATGCCCTGCCGGCACTGGCCGCCGCGTTCGGCCTTCCCTTTGGCATCGACCCCGAACCACGCCTGCTGCCAAACGATGACCGAGACGCTCCGCATTGATCCACCGCTGTTGGCGGAATCCAGGCCGCGGCCGGTGCGGATGCGGTCCTGGATTGGCATCTCCGCGGTGCTGTCGCTGGGGCTGCACGCGGCCCTGATCGGTCTCGCTGTACTATGGGCGCGTTACCGGCCGCCGGTCGCATTGGTGCCGCTGGAAATACCCGCGACGGTGCAGCTTGAGATGTCGCCACCCGGTGGAGCGACACCACCCGCCGCGCCCCCGCAGCCCGCAACCCCACCGTCCCCCAAGTCGTCTGAAGCTGCCGCCACCGCTTCCAAACCTGCGCCGGCGAAGACCAAAACCGCGGCGACGCAACCCAAGGCAGCTCCGGCGCAACCGAAGACCGCCGCAACCGAAACCAAGGCACCCGACGTGCCCGAAGCGGCCAAAGGCCACCTGCCTGTCGCGCCGCCGACGCAGGCGGCGTCGAACGCCGCGGCAACATCGCCTTCCGAGACGACACCGACAACACCCGAGACAAGAGCCGCCGCTGCCGCAAAGCCACAGACCGCCGACGCGTCACCCCCGGCGCCGCAGGCCCAGGCACCGGGCGACAACAAGCTCACCTTCAATTTTGCGCCCGTGGAAAGCGATACGAATGCCCTTGTGACAGGCGATCTGATGGTGCCGGCCAGCCCTGACGTGAAGTACCACAACCGCAAGCCAAGCTATCCGCTCGATGCGGCCTTTCGCGGCGAGCAAGGCACCGTGACGCTGTTGATCCATGTCTCGCCGGATGGCTTGGTCAGCAGCGTGGACATCGTGCGCAGTTCAGGTTTCTCTGCATTGGATCACGCCGCGGAGGATGCGGTGGTGACGTGGCACTTCCTGCCGGCAGTAAAGGACGGTCGCCCGGTATCGGCGGAGGTACCGATGCGATTCGCCTTTGAGCTGGATTAGCAAGGTCAAAACCGAGGCGCAGTCCTCCCAGTGTCGGCGCCCGCCGCGCGGCGGACCAAGGCATCGGCGCGCGAGATCATGGGCTTCCCGATCAATGGATCGACGATGTTCGTTCGGACCGACGCCATCAGGGGCCGTGATCCGGGAGGCGGGGACCGAGCGTACGATCCGGCCCGGTTCCCCTCCTCCGATAATAGCTTACCCGATCGAGATGCGCCGGGGCTGTGCCTCCTTGGCTTTCGGCAGCGTCAGCGTAAGCACGCCGTCATCGAGCTGCGCGCCGATGCGCTCCTGGTCGATCTTGCTCGATAGGGTGAAAGATCGTGTGTAGTGACCTATGTTGTACTCGGAATAGACCGGGTCCATGCCGTCGTATTTGCTGAAATCGATTTTCCCGTCGATCCGCAGCACGTCGTTCTCCAGCGCGATGTCCAGGTTCGGCTTTTCGACGCCGGGGATTTCCATCATCACGGTCAGCGCATCGTCGGTTTCGAAGATATCCGCATAGGGCACGTAGTAGCGGCCGGGGACCGTCTTTTCTTCCTTGGTCACCAGCTCCTTCTTCTCGCGCACCGCCAGTTCCTGATGGTTTGCCATCGCATCCTCCTTCGTCTCGCTCATGTCACGCCACCTGGATGGAGCGCGGCTTGTCTTTCTCCGCGCGCGGCAGGAACAGGGCCAGAATGCCGTCGTGATATTCGGCCTTCACCGCGTCCGCGTCGATCTGCACCGGTAGCGTCAGGGCGCGGTCGAAGCGACCCGCCAGGCGTTCGCGGCGGTGGACCGCGGATTTTTCGGGAAAGGTCACCGCCTTGTTGCCGGCGACACGGACCGAGTTGCCCTTCACCTGCACATCCAGCTCGGACTTGTTCAAGCCAGGCAGTTCCGCAATGATGATGAAGTCGTCGCCCTTGCGGAACACGTTCATCGGTGGATAGCTGCCGCTGCTGCTCGGGCTTGCTCCAAGCCAGCCGCTCGACCGGAACGAGTCGAGTGCCTGTTGCAGAGTTAGCAGCGTATCGAATGGATCCGGAAACAGCGCCATTTGTCACACCCCCTTCTGCTGCACGCAGGCAGGAAGCGCCGCTGCACGTCGGCTCACGCGCGGCCAGCCATGCCCGCCCTCTTCGCGGCGGCTTGGCACTCCCTGACTACGAGTGCCAGCGCAATTAGGAATCGGAACGACGCCCTTCAAGGGCCGCCGGTCGGCTGGCGCCATCGTGTCACGCGTTTGCAGCGACCGCCGCGTCCACCTGCGCCATTATGTCAGGCGACAGCGGTCCCGCTTCCGCTGCGGCGATGCAGCCGGCCAGTTCCGCCCGGTTCTTTACACCAAGCACGAGGGTGTCGATCGGCAATCCCAGCGCGTAGCGATGCGCGATAATGGCGGGGTCTTCGCCCCACGAAGCACAGAGCGCGCGGAAACCGGCGGCGCGCACATAGTCGCGCATTTCCGGATGGTCGGACGGCAACGGCCGGTCGATCGCCGCTGTCAGCGCGCCCGCCTGCACCGCGCGGATGCCCATCACACCAACGCCGTTGGCGCGCGCGGCAGCCATGATGTCGCGCGGCCGCGCCGGCCCGTCGAAGAATTTTAGCCCGCCCGGCGAATCGAGCAGATTGGCGATGCATTGGACGGCGGCAGGCGCGGGGTGTTCTTGCAGAAGCCGGATGATCGTGTCGGGGTGGCCGATACCGGTCAGGCCCCAGGCGCCGATCAACCCTTCGGCTGCGAGGCGCTCGAACGCCGGCCGCACGCGGTCCGCAGACAGCGCATAGGGCGTAAGGCGCGGCGCGGCGTCCGTATTGCGCCACATCGGATGGCCGTCCGGCGCGACATTGCAGTGCAAAAAGAACAGATCGAGGTGGGAAAGGCGCAGGCGTTGCAGGCTGGCTTCGATGGAGCGGCGCAGGATGGTTTCGACCTGATCGGGGGGCGGGTTTCCGAGGTTGCACTTGCTGGTCACTCGAACGCCGGCCGGCAGCTTGCCGTTGAAGGCCGCGCCGACCACGTCCTCCGCCTTGCCATCGCCATAGCGCGGGGCGAGATCGAGCAGGATGATGCCGGCTTCGACAGCGGCATGCACGGTTGCCACGCATTCATCGAACGTCGTCGCGCCCCACAGCATGCCGAGCCCGCCACCACCCAAAGTGAGAATGGAAACCGGCGGCAAGCGACCAAAGGAATGCTGCTGCATGGAGGAACCTCCTTCCCGATGAAGGCTCAGTCTATCGCACGGGGCAGGTACGACTACGGGAACGCGATGCGCGACGCCGGCGAGAAGGTCAGGGCTTTTGACTGTTTGATCTGAATCAAAGTCACGAACCGGCATGGTCCCCAAGATGCCCGGGTCATTCTGGAGGACTACCGGCCATGAGCCTCACGCATCCCGATCACAGCTTCGCGTCCGGACACAACCAACTGAAGCCGTTTCTGGTTGCCGCCGTGATCGTTGTAGTGACCGTCGCGATAACCCTGGCATTTGCCGGCTTGCCGCACTGATTCCTCGCATGCGGCAATGCCGCAATGATCGTTCGCACGCGGCAATACGGAGGATCCCTATCCGGTTAGCGCAGGCGGGCCGCCGGGCTGGCGCCGCATCGGGCGCTGGTTCGCGTTGCCTGCGCTGACCGGATAGGCACAATACGGAGACTGAATTCGGGGTTTGGAACGTGCGGTGGCGGGATGCATCCAGCCGGCGCGTGCCCAGGGCAAGCTGCGCGTTGCCCGAAACCTGTCGCTTTTCCGGCTCCGATCGCTCGCTTGACAGCATCTCGATCGGCCCCTATCCACCGCCGCTCGTTTTTCCGCCGAAAGCCCCGTTATGCGCGTACGCAACAGTCTGAGAGCAGCGAAGGTTCGCGACAAGAACTGCCGCGTGGTGCGCCGGCGTGGGCGGGTTTATGTGATCAACAAGAAGAACCCGCGAATGAAGGCCCGCCAGGGCTGATTTCGGCAGCGCGCCGCAATTTCTGCGGAGCATACCCGGTATTTGCCATCCTGATCGCTCGGCCACGGCGGCTGTGGCGCGCCGGGACCGGGTGTTCGAGCCTTGCCGTCGCTCAATCTTCCCCCGCAAACCCACCCTCGCCAGCGCCTGCTACCATCGGGTATGGCCGGCGTTTGACAGGTAATGGCGCCCCTGCCTATGGTCCGCGCCCTCTGTTGCAGGTGCGAACAGGCGGGCGGAGGCCCGGCTCCTGAACGCTGATTCATCTCCTGGAAGCGGCACGGTCCCTATGAAAATTCTCGTCCCGGTCAAGCGGGTGGTCGACTACAACGTGAAGGTCCGCGTGAAGGCGGACGGCTCCGGCATGGAAACGGCCGGGGTGAAGATGTCCATGAACCCGTTCGACGAGATCGGTGTCGAGGAGGCCGTCCGCCTCAAGGAAAAGGGCGGCGCGACCGAGATCGTCGCCGTCTCGATGGGCGTGCCGCAATGCGCCGAGACCATCCGGACCGCTCTGGCGATGGGTGCCGATCGCGGCATCCTGGTGGAGACCGATGCCGAGCTGCAGCCGCTGGCGGTGGCCAAGCTGCTGAAGGCGATCGCCGACAAGGAGAAGCCTGGGCTGATCATCCTGGGCAAGCAGGCGATCGACGACGACATGAGCGCCACCGGCCAGATGCTGGCCGCCCTGCTCGGCTGGCCGCAGGGCACGTTCGCGTCGAAGATCGTGATCGACGGCGAGCAGATCACTGTGACGCGCGAAGTGGATGGCGGGCTGGAGACGGTCACGCTGAACCTGCCCGCAATCGTTACCACGGACCTGCGGCTGAACGAGCCGCGCTATGCCTCGCTGCCCAATATCATGAAGGCGCGCAAGAAGCCGATCGACAACATGAAGCCGGCCGATCTGGGTGTCGATCCTGCGCCGCGATTGACCACGATCAAGGTGTCGGAGCCGCCGAAGCGTAAAGCTGGGGTGAAAGTCGGCTCGGTGGCGGAGCTGGTGACGAAGCTGAAGACGGAAGCGAAGGTGATCTGAGGCGGCGCATGTCATTGCGAGGAGCGACGAAGCAACCCTGTTCTTGCGGCGCACCACCGCTCGTGTGCCCAGGTGACCAGGGTTGCTTCGGCCCTACAGGCCTAACGATGACATGTGAGGGCCAGCCAACAAACGAGGTAGTCTGACCGATGACAGCTATGGTTTTGCTCGAATTCGACGCCGCCGGCATCAAGCAGCCCTCCCGCAGCGCCGTCGCCGCGGCGCAGAAGCTGGGTGAGGTGCACGCGCTGGTGGCCGGCGCTGGCCTGGACACCGCGGCGCAGGCCGCCGCGAAGCTGCCCGGCGTTGCCAAGGTGCTGGTTGCCGACTCCTCTGCCCTCGACCACTTGCTCGCGGAGCCGACCGCCGCGCTGCTGGTCTCCCTGGCGCCGGCCTACGACCATTTGCTGGCGGCGACGACCGCGGTGGGCAAGAACGTCATGCCACGCGTGGCTGCCCTGCTGGATGTGCAACCCATCAGCGACATCGCCGAGGTGGTGGACGCCGACACCTTCGTCCGGCCGATCTATGCCGGCAACGGCATGGCAATGGTCAAATCGTCGGATGCCAGGAAGGTGATTACGGTGCGTGCCGCCAGCTTTGATCCGGTACCGGCGGAAGGCGGCAACGCGCCGATCGAGAAGGCGGCGATCCCCGACTTGCCGAATATCTCGAAATTCGTCTCCGCCGAGCTATCTAAGAGCGAGCGGCCGGAGCTGACCGCCGCCCGGGTTGTGATCTCCGGCGGGCGAGGCATGCAGTCCGGCGACAATTTTAAGCTTTTGGAACCTATCGCTGATAAACTGGGTGCCGCGGTCGGGGCTTCCCGTGCCGCGGTTGATGCCGGCTTCGTCCCGAACGACTACCAGGTCGGGCAGACCGGAAAGATTGTCGCCCCGGAGCTTTACATTGCCGTCGGCATCTCGGGTGCCATCCAGCACCTCGCCGGGATGAAGGACAGCAAGGTGATCGTGGCGATCAACAAGGATGAGGAAGCGCCCATCTTCCAGGTCGCCGACTACGGCCTGGTGGCTGATTTGTTCAACGCGCTGCCGGAGCTGGCGGCGGAACTGGAGCGCTCCTGAATGAACATCGAGGTCAAGCCTGCCCCCGCCTCGGCCGCGATGCTGGCCGAGCCGCCGGAGATTGCCCGCGTCGGGGTGATTGGTGCCGGGCAGATGGGCAACGGCATCGCCCATGTTTGCTCGCTTGCCGGGCTTGACGTGCGATTGCTGGACGCGAAACCGGATGCCTTGGACCGCGGGCTGGCGACGATCAGCCGCAACATGGACCGGCAGGTCAACCGCACGCTGATCTCGGCCGAGGACAAGCTCGAGGCGCTGGCCCGCATCCATCCGGGCACCGATTACGCCATGTTCGACGACGCCGACCTGGTGATCGAGGCGGCGACCGAGAAGGAGGACATCAAGCGAGCGATCTTCAAGCAGTTGGTGCCGCACCTGAAGCCCTCGGCATTGCTCGCGTCCAACACGTCGTCGATTTCCATCACCCGGCTGGGCGCGACGACCGACCGGCCGGAAAAGTTCATCGGCATGCACTTCATGAATCCCGTGCCGATGATGAAGCTGGTGGAGATCATCCGTGGCATTGCCACCGATGAGCCGACCTTCCAGGCGGTGCAGACGCTGGCCCACAAGCTGGGCAAGATTACCGCGGTGGCGGAGGATTTCCCGGCCTTCATCGTCAACCGCATCCTGGTGCCGATGATCAACGAGGCGGTCTACGCTTTGTATGAGGGCGTCGGGTCGGTGAATGCGATCGACACGTCGATGCGGCTGGGCGCGAACCATCCGATGGGACCGCTGGAACTGGCGGATTTCATCGGGCTGGATACGTGTCTTTCCATCATGCAGGTGCTGTATGAGGGGTTGTCGGATTCCAAGTACCGGCCGTGCCCGCTGCTGGTGAAGTACGTCGAGGCGGGGTGGCTGGGGCGGAAGACGAACCGGGGGTTCTACGATTACACGCAGAATCCGCCGCGGCCGACGCGGTGAGGCGACGATTCGGCGCTGATAGCATTTACTCGGGCTTTTCGGCTATCGGCGCACCAGAGGACGCGGTGTACCAGTTTGTGCGCAAGGTGGTTGGGATCGAAGGTGCGCCACGTCTGGAATTGGGGGACGTTGCCGCTTATCCGTGCGGTCACGCCAGTCCAAGTGTAGCGCGGGAGGGGTTTTTGCAGCAGTAGTTGGGAATTACTGCGAATTTGGAAACGCACGATCCTATTCTCTAGGACTGTAGCCATTAGCGAACTGGAATTGCTACTCGGGTCTCGCCACGCTTCCCGCCTCTCGCCGCGTAGGGTTAGGCGGAACGGGCCCAGCGGACCGATTTGATCTACGAATGTGAGAGTGAACGAACGCCTCAAGTTCCGCGGCTGTGTCACGCCGGTCGCTATGCCACGGCCTGCCGCCGCACAGTCAAGTTGCCACGCACGGCAGCAGGCCGGATACCGAAATATCCTCGTCCAGTGCCTCCCCGCGCAGGCCCTGGCCCGATTGGCTAACACGATAGGCGCGACGCTGCACCGCGCTGGCATGCAACAGACGTGGGAACGAGGCGAGCGGCACGCCCAACACGCGCCCGTCCGTCAGATCAATGCACATGGCCTGCTCGTCAAACCGCAAAGACTTGGCGGGAGCGCTCATGCGTCGTCAGGGAACCAATCGGCCAGCACTTGCTCTACCGGGTACTGCAGCCGCCGAAGTTCCACTCGCGGCTGCTCGCCGTAGCTCGCCAACGCAAGCTCTGCCACGCGCTCGGCCCTGGACAACTCCTTCTCGACCATGGCGGGAATACTCGGCCGCAGGCTCGGCGAGTCCGCTGACAGACGCTCGGTATCGCCGCGCTGCTGCGCAATCGTCTCCCGCCAGCCCGCTCGCGGCGCGTCCGCCGGCGAGGCTTCGAGCTTCATCAAATGTACCAGGATCACGGCGATACGGCTCGCGAGTTCGCGCCCTTGCGACCTGCCCAAGGCGTCAATCTCCTCAGCGACATTCTCCCAATCGATCGGCAGATTGATCCCGGCCTGACCGGCATCGCGGAGCGCGCGTGCCTGGCTTTCCGCCCACAGCGCAAGATCCGTTTCGTATGCGACGTCCATCTGGCCACCTCCGGAGAAGCATCGCTCGCTGCGCTGAACAAATCATTAAGTCCCGTCGGGCCGGCCCAGCCAATGAGACCAACGCCTCATCCCATGTACGCGCCGCCATTGATGTGGTGCACCTGCCCGGTGATGTAGCTCGCCGCGTCGGATGCCAGAAACACGCCCAAAGCTGCGATCTCCTCGGGTCGCGCCATCCGTCCCAGAGGCACCGCTTTCGCCATCTCGGCCAGCTCGCCTTCGGTATTGCCGTAACGCGGCTGCGCAGTATCGGTCAGGCCCGGCGCAATTGCGTTCACCCTGATGCCGTATGGCGCCAACGCCAGGGCCATGGCACGGGTCATGCCGACCACACCCGCCTTGGTCGCCGAGTAGTGAACCCCCAGTACCGCCCCCGCCAACGACCGGGAACTCAGGTTGATGATCGATCCGCCACGTCCTGCCGCCACCATCGCCCGCGCCGCCGCCTGGGCGCAGAACGCGCTGCCCTTCAGGTTGATGTCGACGACGTAGTCCCAGTCAGCCTCGGTCATGTCCAGGAACTTCACCCGAGGGAACACCCCGGCATTGTTCACCAGCACATCCAGTCGCCCCAGGCCGTCCAGCGTGACGTCCACCATGCCGGCGATCTCCTCCAGCCTGGCGACATCCGCCCGCACCGTCAGGGCGCGCTGTCCCGCAGTACGCACCTGCTCGGCCACCGCTTCGGCCGCCGCCTGATCGTCGAGCCAGTTGATGGCCACGTCGTAACCCGCGCCGGCGAACGCGACTGCCATGGCCGCGCCGATGCCCTGCTGCGCGCCCGTTACCAACACCACGCGATTGCCGTCTGCCATGCGCGCCTCCCCCAAAGACCGCCCGGTTCGCAGGCCAGGCGCCAACCTCAGCCCATCCTGTCCTGTTGCGCCGCCGCAGGCCTCATGCCCGCCACCACCGCCTCGCGCAGTTTCGGATGCAGATGCGGATTGGCGGCGACCACGTCGCCGGTATCGCGCGGGTCTGCATCGCCCACATCGGTCGCGTAGCCGCCGGCCTCGCGCACCAGCAGGAGGCCCGCGGCGATGTCCCAGCGCTTCACGCCCAGCTCCCAGTACCCGTCGTACCGTCCCGCCGCGACCCAGGCCAGGTCCAGCGCCGCCGCGCCGAACCGGCGGACCCCCGCGACCTGCGGCATCAGCAACGCCAGCGTGCGGGAAAACGCCGTGCGCCGCACCGGCGCCACCGCGGCAAACGGGATGCCGGTTGCGAACACTGCGTCTTTCAGTTCACGCCGCGCCGAAACCCTTAGCCGCCGTTCATTGACGAACGCGCCGGCGCCCTTCTCCGCCCAGAACATCTCGTCTGTCGGCGGCGCATAGACCAGCCCCGCCGCCAGTTCGGAGCCGCCATCCGGCAGCCGCCGCTCCAGCCCGATGCTGATGCACCAGTGCGGCATGCCGTGCAGGAAGTTGGTGGTACCGTCCAGCGGGTCCACCACCCAGCGCCACGCCCAGTTCTGCGAACCGGAGATGCCCGACTCCTCCATGATGAAGGCGTAGCCAGGTCGCGCCTTGTTCAGCTCCTCCTTCAGTGTTTGCTCGGCGCGCAAATCCGCCTGGGAGACGAAGTCGGACGGTCCCTTCACGCTGACCTGCAATTGCTCGACCTCGGCGAAGTCGCGCAGCAGGCGGCGTGCCGCCTTGTGGGCGGCGTTTGCCATCACGGTCATGTGCGGGGAGAGGCGCAGCGCCATCTCGGCGGCCCCGGTCGAGGCGCCGGATCAGCCCTTGGCGCGTTCCACGTAGCTGCCGTCTTCGGTGCGCACCACGATCCGCTCGCCAGTCTCGATGAAGGGCGGCACCGATGTCTTTACGCCGTTCGACAGCCGGGCCGGCTTGTAGGAGCTGGCGGCCGTCTGGCCCTTCACCACCGGATCGGCTTCAACCACTTCCAGCACGACCGTCGGCGGCAGGTGGATCCCGACCGGATCACCCTCCACAAGATCCACCTTGACCATCATCTGATCCTGCAAAAACGGCTTGGTATCCCCAAGCAAATCGGCCGGGATGTGGGTTTCCTCGTAGGTTTCGGGATCCATCAGCACAAGGTTGGATCCATCGGTATAGGAGTAGGTGTACTCCTTCTCTTCTGTCATCAGGCGCTCGACGGTGTCGGCGGTGCGCCAGCGCTCATTCGTCTTGTTGCCGGAGCGGAGGTCCCGCATCTCCACCTGGATGAAGGCGCCGCCCTTGCCCGGGGTGATGATCTGCTGCTTCAGCACCGTCCAGCGGCGGCCGTCATGCTCGATCACCTGGCCGGCGCGAATCAGATTCGCCTGCTGTTTCATTGCCTACTCTCGTTCGTGTCCGGGATTTGGGTCGCGCTTCTAGACCGCGGGGGAAGCAGGGGCAAGGCGCCGCGGTGGAAGGGCCGCAGAGCAAGCGGGCACGGTCGCACAGGTCCTTGGTGGGGAATTATCCCGCGCCGCCGGATGTGATCCACGTCATAGCGAATGGACCGCGACGGCGGTATTGTGGCGCGAACGAACAACTGCCGCAAAACCACGCGTCGTCCCGGGGAGCAACGCCGCCATGTTCAACAGCAACGTCCTGGAAGTGGCCGCCGGCCTGATTTTCACGTTTCTGGCTGTCAGCCTCGCGACCGGTGCGATTGTGGAGGCGCTGGCCTCGATCGTGAACTTGCGTGCGAGCACTCTGCTCACTGGCGTCAAGCAACTGGTCAACGACCCGAATTTCGCCGGACTGGCGAAGACGCTCTATGAACATGCACTGATCAACCCGCGCGGTCCCGGCGTCGGCGCGGCGCAGCAAAACAAGCCGTCCTATATCGCACCGGCCCAGTTTGCCAGTGCCATGATGGACGCGGCCGGGCTCTCTCGAGCGATCGGTCAGGCTTCCGCCGCGGTCCCGGGCAAGGAGCTCGCCGCCGAATTGCAGGCGGCGCTCAATGCGGCCCTGCCGCCGGAACGGAACGTCCAATTGAACGCGTTGCTGCAGGGCATCATCCAGCGCGCTGGCGGGGAGTCGGCAAAGATCCACAAGGAACTCGCCGACTGGTTTGACAACGCGATGGATCGCGTCAGCGGCACCTACAAACGCTACACGCAGTTGATTGGATGCATTGTCGCACTATTGCTCTGCATCGCTTGCAATATCGATGCGCTGCATATCGCACGGGCGGTTTATGCGCATCCCTTCCCCGATCAACTGGCCGAATATTCCCAGCAGCCGGATGCTGTTGTCGCCCTGAATATTCTGGAAACCAGCTTCCCGGTGGGCTGGCCGGACGGCCAATTGTTCAGCAAGATCGGAGCGAATGGCACGCCGGTCGATTTCACGCGGGCCGACTGCATCCAGGCGATCACCGGCTGGCTGATTACCGTGCTGGCGACCTTGTTCGGCGCGCCATTCTGGTTCGACCTGCTTCAGGGCTTCGTGCGCCTGAAAGGCAGCGGTCCGAGTCCGGCCGAGAAGGCCAGCGGACAGGCCGCGGCAAGCTGACGGCGGACAGCGGTCACGCACGCGGCGGGTGGAGTTCGTGCCACTCGCCGTCCGGCCCGCGCACGGCGCCCGCTTCGTCCAGGTACTTCGGTCCAATCGGCACCTTTCCGTGCCCGCCCGGAATGTCCAGCACATAGGTCGGCCAGGCCAGACCGGTCACCTGTCCCCGCAGCTTCTCGAGCAATCGCCGGCCTTCCTCGATCGGCACGTGAAATCGCGCGGTGCCGGGCGCAGGATCGAGCTGATGCAGGTAATACGGCTTCACCCGCGCGGCGAGCATCGCACGGAACAGCGCCTCCAATGCCTCGGCGCTGTCATTGATGCCACGTAACAGCACCGACTGGCCAAGCAGGGGGATGCCACGCGCGAGGATATTTCTCAGCGCCGCACGTGCATCGGGGGTGAACTCGCGCGCGTGGTTGGCGTGCACCGCGAGCCATAGCGGTTTGTCGGCCCGCATTGTGTCGGCGAGCGCATCCGTGACCAATGCCGGATCGGCGACCGGGACGCGCGTGTGTATCCGCAATAGCTCGATATGAGGGATCGCGGCCAACGCCGCGATGATGGCGCCGAGCCGGCGTGGGGAGAGCATCAGCGGGTCGCCGCCGGTCAGGATCACCTCGCGGATTTCGCGATGGGCGGCAAACCAATCGTATGCGGCTTGCAGGTCGGCTTCGGTCAGCAGACCGCCGCCAGGGCCGACATGCTCGCGCCGAAAGCAGAAGCGGCAATAGACCGGACAGACCAGCAGCGGCTTGAGCAAGGCCCGGTCGGGGTAGCGGTGGACCACGCCTTTGATCGGAGAAAGCGCATCGTCAGCGATCGGGTCGGCGGACTCGTGTGGCGCGGTGACCAGCTCGGCCGGATCGGGAATGAACTGACGGCCGATCGGGTCGTCGGGGTCCTGGATCAACGCGCGCATGGCGGGCGTCATGGCGATCGCGTAACGGCGCTCGACCGCGGCAATGGCTTCCTGGCGACCGGGTGCGATCAGGCCATCAGCAAGAAGAGCGTCGGTGGTGCGGAGCGTAGGCGCGGACTGCATGGCGCAGAGCGTTAGCCCGTCCCGACGATGGTGAATAGAGCAGGCGCCGGGCGCGGCGGCGCTGTTTGGCAATCAAACAGCGGCTGCGCCTGCCAGCCGCCAGTCTTTGCAGCAAGATCCTTCTTGATTGAACGAGTCAGGCGTATTATGTTAGCAGCGGTCAACGGTCGAATTGAATCCGCCGCCGTGAGACTTGCCGCGATGCGGCCGACAACGCATCGATGACAGCGAACGTTGGCATTGTACGACAGTACTGTTCGCGCCCGCCGTTTCGATACACAGTTCTGAAATCACATCAGCCGCTGCAATGGCACGGACGCGTCCACCAGCTTCGCTTCATCCACCACCTTGCGCGACTTGATCAGCGCCTGCCCTGCGCGGATCTCGCGCGGATTATTCGCCGCGGTGACGCCAAGCACGCTGCCATCGTCCGCCAGGTGTACCGCGACGAACGATCCTGGCGGGCCGCCCTGCCGCACCACTGTGCGCGCCGCATCGGCGGGCAGACCGGCCACCTGGACGTTCACCTTGTACTGGTCGGTCCAGAACCACGGCACATCGTCATAGGGAGTTGTGTCGCCGCACATCGCCTTGCCCACGGCGATGCCATGGTTCTGCGCATGCCGCCACGACTCCAGCCGCAGCCGGCGACCGAACAATGGATGGAAGAATGCGGTTACGTCGCCGGCCGCGAAAATGTCGGGATCGCTGCTGCGGCCGAGTTCGTCCACCACGATGCCGCCTTCCAGCGACAAACCGGCCGCCTCCGCAAGGCCCAGGTTGCGCTGCATGCCGACGCCAGCCACCACAACATCGGCGGCGAAACGGCGTCCGTCGCGGCATGTCACGAGGATGGCGCCATCCCCGCGATCGAGGCGCTCGACGATCACATCGAAATGCAGCGTCACGCCGGCAGCGCGATGCAGCGACTCGATGTAGGCTGCGCCTTCCGGCGATACTGCGCGGCCCATGGCGCGCGGCAGTGCTTCCAGCACCGTCACTTCGCAGCCGCGCGTTCGAGCCGAGGACGCAATCTCCAGCCCGATCACGCCGGCGCCGATACAAAGCACGCGCGGCGCGCTTTCAAGTCGGGCGCGGAGTGCGCGGGCATCCTCCAGAGTGCGGAGATACAGCGCCAGATCGCCGCCATGCACCGGCAGATGGCGTGCCTGGCCGCCGACCGTCAGCAGCAGCTTGTGGTAGTCAAACGCGCGCCCGTCCGACAGCAGAACGCGATGCGCCTTCGGGTCCACGCCGGACACCGCGGTACCGAGCAGCATCTCTATCTCAAGCTCGGCGTAACGTTGTTCCGTGTGGAAATGCAGGATGGGCGGCTCGGGATCTTCGACCAGCACCTGCTTCGAAAGCGGCGGACGCTGATACGGCCGCCACGGCTCATCGCCGATCATCAGGACCCGGCCGGTGAATCCGGCCTGGCGCATGGACACGGCCGCCCAGGCGCCAGCCTGGCCGGCACCGACAATGACGTGGGTGGCGGCCATATGGCGCCGCTATCGCGCGGCGGTTTCGCCGGGCGGCGGATTCGCCGGCAGCCATGCGTCCGTCCAGCCGGTCTCGCCGTTGCTGGTGATCTGGACCTCGGTCGCACCCGGACCGGAGCGATCCAGGATCTTGACGGCCGTCGGCTGAGTAATCGGCTGGCAATCCGGCGGGGCCGTTTGCTCGCCACGCATCAGTGCTGCACGGCGCTGGAGATCATCCAGGCCGCGGCAGATGACGGAGCCAGGATCAAGCCGAGGCCAGGCACTGGGCGGAGCAGCGACCGGCGGTGGCGGCGCCTCGGCATTGGAGTGCTTCTGCTTCAGCAGGCCCTGGTAGGTAACGTTGCTATCGCTGGGCGGCTTTATTTGTGCCGACGCCAGCGTGCCTAGACAAACCAGCGGTGCCGCCAGCACGCCGATCCGGACGAATTTTGTTATCCGCATTTTCCCCTCTCAGGCCCGGGAAGCACAGCATCTATGAAGCGGCGGAGATCGCCACGCAACCGAGTCGCGCAAACCGCGCCTTGTGTTGATGTGTTCCCGCTGTCGCCTCAGTCTTCGCGGTGCGGCTTTTCCATCCGTGCCACATGGCGCGCCAGCTCCGCCCGGCAGGCGGCAGCGTCCGCGGTGCACCCTCCGGCAAGCCACCAGCCTCGCACCGCGCGCAGCAGCTCTCCCACCGCCGGACCCGGCTCCAGCCCGAGCGCCAGCACGTCACGGCCTTCGAGCGGAAAGACGGGGCGCGGCATGGCCGCCAGCCGTGCCCGCAGCGCCTCCCAGTCCGGCCCGCCGCCGCCATCCAGCCAGGTGCGATCTCGCAGGATTGCCGGATCCGTATCGGCAAGCAGGCGCCGGAGGCTGTCGTCGTCGATGTCCGGCCGAATCTGCGGCGCCTGCTGCAACGCGAGCACCCGGTCACGGTCCGCACCTGAAAGACGGAGGCGCTCGGCGAAGGACCCGGCATTTCCGGACAGCAGCGCGGCGAGCCGCAGCAGCGGATCGGGCGGCGCACCTGCCGCAACGATCCGGTCAAGCCGGCGCACATCGGTGCCTTCCGGGATTGCCGCCTCGAGAACGCCCAGGTCCGCCATCAGCGCCACTGCGCCACGCGGATCGGGAGAAGCAAGGATGCGACTCAGTTCGCTCCACACCCGCTCCGCCGACAGGCGCGCGAGACCAGCCACGCTCGCCCGAATGGCTGCAATCGCCGCCGCATCAGGCGGGCCGGCGCCATAACGCGCATGGAACCTGAAAAAACGCAGAATACGCAGGTAGTCTTCGGCGATGCGGGTCGCCGGGTCACCGACGAATCGGACCACGCCGCGCCGCAAATCCGCGATGCCGCCGAAATAGTCGAACACGGCGCCGTCCCGGGTCATCGACAGCGCATTCATGGTGAAATCGCGGCGTGCTGCGTCGGCACGCCAGTCATCAGTGAAGGCCACCACGGCGTGGCGGCCGTCGGTCTGCGTGTCGCGGCGCAATGTGGTGATTTCGAAGCCATGGCCGTCGGAGATCGCAGTCACGGTGCCGTGGGCGATCCCCGTGGGCACCGCCCGGATGCCCGCCTTGCTTAGCGCAGCGAGTATATCGTCAGGCCGACGCGGCGTTGCCAGGTCAATATCGGCGACCGGCAGGCCGGCCACCGTATCCCGCACCGCACCGCCGGCGATCCGCGCTTCGGGAAGCGCGGAGAGCACCAGGGATAACGCTGGATCGGACAGGAAGTCGGGCGGTGGAATTGTCAGGGCGGGTTGGCTGGTCATGGCGGCGCGCCATGGCCGGGGATGATGCGGCCGTCGTGCAGGGCGGCCGGCACATAGGTGCTGCCGGTCGGCAACGCGCCTTCGCGCTGGAGCCACAACAGGGCGCCGACCAATACTCCAAGCAGAACGATGGATGCAGCAACGACGCGCGGCGACGGTCCATGCGCGGTCGCGGTGACCCGCCAAGCCGCAAACAGGATAAATGGCGCCAGGAACAGGAGCAGCTCAATGAGGCGAATCATCGGCCTGACAATAGCCTTTCCCGCGCAGGGTGCGGGAGAGGACGGTTGGGTCGCAAAAAAACCAACCGGAGCACCGAGGGCGATGGGATCGGTGCGCTAGCCGAGCGTACCGAGCCGATGATCCTCACCCGGCGCTCGCGCACCCGCCTCTCCCGCCGCAGACGGGAGAGGTCTCGCGGGTGGCTCTCAGCTTCTGTGCCAAATGCACGAGAATGGCGGCAGTGGCGCCCCAGATGAAATGCTCCGGGTGCGGCCAGACCCAATATTCGCGCAGGTTGCCGAGCGATTCATGGCGCTGGCGCTGCGGTGCTTTCGGATCGAGCAATACCTCCAGTGGCATCTCGAAGACGGATTCGACCTCCTCGGGAGCCGGACGCAGCACCAGGCCGGGCGGCAACAGGCTTAAGACCGGCGTGATCCGGAACCCGGTGCCGGTGACATAATCGTCGAGGCGGCCCAGTATTTCGACGTCGCGCGGCGACAGACCCACCTCCTCCTCCGCTTCGCGCAGTGCCGCTTGCTCGGGTGTCTCACCGGCATCGATGCGCCCGCCAGGGAAACTCACCTGGCCGGCGTGTTTGCTCAGATGCGCATTGCGCTTTGTCAGCAGAATGCCGGGATTCGAGCCCGTTACGACGGGCACCAGGACTGCCGCCGGGATCGGCGGCCCATCGAGCGCCTGGAGCAGTTCATCTCCATATGCCACAGCACCCTGACGCGGCGCGACAACCGCTGCCGCCAGGCGGGCGCGTAATTCCTCGCTGGTCACTCTTCGCCGCGCGGCACCTCGCCCAAGGCGAAGAATTTTCCTCCGCTCCAGACGCCGAGCATGCGCCGACAGCCGACCCATTCCGGCACCGCCAGCGCAACCAGTTCATAGTAGACGGGGCGGCTGATGCGCGCCTCGATCCCGAAGACACCTGCTCCGGGCCGAACGAACAGGTAAGGGGTCGGCTCGCAGGTCAGGAGGTCGTGCGCGACACGGATTGGATTGTCCGGGCCAGCCGTGATCACCTGGTCGACGTTGGTGCGGAATGACAGTACCTGCTGCCGCCCGTCGCCGCTCCAGTCAAGTTCCACCGCAAGAAACGGCGCGTCTTCCACCTCGATGCGCCCGCGCTCGGCGGGCGTCTGCAGCCAGAAAGACCCGTCCTCCTCGCGCCGCAGCACGCTGGAAAACAGACACACGAGCTCTTTGCGGTTGATCGGCGTACCGCGGTAAAGCCAGGTCCCGTCACGCCGGATCAGGAACGGCAAATCGCCGCACTCGACCGGCGCGCGCCGCGGCCGAGGCAGTGGCACATCGGCAAAGGCCAAAGCACCTGATATCGGGCCCAGCGACGTTCGCTCGCGCGCAAGCGCAGTGGCCGGGATGCTCGCCCTGCCTTGGTTCACGTCTCCGTCTCCAGTGCCGTGATTTCTGTGTAACCGGAGATATAGGTAGCATCCCCCCGTCCAAAAAAGAGCCTATATGGCGACGACGGAGCAAAACGATGAAAGCGAGCGCTGAATGTCGTCGGGTATGGCTGCCGCGCCACTGGGAGCGGCCAATACGGGGAGTTTCTCCCCGAAAGATCAAGGCGCGATAGTCGCCGATGTCGAGGCGCTCGGTGCGCGAGTCGCCAAAGTCCGTACCGCGGTTGGTCAGGTCATATTTGGCCAGGACGACGTGATCGATCAGGTCCTGATCACACTTCTTTCGGGCGGACACGCACTGCTGGTGGGGGTGCCAGGGCTTGGAAAAAGCCGGCTGGTGGAAACCCTGGGGGTCGTGCTGGGGCTGGTTACAAAGCGAGTGCAATTCACGCCGGACCTAATGCCCGCGGACATCATCGGCTCGGAAGTATTGGATGAGTCTGACGGCAGGCGCAGCTTCCGGTTCGTAGCCGGACCGGTCTTCTGCCAATTGCTGATGGCCGACGAGATCAACCGCGCCAGCCCCCGCACGCAATCGGCGCTGCTGCAATCGATGCAGGAGCAGCGGGTCGCCATCAGCGGCGTGGAGCACCGGTTGCCGCGACCGTTCCACGTTCTGGCGACGCAAAACCCGATTGAGCAGGAGGGGACGTACCCGCTGCCCGAAGCGCAGCTCGATCGGTTCCTGTTGGAGGTGGTCGTCGGTTACCCGGATCTGGCAGCCGAGCGCACGATGCTGCTCGCGACAACAGGTGCGACGAGCGTCTCGCCAAGCCAGGCCATGACGGCCGAGGAACTGCTTGCGGCTCAGGCGCTGATCCGGCGCATACCGGTGGGGGAAAAGGTCGTGGAGGCGATTCTGTCGCTGGTCCGCGGCGGCAGGCCGGAAACGGCAGACGATGAGACGGTGCGCCGCCACGTCGCCTGGGGACCCGGACCGCGCGCGGCCCAGGCGCTGATGCTGGCTTGCCGCGCCCGCGCATTGCTGGCGGGGCGGCTCTCGCCGAGTGTCGATGACGTGGCGTCGCTCGCGCGTCCGGTCTTGCGGCACCGCATGGCCCTGAGCTTCTCGGCGCGCGCAGACGGGGTTGTGCTGGGGGAGGTCATCGACCGGCTGGTGGCGAGGGTAGCGTGACCTCCGTTCGACCCGCTCACCCTCGTGCTCGCCCTCTCCCAGGTCGCCCCAGGTTGGTTCGACTCATGACCCAACCGCCCTGCCAGGGAGCGCGGGCCAGGTGATCACCCCGATCAGCGCACGCCGGGCGGAGGCGGTTGGCGCGCGGTTGCCGCCACTGCTGGTCGCCGCGGAGCGGGTTGCCGCCACAGTAGCGCAAGGGGTGCACGGGCGCCGGCGCGTCGGCCAGGGTGACAGTTTCTGGCAGTTCCGCCGGTTCGTTACCGGCGACACGTTCGCCCGCATCGACTGGCGACAGTCCGCCAAATCCGGCCGTCCAGTGCCCGAGGGTTGGTTCATCCGGGAAACCGAGTGGGAAGCGGCGCAAACCGTTTGCCTGTGGCGCGACGCTTCTCCCTCGATGCGCTGGCACTCCCGCGGAATGGAGATCGAGAAACGCGAGCGCGCGGACTTGCTTCTGCTGGCGCTTGCTTCCCTGCTTCTCCGCGGCGGCGAACGAGTCCTGCTGATGCGCGAAGGCGCGCGCCCCGTTTCTGGCCGCGGCGGGCTGGACCGTCTGGCCCAGGACCTCGCCGGATCGCCCGTCAATGTGGCGGGCCTGCCGCCGCATATGCCGCTGCCGCGCCACGGGAGCGTGGTATTGCTCGGAGATTTCCTGGCGCCGCTTACAGAAATTCAGTCGGTTGTCGGTCGATTCTCCGCGGTTCCAGTCACGGGATACCTATTGCAGGTTCTCGACCCTGCCGAGGCCTTGCTGCCCTATGCCGGCCGTATCCGTTTCCGCGGCCTCGAGCATGAGGGCGATACGCTGATCCCCCGCGTCGAAACGGTGCGCGACGAATACGCCCGCCGCCTGAAGGCACAACAGGATGGCCTGACAGCCATCTGCTCCGCGGCTGGTTTCGGGTTCGGGGTCCACCGTACCGACCACCCGCCCGAGTCCGCATTGTTGACCCTCTACACAGCTTTGGGGGTGCGGTAGCGGGAATGTCTGCGCTAGGATCGCCGGGATGATCTTCGCCTCTCCGTGGATCCTGCTGGCTTTGGTGGGATTGCCATTGCTGTGGTGGCTGTTGCGCGTCACCCCTCCGGCTCCGCGCAGCGAGATGTTTCCCGCGATCCGACTTCTGCTGGGCTTGCACGCGACGGAAGAGACGCCGGCCCGAACGCCATGGTGGCTGCTGGCTCTCCGCTTACTCGCCGCGTCGCTTGTGATTGTCGCATTGGCCCGCCCGATCCTCGATGCCGGCTCGCGTTTCGCCGGCAAGGGGCCGGTGTTGCTGGTCATGGACAATGGCTGGGCGTCAGCCCCCGATTGGCCGAAGCGCATGCAGGCGGCCAATACCGTGCTTGACCGCGCTGCGCGCGCGGGGCGCGAGGCCGCACTGCTGACAACTGCGCCAGACGAAAACGGGACTCTGCCCAGCATCACGGCTCTCATGCCAATACCTGATTTGCGTGCCCGTTTGGCAGCGCTGCATCCGGAACCGTGGCCGGCTGATCGCGCTGCCGCGACAGCGGCTCTGGCGGACTGGAAACAACCGGGCGGCGCCGTGGTATACTTGGCCGATGGGCTGACCGACGGTCCCGATTTTCATCGGTTTGCCGCGGCGCTTCGTGCAGCCGGACCGGTCACCGAAATCTGCTGCGACACCATGCCGGCCCGCCTGCTTCTGCCACCGAACAGCCAAGCGGATCGGCTGGTCGCCCGGTTGGCACAGGCACCGCAGCCTGCCGCCACCGATGCCGTCGTGCTGGCGCAGACCGGCGACGGGCGCACACTTGCGAGCACCACGATCGATATGCCCGCAGGCGCCACGACCGGCGCATCGAGCATCGTGCTGCCGCCCGAACTGCGCAACCAATTGGCCCGTCTGGTGGTCGAGGGGCCGCCTTCCGCCGGCTCGACGGTGTTGCTGGATGAGCGTTGGCGCCGGCGCCCGGTAGGTTTGGTCGCCGGCAACGACGCCAACGCGAATATTCCGTTCTCGGGCCCCTTGTTCTTTCTGCGCCGCGCGCTTGCACCCTATACTGAGCTGCGCGAGGCGCCGATTGCCACGCTGCTGCAGCGCGATCTTTCGGTGCTGATAATAGCGGACGATCCTCTGCCTGTTGGTCCGGACCGTGACGCGGTGACGCGCTGGGTGGAAAAAGGTGGGCTATTGATCCGGTTCGCCGGGCCGCGAACAGCGGAGCAACCGATCGGAGAGACCGATCCGCTGATGCCGGTGAAATTGCTGGGGGGTGACCGGCAGTTGGGCGGTGCTATGTCCTGGAGCAAGCCAGCCGGGCTGGCTCCGTTTCCGTCAAACTCGCCGTTCGCCGGGCTGCCGGTACCGGCGGAGGTTACGGTAACCCGTCAGGTGCTGGCCGAACCCAGCGTAGATTTGTCGGCTCATACCTGGGCCGCCCTGGCGGATGGCACGCCGCTGGTGACCGAAGCGGCCAAGGGTGCCGGCCGTATTGTCCTGTTCCATGTCACCGCCAATGCCGACTGGTCCAACCTGCCGCTCTCGGGGCTCTACGTGGACATGCTGCGCCGGCTGGTGGCGCTGTCGGCCGGCGTGGCCACGCCTGAAGGACACGCCGTCCTGGCCCCGGCCGAGACGTTGGACGGTTTTGGTCTCCTCGGCACGCCGCCGCCGGCGGCCGCGGGACTTGCGGCTGACGCCTTCAATGACACGCCGGTTTCGCCGCATCATCCGCCCGGGCTATATGGGCCGGAGAATGGGCGTCGGGCCTTGAACCTTGGTGCTGCCACGCCGGCGCCGGAGGCAGCACCCATGGTACCCGGCGCGCGGGTTGAACAATTGGCGACGACAGTTCCTGAGCGGGCGCTGGGGCCGCCTTTGCTGGCTCTGGCTGTGCTGCTGCTGGCGGCAGACCTGCTGATCGCACTGGGTTTGCGCGGGCTGCTGACGTGGCGAATGGCGGGAGCGGCGATGCTGGCAATCGCAACGATTGGTATCGGCAACGCACAGGCGCAGCCGCTGGAGAAGGGGATTTTTCCAGCGCTCGCAACGCGGCTCGGCTATATCGTCACCGGCGATCCGCAGGTGGATGCAATCTCCAAAGCGGGTCTCGAAGGGCTATCGGAATACGTCAACCGCCGCACGGCGGCGACGCTGGTGGAACCCGATCCGGTGGTACCCGGCAAGACCGACCTGAGCTTCTATCCTCTGCTGTACTGGCCAATCACGGCGGACGCGCAGCCGCTGTCGCCGGAAGCGGCAGCGGCGCTGAACGACTACATGAGCCGAGGCGGAATCATATTGATCGATACGCGAGATTCCGGATCCGGCGAGGGTTTTGCCCCCGGCACGGGTACGGCCTTGCGCGAAGTCGCCAAAGGGTTGGTGATCCCGCCTTTGGCACCTTTGACGACCGATCACGTGCTGGCGCGCGCGTTCTATCTGCTGCAGGACTTTCCGGGGCGTTATACCGGCGATACCGTGTGGGTGCAGCGCGACCAGGATCGCACTAACGACAGCGTCAGCCCTGTGATCATCGGCGGTAATGATTGGGCGGCGGCCTGGGCTGTCGATGCGGACGGCCGGAACCCGTACGCGGTGATCCCCGGGGGCGCCCGGCAGCGCACGCTGGCGTACCGGTTCGGCGTCAATCTTGTGATGTATGCGCTGACCGGGAACTACAAAGGCGACCAGGTACACGTGCCGGCTATCCTGGAACGGCTGGGGCAGTGATGCAGGGAGATCGCAAAGAGGCAAGCGCGTACGAGTCGCAGGCTTGTTGCCGCAAATCGACAACCGCCCCCTTGGTGGCGGCGGAAATCGGCGCCAGCATGGCAAGCATGGCGTCCATGCTGCGACCATCCGGCGCTCCGCCGTCGCCCGCGGAGTCACTCATGCCGTCCATGTCCCGGTCTGGTTCGAGCTGCGTTATTGCGGCAAATATATATCGGACCGTTATTGCGCTTGTCGCTGGCCGACGATCTGCCGCGGCTATCCGTGTAGCGGTATAAGAGCTCACATGCATCCTGAACAAGCCATCGCCGCGCTGCGCTTCGATCCGCTGATCCCGCTCTGGGCCATCGTCGTGCTTGGTGTGGTCGCCGCGCTCGTCGTCGGCGTCTCGGGATTCCGGCGTGCCCGCGGCACGACGCTGCGATTCGCTGCCTTCGCCGTACTCCTGTTATGGCTCGGCGGTCCGCGCCTCGTGCAGGAAACGCGCGATCCCCTGCCAGATGTTGGCTTGCTTGTGGTGGACCACTCCGCGTCCATGCAGGTAGGCGATCGCGCGGCGCTGGCGGAAAAGGCGCGTGCTGCCATTGCCGCCCAGGCAGCCAAATTTCCGAACCTCGAACTTCGTACCATCACCGTGCCAGAGCATGGTGACGCCGGTACCCGCTTGTTCGGCGCGATCAACCAGGCGTTGGCGGATATTCCACGCTCACGCCTGGCGGGCACGATTGCGATCACCGATGGTGAAATTCACGACGTGCCAGCGACGCCCCCTGGCGGTGAGCCGCTGAACGTGCTGATCCCAGCAAGGGGAGAGGAGATCGATCGCAGCCTGCGCGTGATCGAGGCGCCGACCTACGGCGTTGTCGGCAAGTCGGTCACCCTGCGCGTGGCGGTCGAGGATTACGGTGTCAAGCATCCGGGTACCGCCAATCTGACAATCCGCCGTGACGGCGATCCGCCGCGCGTTGAGAACGTGCCCGTCGGGGTAGAGCAATCGATTGACGTGCCTATCACCCGCGCCGGCCCCACTGTTCTGGAATTCTCGGCCGACAAGCTGCCAGGTGAAGTATCCACACTGAACAATCGCGCCGTGGTAGAAATCAATGGAGTACGTGACCGTCTGCGCGTGCTGCTGATTTCCGGCGAACCCAATCCTGGCGAACGGGCCTGGCGCCGGTTGTTGAAATCCGATCCGTCGGTGGATCTGGTGCACTTCACCATTTTGCGGCCGCCGGAGAAGGACGACCTGACTCCGTTGAACGAACTGTCCCTGATCGCGTTTCCCGTGCGCGAATTGTTCCTCGACAAGATCAACGAATTCGACCTGATCATTCTTGACCGCTTTCAGAACCGAGGCCTGCTGCCGCTGCCGTACCTGGGGAACATCGCGGATCGGGTACGGGAGGGCGGCGCCTTGCTGATGTCGGTAGGGCCTGAGTTTTCCGGGCCCGCGAGCCTGGCGGCCACACCGCTGGGTTCCGTGTTGCCTGCCGCGCCGGCGCCGTTCGATGCGGTGGTTGACGGACGATTCCGGCCTCGCGTCACGGCACTGGGCGAACGGCATCCGGTGACCCAGGGCCTTTCGGGCGAAAACCCGCCCGACGACCCGAGCGCACCACCGACGTGGGGGCCATGGTACCGGCACATCAACCCCACCGACGTCAACGGTGAGGTACTGATGCAAACGCCGGATGGCACGCCCCTGCTGATCCTGAACAGGGTCGGGAAGGGGCGCACGGCGATATTGCTCTCGGACCAGATCTGGCTGTGGTCACGCGGCCATGACGGCGGGGGCCCGCAGGCGGAATTGCTGCGGCGCGTAGCGCATTGGCTGATGAAGGAGCCGGCGCTGGAGGGGAATGCTTTGACGGCACAGGT
>Ga0335075_10000804_pt1 | contig 53087 bp, 44 predicted proteins | sample Lox_Sample_24_FD_206723 | JGI IMG/M metagenome (GOLD analysis project Ga0335075, IMG submission 206723) | Soil microbial communities from Loxahatchee National Wildlife Refuge, Florida, United States - Lox_Sample_2.4 | ecosystem: Environmental > Terrestrial > Soil > Wetlands | place: USA... | reverse complement strand
GTTTCCTGGCATGCTATTTTCCCTTGCGCCCTTTCGGACTCCGGTAAGCCATCAGATCCAGAGATATCTCCTCTCATCTCTGCCCGCTGCGCGGGCGATACAACAGTGCGCCTCATGGCGCACGCGGTGTGTAAGACCGTCGGCTTCGTCGTCAGCATGCCCTCTTAAAGACGCATCGACCCCACGTTCGAAAACTCGCGTTCTAACTACTGCTGCGCGGTCCATCGAAGTCCGCCGAAGTCTGCTGGTTTTTGTCACGGTTGCGGTACTTCTCTACTACTGACACGGTCCTGCTCGTGGTCGAACGGTGCAGCGTGGTGCGTGTGGGGCTGACTGCCCAAGATGGTCGTAGCGCGCCTGGGTTGCTGTACTCCACTGCTGTACGACTGTCACCTAGGTGTTGCGCCCATTACGCCTCCAGGCCGGTCCGAACGGCGAGGATCGCCGTCGGCGAGTGTTCTCGAATTTCGGATATTCGTGGTAGAAGTTGGTCCATGGATGAGGCAACCAGGCTGCGCCTTTACAACGAGGATCATGCGCTGTGTCTGGCATGGTTCGAGGAGCGCTCGGGCACGACTACGACCTGGCCGAAGCCGATTAGGGACAAGATCGTTCTTGTTACTCAGTACAAGGGCATATTCAAGCCGAAGTGGATGCCATATGTGCTGAGCGTGCGATCATCGCCGAAGGGACCATACATCGACAGCCCAGTCACGTACAACGATGACGGTACTTGGTCGTTCAGGTATGCCAGAGAAGAAAATAAGGGACGTAGTGGGGACTCTCTCTTCACTAACAGGGCGCTTCAGGCATGCATGGATGATCAGATACCGGTTGGCGTACTTTACAAGGAAAGTGAAAATGCGCCTTACCTCGTGCTAGGACTGGGCCTTCCAACGAGGTTCGAGGAATCCTACTTCCTTTTCGAAAGCTATGTTTCTGAGCATGCCAGTTCCGTTCCATGGCACGTCCCGCCAATCGACGGGAGTCACCGTGTCGCCGCTCTACAGGCTATGTACGCCACTCCAGCGGAGACAGGCGAAAGCGTGCTCGACGCCCTGGGAAACCTCGACGTCCAACGAAACGCGGAGGGGAAAGCTAAACGTCACCAGCCTCTCACGCTGCTATGGGCAATTGGAGAAGCACGACGGCGTGCTCCGCGTCTGACCGGATGGCCTCTTGCAAGGGAACGAATCGGCGCCCTTATTCAGGAGTTCGGCGCTGCGAACAGAAATTATGCCTACCTTCCCTTTCTCGCGCTTGCAGGAACTGATATCTGGGAGTTGACCGCGACGCCGCCGATCGGGGTTCAGTCGTCTGATCGCCGACGCTGGCTCAACAATCAGAATCCCGTAGTCAAAGGAGGCTTTACTCAGCCCGCCTACGACCTTTTCGCCAACTCCGTAGACGCAACCACCGAGGCTGCCCTCTTCCTGCTCGATACCTACTTCGATGACATGACCCCGGCTCAGTTGCTCCTGGTCCTGAAGGCCACCGGTCTAAACGACGCACTTGGACACTCTGGCGACTCTGAATTGCAGGCGCCGCAGGCGGACCGGCCATCCCGGAAGGGTGGGGCGGCCCGACTCGCAGACACCGAACTACGGATCGCCATCGAACGCCATGCCGTACATCTGGCCGCTAAGCATTACCGGACTCAGGGCTACGACATAACCGAAGTCGGTAAGCCCTACGACCTCCGTGCAGTCAGAGAATGCGACGAGCTTCATGTAGAGGTCAAGGGATCAACCGGGACTGCTGATGACGTGGAACTAACGCGCAACGAAGTCACCCATGCGCGCGAGATTCGCACTGACCTGTACGTCGTTGACCGCATCATCTGGGATGTGCGGGCAGACGGAACGATCAACACATCAGGAGGTCGCGAAAGGCTGTGGCCTGACTGGCAACCCGCGGACGCCGCACTAACCCCAACGCGCTTCAACTATCAGCTTCCCGGGGAGTAACCCCTGATTTGCCAGCGTATGCAGGTCCGACCGAACCGAGTCACTCGACCGCTTCCTTATCAGGGAAGCACGTCATACGCTTCGACTTTCGTATCTTAGGCAGTGAGCTGCAAAGAGCGGTCCATGGACGTCCGTTGATGTCCGTCGGTGTAGCCACCGGTCGTTACTCAGTTGGTTACTCGCTTCCCGGACTCACGGCCAGAAGCCCGGACCTGCCGGATAGGCCGGTGTGCTCGGACTCAGGGCTGGTGACCCTGTTTCACGGCCATGTTCGGGTGGCGCTGGCTCAGCGCCTTCAGGGCGCGCAGGCTGTCGCGGCTGCGCTGCCGCTCGGCCAGGAAGCTTCCCGGCCCGACATCGTTCTCCCAGCCCCAGCGGGTGTGGGACGTGTCGCCGGTCATGAGCACCGGGTAGCCAGGCCCTGTCATCCTCCTACCCAGAACCCGCCCGCGGTCACTCCATTGGCTTGACCTTGGCCTCGATGAAGGCGATCTCCTCAGGGTCAAGTCCGTACTTGGCGTACAACTGCCGGTCGACCTCTGGGATCGGCCTAGACCAGTCGATGTCAGATGCACTGGTGAAGTCCTGTGCGGGGACGTACTTCCAGGTGCTCGCCGGGTTGTGCTGGGTGACCTTGAGAACGCCGAGCATGGCGCGTGCGAACTTCGACTTCACATACTTCAGGCACCCCTCGGCCTCAGCCTTGGTACCGAAAGACCCGATGGTGATGAAGGTCTGGGTGACCGCAACCTGTGGTTCCCCGAGCAGGGGCTCGCCAAGGATCAGGGCAGGTTGCTCGCCGAAGTTCCCGAGGTGACCGCGGGATGCGGGAGCGACAACCTTGAACTTGTCGAAGTTCTCCGGTCCTGTGACGTACTCGCTACGAATCCAGCGGGAGGCGCGCTTCTTCCCGTCGAGCCCAAGCACACGTACGTACGACTGACCGTCGTGGGGTCGCTCGACAAGATAGAGGAAAGAGAACTGCTCGAAGGCGTTGGTGCTCACCAGTGCTTCGTTACCTGCCGGTCTAAGCGCGCGGGCATCGGGGTTGTCGTCGTAGAGCTTCGCGGTGTATCGGTAAGAGCGTGAGCTCGTGATGTCCGACTCCATCGAGACGATGTCCGACTCGACAACCTTATGGAGGATCGTGTTGAGCTCGGGATAATGCGTGAACGTCCCGATGGGCTCACCTTCGCGGCCGGAGTCCCGGTAAGTGACGGCGATGCCACCGTTGATGATCGTGCCGGGGAACAGGTCGTCGCTGTTGGGAAAGTAGTGCGGAACCGTGAGGTGGGTGTCTGCGAGCATCTTCTCGTTCCACACCTTCGGGGTGAACCCAGCGTTGAAGAGGAAGCGTGCCGGGGTGATGAGTACGGCCTTCTTGCCCACCTCGTACGCCGCGTCCATGAAGAGGTGGTAGACGGGAGTGTCGCGGGTTCCCGCGCCCTGGGCCTCTTCTTGATATGGCGGGTTGCCGATAACGACGTCGAACTTCCTGCTCATGTCAGTGCCCTCCGGTCAGCATGTCATCGACCGCGTTCTGCCGGTCCGATGGGCTCATGTGGGCAAGATTTCCAATCCTGAAGTGGCCAGATCCTTCGATCCACTGCTTGCGTTCGGTGTCGCCGCCGGAGACAGCTTCGATGGTGATGCGGTGGAGGATCTCGTTGTGGCTCATCTCGAAGATCTGCGAGGTGAGGATGTGGCGCAGTCGCGTGTCCTGGTCTGGGATCGTCTCAGCGAGGCCTGTGTCGAGGCGTCGTACGAGTTCCATGAGGAAGAGACCCGCCGTGGAGAAGAGGTCAGCAAAGGTTGCTGCTGGATCCGTGAAGATGTCCGGGTTTTCAGCTTCTAGGGTGTCGACCATCATCGTCACGACAGCCTTCGGGGTGAACACGAGGGACGTCTTTTGCTGTGGGATGTACGCGAAGATGTCTTCGGTCTGCGTGTCGTCGAAGTAGTCGGCAAGCGCTTCCTTCTTGTCCAGGAACTCCTGGACGGACTGGTCGAAGACGGCCTCATCAAAGAGGCCAGGGATTGTCGTGACGGATCCGTCCTCTTCGGTGACCTCCTGCCCGTCACGGAGGAGGCGGAACTCATCTTCGGTGATCCCGGTGATCTCCTCGAACACGTCGTCAGGTGTGTAGTCGTCGAAGTTGGCGAGCCGGAGGTTGCGGTCGCCGTACGCCATGAGGAACATCGGGATGGTGCGCGCGAAGCCGCGGAGGTGGGAGCGACAGTCGTCCATCGTCTGGTTCGCGCGCTTCTGCTCCTTCTTGGTCTCTTCGCGTGTGACCACCTCAGGAACGACCTCGTCCATCGTTGCTTCAACGATGGCGAGAATGTCTCGCTGGAACGCCTGCGTCTGCTCGGCCCGCTTGGCCTCGACGGCCGCCGCTTCAGCCTCGGTAGCGGCTTCGTTTAGGTCGTCATCGAGGTGCTTCTGGGCTATGACGTGCTCGGCGTATGCGCGTTCGACTTTCGCCTGCACTGCCTGCTCGGTGCGCTTCTCGTCACGTTCGACCTGCGCGGCGGTCAGTCCGTACTCTTCCTTCAGTTCGCTGCGTTTCTCCCGGGTCTGCTCGGTCACCGCTTTCGCGATCTTGGCTGCCATCGCGCTCGCTGGGGCGTCGGGGTCGATCGTCGGGAGGTCTTCCGTGCGCCAAACGGGCTTGCCGAGTTCGGCCACCTTGGGGTTGATGACAGTCTCGGCATCGACCTGGACGTTGCCGTCGCGGTCGGTAGTAGGTGGCGGCTGTGGGATGTCAATAGTCTGACCGGTGGTGACGCGCAATCCCTTCGCAGTTGGCAGCTTCTCGAGGATCTCCTTGACGTGCTCGGAGTAGCGGAAGATACCCGCGACATTGGCGAACAGGAGGTTTGACAGGAAGCCGCGGCGTACGACCTCACGGGCCTTGAACACCTGCGGAAATGTGAGTACCTGCGCCGCGTCGAGCTCGATCATTCGCCCCTCCGAGTCCTCGCCAAGGACCGGGAAGAAGTTCAGCAGTCGCCGGATGTTCTCTTGTCGCACCCGCGGGTCACCCGAGGGATTCGGGTTCAGGTTGTTGGCGAAGGCGTCGAAGATCGTCAGCGTGCGCTCTGGGGCGAAGTCGAAGATGTACGCATTCTGCTTCTGGAACACCGTTCCGCCGCGCTCGAAGGTGCAGGGGTTCTGCGCGCGGAATGCGGCCTGCATGTACTGGGCGGGCGACGAGAGGTTGGACAGCATGATGACCGCCGTCCACTCGGGCACTGTGACGCCCGTCGTGAGTTGACCAACGGACAGGGTGATGGTCTTGCCGCCTGTGGCCTCAGCCTCTGCGATGGCTTTGCGCACCTTGTCGAGGGACTTCCCGATCGCTGCAGGGTCGGATTCGTCAGAGCGTCCGTCGCCAGCAGCAAGGACGATGGTGTAGTCCTTGAAGGTCTCGTGCTTCTTGAGGAGGCGTTCGAGCGCTTTCGCTGAGGCGACACGATTGAGCAGCCAAAAAGAGTGTCGGACCTCGTCCCGGAGTTCGGGGGTTGAGAACGGGTACTTCTCGTTGGTCGTGAGGCAGTCAAGGAACTTGATGACCTCGGCTTCGTACTCGAAGTAGCCATTGTCTTTGGTGCTGAAGAACTCATTGAGGTCGAACGTGTAGTCAATATTCGCCTCGTCCTCGTCAATCGCCACGCCTTCGGCAAGCCGGTCGGTGACCATCCGGGAGAGTTGGTAGGTCAGGAGGTTGAGCGTCGGCAACGCGGCGTAAGGGCTGTCCTCGCTACCGTCCTTCCACACTTGGCGGGCTGTCTGCTCGTCTTCGTATGTCCAGTTGAAGATGTCCTCGGCGGCGAACCTGCCCGAGGCGAGCGCCTTAAAGGGCGTGCCCGACAGGTGCAGGGTCCGCGCGCGCTTGATCTGGTTGAAGGCGACATCTGTTTTCGTCGTGTCGACACCCTCGTGAGCCTCGTCGACCACGAGGAGGTCCCACTCGAAGTCAGCGATGTGCTTCAGCTTGGGGTAACTGCCGCCGAAGTACTGCGACCCTTTCAGATCCTGGAGAGAGACGAACTCGATGATGCGCGGGTCTTGATCCTCGTGGTCCATGGCGTAGTGTCGCCACTGTTCGCGAGACATTGGCGACCGCTCGGCGAGCGAAGGGGACTCCGAGACGAACTTGAAGGTCGTCTGGTGGCCGATGAAACGCACGAAATCGTCGAACCAGGAGTTGGCGATCGCGGGACGGTTGGTGACGATGAGGACCTTCCTAACGTCCAGCTCCCGTATCAGGTGGTACGTCGTCAGAGTCTTGCCGAACCGGGGCTTCGCGTTCCAGAGAACCTCGGCCGACCCGGCCCCGAAGGCCGCGACTGCCTGCTCTACGGCCGCCCGCTGCTCGGGTCTGAGGACGTAGTCGTCTTCACCACTGGTCTGAAGTTGGTCGAAGTCTCGGCCCACAAAGTCGTTGAAGTACTCCAGCGACTGGCGGGGAGCAACGGCGAAATGAAACCACTCGGTTCGCACGGGGGTGGTCTCGCGCTCCACGCCCTGTTGTTTCAGGAAGGCGTGGAAGTCCTTGTCGGTGAAGCGCCCCCCTGTCTCGGTCGTATACAGGGCACGGCGAGACCAGACCTTCTCCTTCGTGATGGACATCTGGCTCGCCTGCTGGGCGATACGGGTGTCGGCGCTATCCTGCTCCGTGTAGCCGATCTTCTCCCAGCCCGAGTACTTGGGAACGTCGGGAGTCCTCCACGAATAGATGAGGGGGACGATCTCGCGGAACGTGTTGATCTTCGGGCTAGCCACCGGTCCTCGCTTGTTCGTGGACTTGGTCGATTCGGCACACCTCGTAGGTGTCGTAGACGGTGAAGTCAAGCATGCCGTCGTCGCGCAACGACGCGAGCCTGAACGGGTCGCGCTGAACCATACCGGGCATGTTGAGGACTCTGTTCCACCAAGAGAACTGGATCTCCTCGCCGCGCCAGTTCAGGCCTGTGAGGGTGTCGCCACGGACGATGTTCGCGTCGATGAGAAAGGTCGCAGCTCGCCTCAGGTCGGTGCACGGACCGCAAGGAACCTCGTGGCTCGCGTGGAAGCGCAAGAACTCGCCGAGCATGGCCTCCTTGGCGGCTCGGTGGTTGTCCTCTAGCAGCTCGATCCCGTAGATCGAGGCGACAGCGAACAGGGACTCATCGGGCCAAACCTCTGGCTGATACCGCTTCTCGATCGCACTGAGTTTGCGGTGCAGGATCGCGACGAGAAAGTTGCCGTCACCGGCCGCAGGCTCAAGGAAGGTCTTATCGACGAAGTGTGAGCCGGCCTCCAGCTCCTCGCGGACCAAGTCGAGCATCCGGTTGACCATGCGGCGCGGGGTGAATACCTCGCCGTAGGTCTTGATTCGGTGACGGGACTTCACCACCTGCTCCTCGACGATCCTCTGCGTCACTCGTGTCTCCCATGCTGCCTACGGCGAGCCACGCCACCCGGGCTGACGAGCCCGACGATCAGCTCGTCCAGCAAGTCAGCGAACTGGTCATCTACTGATGGCGACATGTGCACTCCATTCGGCAAGCCGAGGCTTCACGGCAGACGGTAGCAGGAGACGCCCAAGACGGGCGTCGTATGGCTCATAACCCAGCGACGACCGACACTTTTACGCCGGACACCAGGGCGACGAGTGATATCAGCTCTCGCTCCAAAGTCCTTCTTGTTGCGGTGCGGGCCCTTTCCCCTCTCCAGCTGTCTGCATCTCGCCCGCGTCCATACCACCAAGGACAAAGCGTGCCTTCTCGATCCGTAGCATCTCGTACGGCGACATCACTGTGACGCCCAGCCCGATGCAGGCGTTTGGGATCTTGATCTTCTTCTTCGAGTCGGATACGACCTCGTGCGTCACCACTATGAATCGGTGAGCGTGCGCATGCGCCACCAGGTAATAGTCCGCCACTTGAAGGAATGTGCTTACCGCGGCCGCCTCGTACATTCCGCCGCTCGCCCAGGTGCTCACGGTCGAGAGGCTCGGCAGTATGGCGCTGTCGGGAGGGAGGAAGAAATCCTCGCCTCGGGCTTGCGCCCAGGCCGAAAGCTCGTCGTCGCCCGAGATCAGCTCACCGCGGACCTTCTCGATGCTAAAGACGGTCCCTCGCGCGTGTCCGACGTCAATCCACTCCCAGAATGCTGGGCAGAAGTCGAAGCTGTAGTGCAGATTCTTCGCCTGGATGAAAACGTTCGAGTCAAGAAGATAGGGCATCTATGCCACCCCGAGCCGTGTCGCAAGCTCCTCGAAGGTTGCATGCTTCTTGAAGCCGAGCAACTGATAGGCATCGCTGTAGAGCGTCTGCCCTTCTCTCGTGCTCTCAATGATCGCCCGTGCGAACCGACGGCTCACACGTACCGGTTGCGTGTTGTAGAAGTCGCCGCCGCTCCCACCTGTGGACCGCTCCGCCAGGAATTCGAGTATGCGATCCCTTTCGCGGACGTATGCACTCCGATAGCGAGCATCTGTGAGTAGTCCTGCATCGAATATCCGGCGCAGGACTACCAGCGTGCTCACCTTGAAGACCCGGGCGATACGCTCCAACTCGCTGGTCAGATCAGGCTGTGCGGGGTCGGCGTCGAGCGCATCGAGGGGCACGAGGAACTCGGCGGCAACCGAGTTGCACCATTGCTCGATCGCGTTGGCAGACCTGACCTCGACATCCGCGTCCGACACGGCGGACTGACCGAGCCAGATATGCGCCAGCTCGTGGGCAAGGGTGAAGATCTGCGCCGCCTTGGTGTCTGCGCCGTTAACGAACACCACCGGCGCCAAATCGTCGACCAGGGCGAAGCCGCGGAACTCCTCGGGGTCGAGCTTCCGATGTGTGTTACTCCCTACAATCCCCGAGACCATCACGAGAATGCCCTGCCGGTCAGCCGCCTCGATGAGTCGGCGCAGTGCCTCCGCCCACGACGGCCCGCGGTTCTCAGGCTGGTACGAGAGCATCTCCCGCATCACACGAGCCGCATCGACAACATCGGCCTCTACGGTGTAGGTGCCGACAAAAGGCACCGCCCCCTCATGCCGAAGCCGCGCATAGTCCCTATACCAGTCCTGACGCTGCTGGCATTGGTACACCGTATCGAGGAGATCCGGGCTCGCCTGGCCCACCTCGACGTCACCCATCGTCCGGAAGTCCGGAATCGGCAACTGCTCTGCCGGAGGCTGCGGCAAGAACAGATACCCGATCGGCGTGTGGGTCGCGTTAGCGAATTTCTCAAGCTGCTTGAGAGTCGGCTGCTTCGTCCCCTGCTCCCATTCTCCTATGTCGGGAAATCGTGACAAGAGTTCATCCGGAGCAATACGCGAGCGCCTTCTCGCCCATGCCAGAAGGGCCGCCTGGATGGGAACACGGACTACCATAATCTGAGGCCAGCCGATTTTGCGCACCCATTAGACACGGCCCAAGCCGTCAGATAGTCGGTCGCGCTCGCCATAAGTCGATGATACGAGTTAGAGCGAAAAATGTCATTAGACATTTCCGTCCGAGTCGACCATATGCCCGCAGCGGCTGCATGCTGCAAAGGTAGTCCCATAGGAGCGGTGCTCCTGTTCTGTGCGTGTACCCTCTGTGGCGACCATATCGGATGACCAACCAGCGAGTCATACGGCTCGCCTGGCGGCGTGGTAGCAGGGGAGAGCCGCCTGGCGTCAGCCGCCGCGCCCGACAGCGTCCGCACGCGAGAGGGCGCGGACTTAGCCGACGCCCCGAGCGCAGACAGTCCCCCGCCTTTCCGCCTATGCCATCGGCCTGGTGGTGCTGCCTGTCTCAGATTGCATTTTCGCTCTCAGCCAGCTCGCGCCTTTCGCGGGGTATCCAGGCTGAGGCCCGGCGGTGGCGTGCCGCAGGTGCGTCCTTGAAGCCGTGCAGAAAGTGGTCGCGCCGACGCGCTTACTCCCGTTGTCGTCCGTCGGGTGATGTGCGACACTCGTCCGCCAACTGATCAGCGACATCCGAGCGCGGATCGCGGCATGAGCAGACGGCCGTGTCAGGAGCCGAGGTCGCTTCGCGCGCGACCAACAACCGCCAGGTCCTACACGCGGACTAGTTCGGCGATCTTGGCGGCGATGGCTCTCATCGAATCCTCCGCCGTGTTCAACCCGTTTCGAGAGCCGAGCAAGGGGCTGACCTTCCGGACCTCTTCGTAGGTCGTTCCGTGCACGACCGGGATCAGCAGGTCGCGTGCCAGAAGCTCCGAAAGCTCCTTGTCAGAGACGCCCCTGTTGTTGACGCGTTCTAGCAGCGCAGGGGTGATGAGGACCACGCCCGTACGCGACTTCGCCAGACCCCTGTCGATCTCTCGCATGAACGGTTGACCGAGCAGGATGTCCTTCTCGCTGAACCAGACCGACACGCCTTCGGCTTCGAGCAGGTCGTTCAGCTCCGTAGCAACACCGCGCCGGTCGTCCCAGGCATGGCAGAGGAAGAGGTCGCGAAGTTCCAGCTGCTGACCTCGCGACTCGACCGTGCGGCGATAGGGAGTCAGCGCCCGGACTTGGTCGGGGGTGTAGGTCACAGACGAACTGCTCGGCGACCAGCGGGGCCGCGTTGTGCCGCCGACGGACCCGCCCCCGCTGCTGGTGCCGCCACCGCTGCCCCGCGACTGGTAGGCCGATGAGTAGGAGGACGGAGACGAGTACGAGTCGTAAGACCGGTAAGACCCGTAGCCACCGCCGTGTACAGGGCAGGCTGCGGCCCCGCTTGTTGTGCGATGGCCTCGTGCCGGTGCCGTACATCTCGCCATGTGACCATCGTAGGGAGAGCCAGCGATATCCGAGCGCGGATCGAGGCATTAGCGGACGTCCGATGACCCTCGATCTGTGAGCATGCCGTCGCCGTTGAGTGGGTAACCGGTGTCCGCTCGTGGCCGATCTGTACGTTGCCCCGTCAGGTGGACAGCAGGCTTCAGCCTGTCGCGCATCAGCTGGCGGAAAAGTGTCGCGGATCTTTTGGCGGATCACACGCGCTTACTCCCGCACCACGAAAAGAACCATCAGCGAATTTTGCCGTCCATAGGCATATCCCTACTTCCCCAAGCGTCCATACAAGTCCACTAGCGTCCGAACAAGCATTCAATATATTTCGTCAGTGCGGGTTATGGTCGTACACAAGCACCACTCGCATGCATCATGCGATGACCATGGCCAGTTCCGCCGCGTGCGGCCTACGAGGGTTGAGGCGGTTCATGGCCCGTCGCGACTGCAAGGCCAGGTCTGCGATCTGGTCTGGCGAATACGTGGCGAGGCCGAAGGCACGCGCCGCATCGCCGCAGGTGAGCGGTCATGTGGCAGCAGTCTGCGGGACCGCTCCGCCGACTTCGAGCGGTTCTGGAGGCTGATCTCGATTGCCGGGTTGGCGGTCCCTTCGGCCGTTGGACTTCTGTACGTGCGGCTTCTGGCCGAAGTCTCCTGTCGTCGCTGTGCCATCAGCAAGCTGCGTGTGTTCGGGCTTCTCGGGCTGCGAGCTCGGCCACGCGTCTGTCGAAAATCGATCGATTTCCAGACAGACACGCGGATTATGGGAGGGAGGGTCTTCTACAGCAATGAGTGGAAGACTCAATGCCATGGAGGGAGCGGATGGCGGCGCGGACCCGGTGAACAGCGCCGAGCGCCAGGGTTGGCGGCATTGGCTAGGCGCCGCCCACCATCCAGCGCGGAAAGATGGCGCTATAGCTGCGGCGGTGTTGGTGCTGCCTTGGGTAGTGGCGCTGGCGCTGGAGCTCCTCCATTACCTCAACGCCACTGCGATAACGATTCTGGCCTCAGCAAGTATCGGCCTGCCCGCTGTGTGGCTTGCATGGGTACCCATCCGGAATGCCAACAGATCCGGCACCGCCGGATCGGCATCGCCGACCCATCTGGGGGACGCCGCGACGACACCTCCCGCCAAAACGGTGCGGGTGAGCCAGGCCGATCCGCGGCAGCTGGGCGTGCACGCGGCAATCAGCGTGCCCGGGGTGTCTAACGAGGTGCCGCCCGAGTACGTGCCGCGAGACGTGGATGCCGCTGAGTCCGGCGTCCGCTCCCAGGTGGTGGCCGCGGCTGAGCGTGGCGGCTTCATGCTGCTGGTCGGCGGGTCCTCGGTGGGGAAGACCCGCTGTGCGTTCGAGGCGGTGAAGGCGCTGCTGCCGAACTGGTGGCTGGTGCACCCAGACGGCCCGGCCGAGATCACCATGATGGCGGGGACACTGCCCCCGCAGACGGTGGTGTGGCTGGATGAGCTGCAGCGCTACCTGGACGGCGAGCACGGGCTGAGCGCCGGCCTGATGCGGGCGCTCCTGAACGCCTCGCACCCGGCAGTGATCATCGGCACGCTGTGGCCGAACCTGTACACCGCCTACACCGAACTACCCGTCTCTGACGGGCCGGATCCGCACGCTCGGGAACGCGAAGTTCTGGACCTGGCCACGGTCATCCGCGTCGGCGCAGAGTTTAGCTCGGCAGAGGAGAACCGGGCCCGCGCCGCTGCCGCCCGCGACCGACGGCTGGCGGTCGCGCTGGACGCGACTGAGTACGGGCTGACCCAGACGCTGGCGGCCGCGCCGCAACTGGTCGGCCGCTGGGAAGACGCTCATACTGCCAGGCCGTACGCATGGGCCGTGCTCACCGCAGCACTGGACGCGGCCCGGCTCGGAACCCGCGCCCCGCTCACGGCCGGGTTCCTGCAGGCCGCCGCACCGGGCTACTGCACGAATCGGCAGCAGGCCGAGGCGCCAGATGACTGGTTCGAGCAGGCCCTGGCCTATGCCACCGCCGGGCTGCACGGCGCCGCATCCGCCCTGGCTCCCACAGGGACTGGCATGGGCCAGATCGCCGGGTACAACGTGGCGGACTACCTGATCCAGTACGCCAGCCGCGAACGCCGCTACGTCCGTGTGCCTGCCAGCATCTGGGACGCCTTCATCAGCCACATCCGCGATCCCGCCGACAATTTCTGGCTCGCCGATAGCGCCAGGAAGCGGCTGCTTTACCGCTACGCCATCCCGCTGTACCGGTGCGCCGCCGACGCCGGCGACAGGAACGCTCCCGCGCCGTTGGCCAAGCTGCTGGCAGACCGCGGCGACCCGGACGGGGCCGAGCAAGTCCTGCGCTCCGCGGCTGACGCTGGCGACGAGCTGGCTGCCTCTCAGCTGGCCAATCTGCTGGCCGACCGAGGCGACGTGGACCAAGCCGCGCGCATACTAGTCGCTCCCGCTGACGCCGGCGACGATCTGGCCGCCTATAAGCTGGCCGACCTGCTGGCCGAGCGTGGCGACCTGGACGGGCTGCGCGCCCGGGCCGACGCCGGCGACGAGAATGCCACTCTGCGGCTGGCCGACCTGCTGGCCAGCCAGGGCGACCTGGACGGGCTGCGCGCCTGGGCTGACGCCGGCAGCCAGTACGCCGCCCGGCAGGTGGAAGATCTGCTGGCCGAGCGCGGTGACCTGGACGTGCTGCGCGCCCGGACCGACGCCGGCGACGAGAATGCCGGCAGGCATCTTGCGAGGCTGCTGGCCGAGCGCGGCGACCTCGACGTGCTGCGCGCCCGGGCCGACGCCGGCGACGAGAATGCCGGCAGGCATCTTGCGAGGCTGCTGGCCGAGCGCGGCGACCTCGACGTGCTGCGCGCCCGGACCGACGCAGGCGACAAGGACGCCGCCTATCAGCTGGCCGATCTGCTGGCCGACCGAGGCGACGTGGACCAGGCCGCGCAGATGCTGGTCGCCCTGGCCGACTCCGGCCACCAGGCTGCCGCCGTCCACCTGGCCTGGCTGCTGGCTGAGCGCGGCGACCTGGACGGGCTGCGCGCCCGGACCGACGCAGGTGACAGTTCTGCTGCTTCGGTGCTGGCCTGGCTGCTGGCTGAACGCGGTGACGTAGACGGGCTGCGCCCAATGGTCGACGCAGGTGACAGTTCTGCTGCCTCGGTGCTGGCCTGGCTGCTGGCTGAACGCGGTGACGTGGACGAGTTGCGCGCCATGATCGACGCGCCGTTGGCTGAGAGCGTCGACCTAGACGAGTTGCGCGCACGGGCGGAGGCCGGCGACAAGTACGCCGCCTACCATATGGCCGAACTGTTGGCCGTGCGAGGCGATCTCGATGAAGCCGTGCAGATACTGGCTGCCCTGGCCGATACCGGCGGCGCGTTTGCCGCCATACGGTTGGCCGGTCTTTTGGCTGAGCGCGGGGACATGAACGGCCTTCTCGCTCGAATCGACGTCGGCGACGCGTTTGCTGCCAGGCGGTTGGCCGATCTTTTGGCTGAACGCGGGGACCTGGACGGACTGCGCAGCCGGGCCGACGTCGGCGACGCGTTCGCTGCCAGGCGCCTTGCCGGCCTGTTGGCTGAGCGCGGGGACTTGGATGGCCTGCTCGCCCTAATCGATGCCGGCGACGAAGGCGCTGCGGAAGAGCTGCCTGGGCTGCTGGCTAAGCAGGGTCGCGGGGAAGATGCGGAGCAGTTGCGCCGGTTCGGCTTGAACCCGGACAGGTCGATTGCTTGTGCGTGAAGGGACATCGTGCCGCAAGTCTTCGCGGTGCTCGGAACAGCGCGCCATGAGCCTCGTGGCGCCAGGAATCGAACGATCAACAACGTGGAGGTGTTCACCGACCGAGTCAGGACCGTTTCTTCAACAGTCCGCGGGTTCACCGTACCTACAGAGGCTTCGTCCGGGATCGGCAGTATGCAGGTGTCCTGATCGACTAGCTCGCAAAGCTTTGGCGAATACGGGGTGAAGTTCAGCCGATAGCTGCATATCCGCAGCTCAGAGTGCATATGGCGGCGGTCTGTAAAGCCGCTGCCTCACGACACCGACCCAGACACACTCATCCTGGTCATAAATAGCCAATTTTCGCAACCCATGCACCAGATGTAACGGTTTAGCCGCAAGGCGTTGCCGTTTCTTGTAAGGATGGCGACTGATAACCGGCTTGAGCGTTTCGTGCGGCCGTCACGCGTCAGCCGGCACCCAGAAGAAGTGGGGTCGCCGTGAGCAGCTCCCCCGCACAACGTCCAACCTTCCGCAGCGTCTTCGCAGTTCGCGAGCTCCGGGCACTCTGGCTCTCCCAGATCCTCTCGGCAGGCGGCGACCGCCTGGCCCTGGTCGCCCTGGCGCTGCTCATCTACGACCGGACCCGGTCGCCGCTGCTCGCCGCGATCGCCTACGCGGCGGGAACCTTGCCCTATCTGATAGGCGCGCTGTTCCTGTCCGGGATGGCCGACCGCTTCCCGCGCCGGGAAGTCATGGTCACCTGCGACGTGGCGCGGGCGGCGCTGGTGGCGGCGATGCTGGTCCCGCGGATGCCGCTGGATGCCCTCATCGCCTTGCTGTACGCGGTAACGGCCTTCCAGCCGCCATTCGACCCAGCGCGCTCGGCGATCCTTCGGGACATGGTCCAGGGAGAGCGGTACGCGCTGGCCGCCGCGATCATGCAGTCCACGTTCCTGGCCATGGTGGTGGCGGGTGCCGCGGCCGGCGGCCTGACGGTGGCTCTGCTCGGCGCGCGGCCCGCGCTGGGCTTCGACGCCGCCACGTTCGTGGTCTCCGCGCTGCTCATCAAGTTCGGCGTACTCGCCCGGCCCGCCGCGGCGGTGTCCGTCCCCAGCGCGCTGGGTCAGCTTGCCGGGGGGTACGGGTGGTGTTCGGTGACCGTGCTTTGCGCATCTTGCTGATGCTCGGCTGGCTGGCGGCGTTCTACGGGATACCGGGGGGGAATCGCGGCGCCCTATGCCGCCAGGCTCGGCGGCGGGCCGGTCGCGGCCGGCCTGCTGATCGCGGCTACGCTGCTGGGCGCCGCGGTGGCGACGCCGGTCTTCGCGAAGCGGATCGGGCCGCTGACGCGGTTGAGGTGGATGGGGCCGATGGCCGCATGCGCCTGCGGCACGCTCATGCTTACCGCGTTCCGGCCGGGCCTGGCCGTGTCGATGGCGATCTTCGCGCTGTCCGGCTCATTCGGGATGTACCAGATCGCAGCCAACACCACGTTCGCCGACAGGGTTCCGAACGAACGGCGCGCTCAGGCCTTCAGCTTCGCCAACGCCGGGCTGGTCGCCGGCCAGGGCGCGGCCTTCGTGCTGGCCGGAGCTGCCGCCGAGGCAGTGCCTCCCTCGACGGTCATCGCTGTGGGCGGGGGACTGGGGGCTCTTGCTGCCTGCGGGCTGGCGGTCCGGTGGCAGCGCATGTCGCCTGCCGTGGGGCGCCACTCCGCGAAGCATCTGAGCCGTCGAGCCTCGCTCCACCGGCAGACACCCGCCCACGCGGCTCGTTCTCGCTGACCGGTCACAGGCGGCTGGATGGCTGATCTGGTACTTATCGTCGTTGTTTCCTCGTGAGTAGCAGGCACTTTCGTCCCGGCGTGCGGCGGATCACCGCTGCGTGCATCCTGGCGGCAGAGGTAATGAGCCCTCCGGCGCGGGATTCCGGTGGTGCAAGCCTCTCCTGCTACCGAGCCGGGTGAGGCGGTCGCTGCAGGCTTTTGCCCGCTGCCCGCGGGCGAGACTCTGACTCTGCGAACGCAGCGCTGGCGTGCGGAGCAAGTGGAGGGTGCGGGAAGCTGACGCCGGCGAGCCGGGGTGCTTCCCGTCCGGACGCTGGCCTGGCGCGGTCAAGGTTGTCGCGCAGGCCGCGCTGCTGGCCTTTTGGGGAGCGTGCGCTGAGGGTGACAGCGTTGGCGACCACGGTCAGGACGTCGGAGACATCGAAGTCGAGCCTGGCGGCGGTCCGCACGGCCTGGAATGCGGTGCCGGCGGGCAGGGCGCGGGCGATCTGTGGCAGTTCCGGGTTGCCGACGTGGCGGAGCTGGTCATCGAAGGCCCGCAGTTCCCGGCCCGCGGTGATGCACCGGATCTGCCTGGCGGCCTCGTCCGGCAGGAGGCCGGCGATCAGCACGGCGGCGTTGAGCATCGCTATGTACTGGCGGAGCGGGTCGCTGAGGTCGCCGAGCCGCCGCTCCCATTCGGCTATCTTGGCGTCGATGAGCAGGGCGGACAGTGGCTGGCGGCGGTCGCGGAGGATGCGGCGCAGGGCGTCCGGGCCGTGGTGTTGCAGGATCTCGGCCGGATCCTTGCCCTCGAGCAGCGCTGTTTGCAGGTTCGCGGTGAGCGGCCGGAGGGTGCCGTAGGCGCGGAGGGCGGCGTTGCGCCCGGCGGCGTCGCTGTCGAAGGCGACGAGGATGCCGGTGCGGTCCAGGTCGGCGGCCTGGCTGATCAGGGCGGCCTGCTGGCTGGTCAGGGCGGTGCCGCAGGGGGCGAGCCCGGCGTGCCGGCCCGGGTCGGCGGTGGTGACGGCGATGGCGTCGAACGGTCCTTCCACGAGGACGGGCGTGGCGCCCTGGGCGAGGGCCGGCCGGGCGTGGTGCAGCCCGAACAGCAGGCTGCCTTTCCTGTATCCGGCGGTCTCGGGACTGTTGAGGTATTTCGGCACGTCGGGCCCGGCCCGCGGGTGGGCGCGTCCGATGAACCCGGCGAGCGTGCCACCAGAGTCACGGACCGGGAGCATGATCCGTTCGCGGAAGATGTCGATGAGGGTGCCGCGGGAGGACGGCTTGGCGAGCCCGGCTGCCTGGATCTCATGGTCGTCGTGGCCGAGGCGGCGCAGGTGGCTGGTGAGGGTGCTCCACCCGGCAGGGGCGTATCCGATGTGCCAGTCCCGCGCGGTGGCGTCGCTGACGCCGCGGCTGGCCAGGTAGCCGGGCGCCCAGCTGCCGGCGAGCTGGCTAGTGTAGTAGGCCTCGGTGTCGCGCAGGACGGCCAGGGTGCGCGGGGCCGGCCCGCCTGGCGGCCGGGGTGCGGCGGGCGGCGTGGCCGGGGTGGCGGCCTGGCGGCTGACAGTCTCCTCGGCCCGGGTCCGGGCACGCCCGGCGGCCGGGGTGACGGCCTCCTGGCGAGGAGCAGGGACGGGTGCCGGGTCGTCGCCGTGCAGGATACGGTCGGTGTGCACGATGACGCGGGCGGCGGCGGTGGTGATGCGGTGCCCGGCGGTGAGGATGGCCGCCGCGGGCTGGGCGCGCGGGTCGCTGCCGGCCCAGCTTGCCGGGTAGGCAAGCTCGCCGTCCGGGCTGACGCCGTGCCGGACGCAGGTGATGTAGGCGACGGAGTCGGCTTCGGCCTTGCGCAGCCCCGTGCAGCCGGAGGTCGTCATCCCGGGCGGATGATGGCCGGGCGCGGCGTGCAGCAGGACGTGGCCGAGCTGGTGCGCCAGCGCCCAGATGGCCTGTTCGCCGGTCAGGCCTGGCAGCAGCCGGATGCGGCGGGCGGTCCAGAAGGTGGTGCCGTCGGCGGGCGCGCCGTCTTCGCGCTCGACCGCGAATCCTTCGCGGCGGGCCAGCCAGCACAGCGCATCCCACAGGGCTGCCGGGGCCTGGCCGGGCGCTGGCAGGCCGGGCGGGGCAACTGGCTGCCCGGTGGTCTGCGACAGGTCCCAGACGTAGGCCACCCGGTCGGCATCCCGCCAGGCAGGCGGCGGCTCGTCGTCGTCACGTTGATCACGGTCTTGCGGTCGCACGGGAGCAGCCCGGGGCGGGATGCGGAAGATCTCGATGCCGTTCTCACCGCGGCGGACCTGCCGACCGGTTGCGGTCCACTGCCGGTAATCCCGGACCAGCGTGGCGCCGGGCCGCTGGGAGGAGATGAGCAGGATGTTCGCGAAGTCCTCGCCCGGCATGAGCGCGCCCAGGCCCAGCCGCGCGGCCCACTCGCCGGGGGTGCGCAGTGCCTGGGCGTCCTCGTGCAGGCGGGCGCGGAGCGCGGTCAGCTTCCGCAGGTGCTCGTCCTCCCGGGCCGGTCCGGGTGCGGCGGGACGCGGGGTCATCGCTGGCCTCCCGGCGGCCCGTCGGCACCGGACCCGGGCTCGCGTCCGGGCAGCCGGGAGGCGAGGGCCGTGTCGTTGCCGTTGACCAGGCGCGCGGGGGCGGCCAGCCCGTCCGGTGTCTTGCCGGGGGCGGGCGGTGAGCTTGCCTCGATCTGGCCGGCGGAGGCTGCGGCCAGCAGCCCGCGCAGGCTGCGGTTGGCGACGCGGTAGCCGCCGCGGCGGAGCTTGCCGCCGAGCGCTTTCTGGCTGAGCCGTTCGCCGCGCCGACGGGCTTCGGCCAGGATGCCGACCGCGGCTGCGACGATCTCGGCGTCGCGGTCAGCGTCGTGGCCGGCCGCCGCGTGCCCGCTGCCCGCGGGCGCTGTTTCCTGCGCTGGTAGGCGTCCGGATCCGGGCAGCGGCTGGCCGACCAGCCCGACAGCGGGCGGGGGCGGGAGGGTCCCGGACATGCCGCCTGGAGCGGCGGGCGGCAGGACCGGTGATGCCGGGCCAGGCGGGCCGGCGGTGATCAGGCTGGCGATGATGTCCCGGGCAGCGTCGGGGGTGGTGTAGTCCAGCCGCGCCAGGTGCGCGGTCCGGGTGAGCACCTGGACCTGGCGAAGCACATCGGCGGCGATGGCCGGGGCGTCGAATCCGGCGCGGAGGAGGGCGGCATGGGCGCGGCGCTCGGCGATGCGGGCGCGCCGGGCTGCCAGGGCGCCGGGCCTGGCTGCCTCGTCCCGGGCGTGCAGGGCCCGGCGGAGCTGGTACAGCCGCCGGGCTGCCTGCCCGGTCCGGACGCGGCGGGTGGCGGCCTGCGCCGAGATGCGCTCGTCGGCGGCGAGCAGCCGCTGCACGCGGACGCGCTCGGCCGGGTACAGCCAGCGCAGCGCGGCCATCTGCCGGTCTGTGCGGCCCGCCGCCCGCTGCCGCAGCTCCCGCAGCGTGAACTCGAACAAGACGGCGCCGATGACGGGCATCAGCCCGAATGCCTCGGGCGCGCCGGGGCGGTGCGGGGCGTGGGTGGCGTTGAAGCTGGCGGAGGCCGCGACCAGGCCCCAGACGGCCAGGCGGGGCGCCAGCCCGGATTCGGCGCGCGCGGCGCGGCGGGTCAACAGCACGGCGCACACGCCGGCCGCGCCGTCCAGGGCGAGGAACAGCAGGTACGGCCAGGGCCCGGCCAGGCCCATGTTGTCCCGGGCGAACCCGGTCAGGCCCTGCGCGGAGATCCCGGCGGCGACCGCGGTGAACCCGCCGAGCAGCAGGTACTGGGCGGCGGATGCCGCCGTCTCCCGCGCCCGGCCGCTCACCGGCTGCCCGCCACGGCGGTCGCCGCGCCCCGGTGCCCGGCATCCGGGCGCCCTGTCCGGCTGACCGCCGTCCGCCCGCGGACGGCCCGGGGCTCGCAGCCATCAGGGTTCCGCCGGCCGGGTGCCAGGCTGGCCGGCCCGGCCCGGCTGGCGGTCTGCGGTCGCCGTACTATCATCGCGTGACCCCGGGATAACTGATTGATGACTTAGATCATCATTTTAAATCAAAATCAATATACGGCACCATGCAGGCCGATTGCCAACCTGGCAGCGGTCAACGACTTGAGGCATTACTATTAAGTGATGACTGGTCCGGGTGAGGGAGGTTCAGTGGTGCCGGATGAGGCCGGGCAGGACGGCGCGGCCAGGCCGGTCCTGCGGACCTTGGCCGACAAGGTCAACTGGCTCATCGAGCAGGCGCACCCGGCCGGCCGTGGCCCCCTGTCCAACGCCGAGGCCTGCTTCTTGATCTACAAGGTCACCGGGGAGGAGATCTCGGTCACCACGCTGTGGAAGCTGCGCAACGGCCAGCAGAAGAACCCGCAGCTGCGGGTGATCCAGGCGCTGGCCACCACGTTCGGGGTAAACCCGGGGTTCTTCTTCGACGACTACGACGAGGAAAAGCTCGCGCTGCTGCACGATCAGGTGGAACTGCTCGCCCTGGTCCGGGACGCGGGCATCACCAGCGCCGAGTTCCGCGCGCTTCTGGGGATGGACGCCGAAGCCCGCAAGACAGTCGCCGGCCTTATCCAGCGCGCAGCGCGCACCGAGGCGCAGCCACCCGGCGGCGATCAGGACGAAACCGCCGGCAACGGCTGAACCGCGTCCATCCCCGTCTCCTTGCCGCGTCACCAGGCGGGGTGTCCCGCCGGCACAGGATCCGCGACCCGCGGATGAGGCTGCGGACGCTGATGACAGTGCCGGCGCGGCCGGAGAACGCGCCGGTGACCTCCCCGCGCCGCTCGTGGCAGCGCCGGTGCAGGGCCGGCTGCCCGCCAGCAGAGGCATTGAGTCATACCGAACGGGCTCGTGGTTCCCGCCCCCAGGCAGTCCCTTCCTCGCAGGACGGGCATCCCGGTCCGCGGGCACCTGCCGGAACACGGCCCGTCACTGCACCGGCGGATGCGGGTCGCCGTCGCCATCCGGCAGGGCTTCGGGGTCCAGCCCGAGGATCGCACGGAGCCGGGCGCGGCCGATGCCGGCGTCGCGGATGAGCGCAAGCAGCTCCATCTGCTCCCGGAGCAGCCCGGCCCGGGATTCGCCGCCCCCGCCCCGCTGGCCCTGGTGACCAGGGCCAGCGGGGCGGCTGAGCACCAGCTGAACGAGCTCCGGGTCCGCGTCAGGCACCATGAGGCTGACCAGCTCCTCCCCGACCTCCGCCGGAACCCGCCGCTCGCCCGATTGCTCCGCCATCCTCCTGTCTCCTTCCTGTCACGCCTGCGAGCCGGACCGGGGCACCTGGCCAGGGCGCCCGCGCCCAGCGCCAGTGCCGTGCGTGCCGGACAGCACGTGATCCGTGACCGGTCCCGTCATCGCCCAGTCCCCTTCAGCTCACCTGTCTGGCTCCTGGCCGGCTGGCACCGCGGGCACCGCGCGTATCCGGCGGAGCCAAACTTAACTAAATGTAGTTTCATGGTTGCTCTGGATAATTGGTTACGGACTGCTCATACTGGATGTAACGGAGCGCAGGCGCCCGGGACCGGAAGCGGCGGTGCCGATTTCCCGGTGCGGTGCCCGCATGGTGAACTCGGGGAGAGCAGCGGGATGACCCGTCCGGACGACGTGGAGTGGCGGCGGCGCCAGGAACTGCGGTCGCTGCTCACGGCCCTGCGATCACGGCGGGGCGGGAACGGCGGGAAGCGCCTGCGCCAGGACGACGCCGCGATCTTGAGCGGGCTGAGCACCCGCAGGTACGCCGCCCTGGAACGCGGCACGGTGGCAAACCCGTCCCTGGACCTGATCGAGAACGTGGCAAGCGGGCTGCGCATGACCCCCGCCGAGCGAAGCGCCCTCCACGTGCTGTCCAGGGGGCAGGACCCCCCCATGCCGCCTGCCGCGCCGGGCGGGCAATGGCCGGAGCTCGGCCAGGGCCAGCGCGAGCTGATCGCCCGGCTGGACGCCCCGGCCGCGATCACCGACGAGACATGGACACTGCTGATCCGCAACGAGGCGCTGACAGCATGGACAGGCGGCTGGTTCGACCAGGTCCCCCTCCGCAAGCAGAATCTCGCGCTGTTCTTGTTCACGCCCGCGGCTGAACGGCTGCTCCCCGACATCCACGCCTACCGCCGGGCCATCGTCGCCGGGCTGCGCTACCAGTACGTCCGCCACATCGGCTCAGAGCGGTTCGGCGCAGTGATCAGAACGCTCCTGGAAACCGGGCCGGAGGCCCGCGACCTATGGGGGCGGCACGAGATCGTCCTGCCACGCCGGCACTCCGCCATCCGGGTCCGGCATCACCGCGGCGCGGTCGAAGCCAGCACGCTGATGACCTCGCTGTCACCCCGGACATGGCTGATGGCGGCCTGGCTGCCAGAGGGCCTGCAACCACCAGGCTGGTGAGCACGCCCGGTGACGCCCCACGGGTCCTTTGCGGCCGGCCGCCCGACGGCAGGGACTCCGGGATTGTTACCGGCCGCAGGTAGTGAGCGGGGGCCGTTGGCGGCGAACTTCGCTGACGGCAGGGCGGGCGGGTGACGAGGCATGCCCGGGGAATCTCTTACCCCGCCCTGGGTCTCTCGATGGCCATTAGGTGTCCCGGGGTGCGGTCTGGCTGCTCGCCCTGGGCAGCATCACGACAGCGGGAGCGTGCGCTGCCGGACAGCGCACGCTCCCGAACTTCTTACACCCAGGTGATGTTGCGGAACGCCATCGCGCTCTCCCTTCCGGCCCTGCGCGCCGGGCCGATCCCGGGTCCGTCCGCCTCACCGGCCATGTTTCTCTGCTCGCCGGGAAACCGGCGGCATTTCACCTTTCTGTAACAATTTCGCCGAACCGGGGATCGTGATGATCCGTGAACAGACAGTAGCGACCAAAAAACGACCCTGGGCCGGGGAAGGGGCGTCACTGCCTTGAGGTCACCGTTGCGGGGCTGGCCAGTGTGGCAGCTGCCCCGGTGGCTCGCCGCGTGCGTCACCGCCGTGATCGCGGTCTACGCCGCCGCGCTGGCCGGGGCGCTGGCATCCGGGCCGGTGCGGCCCGGCGACCTGCGGCTGTGCGCCGTGTTCGTCGGCTGCGGCGCGGCTTCGGTGGAGCTGACGCGCCGGGCCGGGGAGCGGGAGGGCCTGGCCCGGGACGCGTACGCCATCTGGGACCTGCCCGCCGCGGTGCTGCTGCCGCCGCTGTACGCGCTGGTGATCCCCCTCCCGCGTGCGCTGCTCACCGAGTGGCGCATCCGCCGCACCCTGCTGCACCGCAGGGCCTACAGCACCGCGGCTCCCAGCCTGGCCTACGCGGCGGCCTCGCTGGTCTTCAGGTCCGCCCTGCCCGCCCTGTCCGGCGGCGGCGAGGGATCAGGCGGCCACGCCCTGGCCTGGATCACGCTCGCTGCCGGGTGCGGGCTGGTGAGCATGGCCATCCAGGCGTGCCTGATCCTGCCCCCGGTCAAGGCCACCGCGGCTCCTGGCACCCGGCTGCTGAGCCTGGCTCTCGGCCAGGAGGCGGTCGGCAACCAGGTCACGGAGCTGTGCCTGGCAGTGCTGACCGCGTTCGCGGCCGCGCACAGCGCCCTCGCCCTGGTTGTGGCGCTGCCCCTGGTGATCGTGCTGCAGCGATCGCTGCGCCACGCCTCACTGGCGGCCGCGGCCCGGACCGACGCCAAGACCGGGCTGCTGAACGCCGGCGCCTGGCAGCGCGAGGCCGCCGTGGAGGTCACCCGGGCACAGACCCCGCTGGCGGTCGCCATCGGCGACATCGACCACTTCAAAGCCGTCAACGACACCTGCGGCCACCTCGCCGGGGACGCCGTGCTCGCCGCGGTCGCCGCCGCCATGCGGGACCTGCTGCGCGACTGCGACCTGTGCGGCCGGTTCGGCGGCGAGGAATTCTCCTTGCTGCTCCCCCGCACCACAGCCGCCCAGGCCCTCGAGATCACCGAGCGGATCCGCCAGGGAATCTCCCAGCTCGCCGTCCCCCGGGACGGCGCCGCGGCAATACGGGTCACCATCTCGATCGGCGTCGCCGTCCCCAGCCAGGCCCGCCGCACCCTCGATGACCTCCTGGCCGCCGCCGACCACGCCCTCTACCAGGCGAAGGGCAGCGGCCGCGACCGGGTCGTCATGTACGCGGACCCCCGGGTTCCGCAGGCCAGTCGGCCGCTGCCGCTCGCGCGCGCCAACGTCCTGGCCGGCTGCTCACCCAACGGGCAGACCTGACGCCGACAGCATGACCTGGCTATCTTGGGCCGCTGGGCTGGGTTCCGCACCGACTCGGGCGGTCCGGCGTTGCTGTTGGGCTGTTATGGGTCATTCGCCGTGCGCGTCAGACGTCACTCACGGCGAACCCCGGTTTCTGCCGTGCCCATTCACCGGGCGTCCGCGCCGTTGCTCACCCTTTACGCCGGATGCTCACCTTGTGACTCCAGTCGGCGTATGACGGTCCCCGACTCGCATCACGCACGGTAGCGGTGGGTCCGCGACACGGCGCGCCTGATCCGCGTGCTTGGCCGCGCCACTTGTGATCTCGCCTGATGGCTGCGTACAGATCAGGCCGATCTGGCGCCCGTTCGGCTGCCGGACAAGTCCGCTCATGCCGAATAGCGGGCGTCGCGTCCTCGTATGTTTATGCACTAGCTTTGATGACGCCACCGATGGCGGCGATTGTGGAATCAGCTCGCGCCGAACAAGTTGCCGAAGCGGGCGTAGCGACGGATGGCAAAGCTGGCTGAGACATCGGCGCATATCAGCCAGATTTGGCTGATAGTCGCGGGCATGATCCGGCTTTCTTGTTGCCAATGGTGTCGTAGTGGCGTAATGCCGGACTTCCGTGCAGACATGTCCTGCAGGGGCCTGACGGCCTCGATACTGGTCCCATGCCGTAGATGGCCACGATAACAGCTCACTAGAACTAGGCGGCAACCTGCATGATTGCCGAGTCCGGCACTCTTTGCGCACAAGAAGACTGTGCTGACGAAGACGGCTGAGTCGGAGGTGAGGCGGCTTTCCCTGGTTTACGCTGACTTACAGGAGCCGATCAGGCGGAGGCTGGTGTGCGGCGAGAACCTGGTCTTACATTGCGGGGCGCGCTTGAGGTGCTCGGGCGCCACGAGCCGCGGTTGATCGAGCAGTTGGATACCCTGCTCGGCGGACTCATCCTGGCGGCCGGCATGGGTGCTGGGCTGGCTGCGGTTGGCGGCCCAGAACTGGCGCCGCTGGCTGCCTTCGGGGCGGCGTGGGGATGGGTGGAGCAGAAAGATCAGGCCCTGACCCTGCTGCATCGAGCGATCGATACGGTATCGCGCAAGATGGATCGTTCCAGGGGATACGAGCGGCAGCAGCTGATCGTTGTAGCTCACACGACGATCGTGGTGGCGGCGTTCTTCGACGTATTCAGCGAGTCCGTCCAAGACGAGCTTCGCCGCAAACTCCAAATTACAGAGGAGGACAAGCAAGAACTTATCCGCGTTCGGCCACGCCAAGGAGAGACTCTCTTTGAGAGCCTGTACGGTGCGGAGATCCCGGCACCGTGCGCGGCACGAGGATTTGATGATAATGCACGAGAAATCATGTCGTGGATGTCCCGCCTCGCACGCCAGTTGAATGCCTCGATCACTGACATAGCAGGTGAAGAAGTAGACTGGCCCTCAATACTGGAGAAAGCCGTCGAGCGATATCGCTCACACTATCTTACGCTGGCCGCCACCGTGCCGGAATTTATGGTGTGGGCTATGCTTGGTGAGCATGCGGCAACCCGATCGGCTGTGGGTGAACTCCGGGCTGATATCGCGGCCGCTCTCGATGCGAGCCGTCATGCGCTTGGGCGTGTGGAGCGGTTGCTGGCGCTGGGCAGCGCATCTGACGAGGGACTTAACCTCTGCGCCGTAGTTGAAAGGGCCAACCGGGGCGTGCTCAGCCAGCCTATTCTTCCAGACACAGAGCGTTACGGGAATGGCATTCATATCCCTGCGGTAAAAGATATCTACATTAACCCCCGGTACCGGATAACGCTTACCGAGAACGCGCGGCCGACAGATGAGAAATGGTGGGAACGCGAACGGGAATCCCGGGATGACTTCGATCTGATGCTCGCTAGTCACGTAATGGCAGGGGATTCTATCCGGCTTCCGATGCTACTACTCGGTCATCCGGGCGCAGGGAAATCGCTGCTCATGAAGGTGCTCGCTGCCCGCATGCCTGCGGCCTCCTACACCGTAGTGCGGGTGCCACTGCGCCGGGTCGGCGCGAACGCTCCCATTCTGGATCAAGTCCAGCAGGCGCTCAACCTGGTGACCCACAACCGGGTCGAATGGTGGCGGCTAGTCGAGCAGAGCGAGCACACGATCCGGGTCATCTTGCTCGATGGCCTTGACGAATTGCTGCAAGCTACGGACCATGACCGGAGCGGTTACCTGCAGGAGGTCATGGAGTTCCAGCGCATCGAGGCAGAACAGGGACGTCCCGTCGTCGTCGTGGTGACCTCGCGGACGGTGGTGGCCGACCGTGTCGACATTCCCGACGGGACGACGATCGTGAAGCTGGACGGGTTCGAGCAACCGGATATCGAGGAATGGCTGCGCCGATGGCACCGGGGCAATGCGGCGGCTATCAGGGCCGGGAAGGTTCGCGGACTGACGCTTGACGCCGTGCTCCGTCAGGCCGAACTGGCCAGTCAGCCCCTGCTCCTGCTGATGCTTGCGCTGTACTCCGCAGACCCGGCCTTCCCGGCACTTGACGCGGACCTGCCGACCTCTGATCTATACCGGCTGCTCCTCGGCGGTTTTTCGAGCCGGGAGGTCGAGAGGAAGAGCGAGCAAAAGTTGCGCGCAGATGAACTGGAGCAGCGCGTCCAGGATCATCTTGACCGCCTTTCCGTGGCTGCACTGGCAATGTTCAACCGAGGGCAGCAGGACGTCACCGAGGATGAGCTGGGTACCGACCTTGCCGCGCTCCACGGCGAGATCGCGAGCAGGAACCATGCAATCGAAGCAGGACAGCGGCTGATCGGCGAGTTCTTCTTCGTCCACGCCGCCGAGGCGCTGCCACTGAGCGCGTCCGTGCCGGATGGTGACCCCGCTGATGAAACGCCCCGACCAATTCCGCGCCGTAGTTACGAATTCCTGCATGCCACCTTTGGGGAGTACCTGGTCGCCGGCTCTGTGGTCGACGAACTGATCGAGGTAGCAAGGAAGACCTTCGGCGGCCGACGCGGTCCCGGGGAACCCAACGACGATCGCCTGTTCGCGCTAATGTCACATCAGCCACTCGCGGGGAGGCAGTCAGCATTGACTTTCGCGGCTGAGATCTTCGCCAGGAAGGAAAGCACCACACGCGCCCAGGTGCTCGGGGCGCTGGAGATGCTGATTGACTCGTACCGCTCCCGACATGACTCGGGTCGCTATATGGCCTATCGTCCGACGCCGTCTGACTCGATCCGGGAGCTGGCCGCCTATTCAGCCAACCTCATAGCACTTCGCGTGACACTGGAAGACGCCAGGATAGGCGTCCCCCTGACGCAGATATTCCGGGGCAGCGGTGACGCGCTCCAGTCCTGGCGGTCGATGCTCATGCTATGGCGATCCGGACTCGATGCTGGCGGCCTGCAAGCGATGGCCGCAACGGTCCTCCTCTCGCGAGACGCGGATAACGCAGATGACCGGAAACTGATTCAGGCTGAAAACGACGAGGGTCCCCCCGGATACCTGACAACGGATATTCTCCTCGCCCGCCTCGCGGATGATGGGCCACTAGAGGACAGGCTACGTTTCGGGACCGCACTCCGTGATGAAATGATCTACAGCGTAGAAAATGACAATTGGGCGAGCATGATGATCAGCTGGCTGGTTCCGCAGATCGCGGGGATGAGCGGCAGAGCCATTTTCGCGGCACCGCCACTTGGGACACCCGATGCTGACATCGACCGAGTGCGCCGCCTGCTCAATAGGCTCCTCATAACGCCGGGGCACGATTCTGAGCTGGATGACGCGATTTTGCGGACACTATTTGAACTGCCCCGCAAATTCGGGTATGACGGACACGCGCTTGCGGCCGCGGTTATCCTTCGGCCTGAAATTGTCGATTCGATTCCCGGCCTGAGAGACGAAAATGTATATGGCAGCGGTCTTGATTTGGTCCGGATGGTTGGCCACCCGGATCTTTGGGGGAAAATCGAGAAGCTCGCCGATAGGGGTCGGCCTATCCATCGGCTCGAAAGGGCGCATAAAACATGGCAGGATCAGCTACCTAAGCAAATCCAGGACGAAATAGTAGACGAAATAGTAGCTGTACTGCGGACCTACGCCGGAGCTGTAGAGTTCGTTGATGGAGAGATCGTTGACGAGGATTCGTAGGATTCCATAGTCTTGCAGCGGTGACCGTTATGTGGCGATCCGGAGCTAAGCGAACAGAATGGGCGATTATGCGCGCCAATAACGACCTGTCTCCTGCCGCTTTGAAGGGATGCAGGTAAGGCGGGACTGTACGCGTCTATGGCTCGCGCCTGCAGGCCAGCTCTATGTCAGCCCGCCGGGCCCGTGAGGTCATGCCTCCGGTCGGCCACCTTGCTAGTGCCACGTCATCCAACGTTCGCCCTGTCGCCTACTGGCACATGCGTGGCACGATCGACCCGCGTCGAGGAGGATGGGTTCGCCGGCGGACCCTCCGTCGGGTGCGCGCGCGGGCCATTACCATGACCGGAATCGAAGCTTCGACCTCTCCCCCTGCCTTGCCGCGCTGGTTCGGACCTAGAGCCAGCCCAGATGATCCGGCCGTCTCGGCCCTGATCGACCGCGTCGCGCGCGGGGCCGGATGGGCAGACATCGGCGGTGGATTCAACCTCAACCTGCGGATAGACGCTGAGCCGCCGGTTGTTCTCCGGGTTCACAGGCCCTGGGTCCGTCGCGGGCGAGTCGCGGGACTGCGGCGCCTGCGGGAACGGCTCCAGCGGACGCAAGTCCGCGTCGCTCGGCCGATTCCGATTTCCGGCTGCGACCTGCTGAGGGTCGCTGATCGCTGGGCTGAGCTTGAGGAGTTCATCGATCACGTGCAGCCACGGACGGACGAGGACTCCTGCGCCCGCGTATTCGAGGAGCTCGGACGCGTTCACACTGCGCTCAAAGCAGTCTGGGAGCCCAGTCCGCCCGAACCCCTCGACGACCACAGAACTTTCGGCCAGCTGCGTTACTCGGTCGGCTTCACACGCCGCAGGCTCGGACCCCGCAGCGAGCCGGTCGTGCATCGGATGCGCCAGCTGACTGGCGAGCTCTCCAAGCTCCGGAAGGAGGTCGAACTGCCATGCACTCCGATTCATGGGGACTACAAATTGGGCAACGCGGGAGAACTGCCAGACGGCTCATGGGCCACCTTCGACCTGGATTTCGCGAGGGTCAGGGAGCGGCTGTACGACATCGCGGCCAGCCTGCACCAGGTCGCACCGAGCGGCGAACTGCTCGAGCCGCGACGACTGCTCGACGCCTACGAAAGCTCGGCTCCGGAACCGTTGACTCGCGACGAGTACCGATGGCTCCCCGGGGCTCTAGCCCTTGTACCCCTGCACTGGGCTGCCACCGCAGGGCTCACGGGCGACGGCATCCGCGAGGCCGAGAGCGCAATGATCGCCGCCGAGGCCTGGTGGTCGCGCGGGGCTGAACTCTGGTCGTAGTCCGGCGGCCGCCCTAGGGGGACTGGAGTTCTGAGGCTACAGAACCGCACGGTATCGCTCCGAGTTGAACTGCCCCAGATCGCCGGGTCTGCGCCATTCGCGCCGAGGCAAACGATGCCTGGCACGGCACTAGTACCCGACCACGAGGATGCCTCGGACATGCCGTTGCGGGACCTCACGCGCGTAGAGGGCCGAGATCAGGTTGATAGCGAACTCGTACGGCGATCGGCCATGAATGGCGTGCGGGACAGCGAGTGCGAGGTGGTGCGCGCCCGGGATGAGGAGTGTCTCGACGACATCCTTCATGAGGCGGTTGTTCTGGACGGCGCCGCCGCCCTCGATCTCCAGTAGCGCCCTGTAGCCGTCATCGGCGTAGATCGCGTCCGGGTTGACGCCATAAAGCGGCTTCCCGTTCTCGCCGTAGAGCAGCGGGATCCGCGCCAGCGGATCGCGAGTCTCGACGTTCCAACCACGCAGCAGGCCACCTTCGAGGCGGACGCCCTCCGGGTCCGGGGGGAGGTAGCTTTCCAGCTTCTTGGTGATGAGCTTCGTGTTGATGCGGCCGTCGGTCCCCGCACCGTTCCAGAACTCGTTCTTGAGCCATCCACCTAGCTCGAGCATCGCGTCTGCGACCTGCTGCAGGGGTCCAGGTGGGGGGTCGGTCGGCGGGAAATACCGCCATGCCGGCGGGCGGGTGTAAGCCACGGGTACGAGCTTGCCAGCTTGGCGCGGCCCGTTCGCGCGTTCTGATCAGCTTGTGAGGCGGGCTGGACTGGGGTGAAGAACGGCCGCTGATGGTGGAGGCTGTCGGCAGCCTTCCCAGAGTCAACCTAGTGCTCTATCCACGACCAGGCACGACCAGATGAAAGGCAGCACTTCAAGCACTCGATCCCTTGCTCGACCGCCGGGCAGCCGATCGTTCTGTATAAGTATCCATCGCGACCATGCCCAGAATGCCCGCATCTGCCGCTGGTCGGGCGAGTTGCCCGATGGGTGCTTCCTTGCTGTCCTTCCCGTAACTGTGGCGATGCCTCACCGTGGTCACGCCGACGATCATGGCCGCGAGCTCGTCCAGCGTGATCTGCGGGTGATCGGCGTAGACCGGGTGGTCCCGGGCCAGGACCGCGGCGATCGCGGCCTCATCACCCGGGCGGATGCCGGCGAACCAGCGCCGTGCCACCGCCAGCAGCCCCGCCTCCCAGCAAGCGATCTCCTCCGGCGGCCGCGTGCCCGCCTCCCCGGTCACCGGCTCCACAGCCACCCGATAGCCGGGCCCCCAGATCACCCGCGTCAAGTACCGAACGCGCGCCGCATGCCAGTCTGAGGTCACCACGAGGACGCGCTGCCCTGCCGGGCCGCCCAGCAGCGGCTTGGTGAACCAGACGTTGCCGATCGTGTCCCGCGACCGGGTCTCGGCCGTGATGCTGGCGGGGGGTACGCCCGCCGCGGCGGCGATCTGCGCCTTGGCCTGGCCTCCGCGCGGCGGGGCGCATCGTACATGCCATACGCCCCGGACATCATGATCCGCTGCGGCCGCCCGCACAGCACGCGCCACGGTCGCCGGCTGCGGTTCGCCGCCGGCGGTGATGCCGCCTCCCAGGGCCACGACGACACCGGCGCTGGCAGGAGACACGGGGCCGATACTGCTGCAGGACACCCCCCGCCGCAACCCCCGGCTCCTCGAGGTACGCCCGGCATTGCCGAATAGAGAGCGTCGCGTTGTCGACAATACAACCCGCAGTTCCCTCGGACTGTCCCGCGACCGCCGCGCCTATCGCTTAGTTAGTCATGAGGCGAGGTCAGCCTCTGGATGAACGTGAGATTCGAAATGAGGTCGCTGCCACGGCAAGTCTCGGCGACAACTCGCCGATTATCGCGGCGCTCCCATGGATGGCCGACGGCTTCAGTCCGTTTACTTGCGTTCAGTCCAGAGCTAAGTTAGCTACCGCCTAATGGGGGGTCTAACCGCCGGACTGGGCCGCGCGATTACGCAACTCCTTGTTCAGCATCTCTGGCACGTATGGCCAGGCAGCACACAGACGTGAGACAAGGTCCACTACGGACTCCTTGTCTGATTCGGAGTCAGATCTCTCCCATAGCGCATTCACTATCACGACATGAGTTTCGACGGGAACATACGAACCCATCTTTCTCAGGATTCTTACGACAGAAGTGACTGGGAAATCCGGCATATCCTGGCGTAGCCGGTCCAGGAACTGTTCCTTCAACTCCGGACTGGCCGCCATAGCGCTGGCATACGCTTCATAAAGCTCACAGCGCGTGTCAGGACCTGCTTCGCGGGAATAGTCTATGTCAGCGAGCATGTATCCGGGCAAACTCAACGTGCCGTCACTGAGCTGCTGCCTGATATCGCCACCCACCACGCGAAGGTACGGCACCGAATGCAAGAGGAGCATTGCGATGTGCCATTCTGGCGTGAAAGCGATATTCCGGAATGCATATCCGGCTATGCTGGAGAATGGTATCGCAGCATGATACGACATCTGGTCTGGCATGGAGAGAAGGAGGTCGAAGCCCGATAGATCGCCCGATACCTCTGTGATGGTGATACTGTGCAGGGGCGATACCGGCGATCCGTCCTCCTGCTTGAGTATGATTTCCACGGCATCATTACGACGGCTGACTTGCGCGCGTATGGCGTCGGTGAGGGCCCTCCACTCAGAGGACGTGAATGCCGAGCGCCACAGATAGCCGTATTGCGCCCACTTCTTTCGGGTATCGACCGACCCGAGAAATTCGGACACTTTAATACCGTCGACCAGCAGCACGAGCATAACCACAAGGTTGGCGGAATAGCAAGCAAGGCGCCGGACAGTAGTGCACTGGACGGGCTCATACTGCTGGAACGAGCGGTTCAGACGCTGGACCAGGGATCCGGCGATCAGGTCGCTGAGTATTTCTCGGCATACTGCTCGCTCATCATCCGGAATTTGCTGCAACAGCTCTTCCGCGAAGCTAACGATCGGCGTCCTGCTCACCAGGCAGGAGAACGACAGCGCCGCGTACAGGAAACCGTCGTCGAGCTGCCCGGCCGCTGTGGTAGCGTGCCGGGTCACTTCTCTGTATGCCGCGATGTCGCGCAGCGCGCTGACCGCGAGCCGTGCCACCAGAAATTCCCCGAAAGTGGCATGCAGGAACTCGTAACTGCGGACGCGCTCGTCGCGCAGCCGGGCCTCGGACTTGTGGATGAAGAAGAACCGCCCCGTTGCGCGCTGCGCCGGCGTCAGGGCCAGGTCTGAATCGCTTCCCGCCTCGTCATCCTCGGCGAAGAGGACCGGCAGATCCTGGTTCAGCTCCGCCTCGCTGGCCGCCTGCTGCCCGCGAGCGAACATGGCGAGGGCGACGATTGCCAGGCGATGGACCTCGCGCTGCGCGAGCAGTCGCTGCCGGGTCGTGGGCAGTGCCCGGTTACGTGCCGTCTTGGCAACTTCCCTGACAGCGAATTCCGTGATCAGGCGTTCGTACAGCTCCGCCCGTCCGAGGCGGGAATCAAGGTGCTGAAGGCTGTTGTCCGCGGCGTCGAAGATGGCCACGAGCAGCAAGAGCAGCGGCTGCTCGGTGAGCTCGCGATGGGCAAGTGCGACTTCGGCGGGCAGTGACCGCAGCCCTCGTGCGGCCAGCACCGAAAAGTTGTGCCGCTCCCACATCTCAAGCCAGAGCCGTACCTGATTATCCGTGAACGGCTGGAGTTGCAAGGCGAGGCTGCTGCCGGGGAAGCGCACCTGATCGGCGACGACCGTGCGGCTGGTCACTACGACGGCTACCGGGCGGCCGATCCTGGCCTGCCTCAGCTGAAAATCGCGGATCTGCTCCAGATAGTCGTACCGGTTGACCGCGGTGGCCTGGATCAGCTCATCGAGCCCGTCGAGCAGCACGACGGGAAGTGCGCCCTCCGCCGTCTGAAGCGCGTCATGCCAGCTGACATGCCTGCCCGGCCCTTGAATGATTCCCTGCTCGATCTGTTCCTGGACCATGGATTCCGCGGCTACGTCGCGCAACTGCACCAAGACAGGAAGGAAATCCTGTTCCGGCAGGCGCGCGGCAAGGACTTCGACCAGCTTGGACTTTCCCGATCCAGGCTCACCGAGCACAACCAGCGGCGCCCTGGTAGCTCGCAGGGACGTGAGATAACCCGCGAGAAAGGCGTCTATATCGGGCAGCAGTTCACGGGGTTCCCACCATGCGGCTTCCGACGGCCGATCCCCGTGTCCGACGTCCGCGACCCGGCATACCGGATCCACGTAGGCTTCCTCCAGCGGGGGAAGCACTACTCCGTCAGGTGCCTGCCCGGAGCCGATTACCGGCTCGGCGAGAGCGGCCTGGTAGCTCAGGGCAAGGGGCGACCGCGACCGTTGTCCAGGTCGGCGGATCGCCATGTCAGCGAGATGCGATGGCAGCCCGGTCAAGCCGACGCCAGACACCCGGACCTCAGTCATGCCAGCCCAGACCGCGAACTCCTTGTTGTCCGCCGCCAGGGAGCGGTATCTGCCGACGTACCCGTCAAGCGCGCGGATGGGCAGGCTGCTGACCGCCTTCCGCAGCGCGACCTTTCGTTCGGCATCAAACTCGTCCCAGACAGCTAGGTCAGGCATCCACTTGACGAGCCGATCGGACAGCTTGGCATAGCAGTCCCTGAGCCGGTCACAGACATCAGCGTAGGGCCGGTGCGATTCCGGCAGCGGCAGTGGTTCACGCAGGAGGAACTCGACCATCTCGACGTATCCGTCCGGCAGCTTGCCTTCCGGCGCCGACGCCGCCTGCTCCGGAGCGCTCACCATCAGCAGTTCGACCGGAACAGGAAAGCCGTCCGCGAGGGCTTCGAAAAATGACGAAACGACGATGACCGCATGTACCGCTGTCAGCCGTTCCGATCGGGTGATGCGAGACACGTTCGTGCGCCAGTCAGGAACCGCTTGGAGAGTCTGCTGCGCGAATCCGATAACCTCCTCTTTCATTACCGGAATGCTCATCGGCGCACCCGTGGCGGTAGCGCCATCGCCCGTGCCCGGCCCCCCTGCCGCCCACGCGGTCAATCCGGTAGCCGCTACCGCGTTCAATAGTGCTACCAGGCGATTCTTGGCTCTCGGCAGCATCTGCACGGCCGCGTAATAGGTCAATGCGTCACTCATGACATGCCTGTACCCGTTTTGGCGACGCCTTCGCCACCTCCAAGCTTGTTGTACCCAACAAATTCCAACAAACTAAAGCAATCATGGAATGGGATGAGAGCGTTTCTTGGCCTGGGGATCTCGCAAGTCCGTTCCAGCATCGCCTAGGATAAGTCGTGCCTTCCCTGCGTAGCTTCAGGACCTCAGTATCTCCTCGCCGTCCAAAAGCTCGGTTGCGGGCAGAGCTCCAGGTAGTATGGAGCGAGACTGGCAGCACCCTTAAAAGGGTGTGGATCTTTCTGTGGACCAATGCTGTTATTCTTCTGGCACTGGGAGTATGGGGCGACAACTCAGGATTCTGGACAGATAAGCCATACCTTACGAATACGTTTTCTGCGCTAACTAGTGCGGCATTTGGCGTACCCGTTGCCCTAATCGTACTGCAACGAGTTTCAGCCTCGGAGGCAGATGCCGCAGAGGCTCGCTCCGCCCGACGAATGGCTGGAAGAGTGTCGGCCGATCTAGCATTGACAGTAAGTGCTCTGGTAAGAGATGGCATTCCAGCTATGCAAGCTGTACAGGGCAGCCTGCGAGATCAGCGTGACTCGCTGGTGCCAAATGCTGACTACTGGCGCTCATCTACCGCTCCCAGGCTACACTATCAGCCCTATATTGATGCCATCGAGAGCGTTATAAGCACCGTAGAGAAGCTATTCATCGCAAATACAAAGCAACATCTTGCAGAAGTTTCAGCGCAATGGTCAATCTTGACGACGGAATCACGTTTCAGACTCTTGGGTACCGGCAACCAGTGGCTGCCCGGACAGCAGGTGGAAGAAATCGGCGCGCTAATCTTCACCGTCACAGGTCCCATTTTGGAAGATTGGCGAAGAAGAGGGCAAGAATTGCGGGAGTGGTACCATCGCGAAGACCAGCAGCCTGAAAGCTTGAGTTTCGGCGAGATGGACACTCTGCGCGCATTTGACAGCTGGCTCAACGCAATAATGAACTATATCGATGCCGTGATAGATCTAACGAAAAAGTCTTCCTTCGTGGCGCGAACTCTTGAGTCGCCGTGACTTGCGCGCGCAGCGTGGCGGAGAGCGAATGACACCAGCGGACCTCCACGGTGACTGCCGCATTAATCCCAGGATGTGGAAGCGCTGCAGCACTACACCATGCCCGGCGATGACGAGCGGCAACGTGCTTTCCAGGCAGGAGCGCCGTTGCCGTCGCCGGTGCAAGGCAAGCAGGATGTCCAGGCTTGCCATGCGGCACGGCTGGCAACTGATATGCCGCCCATCAGGCGGCTACGTCCGCGTGCCAAGGGGTGCACGCTGGGTACTGCTGAGGCCGCGACAAACAGGTCCGACCGTATGAATATGCGAGACTGACCGGTACCGGCAATGCCCGCTCATGCCGCTGAGTGTGCGCCTTTGGGGCAACCAGCACGTTTATGGTGACTCTGGCATCACAGAGCCTGGGGCTCGCTCATACGCGGGGACGCCCGAGGCTATTACCCAGAACTCTTTAAACGGAGTCGTGAGATACCAGGTCGTTCGGGCGCCAGCTGGCAACGAGGCGATATCGCCCGCCGTCAGCTCGAGCACTTGTCCGTCGTCGATCTCGATTCTGGCCGCGCCTTCCAGGACCAAGAGCGTCTCCCTGCCTGGCAGAGTCCACTGCACAGGCCCGGTGACCTCGGTGAAGCGGGACAAACCTGACTGGATCCCCTCGCCGTCACATAGCACATGCATTTCGCCGCCGACCTCGGGGTCTGGCTCCCACGCTTCAGCTGACGAAGCGGAGACGAAGACACCTGGATATGGTTCCATCCACGCAGAGTAACCCGCTGACGTAACAGCGCGTCCGCTCATAGCCGCAATGAGGTGCAGTATCGGGTGTCAGTTTGCGACCTCCTTGGTGAGCCAGGTGATCAGGTCGTGATCCTGCTCACCTGCGTCCCTTTGGGTAGCGGCCGCTGACCCTGGCATACGCTCGGCCGTCGGGGATATAGCCGCGCCGATGATATAGCCGCTACGCGGGGCCATAGTCGTCGAACGGGCCGACAGTGAGCTCATTCCATCCTGCTTGCGACGGGTTCGTCACGGTCTGGTGTAGGTGCGGCGTGTCGCTGCCGGGCATGGGACGCCCCCAGTAAGTGAGCTAGTCGACCAAAACTCGCTTCACCTCGACTACCAGGGGCTTCCGTGCTTTTCTACCGCGCCGCGCTGCCGTTGTCTTCCAAGACTCTCAACTACGTGGCCGGGATCATCCGCCGGCACCTGAAGGCCATCAGGTCGCGGTGGCGGAAGCTGAACCCCGGGCAGCAGGCCCTGCTCGTGCTCGCCTGCCTGAACAAGGGCGAGACGTTCGCCGAGGTCGCGGCCGGGTTCGGGGTCGACAGGACCACGGCGTGGAGGTACGTGAACGAGACGGCGGACCTGCTCGCGGCCCGCGCCCCGAAGCTCCGCGCCGCGGTCCGGGACGCGAAGAAGGCAGGTCACGCCTACGTGATCCTTGACGGGACACTCATCCCGGCCGGCCGGGTCGCCGCGGACCGGCCGTTCTACTCGGGAAAGCACAAAAGGCACGGGATGAACCGGCAGGTCATCGCCAGTCCCGGCGGGGACATCCTGTGGGTATCGGGGGCGCTGCCCGGCTCGGTCCACGACAAGAAAGCGGAGTGGGTCTGGGGCGTGCTGGCTGAGCTGGAGGCCGCTGGCCTGGTCACCTTGGCAGATAAGGGTTACCGGAGCAGCACCTGGGCGAAGATCCCCTACCGGGGGAAGAATAAGCCCGAGCCGCAGAAAGAGGCCAACCGCGCCCACGCGAAACTCCGCGCACCCGGCGAACGGGCGAACGCCCAGCTCAAGTCATGAGGCTTCCCCGGAAGCTCCGCTGCTGCCCATGGTGCGCTGGGAAACTCGCCAAGGCCATCCACGTTTTGCAGCTCCGCGAGGCCTAAACAGGTTGGAAATGGCTCAGTGATGCCTAAGGTGGCGATGCCGGTCGCGGGGGAGCTGCTCGACAGCGTCCATCAAGCGGTGTCGCGACCTCCGGCGCCGGAACGGCCCGGCCACGGCGAGGTGATGAACCGGCGGGATGCCGCGATCCCGGAAGCCCGCATAACTGGACTCCCACATGATCGTGGCGTAGCCGATGACATTGGAACCGCTGGTCGCGATAAGGCTCGCGCCGTCCGGTTCCACCTGCCCGGCCAGGTACCTGCGCGCCTCGGCCTCGCCGTCACTGACCCACTCGATCAGGAACAGGACCACGGACTCGCAATTACCGTCGTTGACAGGTTCGATGGCAATGCCGGCAATGCCCGTGGTACAAGACTGGCACACGCACAGCGATGCGCTCTGGTGCCGCCGTCAAGCCCGGCGACCCCTGGCCCGCTTCAATTGCTCACCCCGTGAGCACACCGGATCGGACTTGCGCTGCTACCTGTCCTGGTGCGCCGAGCATGCCCTGGACACCCCTGGCCGTGCAGCGCGCCCACCTTCAACTGTACATCCGGTAGGTGCAGGAAACCCACCGGTTGATGGGTCCTACTGGTTCCATCTGATCGGAGTGGTGCACGTCGGTCAGAATAACGAATAAGCGGCAGAGGCGTTAGGCTAGGGAAAGTCTGAAGCAGGCATTGTGCTGGAGGTGGAATGGCTAGGGAACGGCGGTCGCTGCAAGACATTATCCGAAGCCGCCAGCGCAGCGGATTTGTCGGCCGTCGAGGGCAGCTGATCCAGTATCAGGAGAACATGGCTCTTGATCTCGCCGACGAGCGCCGGCGGTTCCTGTTCAATATTCACGGTGACGCCGGCGTGGGAAAAACTTACCTGACGATGCAATTGCGCCAGGCCGCGGCCAGCCGATCAGCACTGACTGGCTATCTTGACGAGACGGTGGATGACGTGCTGTCTGCGATGTCTACCATCGCGCGCGACCTTAAGCAGGCCGGTGCTCCTCTGGACGACTTCGAGAAGCGTACTCGGTCCTACCTGCAGCATCGCCACCAACTGGTGTCGGACCCGCACGCCCCGGACGGGGTAGCCACATTCCTCACCAGGACGGCGGTCACAATAGGACTGCACGCGGCGCGGGGCGTACCCATCGCCGGGAGCCTGCTGGCGCCGGTGGACGCGACCGCTGCCGCAGCTCAAGCGGAGCGAACGCGAGTTTATTTGGCTAGTAAGCTCCGTGATCATGCTGACGTCCGCTTGCTGCTGTCGCCAACTGATGAACTAACCCCGGTCTTCGTGACGGAGCTCAATCGTGTGGGGGCAGGTCGGTCCATTGCGCTGTTCATTGACACCTACGAGCACACTCGACCGCTACTTGATCAGTGGCTGCGCGACATGTATGCCGGCCGGTACGGAGACTTGCCTGCCACACTCGTAACTACGATCGCGGGCCAAGTCCCCCTTGATCCGAATATGTGGAGTGACTACCTCCCCATTATCGCCGATGTTCCGCTGGAGCCTTTCAGTGATACCGAGGCACGCCAATTCCTGGCTAGCCAGAGTATTACCGACGAACAAACCGTCGATGTGATACTCAACCTATCGGGCCGCCTGCCTTTGTGGCTGGCTACCCTTGCGGGCGGGCATCCAGGCCGCGCCACCGATATTGGCGACCCTGCCGGTGACACCGTCGAGCGGTTCCTAAAATGGGAAAATGATCCAGCCCGTCGCGCGGTCGCTGTCGCAGCCGCGCTGCCCAGGACCTTCAATCGAGATGTGCTGACCGCTCTCGCGCCCGCAGGCCAGCTAGCCGGGCTGTTCGATTGGTTGAGTGGTCTCCCGTTTGTCGCCCAGCAGGGTGATGCCTGGCGATACCACGACGTCGCCCGTTCTGCAATGCTGCGGCTGCAACGCGCTCAGGCGCCCCGCGAGTGGCGGGCCCGCCATGCCGCCCTTGCCAGCCTCTTCGCTGGCTGGGCCGACGATGCTGCTGGCAGCACTGGCGAAACTTGGAGTTATCCAGGCTGGATAGATCACACGCGCGAGGAGATCTATCATCTGCTATGCGCCGATCCGGTTAATAACCTCTCGCAGGCATTCGCTACTGCTGTCAAGGCTGCCCAGGCCAGCACGATTCGCGCACGGCAGTGGGCCACGCTGATGGCCGATGCTGGACGCGATAGCGACCAGCCCCAGCTACGCGAATGGGGTCGCCTCCTGACTGACGGCGTCCACGACCGCGATCTCACTGAGTATCTGACGCGTCTAATCAGTAACGCCCAACTCGACGAAACCAGCCTTCGAATCGCATTGCGGGAGCGGGGCGAGGGCTATCGGTTGGCGGGACGGTATGACGAGTCCTTGGCCGACTTCACCCGGATCATAAACATGGACCCGGACGATAGCCGGGTCCATGCCCGCCGAGGACTGACCTACTTCACGATGCGCCGGTACGGCGACGCGCTCACCGACTTCGACCGCGCAATCACCATAAATCCTCAGGATGCCTGGGCCTTCTCCAACCGCGGCCGGGTGTACTGGGCACTGCGACGGCCTAACGAAGCGTTGGCCGACTTCGGCTGCGCCATTGAAATCGACCCCGGCTACGCCAAGGCCCTTGGCAGCCGTGGCCTCAGTAATCTCATGATGGGGCGTTACGATGAGGCGCTAGCCGACCTGAACCGTGCCATTGAAATCGACCCTGAATACGCATGGGCCATTGCCCGCCGAGGCCAGGCCTACCTAGCGGTACGCCGTTACCATGAGGCAATAGCCGACTTCACCCACGCCATACAGATGGAGACCAGTCCCGACCGCGCCTGGATCATCGCTCTCCGTGGCGAGGCCTACGAGCTAACCGACCAATACGATAATGCCCACGCGGACTACACTCGTGCTATCGAACTCGATCCTGAGATCGCAACAATGATAGGCTATAAGGCCCGATTGGCTACAGGCTCGGGACAATCCGATCTGGCGGCTGACGATCCAATCGTCGGCCGGGAAGACCGCTGACAAGTCAGCCGAAGCATTCCCTATGTCGACTACCTGCGACCGAGGATGGCGAACCGACTCCTGCAGCGCAACGCGCTCTCATGCCGACCGGGTGATGCTTCGCTTCTTGCGAGATGTCGACGCACCGCCCGAGACTGACGGATCTGCTGTGTACCATCACTCGCATGGAGCACGGCCAGGATTACAAAACCTTCCGACAGGCGCACATCAAAAAGTATCCCGACGCTGTCAATGCCGTGGGCTGCGCCCGGAACTGCCTTCTGTACGAGAACGACTCGGGTCCGGACGAGCTACAGGTTGGCTACCTATCCATGCCGCTGCTCATCCCGCGTTCCGAGGCATGGCAGCTGACATACGCGATGGGCCTGCTGAAAGATTGCCGTGGTGATACCGGTCGGCTGGCCGCCGCTCGGGTTGGCTGCACTAGCTTGTGCGTCCGCTGTCCATACCGGGATGGTAGGTGGGGCCGGGTCGAGCTGTCCCGCGCGATCGATCTGTGCGACCAGGCCCTGCGGATGATCGAGGGTGCCCGCGCCGCAGACGGCGACCGCGGTGCCCAGCTCTTGCAGGCGTTGTGCGATCACGAGACGATGATGACGGCACTTGGCCTAATAGCGGATGTCGCCGAAAGCGCGGACTCCGACTTCACCGGGGCCATGCATGCCGCGGGCGCGACCGCGGCAGACGTGCCACGGCCAGAGACGGTAGTCGCCTGGGCGTTCCCGTGGCTGTAAGGCAATGATTGGGCGGGACTTAGCCAAGGCCACGGCCGCCTCGGAACGGAGAGTTCTCCGCATCCAGCGGCACACAGCTGATTCCATTCACTGCCGTGGGTCCGTCCTTCCCTACGCACAAATACGGCGTCCTCATCTGCCGCTGACCGTGTTCTGCAGCGCAACGGGCCGTCAGGTTGTTGCTTCGTCTGTCCAGTGATCTGGTGCCGACGTGACCGCGTCCGGCCGGATGTCGGCTAGTGGGTCCATGACAGGTGCGTACAATTCCGGTCTCTGGTCCACTTCATTAGCGGCTTCCGTCGCCATCCGGGCCACTAGGCCCACGCGCCTGTGGTCCGGGAGGCTCAGAAGCACCGGGCCTAGAGGATGAGCGAGGTCGCGGCAATGGGGCAGGGGGATACGCATGCCCTTCATACAGATTTCAAGGTGCTCCTGGCTCGGGCTCCTCCATACCGTGCAGCCCGAGTCAGCGTGCGCCAACGCTGCCGACTCGATCTCCTCTGCTTGCCTTGCGATGTCTGCAACATGGTGGGCGATCGCGCGGAGGTGATCCTGGTGTCTCCAATGCACATATTCCGTCGCTGCCGAAGCGGCGATGTTCGCCGTCTGCTTCGCTGCCTGGGTAGCCGCCCTCGACTCCCTCGATGCTCTCCAAGCGTAATATGCGGTGACCAGCGCCACGGCGGTCGTAATCATCTCAACGATGATGGTGAAGGCGTTCATCGCAGCTCACTTGCCGGGGCAAAGCCGCTGGCGGAAGTTGTTATTACGTCAGAAGGGGTAAGATCCGGGCGTGTCATCGCGATTCTCTCTTGGCAGTGGCGCTCAAGCCCTCGATTGGCTCGACACATCATCAGCGCGCTCATGCCGCAGACCAGGCTTTACGCCTGAACGCTGCCGGTGGTGTCGAGGCCAAGCGGGCAATGGTCGTAGTCAGCTACTGGCCATGGGACGCCGTAGTACCGGTATTCCTTGGCTCGTGCCAGCAAGCGTTGCAAATTGTCACCGGAAAGCACGCGCAGGGTGAACAGCGACGGGTCGCCCTGGCGGACGTTCTCGACCACGTAGATGTAGAAATCAGGATTACCACGTGCTTCCTTCAACTGCCTGGGCTCGACGAGCAAGTCATAGCCGCGAGTCGACTTGCCGAACGCCTTGACCTCTATCAGGCGAGGTGGTGATTCGATGTCGGCTGGCGCACCGTGATAACGCGTATCCCGCGGGCTGCGTCCTGCCGCCATCTCCAGTTGCATGACCCAGGCGATCGCCGCGTCTTCAGTCGCCTTGTTGCCGATGACCTCAGGCACAGGTTCAGGATTGCAGATCAGTAATCGTACCGCTCGTTCTTCACCGTACTCACTCTTGTGCCGCTGAGGGCGGTGCAGATCGGAAGTGCTGCGCTTAGGGAGAGTGATTGGGCTACCTGGGCCGATGCTAATCGCAGTGCTCGTCACGGCAAGCGGCAGGCGTTAGCCTGGCCGGGCACTCTGGAAGCTCCCGGATCGTAGGCCGGGCATGAACATCTGGGTAGTGCCGGTTCGCGTGCGATGGCATATCTACGGCTTCGTCGGCTCAGCTGCTCGAGTCCGGAATCTCGACTGATGTCGGCATCGGGATAGGCTCGGCGGTCACCGCAGTCCCGTACGCGGCTATCTCGGACATGATGTCGCCGATTTCATTGCAGTCGAACCGCATGCCGACGATCGCGTTCGCTCCGCGTGCGCGCGCCTCCCGCCACATGCGCTCCCGGGCCTGGTTGCGGCTGTCGGTCAGGAGCTTCGTATAGCCGGCCACCTCTCCTCCGGCTAGAGTCCGCATCTGCGCACCGAGGTTGCTGAAGTAATTGCGGGCCCGCACGATCAGCCCGAACACGTCACCATGCACCTGGACGATCCGGTAGCCCGGAATCTCGTTGGTCGTCACTATCAGGACGGGCTGGGTGTCCCGCTCTTCCAAGCGCCCTACAGTGAGCTCGATCCCTTGCGCGGCCATGTCATCGGCCAGCTCGGCGAGGGTGGCGGTGGCAGAGTCCTTCCGGTCCGTATAGCCGTCATTGGGTACCCGGCACCATACACAGGTCCATGGCTCACCCCGCTTCTGCAGTGACGAGACGTGGCTGACCAGTCCGCACGCCGAGCAGCGTCGCAGGTTATACGAGAATCCGCACACGCAGTCCCAGCGGGTGGCGTAAGGATCCGGTGGCGCACTTATGGCCTGGCACCCAGGGCACCGTACCTTTACTGTCTTGGATTCCATTCCTGAATGCTGGCACGGCTACCGGGATGGCGCCACACGCACTCGATCAGCCCCTCAGGCCAGGCCCGCTCAGCGCGCCGACGGCGCTTTTGGGCATCGACGCAGCAAGGTACCCGGAATGCCAGTGCATGTATTGCCGCCAGGCGGCTTGCTGGACGCCCGAGGGAGGGATTTACAGTGGTCCGTGCCGGACAATGGCCAAGGAAGCAACTCACTCATCTGCCGCGCTCCGCGCACGGAACTGCTGTTACGCAGATCGGTCAGCTCCCGGAAAGCCCTTCGACAAGCCTGGGCAGCACGTGGTGTTCGTCCCAGACGGCCGCAGGCTCAAGGTCACGGGCTTCTTCTTCTGTCGCTGCCCTCATGGTGCCGTGGTGGTAGATCCGCCATGCCCTAGAGATCGGGTCCTTGACTCCCGATGCGGGCGGCCAGCCGCTGTCCTCGTCGGGCGAGAAGCTGTCCACGCCGACCACCTCCCAGCGCGCGACCACGTCGTCGTAGATACCGACGCAGAAGGCGAAATCCCGTAGGCCGATGGGAGGTTCACCCGGCAGCCTCGTTGCACAGCGGTAGAAGCACACCGTCGCATCTCGATACACCCGGCCATATGCAAACCGACCATCTGGAAGAGGGACCTGGATGACGGAACCAGGCGCGGGCCGACGCTTCGCCACCCCACCATATTGCCGGACGGACGACCGGATCTGCCGAAATCGCCGACCATTCGCGACCGCGGCCAGTAGAGGAGCATTCACCCGGAGTTTGGTGGGCGCGGCCAAGCGCGGCCGCACCCTCCGAACGCCCTGTCATGCCGCGATGAGGGATGTGCTCGTCGGGCTCCCGGGCGCAGAACTGGCGCATCTGTGCCTTGCGCACCGTCCATCGACGCGGCTGCTGGCAGGCAGAGTCGTTATACGGGGGGATCGAAGATCACCGGCCCTTCGGGCCGTAGAACTGTTGCGTCATGTCGTTAGCCGTGGCCTGTGTGCCCTCAAGCTGCGCTGGCCGCCGGCTGGCGTCGCCCGGCGTCTGCCACCGCTGGCTCCCTTTCGGCCTCCATGTATCGGGCGGTCCAGCGCGGTTGAGCCGCAAAGGCGTATCCGGGAGGGCAGTGTCAACAAGAGTGCGATGCGGTTGCCGCCGCGGTGCCTGCCAGTGCCGGGAACGCTGCCAGCTGATGCGGCCGGCTGCCGCGCGCCCGGTATCCCGCCCGAGGCGATGGCCGGGGAAAGTTCGCGGCGAGATCAGAACCGGCCGCATCCGGATACTGAACCAGCCGGCCCGCACATTCCACAACCGCGGGATCGCTTACACGCCAGCGGGCATGACCGGACGGCTATCCGCATCGGCGGCCCTGCTGCGCGGTTTCCCTCACCGGAGGGATTACCATCAGTTCGTGGCCCAGCAAATCCAGACGCTGTTTATCGACGACCTCGACGGCGGTGAGGCAGCCGGCACCGTCCGCTTCGGGCTCGACGGCACGGAATACGAAATCGACCTCAGCACGGCGCACGGCGACGAGCTCCGCAACGCCCTGGAGCTGTACGTGAGGCACGCGCGGCGGACCGGCAGCACCGCCAGGCGCGCTGCCCGCGGCTCACGCGCAAGCAGCCCCGTCGACAATGCCAAGGTCCGCGAGTGGGCCAAAGGGCAGGGCATCGAAATCAGGGAACGCGGCCGGGTCCCGGCCAGCGTCGTCGAGAAGTACAAGACGGCTGCCGGCGCATAAGCCCCGCACCATAGCGGTGCCGGCAACCTGCCTCCATAGCAGGAAGCTTCCCGGTTCCTTATCCCGTTCGCCGGCGATGCGACCGCCGGCGTAATCATCATCGTCACCGCCGGCACGCGCTGGCACTGCCGGCCTGTAATGGCCGCGCTGACGTCATCGCCACCAACACGGGCCACAACGATCATCTTCGCCGGGCGTAAAGGACTGGCTCTTCGCCCGCCGGCGGCAGGACTGCGACACCAGCAGCCCGCCCGCGAGCAGGCCGCGCACGCCCCCCGACAACACGCCGCAGCCCGCTGGCAGATGCTCACACTCCGACACGCGACCGCTGTGCCGCAACGCGCGCGTAGCCGCCTACTTGAGACTTGGGGAAGACGTTGCGGCCTGGCCGGGTTGGGGTGCCTGGTCGTAGCGTTGAGAGGTCCTGGCGGGCGTGACTCTGTAACCGCCTGCCGGTCTTCGGGCCTGGCTTTCGAACGACGTGCTGGCCTGCCGGGACCTTGCCGTGGCGTGGCTCAAAAGAGGCGCGAGCGCTGTCAGGTCCTGGAAGTAGGCGTGCCCGCCGCGGTCCCGCCAGGTACCCGGGGAGAGGAGGCCGGTCATGACAGCAGTGATGATCGGGATCGATCCGCACAAGGCCTCGCACACGGCGGTGGTGATCAGCGGCGCGGAAGAGCCGCTGGGCGAGCTGCGGGTGCGCGCTAGCACCGCGCAGGCCGAGCGGCTGCTGGCGCGGGCCGCGGCCTGGCCGGAGCGGACCTGGGCGATCGAGGGGGCCGGCGGGCTGGGGCACCTGCTGGCCCGGCAGCTGTTGCCGGCCGGCGAGCGGGTGCTGGACGTGCAGCCCAAGCTGGGCGCGCGGGTGCGGCTGCTGGACACCGGGAACGTGAACAAGAACGACCCGAACGACGCCCGCCCGGTCGCGGTGGCCGCGCTGCGCTCGCCCGGTGTCCGGGAGGCCAGGCCCGATGACCACGCGGCGGTCCTGAAGGTCTGGTCCAAGCGCCGGCGTGACCTGGCCAGCAGCCGGACCCGGGTCGTCTGCCGCCTGCACGCGGTGCTCTGCGAGCTGGTCCCTGGCGGCGACCCGAAGAAGATCACCGCAGACCGCGCCGCCCGCCTGCCCGGCTCGATCACGCCACCGGATGCCGTCGCGGCCGCCCGCAGGGAACTCGCCGCCGCCCTGGTCGAGGACCTGCGCCGCATCGACGGGCAGCTGCGCGAGACCAGAAAGAAGCCCGGCACCGCCGTCCGGGCCAGCGGCACCAGCCTGACCGGCCTGTCCGGGGTCGGCCCGATCACCGCTGCCACCATCATCGGCGAGGTCCGCGACGTGTCCCGCTTCACGAACCGCGACCGCTTCGCCGCCTGCAACGGCACCGCGCCCATCGAGGTCTCCTCCGGGCAGCGCAAGGTCCGCCGGCTCAGCAGGCGCGGCAACCGGCGGGCCAGCCACGCCATTCACATGGCCGCCGTCACCCAGATACGCCAGAAGCACAGCGAAGGCCGCGCCTGCTACGACAAGAAACTCGCCGAGGGCAAGACCCGCAAGCAGGCCCTGCGGTCGCTGAAGCGCCAGATCAGCGATGCTGTCTTCACCCGGCTCCGGGCCGACGCCCGGCGCGCCACAGCGCAGGTCAGGGACCCGGGAGGGCAACAGGGGAACGGCTCTGCAGCCCAGCGCGGCCGGATTACACCCCAGGGACCGGCTCTTCGGGCAAGCCACTCCCGGGCCTGGCGACCACCCTACGACACCAGCCGCGAGCCAGGTCTCTGGCACAACCCGGCATTCCTCGATAGCTGCCGATCCCGCCGTCAGCGAAGCCGCAGGTCCAGGTGGAGCGCCCGCAGCGAAGCGAGGACGAACGACCTGGAGGCGCGGCAAGACGACGGCCACACCCGGCCGCGAGGAAGGCCAGCAGCCAAGCCACTTGACACAAAGAGGCATTCGTTCGGCGCGGCGAGCGCCATCTCGACATCTCCTTTCGCGGGCGCGCCGATCTGGGTGATCTGTGGACGCTCGCGTGGTCCGGCTAATCGATCGTCCGGCTCTCGTAATCGGGGTCGCGCGACCGTCTGGCAGATGGTTGCTTACGGCACTATGCGCCGAGCGATGGCAGTGCTGCGCGAGCGCGGGCTCGTCGAGTCGATCCACGGCCGGGGTACGTTTATCAAGGCGCGCTAGCCTCGCCGGGGCGAAGTGCGGATAAAGCCCTATTCGGGAAGCACCAGCAGCGGCGCCTCGGGATCGTCCGGAAGAGTCGCCTCTTCGTGGCCGATGACTTCAAGCGCTGCAAAGACATTGAGTCCTTCTAGCGGCCGATAGGTGAACCGGCTAGCGACGTCGGGGTCGGCGAAGACGCCGACCTTCAATGGCCTTTCGCGGGCCGCTCCGCCCGGATGGAGACCGCGCGCGCGTGCTTCCTGAAGTGCCTCCTTGAATGACGTCGCCGCGACGATCACGACGCCCAAGTCGATCGTCACGATCTTGTCGCCGTCGCGGGTCCGGTCATTGAATGCCATTAGCCAGTAGCGCGGAAGATCCTCAGCCATGGCCACTATGTTCTCGCAGCCAGGCGGTCGTCAGCTCACTTTCAACGACAAGCTCTCACGGCAAGCTGACGGCCCGCTAGACCCCTTGGAAGGTCGCGCTGCCCGCTACGGTGGGCAGCGCGAGCCGTCCGCGTGACCCTCACCGCAGACACTCACAGGTAACGGGCTATCACGCGGGCGGGCGGGCGTTTCCGCTCCAGCCCGAGCCCGTCCTGATGCAACCACACATCCACCACGTATGCGCCGCGGCCGGTGGTCGCCACCTGGTACAGGTTGGTGCGAGGCCGCTGGTGGATCTTCTCTAGCACGATCCCGGTCGCCTGGTGGATGTACGCCTTCATGTCGACGAGGAACTGTTCGGAGCCGGAGCAGACCGTCCAGCCGGGGTACTCGCTGCCGCGGCCGTTGCGGGTGACGAACAAGCTGCCGTCGCCGTCGAAGTAGCCGAGCAGGAACGGGCGCTGCAGCTCGCCGAGCCCGGCGTGCCAGACGATCATCCTGCTCTTGCGCGGCACGATGCCCCAGCGGGCGAGCGCGGCAGCCATCGGGTGCGACGTGAAGTTGAAGGCGACGAACCCGTTGGCTGACACGGCGAGTCTGGACTGAGGGCTGAGCACGGCGCGCACGGCCCGGACCAGGTGCTCGTCCTTGGCCTGCAAGCCGAGCGTGATCCGGTCGGCGTCTGAGACGTTGCCGTCGGCGGCGAGCAGACCGAGGATGTACGCCTTCTCAGCGCTGTCGATGACGTCGAAGTAGCCGTGCGCGACGGCCTGGCCGATGAGCACTTTCCAGCCGCCCAGACCGAGGACCGCGGCCTGCTGGCTCACCGCCGACGCGGTGCGGCCAAGCCGCGCGGCGATCACGGGGGCTGGCTCGGTAGCGTAGCTGCGGCGCAGGTCGGCTAGCTCATCCGCCGACCACGGGTCCGGCACGTCGCGTTTCTCGATCCTCAGCACTTTGACGGCACGGATCCAGACAGCATCTGTTGTCCGGCCGAGACGCGCGGCGACTTCATAGGCCGGGTGTGTCGGGTACAGCTCGCGGACTAGCGCGTCCTCCTCGGCAGTCCAGCGTCGCCGGGTGATCCCGTTTTTCACACTGTAATGTTATCGCTTTTTTGTTCTAAAGTCGCACCGGTTCTAGCCGGACTCTGCGGCGCGGCGAAGTCCTGGCGTCGTACCCTGCACGTGCACACCAGGTTTTCCGGCCCGGGCCGGAGCAGGCGATCAGGCGACGGGTGCGTGCCCCTGCCGGACGCGCACAATCTCCGCTACACCCGCCCGGGAACGCGCATCCCCGCCGTTCAGCGCGTTGGCCCGATGACGTCGGCGCTTCACTGCTTCGCGCATAACCTGGTGTCCGGCGCATCCTCGCGTGGAGGCTCGTTTTCGTGGAGGTATTGGTCAACATCGCCTTCCGCTGACCATCGCACATGCGGTTTGAGGCTCTATCCTGGGCCGCTGCCCGTCCGCTAAGCCTCGTGCGTCCCTTGGTTCAGCGGCCTTGAAATCCCCGGACGGGCACGGACGGCGAGGGTGAGCCGTCTCCCGTCAGCAGGCAATGCATAGACGCTGCTCTTGCTATCGGACGCCGACGACTCTGCTTCAAAGAAGGATAATGACGATAAGCGTTGCCACACTCACGAGTATGAGTATGAGTGTGAGGCCTTTATCTGACGTCAGGAAGCGCCAGAACCGCTTCCAGCCTCGCCGGGGACTGGCGTCGGTGCCCGTATCCGGCTGGTGCGAACGTCTCTTAATCTTAAGATAGTCCGAAAGCCGCTCGATGCCACGGAAGCGCCAGATATCCGAGGGCGCGAAGAAGACGCGCCCACGAATTGATCTTCGTACTACCACCATCTTGCGCCCAACCTTCTGCCTGCAGGATCGCCACTAGTCTGTTTATTGCTTCGTAGTCCGATTCCATCGACAAGGACACCGCATCGGCCAGTTGCTGTGCGGTGTACCGTATCCCGCGTTCCACTTGGCCAGCCGAATTGGACCGCCCTGCCAGCCTGGCCAACCATTGGACAGCGGTCACGAAGTTTTCGACATCTTCGCCGCTGCCCACGCACCGAGCGATTCCTTCGACCGTTAGAACGAGCTTCGCGGTGGGCGCAGGATAGCCGTCGGTATAGCACACCGGCTTCAGCAATGCCGCAGGAATCCGCCGCACAATCCGGGCCGCATCTAGACTGCGGCCATTCCGGCGATTGAGTTCCCGCTGGAGGTCTCCAAGCATGGGGAAAGTGCCGCCGCTGCCGTGGAACAAGTCGTAGATGGTCTGCAAGACTTGCTGTTTTTCAGCCTTCAATGGGACACCTCCCGCAGAACCGTTTCGTCGTCGAACGCGCCGTCCCGGACGCCGCCAAGAAAGGAGTGCCACGCCGTTCGGGAGTAGCCGAGCACTGGGCCGTCAGGATCCCTGGAGTCCCGAATCATAATCCGAGGGTTGGCTCTTGCAACTTCAACGCAGTCGCCACTGCCATGGCTGCGTCAGCTTTTACCCCATCGCACGAGAGCTCCTCCTTCCGGTTCCGTGTCGGGCTAACCTAGCGCAAACGGGCTGACCCAGTGCCGTTCGGTGGTGTCTTAGTATGCGGCGCGACTCGGCTAACTTCTCGAAGATCAGACGGTACACCTACGTGTCGGTCTCGCCCTCGATGTAGAAGTTGCTCGTTAGGCCTTCGATGCTTACGACGTCGCCCAGCTTCATGACGGCCGCCAGGTGTCTCTAGCTGCGTGTATATGACCTCTGGGCTGCCCATCCGCCGGAGTCGTACTGACTCATCGAGCACGACCTACAGGTCAAGCGGGCGTGCTCAGCGGCATAATGCGCAAGTCCACGTTTCCACGTTGCGCCATAGTCGCCACGTGGCGCAGTTCCATGTACATGACCTCTGGGTTGCCAACCATGCGTAGTAGTACTGCCTCGTCCAAAACCATCGCAAGCTGAAGTGACCCGCCAGGCTCGGCGAGCAGGATGACGACGTTCGCAGTGAGCATCGGCATCTGGCTGATGGCGAACCCTCGCGAGGACCCTGATCGGGCCATGCGGGCAGGTCACAGGCCCGGCCGATCGGCGGCAAGCCGGCGGATCGCGCAGGCAGGTGGTCGGCGCGAACACGAATCCGACGGTCCGCCTGCCGCGAACTCGGCCTACGGCTACGGAAGCTGCGCAACGGACTCGGGCTAACGGTTGAGGACGTCACGGAGAAGCTGATGTGCTCCACGGCGAAGATCAGCCGTGTGGAGCATCGTGCAGATGCTGGCCACGGGAATAGCCAACGCGCTTGAAGTCCACTGATTACTTCTCGATGCGGAGCGCGGATTAGTGGGCCTGCCTACTTATACGAATATCTGGCGGATCGAAAAGCTGCTGTAGAAGCTTTGTGACTTCCGGCTGCCCATGCCGCTGCCGATCAACTGGATCGCCATATTCGCCGGGATTACGGTGCCTTACATCGTTCTCCTGGTCGCGATAGGACTGCCGTTCAACCACACCCTGGTGTGGCTTTACGTGCTGCCCCCTGGTCTGCTTACCTGGCTCATCACCCGGCCGGTCATCGAGAACAAGCGCCTGCCGGAACTCCTGGAGTCGCAGGTCCGCTACCTGACCGAGCCGCGGGTCTGGTGCCGGCTCGGCCCGCTCAATGAGAAAGACCTGATGCTGGTGACCGCCCGCGCGTGGCATAGCCGCCGCGTGCCGCAGTCGCGCAAGGTGGCCGCGGCCGCGGATGGCACGAGCATCGTCGCGCTGCGCGAACCAGGGACGCTGGCCGGGCGCGACCAAGATCCAGACCAGAGCACGCAGCCCGGTGCTCCGAGGCATCTGCGATCTGTGCGCTCTCTACGACGTGGATGAGTCGGTCGCTGCGGAGTTGACGACGCTTACCCGAGAGGCGCGGGAGGAAGGGTTGGGCTGGACCGCAAGACCGTGCAGCGGTTCGCCCGCGCCGGCAGCGCCGGGGAGCTGCCGGGCAAGGCCACCAGCCGGGAATCGAAGCTGGATAAGTTCACCCCGTACCTGCACCAGCGGTGGAACGAAGGCGTCACCGACGCCGCCGCGCTCCACGCCGAACTGCAACAGCGCGGCTGGGCCGGCAGCGAGCAGACCGTCCGCCGTTACGTCCGGCCCTTCCGGCAGGCGCTCGCCGCGCCCGGGCCGGCCCCAGCGGTCCCGAAGACCCGCCAGATCACCCGCTGGCTGCTGACCCGCCCCGACCACCTCCAAGCGGACGAACAGGCCCAGCTTGAGGCCGTCCGCGCCCGCTGCCCGCACATCGGCACGCTCGCCGGGCACGTGACCGCGTTCGCTGAGATGATGACAGCCCGCACCGGCAGCCGCGACCTGGAAAGCTGGCTCGCCGCCGTGGAAGCCGACGACCAGTCCGGACTGCGATCCTTCGCTGCCGGCATCCGCAACGACATGCCAGCAGTCATCAACGGCCTCACCCTGGACTGGAACTCCGGCAGGGTCGAGGGCACAGTCAACAAGATCAAGATGATCAAGCGCCAGATGTACGGCCGCGCTGGCTTCGACCTGCTACGAAAGCGCGTCACCTTGCACCCTGCGTTACCGGATCACAAAATTCGCGGCAGAGCCGAATAACGTGATCGCCCACACCTGTCTCACCAGTGGGCGAGGCTCGGTGCCTGTCGAGGCTATGCGGGACGTAACAACACGTGGTGGTTTGCCTGTTTGGCTGTAGCACTCTGAAATGGCCCCGCTGTTCTTCTTTGATCGGGCCCCACCGGGAGTAGCACGGGGCGCGGTAGTTCTCTTCTGATCTGGCCCCGCCGGGCAGGAGTGGCGGGCGACACGCC